>MDSV01008519.1_pt1 | contig 126610 bp, 143 predicted proteins | sample 810851 | NCBI WGS metagenome assembly MDSV01 (sample SAMN05326640, study PRJNA326480) | marine metagenome | isolation source: seawater | place: Atlantic Ocean: North East | collected 2012
ATTTCTGGATCCTGCATAGCTTCTTGCATTTTCTCCATAGATTCTACTTCTAAAACTTGGTAAACTTTGTTTTCATTATCTTTGGGATGGCCATATGCTAGAACTTTGATTCCATATTTTTCTCTTGCATCATCTGCACTTATGAAAAGTTGTTTCCATTTTTCATAACCCTCATTAATTTCTACATTCATAATTATTTTCATATATTTCTCCTTTTTTAATTAAATATATTATCATGCGATGCTGCATATGTGTTGCGCAAAGTTTTAATGAAAAATAAAAATGGTGGATTTATTGGAGCGGGCGAAGGGATTCGAACCCTCGACTTCAACCTTGGCAAGGTTGCGCTCTACCCCTGAGCTACGCCCGCTTATTGTTGATTCTATTGGTGTTTTATGACTAAGCTACTTGGGTATAGCATCAAAGCCCGCCTATAGAAACACAAAGTGCGTTTTGCATTATATATTTTTGCATATTCAAGGCAATACACAGATTCAAGTCTAAATGGATTCCCAGAATCTTTAAATGGAAAATTTAAGTGTAGTTTTTAGCTGTTATTCGCTTATTTAACTAGTTTATTTTAATACTAGCGTCTGATAATAAATCATTTTTATAAAATTTATTAATAATAGGTTTACTTGCATTTAATATTATATCTAAACTATCTTTAGACAAATTAATAGTTTGGTTTTCATGAGCTGTTTTTTTAAAATGTATATCTTTTAATAATGACCCAAGGTTTTTTTTATCTAAATACGTCTCTCCAAATTGATTTAAATTATTTTCAAAATCCTCATATTTTATAACAAAATCATATGCACTAAGATTATCACCAAGAATACCAAGCTGTTGAGAAAAAAAACTATAAGCATTTTCTTTAACAAATTTATCAAAGTTTGCATATGTTTTAGATTTTGCATCACTAGATTCAATTTTTCTTTTTTTTTGCCAATTATAGTATGAAAATAAATTTGTAATTGGGTTTCTTATGGAAGTAATATAACTGTAATTTAAAGCTTCTTGATAATTAGCTAGAATTTTTTTTAAAGACATATGTGGAGTAAATTTTCTTTTTATGATGAAAAAAGTTGGTTTAGGATTTTTTTTTAGTAAAAATTTTAAATATCGATATAAAGTTGAGTAATATTCATAGCTGAATAAATCATTAAAATTAATACCAACTGCTGGGTTATTATATTTATGATATTTTTTTCTGTATATCTCTTCTTCGTATAGAGAAGTAGTAAAATATTTTTCGGACAAATACTTTGATATGATGAATTCAGAAGTAGTGGAACCTGTTTTAAGTGTTTTAACATAAAGAAATTTATTTTTCTTAGAAATAATCACACTAAGCTTTATTGTTCTCTTCCACTATTCTCTTGTATCTTTTGCTAGCATTTCTATAGCTAATTTTTTAATCAATAAAAATTCTATCTTAAAGATGCCTCTATATTTCCACCATCAATGGTGATTACACTGGCTGTTGATTTATAAGATATTGTTAAATGATAAAATGCATCGGCCACATCATTAACTTTTACTTCCTGTTTTAACAAATTTCCCGACATGTATTCATCAACTGTCAATCCTCTTGATTTTGCTCTCTTAGAAATCATATCTGAATTTAAAAGACCACTGCGAATTCTATCAGCATTAACTCCATTAAATCGTATTCCATACTTACTTGACTCTACAACATACTGTTTCATCAAGAACATTAGTGTTGCCTTAGGTAGTCCATAAGCAGCAAAGCCAGGACCCGGATTAACCGATTGTTTAGATATGTTAAATACTACAGACCCTTTTGTTTTTTGTCTCTTCATTACATTAGTACCATGTTTAACAAAATAATGGTGTGCAAAAAAATTCAAATCAAAACTATCATCTAATTGTTTTTTTGATAGATCAGCTAATGAAGACTGAATAGCAAAACCTGCATTAGAAATTAATATATCTACTCCCCCATAAATGTGACAAATTTCATCAAACACATTTTTTACATTATTTTCTTTTGTAATATCACACTTTATATAAGTCATACCTGAAATATTTTCTTTAACTTTTTTGTGATCAATAATATCAAGTAGTATTATTTCAGCTCCCTCGTTTTGGAATTTCTTTGCTGTAGCATATCCTATTGCACCTAGCCCACCAGTAATAACGGCAACCTGGCCTTTTAACTTCTGACTAGATGGTTTTATTTTTGCTAGCTCTAATGGCCAATATTCCATTCTAAAAATTTCTTTTTCTGGTATCGATTTAAATGATCCAAATTTAGAAGCTTCTAAAATCACTGATAAAGAATTTAATCCAACATCCATAGCTATTTTAGCATCTTTAAATGAAGGTCCGGTTGAAAACATACCCATTCCTTTAACAAGAATCAGTCTTGGATATGGATCTAGCATTGATGCAGAAGAGTTATATTTGTGATTTCTTTTAAAATATTTTTTATAATCTTCTTTATATTTTTGAATAGATCGAATTATTATATTTTCAAGGTTTTTGCCCTTTTCTTTACTAAGATCTATTACTAAAGGATGAGACTTAATTCTAATCACATGATCTGGTGTTACAGGACCCTGTTGAGTGAATTTTTTTAGATTTGGATGTGAGAAAAATTCATCAAAAAAAGATGGTTTTTTAAAATGAACAATTTTTCTTTCATAGTCATCTCCTTTTTTATTGGAAATTTGTTGTCTTATTAAATTTGAAACTACATGAACATTTATTTTTTTTTCTATATATTTTTGAATACGAATACTTTTAGATTTTTTAGCTAATTCTTTTTCTGCTTTGGTTATATATCTAATCATTCGCAAATAACTTTCCTTTGCATCATTTGCAAAAGTGAAGATACCATGGTTAAGCAGAATTAATCCTTTAACATTTTTATTTTTCTCATAAACTTCTGCCGCTTTTTTTGCTAATTCAAAACCTGGCATAATGTAAGGAACGATGCCCATTTCATTACCAAAAACTTTTTTACAAAATTTTTCTGGATTTGGTTGGTCGATTAAAGCAAGAATTGCATTTGAATGAGAATGATCTACAAATTTATGAGGTAAAAAAGCATGAAGAAGTGTTTCAACAGAAGCGTTTGGAAAAGTTGTATCAAGCATGTATTTTCTTTGATAGTTAACCATTTGAAAATCATCTAACTTAGATAACTTTCTCATTTTAAGAAGATTATTCATTTCTAAAGCAGGAAAGCCGTCTTCTTCAATATCTCCCATATCTTTTCCGCTACCTTTGACATAAATTACGTTTTCATTATTTCCTAAAAGAGTTTTTGTTGATGATTTAACTGAAGTGTTACCACCTCCGTGGAGAACAACAGTTGGATCATTTCCTAGTAATTGTGTTGTATAAATTCTTAAGGATAGATCTTTGCTAACCCCTCTTTTCCCATACTTTTTAATAAACGAATTTGCTTCAGTCTCTTTATATCTACTTTTCATTTAAGTTCCCTTCCTTTGAAATTAATCTACTCTTTTTGATGTTGATTGATCAAAAATATGAGCTTTATCAATATTTATAGAAAGAGGAATAAGGTCTCCGCTTTTAATATTTGAGCGCCCTCCAGATTGAACAATTCTAAATTCATTATCATCAAGCATAGCTATAATATGCGTTTCCGATCCTGTTGTTTCAACTAAAATTACTTCAGCTTTTATATTTGACTCAGAATCGATTACGATATCAGTGGGCCTTATGCCATAAACAACTTCCTGATTATTAGTTATATTTTGCTTTGAATGAGACAATTCCTGATTTTTTAATTTAACAGTCTTCCTGTCAGTGGCCATACCTCTTAAAAGATTAATTGCTGGTGACCCTATGAAATCGGCAACAAATAAATTGTTTGGCTTCTCATAAATTTCATTAGGATTTGCAATTTGTTCTATTATCCCATTATTCATGATTACAATTTCATCAGCCATGGTCATTGCTTCAATTTGATCATGCGTAACATATACCGTTGTTGCATTTTGCTGATTGTGTAATTTTCTAATTTCTAGTCTCATGTGGGCTCTTAATTTTGCGTCAAGGTTTGACAAAGGTTCATCAAATAAAAATACCTTTGGGTCTCTGACAAGAGCCCTGCCCATTGCAACTCTCTGGCGCTGACCACCAGATAGTTCCTTTGGTGTTCTTTTTAAATATTCGGTAAGATTTAAAACTGTAGCAGCCCACTCAACTTTATTTTTTATTTCTTCAGTTCCCATTTTTCTAATTTGTAAACTAAATGCAATGTTATCAAAAACATTCATTTGCGGATAAAGAGCATAGTTTTGAAAAACCATAGCTATGTCACGATCTCTTGGATGGATATTATTAACAATATTGCCACCGATAGAAATTTCTCCGCTAGTAATGGTTTCTAAACCAGCTGTCATTCTAAGAAGCGTGGTTTTACCACAACCCGAAGGACCTAATAAAACAACAAATTTTTGATTACTTATAGTGAGATTGATATCCTTTAAAACTTCAACAGAGCCAAAATTTTTTTTGATATTTTTATATTCTACTTCAGACATTTATTAATCCGTCTAATTGATTACTATCTCCAGCTAAATCTAGAATGGTATAGCGATCTCTTATGAACCTAGCATACTTTAAAGCATCTTTGTAAAAATTGCTATCAAGTTTAGCGTCTTCTGGGGTTCTTAGCGCCCCACATTCTCCCATTGAATTCCAAATTGTATTATAGTCCAACATCTTTTCTCTAAGTGGCTGAACAAATTCAAGCCAATTTTTTGAGAAAAAATTATTAATATAATCTGATTTTTCTGTATCAAATAATTTTGGTTTCATTATCTCTTTTATGTTGTCTAACATTGGTTCTCCAAGTTTTTGAATAATTTCTTCTTCGGGTATTTCTGTAGGATTAATTGTTGGTGGGCTATCATTGTTCAAAATGGCATTTTGAAATTTTGATATGCTAATTGTAGCAATGCCAACTTGCTCGCCATGAGAAGTTCCTGGATGTATATCTTTTGCAAACATATCTATATAATGAGAAATTCCGTGTTCTCCCATACTTCCTACGTGAGTTGTTTGAGTAAAAGAAGTTCCTAGCCCCATGATTGCTGAAATTCTTGTTAGTAATGCTAAAGCATTAATGTCGCCAGATGCAATTGATGAAGCGTTTTTTATCATTTCATTTTCATATAAAGCTAGCAAATAATAGGGCGTTGGTTGATAGTCTGTGTTAAGAAGTTTATGGGACATTAGCCAGTCAACTTGAGCTGTAGTACGACAAATAACATCTGCAAAAGCTGCAGCCGTCAATCTTTTAGGACATTTACTTAAAACTTCCAAATCAAAAAAAACTCCCTGCGCATAATGCGCAACTAATGATTTTTTAATCCCTTTGAAAGATATTGAAGCAGTCCCTGTTGTGTAAGCATTCATGGGTGTGGTCGCAAATACAGAATAAACTTTTTTCTCTAAAAAGGTTGCATATTTAATACTGTCACTAACCGTACCTGACCCAACTGCGATCATTCCATCATAATTTTGAAGTTTTGTCCTAAGAAAATCAACGCCTTCTATACTTGAAGAAGGTTTTTCCCAAACATATTCATGAATGTTTGCTTTGCCCTTTATATTGTTAATTATTCTTGATCCCATTGCTTTATAAGTAAATGGATCGCTGACTAATAAGAGCTTTTGATTAGGGTGCAACTTATTAATTAATTCTGCTTCCAAGCCATCAAGACTCTCAGATATTTCTATTTTCTTTATAGGGATTCCATAATTTTTATTATCAGCAGGATTAATCCACTTACCATTAGAAAGATCATCAATAACTCCGTTGTGTTTATTCATGTTTGTATTTTTCTGTAAATTCAACGAGTGATTTATTGATTGATTTATTAGAGTCATAAACATTTTTATAAATATTAATTAAATCTTCATATTTAGATTTATTATTAAGATTTGGTTTAATTAATTTTGTTTTACCGCTCATTTTTTCAGCGGATTCTTTTATGCTTCCATACCAGCCCGCTCCATAAGCTGCAATCATTGCAGCGCCCAAAGATGATGCTTCTACGGTGTCTGCTATTAAAACATTTTTTCCAGAAGCATCAGCTAACATTTGAACCCATGTTGGGCTATTAGCGCCGCCCCCAATTGCTAAATATTCTTTAACATTAATTCCTGTTTCTTTTTCAATGTTTTGGGTTCTAAAAACTGCATCTAGGGTTAATCCCTCTAATATTGATCTATAAATATGGTATGGGGTGTGGCTTATACTTAATCCTGCAATAACACCTCTTGCATAGGAATCCCAATACGGATCCATAACTCCTCCTGTATAAGGTTGCAATATTAAACCATCACTTCCTATAGGTATTTTATTAACCTGTGTTTCAAGATTTTTAAAAAAGTTTTTATCTTTTCTATCGCCTTGAATAAATTGATCTACGTACCAGTTAACAAGTAAGGCTCCTGACAATAGAACATTTTCAAAAATATATCCCTCTCCGTGAGCAGCTATTTCAGTTCTCCAATTTCTAGATATTTTGTAATCATTAGACCATACTCCTGAAACAACAGCCGAACCCAAATTTATATAAGCACGATCTGACTTCGTACAATTCGTTCCCAATCCGGCAAGCTGACCATCACCACCAGCAGCAAAAATTTGCAAACCTTCCTTCAGCCCTGTTTCTTTAGCGGCATTCATGGAAACTTTTCCAATCAATGATCCAGGTTTAAATGATTTTGGGAGTTTTGATTCATCTATTTCTAAATGACCAAGGATTTCCTTTGACCAACATTTATTTACAACATCAAACATACCGTGGGGATCTGAACTTATCCAACCAGTATTAAATTCACCTGACAGCCGATGAACTAAAAAAGCTTGAACATCAGCAAAACAATTAACCTGATCAAAAATTTTTCTTTCATGTTTTTTAAGCCAAAATACTCTATATAAACAAGGACATGGGTCTTTAGGCCTACCGGTAATCTCATGAATACGATTGTCTCCCATGATTTCATTTAACTCTTCAACTTCTTCAACTGCTCTTTTGTCCATCCAAACCGTAGCAGGATAAACAGCAGCTCCTTGATTATCTAATTTTGCGAGGGTCTCCCTTTGATTTGATATAGCTATAGCATCAACTTCATTTATATTTATTTTTTTACTTAGCTCATTACAAGAAACGCAAAAGGCATTCCACCAGTCTTCAACATTTTGCTCAAACTTTTCTAAGCTTGGATTGTTTAAGGGTATATCGCATCTGCCTTCAGCAATTGCATTACCGTCAATATCCCATGCTATTGCCTTCGTAGATTGAGTTGAACTATCAACTCCAATTACAAGACGACCCATACTAGTAATCTTGCTTTGTAGGCGTTACAACAATTTCTTGCATAATAACTTTTTGGGGCATCTCGTAAGCAAAAAGTATCATTTTAGCAACATAGTCTGGCGAAATTCTACCACCTATTCTTTCAATATTTTTTTTATAAGCGGCTAAAGTATTTGGATCTGTAATGCCCTTTAACACCTCGGCTTCAATATTACCTGGTGATAAAACAATTACTCTAACATTGTGAGGAGAAAGATATCCTCTAATACTTTCTGAAATGGCATGAACAAAATATTTAGTGCCACAATATACCGTATGATCTTCGTATACTTTCCTACCTGCAATTGAGCTCATATTAACAATCGTTCCAGATTTACGTGCCTTCATATCACTCATAACAGCAAAAATTCCATTCATGACCCCTTTAGTATTAACGTCAATCATTTCATCCCACTCTGAAGGATCTTGGGTGCTTATGTCCGCGAGTCTTGCCACTCCAGCATTATTAAATAACATGTCTGTCGGCCCATATTGTTTTTCTGCTTCTCTTATTGCTGTCACAACAGCGTCCCTATCTCGGACATCAACTTTTTTACATATAGAGTTTTTAAGATTGAATGATTCCATAATTTCCAATCTTCTAGCTAATAGCAGTGTTGGGTATCCGGCGTTTGAGAAAGCTTTAGCAGTGGCTTCGCCAATTCCTGAGCTGGCACCTGTAATTACCGCAAGAGGTTTTGTCATTTAAAAAATTTTTATATTTCTATTAACTCAACTAGGGCGATTATATCTATCGCCCTAGTTATTAATATTTAATTATTAAACTCCAACGGTTTTGTTAAAGTTCTTACCAATTGAGTCCATACACTCTTTAGCTGATCCATACTCACCAGCCCAATATCTACCTAATTCAATAGGTATCATATTACTAGACATGTCTGCCCATTCTGGAAGATCTGGCTCTGAGCCCATATCATTAAAGATCGCATCTCTAACAACGTCTAAGTGACGAGTTGTTCCATTACCACTTCTTGCGTTGGCTTTGATACGCTCATCATCATAAACACCAGCTCTAGTTGGTCCAGTACCACCACCGAGTGCAGTGATATAAACCTGAGTCTCATAGCTAGTTGCCCATTGAGCAAATAACCATGCAGCATCTTTGTTCTTTGAGTATTTAGATACAGCCAGTGAAGATCCTCCTTGGTGAGCAACACCAGGGATTTCTCCATAACCACAGTCACCTGTTTGTCTTAGTGGACTTGCTGGTGCAGGACACGCAGCTGCCATCATTTTTCCTTGAACAGCAGATTCATCTGAATCCCACCATGGGAAAAATTCACCCCATGAAATAGTTTGGGCAGACCCACCTTGAAGTATGTCTTGACCCTGTCCATCCCATGTCCAACTTGTAACACCTGAAGGCATAGATTCTTTTAGCTTTGTCCAATAATCCATACCTGCTAGACCATTTGCATCATTACCTGCAAAACTTCCATCAGGGTTAGTAATTGAACCACCAAAAGCCCAACAGAACATTGTCCAATCACACTCTAAGCTGTAGTGTCCGGATTTCATCTGTCCATTAGTGCCATAAATTGGTTTACCGTCAGGATTGAGGTGTCCCAATTTTGCTGCCTGAATTGTCTGAGCATTCTTCATGTACTGATCAAAAGTAGTTGGTACTGTTAGCCCTAGCTCTTTATAAACATCATCTCTGTACATCATAATGAATACAGGGATGTCATAAGGAACTCCTACCATTGTTCCGTCATACATTGAGATACCGTCAACAAGAGGGCCTAAGAAATCATCAAAGTTGTAATTAGGCATAGCTAAATCTGGTTTAGCTGCATACAACTCTCTAGGATCCTCAGCGTCACCTCTAAAAGCAGCCATCCAACTTTGATCTAAATAATAAGTATCATAAGTTCCAAGCCCTGAAGCAACGTCAAGAGTAAGTTTTTGCAAAACTTGCTCAAGTGGCAAAACTTCAATCTCAACCTTAATTCCAGTTACTTCTTCGAAGAAAGGTTTTAAGGTTGTGTTAATAGCATTAGATGGAGGAGTTGATTCAGTTGCCAATGTAACTGTTTGGCCTCTGAAAGGAGATGATACATCTTTTAACCAATCCATCATATCCCCTCTCCATTCTATATTAGTAGCAGCATGAGCTTGTGGAATAAACTTTCTGCTCATAGTGCCCATTGTGCCTAAGCAACCAGCTCCTAGTCCAAGCATTCCGGCATTTTTAAGAAAATCTCTTCTCTTCATGTTGCCGTTAACGTACTTGCCTACGATGTTTGCTAAGTGCATCTTTCTATACATATCGCGCATATATATTCCTCCGTTATCAAAAAAATTTTTGCATTTTGGTTAGGTTTATTCAAGGTTTTCTTAGTGTTTTTTCATTATTTTTTGTTTTTTTAAGTTGACTTTTATAAAATATTTAAGAACAGGGGTTTAGTTAATTTAAACAAGTTTTATGTTAATAAGATTTAAAATCCCAAATAATCAATTAAAGTATATACTTAATTAATAATGGACTCAAAAAAATCTTACTCTTTGCCAGGCGGCTTTATAAACTCTGATAGCTCTTTGCCATGGCTATTGCCATTAATCACTATGCTTGTGGTATTTGCAATTATTCCATTTTTTTACAATATTTATCTTAGTTTTCATGAGTTTGTACCAGCCAAAAGAGCTTTGCTGTTTGTTGGATGGGATAACTGGATAAGGTTATTTACAGATGAGGTTTTTTGGGGATCATTAAAAGTTTCTCTTTATTACACTTTTATGTGTTTGGCAATTCAATTGGTTCTTGGTATGGGAATTGCGCTGCTAATTGACTCTGATGATCCTGGTTTTGGAATAATTAGATCTATATTAACTCTTACGCTTGTGATACCGCCTGCAATAGCTGGAATGATATTTTTAATTATGGAAGATGCTAACTATGGACTTATAACCTGGGGATTAAAATCTATGGGGTTAATTGGCCAAGAAGATACAATCTTAGCAGACCCAACATTAGCATTGTGGGGGGTTATGCTTGTTGATATTTGGCAATGGACACCTTTTATGGTTTTAATTTTAGTTGCAGGATTAAGATCTCTACCAAGCGAGCCTTTTGAGTCAGCAATGATTGATGGTGCACGACCATTTCAGGTTTTTAGAAGATTAACTTTGCCAATGCTGCATAAGGTTATTGCTGTGGCTGTATTAATTAGAGGAATAGACTTATGGAGAATGGTGGATTATGTTTTTGTTTTAACTTCTGGGGGGCCGGGAACATCAACATATACTCTAAGTTTATATGCATGGCAAAGATTCACTTTTGTTCAATGGGGCTATGGGGCTACGATAAGTCTTTTTTCTTTAATAGTGATCTTAATTGTGGGTAATGCTTTTATACATTTTGCGAAAGTGAAGTGGTAAAACAATGAATAAAGTATTAAAACAAGTTTTGGGATGGTTCACTGCGGCAGTGTTTTTCTTTCCAATTTACTTTTGGATTACCGTTTCAATAAAAAAAGATAAAGATATTTTTGCACTACCTCCTAAATTATTTAATTTTGATATTTCACTAGAAGCGTATGAGGAGGTATTTGGAATTTCTCGATTCTTGTATGTGGAGGATATGGGGGCTGTGCGCCCTGGCGGCGGAGATTTCTATATGATGCCAAATCTAGTTGATAGTATTATAATTGCTTTAGGATCAACTGGTCTTGCAATGTTAATTTCCATTTTGGGAGCTTATTCTCTTTCAAGAATTCCTATTAGAGGTCAACAACATTTCATGGGCTGGATACTATCAACAAGAATGATGCCTCCTGTAGCAGTAGCAATTCCAATGTTTTTTATTTATAAAAATATTGGTTTAATGGATACACACTTAGGTATTATCATTATTCATGCTTTAATGAATCTTCCTCTAGCAGTCCTATTAATGAAAAGTTTTTTTGATGATATACCTAAAGACATTGACGAGGCGGCTCTTTTAGATGGCGCATCAAGGTTTTATGTTTTTTGGAGATTAATAGTTCCTTTAGCAATAGGAGGTATTGCGGCTACAGCTGTTCTTTGTTTTATTTTTAGTTGGACTGAGTTTATTTTTGTTTTGATACTTACACAAACCGGCCTAAAAACTATTCCTGTAGTATCTACATCATTTGTAACATCTACTGGAACAGCGTGGGATAATATGGCAGCTTTAGGTACTGCTGCTATTATTCCTGCTTTTATTTTTATACTACTAGTACAAAGGCACTTGGTGAGGGGCTTAACTCTAGGGTCAGTGAAACAATAAGGCAATTTGCTCAGAAAAATTTTTGCTTATGTAGTTGGTGTAATATTTTTCTTTCCTATTTATTTTTTAATAACTTCTTCATTTAAAAATAATATTGACATTTTTGCGCTACCACCAAAATTATTTTTTTTTGATATTGATTTTTCAATTTATGAAAAAGTATTTTTTTTTTCAGACATATTCGAAGATAATTTTTTTTCATCTAGAATAATCGATAGTCTAATTATAGGCATTGGTTCTGCCTCATTGACTTTGATAATAGCTATTTATTCTGGATATTGTTTATCTAGAATTAGTTTTAGTTATAGAAAGTTTTTTATTTTAGGAATTTTAAGTGCAAGAATGATGCCATTAATGGCAATTACAATACCGATATATTTTTTATACGCAAAACTTAATTTAATAGATACTTATACTGGTATAATTTTAGTTCACACCTTTATAAACCTACCCTTAGCTGTATTATTGCTAAAAAGTTTTTTTGATGAAATACCTAAACAAATTGATGAAAATGCGTTCATTGATGGCGCTAGTAGACTTAAAATTATTCACAAAATTATAATTCCTTCTGCAAAGAATGGCTTAGCGGTTACTTTTATTTTGTCTTTTATATTTAGCTGGACTGAGTTTATTTGTGCTCTGATGATAGGGCAAATGAATATCAAAACTGTTCCTGTTCAAGCTTCTATTCTTAAAACAATACCAAGCTGGGACTACATGGCTGCATTTACAACTATCTCAATAATTCCAGTATTTATAATGATTTTATTGGTTAAAAATCATTTTGTCAGAGGCTTAACTCTAGGATCTATTAAGGAATAGAATATAATAAAAGTATGGATTTGAAAGAAAACAGACTCTCAATAATTATTAGTGATATAATAAAAAATGGACAAATTGATATCAAATCCTTATCTAAAAAATTAAAAGTTAGTACTATGACCATATATAGGGATGTTGAGGAATTTACTAAAAGTGGTGTTATAAAAAAAGAAAAAGGAATTTTATCTTCAAGCCAAACATTTACTCTTGAATATTTTCATGATGTAAGAGCAAATTTAAACTTGGCCCCTAAAATTAAGACTGCAGAGGAAGCTGGAAAAATAATTAAGCCTAATTCATTTGTTGCAATTGATGATAGCACTACATGTCTACAGTTTGCAAATTTTCCTAAATATTTTGAGAATACAACAGTTGTAACAAATAATATAAAATTAATTAATATTTTTAGTAAAAATCCAAAAATTAAAATAATTTCATTGGGTGGTAGATATAACAGACCCACAGGAAGTTTTTTGGGTCTTTCTACAGAAAATACAGCTTCTCAAATCCCATGTCATTATCTATTTATGTCTTCCTCTTCTCTAGATGGTACTAAATTATATACACACGACGAAGATGTATTTAGAACTAAAGCAATTCAAATGATAAACTCTGAAAAAAAATACTTTCTTTGTGATTCATCAAAAATAGGAAAAAAGGCTATGAATGTACAAGCAGACTTATCAAATTTTGAAAAATGTTTTTTTGCAGGTAATTTTTTTGATAAAGGATTTGAAAGCTTGCTCAAAAAGAAAAAAATTAATTTTGCCTACTTCAAAACAAAAAACTAGCTATCAAGCTCATTAATCTTATCAACTTTTTTTCCCGATCTTTCAGAATGAAATTTATTGTTTAACCAAATATCAGTATACATCAAGGCATTTGGGGTTCCGGTTACAAGGGCGCCAAATGTAATAATTTTTGCATTATTGCTTGCAATTGATCTTTCCGCTGTATAGGCATCATTGACACAAACTGCTCTTACACCTGAAAATTTATTAGCAACTATCGCCATACCAGCGCCAGTACCACAAACTAAAATACCTCGTTCAAAATCATTATTTTGAATCTTTTTAGCTAAACTTTTTCCTACATCAGGATAATCAACCTGCTCCTCTTCATTAACACCAATATCTGTTACTTCAATTCCTTTTGACTCAAGATGTGCTTTTATTGAGTCTTTTAGGTCTTTTCCTAAATGATCAGCTCCTATTATTATTTTTTTAAGCATATTTAATTATATATTTAAATCGCTCCAAGGTACATCTAGTTTTTGATCTTTGCAGATACTTAATAAAATATTATTTAAAATTGGTAGCTTTTTTATATCTACATGTTGTTGAAAAAAGATTTGGAGATCTTGAATTAACAACGCTCCTTCAATTGTTTCTCCTTTTAGTTCATTAGAAATAATTTCAGAGTATTTTTTATTTTTTGCTAAAAATTTTCCAAGGGAGCCATTTCTACCAGTACCAGATGTAACATGTAAATCCCCAAGTCCTGAAAGTCCATAAACTGTATCAGTCCTTCCACCCATTGAAACTACCAAAGAATTCATTTCGTTTAAACAATGTGAAAATAGTGCTGATTCTGGATTAAAAATTTTTTTATTATTAGAATAGTATATTTGAGAGTATCCTATAATAATTGCGTAAATATTTTTCAAAGCAGCACTAGCTTCTGATCCTATTAAATCGCTTAGTGTATTAATAATATAAAAATTATTTTTGAAAATATTTGATATTTGAATTGCTATATCTAATTCCTCATTTACAAAACATATATTTGTTAAATTTTTATTTGCTAATTCTTGAGCCTTACAAGGACCAGTAACAGCCGTAATATTAATATCTTGGTCAATATTTTTTAGAATCTTATTTGGAAAAATATCTAACTTGTTATTGTCATTAACATACATTCCCTTTGTAATTAATAAAAATTTCTTTTTTTCAATATTAAATTTTTTTACATAATCAATAAACCAGTCCAAGCCTTGTGAATTTACCCCAACTACAACTACATCAGCTTTATCAATATCCTCCTGGGTCATTTCATTATTATGTTTTGCAATAGTATTAATTAACTGAACATCAAGTATTGGATGGTATGACTTTTCTTTTATAGAATTAATTATTTCTTTATCTAAATTTGTACCAACTATCAAAGCGTTGTGACCATTATTTGTAGCAGGGATTGTAATAGCAGTTCCCATTACTCCAGCACCAATTGATAAAATATTAGACATTATGAAATAAATTGGCCTCCATTAATCTCAATAATTTGTCCTGTTAAATATCCGCTCATTGTATTAGAGCAAAGAAAAACAATTGGCCCTACACAATCTTGAGGACTTCCGATCCTTTTCATTGGTATTTTTAACCTCGTAGCTTCTAATTTTTCTTTAGAAGAATATTGTTCATGAAATTTAGTATTAATCGTGCCTGGAGATATGGCATTAATTCTAATATTGAAAGGGGATAATTCAGATACAAGAGATCTTGTTATGCCAGAAACAAAAGCTTTTGAAGCTGCATAAACGCTTGATCCTGCGCTGCCTCCAGTTCTGGCACTAATAGTAGAAACATTAACAATGCATCCTGAATTATTTTTTTTAAATACGTCTGATGCTTTTTTAGTAGCAAAATATGCTGATTTAGCATTCAAATCAAATATTTCCAAAAACTCACTTTCAGATATTTTTTCTAAATTGTACCTACCTATCATTGTACCTGCATTATTAACCAATATATCTAATCCATCTAAATATTTTATAGCATCATTCATAAAATTATTTACATTTTTTAAATCATTAAAATTAGATTTAATTACTTTAAAGTTTTTGTTATTGGTTTTTGAAAGTATTTTTTCTTCTAATCCATCAGTTGAATTATTACCATGAAATATTACTTGGGCACCTAAGGTTAAAAATTCTAAAGCAGTGTGAAATCCTATACCTGTACTTGAGCCCGTTACTATAACTTTTTTATTTTTAAACTCCTCAAAATTAATAATCATTTTAGTTCATCTATAACAAAGTCTGGCATGCCAGTTACTTGTAAGTCCGATTTAATACTGTGAATTGTATCAATATCTGAAATTTTTTCAGAAAAGTTTTTCTTATGTATGCCATTTTTTATCAAAAGTGATTTAATTCCAAAGTTATTAGCGCCAGCAATATCATTAAAAAGCGAGTCTCCTATCATAAGTATTTCATCTTTATTTTTTAATGATTTAGCTTGAACATATTCATAGATTTCAATTCCTGGTTTTCCAAAAACATAAGTTTTTCCTCCTATTTTCTTGTAAAATATTGCTAAATCACCAGTTGATGGATGGATATCTTTCCCAGATATGCCCAATATGTCTGGGTTAGAGCAAATAAGTGGTATATTTAATTTTAATGCAATTTTCATTTCTTTATGTGCATTTTCAAAATCATGAAAACCAGCAGTTGAAGTAAGCAATAAAAAATCTGCATGTTCTAAATTAGTAGTTTTATTAAAATTAGTATCTTTCAATAATGGGTAATCTATTCCTATGGGATAATAATTTTTACCTATGTCCTTACAAGGTCCTTTATTTTCAGTTAAATAATTAAGACAAACATCACCAGAGGTGATAATTTCTGTTTTTAAAATGTGTTTGGCGCCCATCTGTTGAAGCCTTCCTATATTATCAGAAGATTTTTTACCAGAATTACTAACAACAAAAATTAATTTATTTTCTTCTAAAAGATCTTTAAATATCCTTTCAGCGTTTGGATATAAATTTTCTCCATTATGGATTACACCCCACTGATCAAAAAGAAATACATTAAATTCATTTTTAATATCATAAAGTGACTCTAAGCATTTCATTTTAATTTATAAAACCCCCTGCAATTAAAGCTGAACCAAATGAAGCCTGAGTAGATAATGGGGTAACTAATTTAATATCTAGAATTTTAGATCTAATCTTGTTCCAATTATCATTGTTTGAACCACCGCCAACAGTAAAAATCTCATTGGGATAATCTCCTCCAATTTCTTTTAATCTTGAGTAACATAATTTCTCTACATTTGATATTCCTTCTAATATTGCTTGAAAAAAAATTATTTCTGAATCAGGCCTAGGTTCTAAAATTGCTTTTTTATTAGGATCGTTATATGGAAATCTCTCTCCTGTTTTAAATAAGGGGTAATAATCCATACCAGTTAGTTTAGAAGGATTGACTTGTCTAGAAAGTGATTCAATCTTATCTTCAAATAAATGCTTTAGGATATTCCCTCCCACATTTGAAGCCCCACCTGCAAGCCACTTGCTTCCTAGTTTATGGCTATAAATACCATAATCTTTGTTAAATATAGGTTTTTTAGATATGTACTTAACTACTAAACTAGATCCTATAGATGTAACTGCTTGACCAATTTTATTTGCTCCAGTTGCTAAAAAGGCGGCAATGCTATCTGTTGTACCTGCTACAACTTGAGTTTTTTTATTGAAACCTAAGTCTAAGAGTTCTTTATTTTGTAAAAAATTTAATGTCGTTCCGGGTGATAAAATTTTTGGCAGGCTTTCTTGATTTATTGGCAATTTAGCAATCCAATCTGGCCATTTTTTATTCACACAATCATATCCTAATTTTAATGAATTATTATCATCAGAGTAAATAAATTCATTAATAATTTTACCTGCTATCCAATCAGCTTGGTGTAAAATTTTATATGATTGGATATCTTTTTTCTTATCTTTGATGATTTTTAGTGCTCTTACTAAAGCATTACTTGAACTAGATACTATGGGATGATTATCAGAGATTTTTTCAACTAATTTACCTTCATTAATGGAAGATGTATCATTATACATTATCGCATTGGATAAAGGCATTCCCACAAAGTCAGTTAGGAGCACTGTGCCTGATGTACCATTTACAGAAATCTTATTAATTGATTGTATATCAAAATTTTTTTTTAAATTATTACTAAGCTCTATAAAAGCATTCCACCAAATATAAGGGTCTTGAGAAATTATATTATTTTTCTCTAAAGGGAGAGGTATTGGAACTTGGCAGTTATAAATTTCCTTTTTATCTTTATTAATTACCGATGCTCGAACACCGGATGTACCAAAGTCAATACCAAGAAACATCAATTAATTGTCTGTCTATATATCTCTGCATCCCAATTTAGCAATTCATTTTCTTGATTTTGAGTAAAATATTTTATCTCATTATCTAATTGGACTCTTAATAAAATTTCTATAAAGCAATCCATCATTTCTCTTGCTGCATCAATACAACTGTTAGATTCAAACAGACCGTATTTTTCTATAATTAAAAAAGGCGGGGGCTTAATTTCCTTTTTCTTCATCTCTGAATTAAACTTATTAGCATCATCTGAGGATTTAAAAACGGGAACACCTGGTCCTAAGAAAATTACATGATCTGGATATAAAGATTTAGAAAAAATTTCTAGTAACTTTTTATCAGATGTTTGAAAAATCCTATATTTTTCAGTATTTTTAAAAATATAATCAGTAACTTCTACCTCATCATCAATATCATATAGCGGGCATGAGTCATTATATACTTGGTCTAATTTATCGTGAGTTTCAATTAATAGATCATAGGTTCTTTCAAGGCTATCTCCAGCTACTATCAATCCATGATTTTCTAAAATAATAATTTGAGTATCACTTTTTATTATACTTTTCATCAAATTTGTTAAAGGCACGCCTGGTCTTATATAAGGTACAAATACTATATCTTTACCAAGTTTTTGTTTTAATAATTTTTCTGAATTCACATAAACTGCATTAGCAATTATAGAAGTAGAGTGTACATGTAATACGTATTTAAATTTAAGTAATGCGTGGAAAGAGGTCTCAGTCGAAGGACGCAGATCATTATTGGAAATGATATCCTCTACAAAATTATCATCAACGTCATTGCTAATTTTTTTTTGAATTGATTTTAGGTTTACTTCAACAAATATATCTTTTTTTAAAGAATCTTCTAACCATGTTCCTGAAGCTTTAATAAACATACTATCATCAAGTTTAATGGAAGTATTTCCTCCAGCTGCCTGAACCAGATTTTTATTCGAACCAAGTTTATATGAAATTTCTTTGAAATTTTTAAGTTCTTCTTCTACAGAAGAATTAATATTTACCATATGACTTAATTGCCTCAACTATTAGTTTCATATATTTATTTTCAACAAGCTTGGGCTTACCATTTATTCTTGCAATTGTAATTTGTTTACAAAGTATTTCAAACTCTTCTGTCAAAAACATTGCTTCTTCCAAATCTTTACCACAAGTAATAGGTCCATGATTTGCCAACAGACATGCTTTCCTATCCTTAAGAGCTTTTAATGCTGCTTTAGATAATTCCTTTGAGCCTGGAAGGGCAAAAGTTGAACATTTAATGGTGTCGCCACCCATAAACCCAATCATGTAGTGATATGGCTTAATGTCTTTTCTTAAGATCGACATCCCAGATCCATAAGCAGGATGATTATGGACTACAACATTGAACTCTTTTCTATTTTTTAAAATATCTAAATGAAACATCCACTCACTAGATGGTTTCCAAATTCCTTGATGTTTGCCTTTATTATCAACAAAAACAATGTCTTTTGCTTTCATCCCATCATAGGATATCCCAGAAGGTGTAATGAGCATGCCATCTTTCCATCTGACGCTGATATTTCCTGCTTTTCCTTGATTTAATCCTTTTTCTTCAAGAATTAAGCATGCTTTAATTATGCTTTCTCTTACTTGTTTTTCTTTTTTATTCATGTTTGTCCTTTCTAACAAATCTTATTAATTAGCTTTTTGTTTTCTAAATAATTTTTTAAGTCTTCAGCTATTACTTCGGCTGCATAATAGACAGTCTTGATCGAGGCTCCCGCAATATGCGGAGTTAATGTAACATTGTCAAGTTTTCTTAAGGGATGGTTTCCTGGCAATGGTTCAATATCAAATGTATCTAACGCCGCACCACTCAGATGTCCGCTTTTAAGATTATCTAACAAAGCATCATAATCTACCAGGGGACCTCTTGCGGTATTAATAAAATAAGAATGTTTTTTCATGTTACTAAATTCAGGACCTGCAAAAAATTTTTCTGTTTCTTTTGTTACTCTCGCGTGTAGCGATACTACATCTGATCTTGATAAAAGCTCTTCTTTTGAAACTCTTTCAATATTATTCTTTTTATCAATTTCATCTTTCTCCACAAACGGGTCAGTAAAAATGATTTTACAACCAAATGGTATTAATAAATCCCTTACTCTTTTCCCAATATGACTATATCCGACAAGACCAACGGTGAGTTCAGATAATTCTCTTCCTGTAATATCAAATCTATAAAGGTCTCCCCTCCATTCACCATTAATCATACTTTGGTGACCTTTTGTAACTAATCTCGTTTCAGATAATATTGATGCTATCGTGAACTCCGCTACTGCTGATGCGTTTCTTCCCGGGGCATTAACAACAGTAATGTTATTTTTTTTACAAGCATCTATGTCAATATTTACTGGACCACCTCTTGATACTCCAATAAATTTTAAATTTGGAAGTTTTTCAATAATTGCTTCAGTAATCGGCGCCAAATCAGTGATTAAAATTTCATTGTCTTTTACAATGCTTACAACATCTTCTTCGGTTCCAAAGTATTCTTTTACTTTAGAAAAATTATCTTTTCCGTAATCATTATGAAAAGGACCATCTGGCCATTCGATATCTTTTTTTAAGAAGTCAAGATCATAGCTATTTAATTTTTTTGATATTACTTCTTCAAAAATATCAGCTTTCATAAAGCGATCACCATATATGCTAATTTTCATTAATCATTTTCCTTTAAATCAGAGTAAGAATTCCAAAATGGGCCCATATTTTGATATCCTTTTTTATATGTTTCAAAAGCATTATTATATATGTCGGATAGCTCCTCATCATAATTTTCAATTTTACTTAAGTAGGGATTTATCCAATCTTTATTTGAGTCTTCATATTCTTTGTAATGCTTAAGTGCTAATAAGCCCACGATGCAGGCACCTGCAGCACCCTGTTCACTATTATTTATAACTTGAACATCATTTTTGGTTACGGCACCAACAATCTTTCTTACTAGATTACTTTTGCTAGCTCCACCAGTTAACATTAGTAGATCTAATTTAGCTCCGAATTCTGTGTAGCAATCCCTACATGCATAAGCTAATCCTTCATACAAAGCTCTAACTAAATCATAGGTAGATGTTGTGGTGCTTAATCCTAAATATTGAGCTCTGGCTTTAACGTTTACAAATGGTCCTCTTTCGCCATTTGGTGAAATAAAAGGGTGGTAAAAAATTTGAGCGGGACTAGATTTTGATGCACCGTCCTCAAATATTTTTAATATTTTATCTTTGTCTGCCTTTAAGCTTGAATAGTCGCCTATGATTGTAGAAAAAATATCAATTAACCAATCTGTATTTAAAGAGGCTACCATATTTGATATCATCTTGGCATTCGCATTTGAGCCAGAAATTGGAAGTGTATATCCTAATTGTTTTGAGGTATCGGCTTGTTTTTTTTCAAAGTCTACAAAAATGTGTATCCCGGCTGTTCCTAGGACAGTACATCCAATTTTTTTATTTTTATTAACAAAACCACTTCCGATACCAGAACAAACTATATCTACAGGAGCTAGTATAATAGACAGTCCTTCTTTAAGACCTAGTGCTTTTGAAGCATCACTGCTTAATTTTCCAATATATTCGGTACTATCTATCATGTTAGGTTGCTTTGGTTTCATATCTTTAAAATCAAGTATCTCTAAAATTTTATCATCATATTTTCTAGTCACAGGGGATCCCCATGTCATATTTCCCGAGCCAATTTCTGTAAGTAAATCACCTGTCATTTTATGAAATATCCAATCTTGGCATCTCAATACCTTATCAATTTTCGCAAACCTATCAGGTTCATTCAAATAAATATGAAACATCTGTCCTGTTTGCATAGAGGAATTCAATCCTGTATGAGTGATAGAGGTTATACTTTTACCAATGTTGTTATTTCTCCACTCATCAATTAAATCCCCTGATCTGCCATCAAGCCATAAAGCTGCATCGCCTACAGGATTTTGAGATTTATCTATGGGCCAGCTACCGTCTCCTTGGCCTGTAATAGATATTGCAATAACATTATCTACGAGATCTCCCATCTTTAATTTAAGTTTAGAAAATGCCTGTACAACCTTTGACCATGTTTCTTCTAGGTTTTGTTCTGCCTTGTTTCCTTTTCTGTAATAAACTTTATTAGGGACGGATGCTGTCTCTATGAGCTTGCCCTCAAGTGTAAAAGCGACAAACTTGATCAAGGACGTACCAGCATCTAGTCCGATAATGATTTCTTTTGCCATTAAATTCCGTTGAATATAACTTCTTCAGAATCTCGATTAAAAGCATTAATGGACTCTGAAGGAAAATGCATTTTTATATCAGAGCTTGGTTGAAAGTTTCTGTCTGCCACGCTTATAATTGATGAGCCGCCAATTTCAATTCCAATATGAACTTGATCTCCTAGCCAATGATAGGTGGAACTTTCTGCCTTGCCTTCTAAATTTGTAGTTTCTTTATTAAAGTTAATTTTGTGAGGGCGAATACCTAAAGTAATAATTTGTTCATTCGCAATTTTATTTAAATTTTCTTTGTTTAACTCATTATTAGAATACTTAATAGAAAAATTTTTTTCATCTTTGTCATTTAAAATTTCGAAAGTCAAATGGGTTTCTGTTTTTAAAACTTTTGCTTTGAGAATGTTCATTGGTGGCTCTCCAATAAAAGATGCAACAAATACATTAGAAGGTTTAGAGCTGATGTCATAAGGAGAAGCTAATTGTTTAAGATCTCCCTCTTCCATAACTGCTATTTTATCTGCGAGGGCAACTGCTTCAGTTTGGTCATGTGTAACAAAAATAACAGTTTTATTATTATGTTGAATATAATCTTTAACTCTCGCTCTAAGAACCGCTCGAAGCTGGGGCTCAAGCTGTGACATAGGCTCATCTAATAAAAGTGCATCAGAATCTCTTACAAGAGCTCTTGCTAAACTAACTCTTTGTTGTTGTCCTCCAGATATAGAGGGAGGATATCTTTCTAAAATATCAGTTATTTCGAGTAATTCTGAAACTTCTTTTACTTTACTATCAACTTCATTTTTTGAAATTTTTTCTTTCATTAAGCTAAACGCTATATTATCCCTAACAGTTAGTGGGGGATAAAGAGCATATCCTTCGAACGCCATAGCAACATTTCTTTCTGCCGGCTTTAAATCATTAACAAGCTTACCACTAATTTTTATTTCACCTGATGTAATAGTTTCAAATCCAGCGATCATTCTTAAGGTTGTTGTTTTTCCACAACCCGAGGAACCAAGGAGAGCTAAAATTTCCCCTTCTTCAAGATTTAAGTTAAAGTTATTTACTGCTTTTACATCTGTTCCTGCCTTAATTTCAAATATTTTGTTGAGATTATTTAATATAACTTTGGACATTTATTCTAAGTTCCTTTTTGTAATAGCGTCAAAAAAAAGACATTTATCCTCCTTAAAGGACACATATAGTTGTTCTTTTTCTTTTATGTTTTTAGCTTCCTCCTCGCTCATTGAGCACAAAAGCTCTAAGCCATTAGAAAGCTTAACCAAAAATACTATTCTTAAATTTAATGGTGTTTTAGTTCTAAACTCAACTTTTAAAGATTCTTCAGTTTGTTGATTTGATAAATTAATGTCTTCTGGGCGTATACCAACAATACATTCTCCATTTTCTATACTTGTCTTTCTTTGTAAGATAATTTTTTCACCATTACATTCAGCTATTACACGATTTTCATTTTTACTAATGACCGCATTAAAGTTGTTTATAGTTGGATCACCAAAAAGTTTCGCTGTAGTTAAAGAAGAAGGTTTTTCATAGATATTTTTTGGTAAGTCAATATCATTAAACTTTCCATCGTATAAAACAGCAATTCTATCAGCTAATGCCATTGCCTCTCTATAATCTTGAGATATATAAATTACTGTCGTATTAAATTCTTTAAGAACTTTTGGTAGTTCTAATCTCATTTCAAATCTTATTTTTGCATCTACGTTTCTCAAAGGATCATCTAGTAGAACTACCGATGGTCTGTTTACTAAACTTCTGGCAAGAGATGTTCTTTGTTTTTGTCCATTTGATAATTCTTTTGGATATTGATTAAGAACATGATCAATTTTTAAGAGATTTGCTATTTCTTTAACTTTGGAATCGATTTCATCTTGCGAAATATTATTTGCCTTTAATGGACTGGCGATGTTTTCGTATGCTTTCATATGGGGGTAAAGAGCAAAATTTTGAAAAGCCATTGAAACATCACGTTCTTCAGGATGTAAGTCATTTATAACTGCGTTTTCCATTTTTATTTCACCTGAATCAGGAAGGAGAATGCCTGAAAGCAATCTTAATAAAACAGTTTTACCAGATCCCGATGGACCAAATATTACAAAAAATTCACCTTTATTAATTTCTGCATTGAGACCTTGTATAACTTTGTCATCCTTAAAGCTTTTTGAAATGCTTTCTAATTTAATGTAACTCATTAACCTTTAATTGCGCCTAAACTCAATCCCTGAACAAGATACTTTTGAATAAATAAAGCCAGTATTAATGTAGGTAAAACTGAAACCACAATACCACACGCGATAAGCCCATATGGAATAGCGCTTGCTGTAATAAATGCTAGGGCACCAACAGTAACTGGCTGAATTGCGCTTGACCCTAAAATCAATGCAAAAACGAAATTATTCCAAGCATAAATAAAACACAATAAAGATGCTGCCGCTATTCCTGGTTTTGCTAATGGAATAGAAATTTTCCAAAAAGATTGAAACCAAGAATGTCCATCTAATCTGTAGGCATATTCTATATCTGGACTTATATCTTCAAAATAACCTCTAACAATCCATAACAATAATGGAAGTGTAATAAGCTGGTATACCCAAATTAGTGCGATATAACTATCGTAAAGGCCTATCTGTGTAAAATATAAATTTAAAGGGATAATTATTAATAATGCAGGCGCAAATCTAAAACTTAAAAGAGTAAAAGCTATATCTTCTCCTCCTTTAAATTTATACCTAGCAAAGGCATAAGCGGCCGGAACACCAAGAACAAGAGTTAAAGCAACTGAAAAGCTAGAAAGTATAGCGCTATTAATTAAATTTTGTTTAAAATAAATATACATCGTTGCAAATCCTGGAATTGAAATTTCCCCTTCCCATATTCCAATGTAGTTTTTAAGGGTTGGCTCATAAAATAAAACTGGTACTTTTCTTAAAATCTCATCATTTGTCATAAATGACATGTTTAAAATCCAAGCTATTGGAAATAGAAAAAATAAAATAATTGCGGCATAAGCAAATATTTTTAAGATAGACCAAATATTAAATTTCATTGAAGTAGCTCACCTTTAGTCTTAATTTTTAATTTTTGCCATTGTTGCACAAACACATGACACAAAAAGTAACAAATTGCCCATAATACAACCATCATCGCAGCTGACTTGCCTATATTAGTATACTGAAAAGTATGAAGGTATGCTGACACTTGAAAGACCATACTGCTTTCTCCAGGTCCTCCTTGAGATAAAGCATAAATTATATCAAATTGCTGAATGCTCTCAAGCAAACGAAAAAGACTGGCGGTTAAAATAAATGGAAATAACATAGGGAGTGTAATTCTAAAAAATTTATAGTATTCAGGAACTCCATCGAGTTCGGCAGCTTCAAAAGGCTGTCTTGGAAGTGACCTTAGGCCTGCTAATAATAAGACCATTATAAAGGGCGTAAAAACCCAAACATCAACCATTATTAATGTAAACAAAACCGTATCTGGATGACTTGCCCAAGTGAATTCACTCAATCCAACAAAGGAGAGAATATAATTCACAATCCCAAAGTTTGGATTTATCATTAACTTCCAAATTAAGGAAGCAAGAGCGGGCGCGATCATCAATGGTAAAATTAGCAAAACACCTAAAATATTATTTAGCCAGTTTCTTTTAGCTAGAAGCAAAGCTATTCCTAACCCTAATAATAGCTCAACAATTATCGTGAAAAAAGTATAGGTCAGAGAAACTTTTATTGTGTTCCAAAAAGAAGCATCAGTAAAAATATTAATATAGTTATCAAACCAAATAAATCCTTTCATATGAGGCATTTTTAAGTTGTACCTTTGAAGAGAATAATAAACTGCTGTAAAGAATGGAATTAATATTCCAACACAAACTAATAATGCGGGAAGAGTTAAGACATATGGGAATAGTTTACGGTTAATTTTCATATTTATTATTGAACGTATCCTACACCGCTTTTGATAAAATTAAACGGTGTAGGTTAAAAGATTTAATCTAAGCTAAACCGACGTCTTTCATCATTCCATCAATCTTGCCTGCAAGTTTATCAAGTGTTTCGCCTACATTTGATCCAGTTTGCATTTCTTGAAGAGCTGCAGCCCATTCTGTTGTTGTTTCAAAGAATAGTGGCTGTGCTGTGAAATGAATTTTTGATCCATCAATTGAGCTGTTATACTGTTCCATATAACCAGGAGATGTTCCACGAATTTTATCATCAAAATCACCTGAAGCCCATACTGACTCTCTAACAGGGTTAACTTGATTGTGCTTAACTCCCCCTGCCATTGCATTTTCAGGACCATTAGCCCATTGCATCCAATACCAAGCAGCATCTTTATTCTTAGAAAAGTTACTCATTGCAAGAGACCAAATCCAAACGTTTGGAGTCGGTGCACTAGCGCTTGGGTTTGGAGTGAATCCATGGAATCCAAAGTTTCCAGCTTCTTTATTGTCTGGGTTACCATTGAAGAAGTATCCTAAAATATCAGCATCAAAAATCATTGCTGAAGAACCTGCTCCAATGTCATTACCAACCTCATACCAAGTATAGTTAGACCAGTTTTTAGGTCCTGAAGATGAGATCATTTTAACCCATTGCTCGTGAAAGTCTTTTGAAGCTTGAGAATTCATCGCGGCTTTTAATTTTCCACCATTGTTCTCAAAATCACTAAGACCATAGTTTGCATAAGCAGACATAAACCCTGGATGGATTGTAGCCCAACTTCTACTTCCTCTAGTTCCTATACCATAAGACCATTCATCTGGGTTTTTGGTAAACCATTCAGCTTGATCAGTCATTTCAGGAAGATTTGAAGGTGGCTTCATACCAGCCTTATCAAAATATCTCTGATTATAAGTAACACTATTTAGCTCAAAGCCCCATGGCATACACCATTGCTTTGATCCTGCGCCACCTGGTACTTCACCAGCTACACCACTCCAAGAACAAGCATCTCTTAAATTACCAACAACGTCGTTCCAGTTGTAGCTAGGATTAGTTTTGCTTGAATCGCCAATATAGTCATTCAAGTCTGCACACCATCCTGCTGGTCCGTAAGTCCAAGTCATATAAGCACCTGTCATAAAAGCATCATATTCTGATGACTTAGATGATAGGGCTGCTGTTACTTTATCAAAATAAACATCTTCAGCAAAAATATCGTACTCGACATTCATTCCAGTCAAAGCTTTGAAATTATCAAGCTCGGCTATCATGGAATCCATGTATGGATGTTTGTTCATTAAAAGCTTTATCGTTGTGCCACTGTGTTTCTTCCAATCAAAGTCTTGTGCGGCTAAAGCACTAGTAACCTGAGTTCCCATTAACTGCGTTAATGCAGCGAACCCAATACCATATTTACCTGCTTTGATTAGGAGATCACGTCTAGACATCTTTCCTTTAAGGAAAGTGTCAACGGCATTCTTCATTTTTGAATGAGACATAAATATATTCCCTCCTACTTTTATTTAATCATTTGAATTTTAGCACGTTTGATGTTAAAAACAACAAAGTTTGTGTTATTTTAGGCCAATAAGCCGATACATAATTTATAAATTCATAAAAAATGACTGATTATTTAGGAGTTATCAACAGCCTCATAAAAGGCGACTATATAAGCCCTTCATCTAAAGAAAAAATATCAATTCCAATTGAAGAAATAAAAATTGTAAAATCAATCATTGATTTGGAATTTAAATTTTCAAATAAATTATTTAACAAAAAAAATTTGATATTGGCTGGAAATAATTCATACAAAGCTTTCGGGGATAAAGTTGAGTCATCACTTAAAAACAATAATATAAATTATGATCTTAAGATTTTAAATAATTATACTTCTAGTCTTGAGTTTGCTAGAAAATTAGCTGACGTTGTTAAAGATTACGAAAATATAATTGCTATAGGGTCTGGTTCATTAATAGACATTTGTAAATTTATTGCATCTAGCAATAATCAAAAATTAATTGTGTTTTGTAGTTCGCTCACTGCTGCTGCCACAACGAGCACAGTTTCCTTAACTAACAATGGAATAAAAAGTTCATTAAATTCTCATATACCTGAAGCAATTATAATTGATTTAGATAATCTTAAAAAAGCCCCTCCGCGTCTTTTAAGAAGCGCACTAGGTGATGTTTTATGTAGAAGCACATGCCAAATTGATTGGCTTACTTCTCACTTTCTTTTAAAAACAAAATACGACGAGACACCATTTGAACTTCAATATGACGATGAGTCTTTTCTTTTGCATAATTCAAACAAAATATTAATTGGCGATTATGATGCATTGGCTGCATTATCTAGAATGACTCTATTAAACGGTATTGCTGCAATAATTATAGGGTCAACTCATGCGGGAAGTATGGGGGAACATTTAATTAGTCATTACATAGATATGTTTATGGGCGATGACCATCCAGGCACTCTTCATGGAGAACAGGTAGGAGTTGCAACTCTTTTAGTTTCTAGAATTCAAAATCAAATCATAAATAATTCTAATATTTTAGAGTTTAAAAATATTGATATTTCAAAAAAAAAATTCCAAAACCTCTTTAGTAATGATTTGTCATCAAAGATGTATGAGCAATTTAAAATGAAATATTTTGATAGCGAAAAATTAAATAGAATAAATTTTTATTTAAAACAAAATTGGGAGAACCACAGGTCTATTTTGAAGAAACATCTTTTGCCAACAGAAAAAATTAAAAATGCTTTAGAAAACTGTGGCGCTTTAACAAATAACGAGGATCTTAAAATTTCAAATAAATTTTACAATGAAGCTATTGAAAACTCATTTTTACTTAGAGATAGGTTTTCTTACCTTGATATTGCTCACTATACCGAAACTATTAAAAATTATCAATTTATGGAATAAGATTATAAAAATTTTGGAAGATTTAATAATAATAGGTGGTGGAATTAATGGCGCTGGAATTGCAAGAGATGCTGCGGGCAGAGGATTAAAAGTTACGCTAATTGAAAAAGGGGACTTGGGAGCAAAAACTTCTTCATGGTCAACTAAATTAATTCATGGTGGTATTCGTTATTTAGAAAATTATGAATTTAGATTAGTTAGAGAATCTCTTAAAGAGAGAGAAGTAATAAAAAAAATTGCCCCACATATTACAAAGCCGATGCGATTTGTATTGCCCCATGTACCTAGTTTGAGATCAACGTGGTTAATTCGATTAGGTCTCGCTTTATATGATCGGCTTGGGGGAATTACTACATTTCCAAAATCTAGAGTAATTTCATTAAACAAGGAATTTGAAAACAATCCAATTAAATCAAATTTTAAAATAGGATATGAGTACTCTGATTTATTTGTTGATGACTCGCGCCTAGTTCTTTTGAATGCGGAGGACGCTATAAATAGAGGTGCGCGTATTTTTACAAATACAAATATATCTAAAGCAGTAAGAAAAAAAAATAGTTGGAATATTTATTTAGAAAATGGGGATATGTTATCATCAAAAGTTATTATTAATGCTGCTGGCCCTTATGCTTTAGAAGTATTGGAAAATATTTTTGGTATTCATTCAAAGAAAAAAATTCGTCATGTTCAAGGCAGCCACATAGTTGTGAAAAAATTATATAAAGGGGACCAAGCTTATATTCTTCAATTAGACGATAAAAGAATAATATTTTTGATACCATATTTAGAGCAATACACTTTGATTGGAACCACTGATAATGAAGTTAAAAGTTTTGAAAATCCCAAAATAACCAATCAAGAAAAAAACTATCTCATTAACGCAGTAAATAATTTTATAAAAACAAAAATGAGTGAACAGGATATAGTTTGGTCTTATTCTGGGGTTAGACCATTAGTTGAGGACTATAATAAAAAAGCATCAAAAGTAACAAGGGATTATACTTTCGAAATTGAAGAGAAGAATGCTCCAATTCTTACAATCTTTGGTGGGAAGCTAACTACTTATAGAAAGTTGTCAGAACATGCATTAGAAAAGCTTTCAAAATATTTGGTATTTTCTAAAGAATCATGGACAGACAAAAAAATTCTTCCTGGGGGGAGCGCAAAGTCACAAGTAAAAATACAGTTACCAAATAAATTTTTAGAAAGATTTGAGAGTGCTTACGGCAGTAAAATAATCAAATTAAATCAGTATTATAATGAATTAAAAAATGGCGGGGAGATAATTACCAAAGATCTTTATGAATTTGAAATTAAATATTTAGTTAAGGAAGAAATGGCAAAAACATCAGACGATATTCTCTTTAGAAGAACAAAATTAGGTATTAATTTTCCAATAAGCAAAATAGCTAAATTAGAAGCTATTTTAAAAAAATACCTAATATAAAGCTAACATGATCGGTAAATAAAAAATTAAAGAAATATTTAGCTAAATGATAAAAATTAAAAGTTATATTATTTAGTATCTTGTTTTATCAAAATAATTTACCACATATTTAACATGGAACTAATAAAAGATATAAGCCAAGAAAATTTTCTAAAAGAAGTAGTTGAAGAATCCAAGACATTGCCTGTATTGGTTGATTTTTGGGCTCCTTGGTGCGGGCCATGTAAACAACTTACTCCTTTACTTGAAAAAATAGTTAATGAAAATAATGGTAAAATCTTACTAGCTAAAATCAATGTTGATGACAATAAAGAACTAGCTGCTAAACTAAATGTTCAGTCAATACCGACTGTTTATGCGTTTGTTAACGGTAAGCCAATTGATGCATTTCAAGGCGCACAGCCTGAAGATAAAATTAGACAGTTGATCGCAAAAATGATCGAACTAACACCAGGCAATGAAATCCAAAAATTATTAGAGGAAGCAAATAGCAAATTTAAAGAAGAATTATTTGAGGAAGCACAAACTATTTACGAAAAACTTATAGGAATGGATTCTTCTAATCAAAATATAATTATTGGGCTGTTAAGAACTTATTATCAACTTAAAAAAAACAACGAGGCTATTGAGCTTTATGAGTCACTTGACTCTGAAATAATCAAAAACGATGAAATTGAAAAAATTATTAACTTAATTAAATCATTTAATAATCCAGAATTTAATGAAGAAGAACTTAATGAGATAAATAATTTCGTATTAAAAAATCCTAATGACAAAAAAGAAAGATTTAAATTGTCGAACATGTTATTGAAACAACAAAAAATTAAAGAAGCTTTTGATCATTTACTCTTAATTTATGAACAAGATCCTAACTGGAATGATTCAGCAGCAAAACAAAAACTTTTGGAATATTTTGAAATGCTCGGCGCAGGAGATTCAAATGTTATTGCAGCTAGAAAAAAATTATCTAGTATGATGTTTAAGTAATGAACGAAAATACAAAGAAATTATTTGAAGTTGGTGCTTCAGATATTCCAAATCAACTGCCAATTTTTCCCTTAGATAATGTTTTATTATTACCTTTTGGCAAGTTACCTTTAAATATTTTTGAAGAAAGATACATAAATATGATTTTTGATGTCCTTCAAAATAAGAGGTTAGTGGGAATTGTTCAGCCCAAAAACAATAATGGAGATTTTTTTAAAGTAGGGTGTGTTGGAAAAATTACATCCTATATTGAAACGCCAGATCATAGAATTGTATTAAATTTGGACGGGGTTTGTCGCTTTAATTTACTAGACTCCCAACTAACAACCAAAGGATACCATAAAGCTAATATTTCTATTGATAATTTTATTCATGACATAGACCTTATTGAACCAATGATAGATAGGGAAAATCTTATTAAAAAATATACAAATTTTTTTAAAATTAAGAAATATGAACTTGACTTAGACGTGCTTGAAGAAACTTCAAATTTGCAATTAATAACTACTCTTACAATGCTTGCTCCATTCAATAAAATTGATAATCAAGCTATACTTGAAGCTAAAAATCTTTCTGAAAGATTAAAGGTTATAAACTCTATATTAGATCTCAATACTTTTAAAATAGTTGGAAGTACATCGAAACATTAATCGAATATTTTATTTTTTCCCATTGCCTGTTGAACAAAGACCTCTCTAATAAAATTAAAATTCTTTAAAACTTTCAAGCTGGCTTTCCCAAAAAATTTTGTAATTGGGCTGTTAGAATTATATGTTTTGTTAATTATTTCTGTAAAGAAAAAATAAATAGAGCTTTCAAATTTTCTTTGATAATAAAATAATTTATTAAAATTTTTAGACGAAAGTCCTTCGGTTTCTATCAACTTATTAAGTCCTTGAATATCTTTGATGCCTAAATTCCATCCTTGCCCCGCTACAGGGTGTATTGATCTTGAACAATCTCCTAAAAATATTAAATTTTCAAATACATTTATAGAATTAAATAAATACGGGCTAATCTTGTATGAAAAAAAATCTTTTGATAAGTTTATTTTCCCATGAGTTTTATAAAAATTTTTCTTTATAATATTTTTTAATTCTACAAATGATATTTCATCTTTTGTAGAATATATAAATGTCGAATATGTATTATTTTTATATGGGGCCGGCAAAGCCGCCAAAGGTCCATTTTTTGTAAAATATTCATAGGCTTTATTATTGTGATTAAAAGAATGATAAAAAAACCCAACATAAGCTCTATGACCTGAAGATCCTTTAAAAAAATATTTTGGGTTTACTTTTTTTTGTATTTCTTTTCCTGTTGCAATAATTACTTTTTCAAAATTATAAGTTTTATTCTTTATTTTGATAATCTTTTGCTTATTTAGTTCCTCTAGCCCCACTAAGGTTTTATCTAATAATGATTTTTTTTTTAATAAATACTTATGGGATTTTGCCAAAAGATCTTTATTAAAAATTACAGAACCCATAGTTTCGTTATTATTTTCGAAAATTAAGCTTTCATTTTCCTGATAATGAGTCTTAATAATAATTTGATTTATGTCCTTCTGCTCTTTTTTAAGATCTCTCCACATGTCTATTGATTCTAAAAAATCCCTAGAATTAGCGTTTATAGCCAAAGTTCTTTGATCATCATATTTATTAGATATTTTCTCTTTTTCAATTACGAGAACCTTGTGCTTTTTTTTGATTAATGAGATTGCCAATAAAGAGCCAATTAACCCAGATCCGACAATCAAAAAATCATATTTAAGTATTTTATTTTCCATTGTTGTGAATATATTAATTTTATACCATGAGTTATAAGTTTTTTCCTAATTCATTATTATTATTACTGAATAAATTATGGGGCTGGATACAATTTGTAATTTATTTAGCTTTATTTATATATTTTGCTGTTTCGCTTTATTCGTTTAATCCCAATGATAGTTCGCTGTTTGTTATTTCTTCAGACCCTATTAGTAATTATTTTAATAAATACGGGTCTTACTTATCTAGTTTTTTAATATATTTTTTTGGATCCTTTTCTTGTCTTATTCCAATATTTTTTTTAATAGGATGTTTTCATAAAATTAATAAATCAAATTTTGAATTTATTTTCTTAAGATTATTAATTTATCTTATTTCTATAATTTTAATTGAACAAATATTTATTTTTTACAACATCAATCTTAATTTATTTGGGGAAAATTATATTTGGGGAATAATTGGGTTGCGGCTATACGGATTATACCAAAATCTATATTTTGATTTATTGCTTTTAGCATTGGGACTTATCGGGGTGTTTGTTTCACTTAATATATTTAGTTTTTTCAAATTAAAATTAAGTTTTAAATTTTTCAAGTTAAAAAAAATTAAATCTCATTCTACTAGCAAAGCTAAAAAATTTGATCCATTAGTTTCTAAAAACTTTCCAACGGATATAAATGAAAATATAGCCGAAACAGATAAAATAATGTTATCAAAATATACAAAGCCATCTTTAGATAACCTGAACAATGAAAAAAATAAATCTACCGACAAGGTTGATAAAGATCTTTTAAAAGATGATGCAAAATTTATTGAGGGTGTATTTAACGATTTTAATATTACTATTGAGGTTATAAATATAAAAGTTGGTCCGGTGGTTACTCTTTATGAAGTTCTGCCAGCACCAGGTATAAAAATTAACTCAATTATAAATTTAGCTGATGATATTTCTAGAAGCATGGGCGCAACATCAGTTAGAATTGCTCAGGTGTTTGGCACAAAATTTATTGGCATTGAAATTCCTAATAAAGAAAGGGAGGTTGTTACTATAAGAGAGCTAATCGCCTCTAGTGAATTTAAAAAAACAGGCGGTAAAATACCAATATGTATAGGCAAGGATATTACAGGAAATACAGAGGTAATTGACTTAACAAGAACCCCTCACTTACTAGTAGCTGGTACGACTGGATCAGGAAAGTCGGTTTTTATTAATAGTATGCTAACTAGTATTCTTTACAAATTCTCTCCGTCAGAATTGAGATTAATATTGATTGATCCTAAAATGTTGGAATTGAGCGTTTATAATGACATACCTCATTTACTAACACCCGTTGTTACAGAACCAAGAAAATCGGTCACTGCTTTAAAGTGGGTTTGTTTAGAAATGGAGAGAAGATATAAGGTTATGAATGAAGTTGGCTCAAGAACATTAGAAAACTATAACGCTGACGCAAAAGACAAAATGCCATTCATTGTAATAGTAATTGATGAAATGGCAGACTTAATGATGACAGCCGGAAAAGAAGTTGAACATTACGTCCAAAGATTAGCTCAAATGGCTAGGGCTTGCGGCATACATTTAGTTATGGCCACACAGCGTCCAAGTGTGGATATTATAACAGGTAGCATAAAGGCAAATTTTCCTACAAGAATTAGTTTTCAAGTAGCGAGCAAATATGACAGCAGAACTATTCTTGGCGAAGTGGGTGCCGAGCAGCTTTTAGGCAATGGTGATATGCTAATGATGAAAAACGGTAGCAGCATACTTAGATACCAATCTGCATTTATGTCAGACAAAGAAGTACAAAAAATGATTAAAGAAATTAAATCACATCAAGAAGTTCAATATGTTGAAGAAATAGGAAATATAATTAACAGTGACTCTGAAAACGGAATTAATTTAAAATTAAGCACTGAGGACGAAGAGCTCATTACTAAGTCAATCGATTTAATAAAAAGCAGTGGAAGGGCATCTACAAGTTACCTTCAAAGAAATTTTCAAATAGGATATAACAAGGCGGCAAGAATAATGGAGGTTTTAGAGGAAAGAGGAGTTGTTTCATCGCCCAATCATTCTGGTAAAAGAGAAGTTTTAATAAATACTAATTGACATCTAGTTTGATTTTACCTTTTGAAGTTTTAAAATTTAAATAGTATTCACTAAAATCAAAAATAAGGTTTCTCAAGTTAGTTAGATGAGTGTCTAATTTATTTTCAAAAATTTCTTTATCTCTTGGCCATATATCTAAATATAAATCCTTTTTATAAATGCCCTCTTTGTAGCAAACCAAAGAAGACATAATTGTATTTTGTGTCTCGCTCAACCAGATTGACTTATTATTATATTTTATATTCCCGCTGCTAACGTAATAGGTCAAATCACCAATAATTTCATAATAATTATGTTGAATTTCATAGATAATTTTCATTAGATCCGAATAATGAAAAGGTTTTTGCAATGTATAATTTTTATTAATATTGTCACTTATTGTAATTAATTTTTCAGCTGAGAAAAAATTTAATTTTAAGAGTCTGTGGTTTTTACTGTCTAAGACTTTATAGCTAGTAACTTGCTTGATTGTGGTCTCTATAAAATTTTCTAATTGTGTATCGTTGGAGCTAACTGCTAAAAACATTACTGGTATCTAAAAACCGGGTTTTCACTAAAAAATAAATTATTTATCGGTTTATTTAAATTACAATTTTTTAAATAAAGACTTAATTTAGCACGATTACTATCTATAGATATTCTTTTTATAAATTTTTTACTTTTGTTAAATTCCAATTTAATATCAATATCATCTTGCCTTATGTTGCTCGGTATGTCTGGGAACTTTGAAGCTATGTCCATCATTTGATCAATTACTTGAATAGTTTGTGTAAAGGGTTTGGTCGTTTTATTTTTGTTATTGTATAAGAAGGTGCCTTTTTTATTGATAAAAATTATAAATAGATCTTTGCTAAAATATTCATAACGTAATTTATTTTCTTTATATAAAATTAATCCTTGATTAATGCTTCCATTAGAGTGAGCTTCTTCAAAGTTGCATGCAAAGCTCAAATCTGAAGCAATGGTATTTTTTGCAAAAGTAACTAAAAAAAATAAACTTATAATTATCTTATTCATAAAAAAAAGAGGATCCTATTCTTAACATATTGCTTTCACATGCTAGGGCTTCTTGATAATCATTGCTCATTCCCATGCTTAATAAAAGATTTTTGTTTATAGAGTTTTTGATTTCAATCATTTTTTGAAAATAAATTTTAGCTTTATTATTATTAGGAGGGATGCACATCAATCCTTGGATTGGCAATTCTGAACTTTTACAATAAAAATAAAAATCTTTTATTGACTTAATTGGCACGCCCGATTTTTGTTGCTCTTCGCCTATATTAATTTGAATATAAAAATTTTGAGTTAAAGAGCTTTCATCTCTTTGTTTTACAATTTCTTTTACTAATTTTTCTCTGTCTAAGGTTTGGATAACATCAAATACCTTTAATGCCAGCCCAGCCTTATTAGATTGTAGGGGCCCTATGAGATGCAATTTAATGTTATTATATTTTTTTCTTAATTCGCTAAATTTTATACTTGCCTCTTGAACTTTGTTTTCACCAAACAAGAAGTGATTTTGTTTAATAATTTGCTCAATAAGAACCAAAGGTCTGTTTTTTGTTACAGCCATTACTTCACAAAAAGGATATTCTGTTACTTCATTTTTAATCTTTTCAAAAAATTCTTTATTAAATTGCATTAAAAATATTTAGCTATTAATTCCCCGCAATCTCTATCAATAATTTTTTTATCTTTGTTTGAAATTTCAATTTCATTAAGATGCTTATTATTAATTTGCAGAGTGCTTGCTAATTTATTTAGCTCTTGGGAGTTTATGTTTATTTCAATGCCCGACTCTTTTAAATGACCTGCTATCTCTATTAATTTGTCTTCTAAATTAGATAGTAAATCATCAAAATTAATTATTAATCCTCTTAGGGAATTTTGAACGTTTTCATTAGTCCAGCTTGATACATTTACCGACCAAGATTTACGCTGTTCTTGACAAGTCTTGGTTTTGTTATTTTGTTCTGAGTGTATTTGCAAGGGCTTATCATCTAAACCACATAACAAATTAATTATTTCATTACTTTCATATCCTGAATGCCGCAAGTCATCAAAAATTTTATATGGATGTTTTATTATATAAATAAAACATTTTGTAAGTTTTGAATGAGTGAAATATGTGTTCTTGTTATATTCAAAGAAAGCGCTACTTGTATTTAATGTTTTAAGATTAGGATTTTTATTATTTACTAGAATTTGAAAATAGTAATGTGATTTTAAGAATATATCGTTAACTGTAGAATAGTCTTCCAATTCTTTATCGTTAAGAACTGAAAGAACCTCTTGATAAAAATTAAAGTTTTTAATACTTAAATTTGATGTATTGGAAATTATTTGCGACACAATATTTGAAGCAAGAACCGCATCTTCTGGATTAAAAGAATTGGCCCATATTATATTGTCATTAAATAAATAACTCAGATCTTCAACATCTATAAATTTATCTGCGTTATATCTTAGATATTGATTAGCTATATTTGGGTCTAGTTTTTTAATGTTATTAAAATGCTCTTTAAAATCGGTAAAATCTTGACTGTCTATACATTGATTTAGTATTTTAGTACTATATTGTAATTTTATATTTTTTAAAAAACTCATTATAATAAATAAGATGTATGATCTATGTTTAAATTATGAATGACACTTTTCAAGACATTATTGATGCGGTTATTAAAAATGAAAACCATCATGCTGAAAATCTTTGCTGGTCAGCGCTAAAAAGCAATCCAAATTCATCAAAATTATATAAATGGCTCGGGATAGCACTTCTAAAACAGAAAAAATATGACGGAGCCCTTGAAGCACTTTTAAAATCTTTGCCCGAAAATGAAGGAGATTACGATGTTTTGAATAATCTGGCATTTGTATACAGACATTTGGAGGATTACAAAAAAGCCCAAGAATACTGTGATAAAGCGGATAAGATAAAACCACACACCTATGGCGTAACTTTTAATAGAGCCCAAATAGCTATGGAATTAAAGAAATATGATGTAGCAAAAAAACTAACTATTGAGTGCTTTGATTTTATTAAAAATGCGCCTCAAGACGGTCTAGCTTCAATTAGAAATTTAAAAAGATTTTATGTTGATATTTTATTAGCTCAAAGAAATGTCGAGGAGTCAGTCAGGTATATGAAGGAATCTCTCGAAGAAGAGTTTGATGCAAGAATTTTTTTTGATCTTGCAAATATTAGTCCCTCTGATGTCAATGATAATATTTTCAAATTGGCAGAAACTTATGCCAGCCAAGAACAAAATCATTTTTTATTAAAAGCGTCAGCTTTGTTTGGGATTGGGAGAATATATGAAAAAAATAAAAATTATGAATCTGCATTTAAAAAATATTCTGAGGCTAATTTGATAAAATCTAAAATGCTTAGATTTAAACCGTTTTCTGGGCAGGAATACTTGAAGCAGAGTTTTAAATTTTTTACTCATGAAACTTTTAAAAAATATAATTTTATCAATAGAGACAAAGGCAAGGAATGTATTTTTATTTTGGGCAACCCCCGCTCTGGAACAACTCTTGTTGAGTCCATTGTTGGTAGTTCAGATAAGGTGGTTTCTGCGGGTGAGCTAAATAGTTTTTTAAGAATTAGTGAAAAAGTTGCATACAAAAACTTTACAAATATAGATAAAATAAATTTAGATGAGCTCGGTAACAATTATTTAAGAATTCTAAAAATTTTCTCAGAGAATAATTCTTCAAAATTTATTATCGATAAAATGCCGGCTAATATAATGAATGTTGGGGTGATTAGATTACTACTTCCTGCTGCGAAAATTATTTGCCTTAATAGACGCCCGCTTGATAATGCCTGGTCTCTATTTACTCAACTCTATTTGGGGAACATTCCTTATAGCTCTAATCTATTTAACATGGGCATAGCGATGGCAAATGTAGAGGCAGCAAAAAAATTTTGGCAATCACAAAATATAGATAAAAATTTTATGATTATAGACTACGAGAAAGTTGTTGAAGATCCAAAGAATAATTCTGGTTTACTTTTCGATTTTATTGGAATTGAAGCAGATTACGATGAGGGGAAAAGAAAGAAATTTTATTCTCGTACCGCATCAAGAACTCAGGTGCAAAAGGACATATATACCTCATCAATAAGTAGGTCTAAAGAATATGATAAGTTTATGGGCGAATTTCAAAAAAGCTTTGATAATCAAAACTTGTACTGGGATGGCATATTTAAGTCACAAAAAAACCAATAATATCAATATTTTTTATTGTTGCAATTTTGCAACAATTTAACTTTTTTTGGTTTTTATCTTTTAAAATTATATAAAAACTCCTGAAAATAACTAAATTCCTACTTGTTAACGTTTATATATATATAAACAGGAAAGGACTATAAAATGAAAAAACTATTAACATTAGTATCAGCATTATTTGCTGGTTCTATTGGAACAGCAGCTGCAGAGGTTTCTGTATCTGGTGCTTCAAACTTCTTCTATGGATCAGGTTCCGGTACAGGAAATGTTGCAGGTGAAGAAGATAGTATCTTCGTAGTTGGTGGTTCGGTTGCATTTGCTATGTCAACTGAAACAGCAAACGGTGTTACTGTTTCAGGTTCAGCTTCTCTTTCTGCTGACACTGATGATATTGCTACTGCTGCAACAGCTACTGCTGTAGGTGGTATGTCACAAATTACTTTCGGTATGGACGGTATGACTATTACTGTTGGTGATATTAATAACGCTGGTTCAGGAACTGGTGAAGGTGGTGACGTGTCATCATTTGCTTCAACTGTTGCTGGTCAATTTGATACAGACCCTGCTGCTTCTGCAGACGGTGGTTTAGTTGACGGTATTGCAGACGGTACTGGTTTCAACGTATCAACTTCTATTGGTGATGCTTCTGTAGATGCTACTTGGGTACAAACTCAGGGATCAGGAAGAAACTCATACAGTGGTGGTGTTTCAACAACTACTGGTAACACAAACGGTTATGCTATCAACGTTGGAATGGATGTTGCTGGCGCAAGTGTAAATGTTGCTCTTGGTGGTAACGATGAAATGACTTCTGGAACTGATGACGATTCAGCTGTTGGTGTTGAAGTATCATACGACGTTACTGATGCTATGACTCTAACATTTGGTGGTACTTCAGGTAACACAGGTGCAAGCGACAAAGACAATCAGTTCGCAAGCATTGCTTACACTGTAGATGCTGACACAACTCTAAGCATGGGTTTTGCAACTGCTGACGATACAACTGCAAGCGTAACAGACAAGCAAACTGTAACTTCAGTTAACCTATCAAGATCTCTTGGTGGTGGTGTTTCAGTATTTGCTGAATACGCAGCTGTTGACTCAGATAATGCTGGTGTAAATACTGACGGTAGCGCTGTTGCTGTTGGTACAACAGTATCATTCTAATAATTTAGAATATAATTTTAAAAGCCGGGGTTTTACCTCGGCTTTTTTTTTGTTTGTCACAAATCGATATTTGACCTAAAATTTAAATTGACCTAGTATGTGTTCTAATTCATGAAACCCTTATTAATATTATTAGTTTTGTCAGTTATACTAACTGGCTGTGGAACAGGAAAAAACTATCAAGAAGTAAAACAAAAACAGATAGAAAATGACCCTTGTGTTTATGACAGAATTAAAGGCCAAAAAGCCGAGGAAAGATGTATAGCTAGAGTAAATGCAAAAGCAGCTGAGGGAGAGGGTCTTTTTGCAACTATGATAGAAGATATAAAAGAGGATTTAGGAGAAGGGGCTGGCGGTTCTTCTTATGTTAATAAATGGTTATGGAACGGCTCAATAGAAACCCTAGGAGAATTTCCCTTAAAAATTGCAGATGCATTTGGAGGGGTAATTGAAACAGATTGGCTTATAAAAGACGGCGTTCCTGACAACAGGTGTGCGGTAAAAGTCCTTATAAAAACCAAGGATCTTGTGTCAAATGGTGTAGAGGTAAACACGATATGCCAAAAATATAATGGAACTAACTGGGTTCTTGTTAATGATGATTTGTCAGAAGCTAACAGAGAAATAGAAAACTCCATTCTAAGTTTAGCAAGGAAAAACTATCTTGCCTTTGCTGGTTAGCTAAACTAGCCCGATGCCCAAACAGTATGTATTAGAAATGTTTCCCTATCCTTCTGGGAATATACATATGGGCCATGTAAGGAACTATACAATTGGAGACATATACACAAGATATTTAAAACTAAATGGACACGAAGTAATTCATCCAATGGGCTGGGATGCGTTTGGACTTCCTGCTGAAAATGCCGCTATACAAAATAAAACTCATCCTAAAAAATGGACTATAGAAAATATTGGAAATATGAAGAAGGAATTACAATCACTAAATTTAGATTTAGATTGGGATAGAGAGTTAGCAACATGCGAAGAAAAATATTATAAGCACCAACAAAGGCTATTTATAGATTTTTATAAAAAAGGATTGGTTTATAAAAAAAATGCTGTTGTAAACTGGGATCCTGTTGATCAAACCGTACTTGCTAATGAACAGGTCATTGATGGTAAAGGATGGAGAACGGGCGCAACTATTGAAAAAAAACAATTATCTCAATGGTTTTTTAAAATAACTGAATACGCAGAGGAGCTGTTGTCGAGCATTGACACTCTTAATAAATGGCCAGAAAAAGTTAAAACCATGCAAAGAAATTGGATAGGAAAGTCTATTGGTGCAGAAATAAATTTTAAGATAGAAAATTCAGATAAAAATATTGAGATTTATACAACAAGGCCTGACACAATTTTTGGAGCAACTTTTATAGCACTGTCTATAAACCATGATTTCATAAGACATTATTTAGATGAAAGCCGGATTTTAAAAATTCAAAAAGAATTTTCACAAGCTGATGAAAAGGAAAAAGTCGGTATTTTTTTAGACCTAAATTGCATACATCCAATCACAGAAAAAAAAATACCAATCTATATAGCAAATTTTGTTTTGGATAATTATGGCCAAGGTGCGATCTTCGGTTGTCCAGCGCACGATGAAAGAGATTATGAATTTGCAAAAAAATATTCAATTCCAATTATTAAGGTTGTTAATTGTGATGACAAAGAGCTTCCTTACACCGGTGATGGAGAAATGGTAAATTCCTCATTTCTTAATGGCCTGGGCAAAGACAAAGCAATCGAAGAAATAATAAAATACTTTTCAGAAAAAAAAATAGGAAGGAGGTCTATTAACTTCAAATTAAGAGATTGGGGGGTGTCAAGACAAAGATACTGGGGTTGCCCAATACCAGTAATATACTATGAAGATGGTTCATATAGGGTGTTAGAAAAAGATGAGCTTCCAGTAACACTTCCTGATGAGATAGAGTTAACCGGACAAGGAAATCCGCTAGGAAGAAACAAAAATTGGGTCGAAATAATTTGCAAAAAAACTGGAAAAAAGGCATTTAGAGAAACCGACACATTAGATACTTTTGTGGATTCTTCTTGGTATTACTTCAGATTTTTAGACCCAAATAACAATGAACAGCCTTTTGATATTAATTTAGTCAAAAAATATGCTCCTGTTGATAAGTACATTGGGGGGATTGAACATGCAATTCTTCATCTTCTCTATTCGAGGTTTTTCACCAAGGCAATTAGAGATATATATAATTTACCAATTGATGAGCCATTTAAAGAGCTTTTCACACAGGGAATGATCACCCACAAAACATTTAAAAGCCATAAAAAATCGTGGCTGCGCCCAAATGAAGTTGCTTTAAAGGATGGAAAAATGGTTGATATTTTTGACTCTATGCCTGTTTATGAAGGTGCAATAGAAAAAATGAGCAAATCTAAAAGAAACACTATTGAACCAAAGGAAATTCTTGATAATTATGGCTTGGATGCAACTAGGGTATTTATGATTTCTGACTCACCTCCAGACAGAAATCTTGAATGGACAGACGAAGGGATACAAGGGTCAAAAAATCTAGTAAATAGAATTAAGAGGTATTTTGATAATAAAAAAACCTCTCTCAACGAAGAACAACAAAAAAAAATAAAAATATTCATTTATAATATGAGCGAAAATATAAAAGACTTTACTTTTAATAAATGTGTTGCGGAAATTTATACGTTGTTAAATTATTTGGAAAAACAAAAAGCATACGCGGGTGAAAGTGAACAAGGAAAAGATATTCTTTGTTGCCTTTTTCCAATAATGCCCAGCCTTGTTACAGATTTAATTTCCCATAAGTTTAAAGACTCAAGTAATACTTTAGCTTGGCCAAAAGTTGACATTAACGAAATCGGGGAAGACATAATTAATTTACCAATACAGATTAATGGGAAATTTATTACAACCATAGAAACAAAAATAAACTATGACGAAAAATTCTTACAAGAACAAATATTTAAAATAACAAAAATAGAAGAAAGACTTAATAACAAATTAATAAAAAAAACAATCCATGTTAAAAACAAAATTATCAATTTTATTATTTAATATATTTTTTTTGATTTCTTGCAACTCTGCTTTAAATCAATCCCTTACAGAAGGATCTTTAAAATTTTCTGTGCATCATATTGAAGGCGATAAAAACGGATTCATATTTAGTAATTTACTAAAACAGCAATTAAGAGTGAATGACTTTTATGACCCTTTATCAACCAATGTGATATACGTAACAACTAGTAATGAAACAAAGTATTTAGTCACATCTGTAACAAAAACCTCAACAAGAAATGCTGTTTACTCAAATGTTTCAATGGAAATTGGAACTTCATCTAATCGATTGCCAATTAGTATTAATTTCACCTGCTCAAAAATGGAAGAAACGTATAGTGCAGATCAAATGTATATGCTTGCTGCAAGTAATGCTAACCTTAGTAATATTGAGGCAGAAAATGACATAATAATTCTTAATAGTGAAAACATAATTGACATGATGATAGATGATTTAATTTTTTATAGACAAAATGACTGCTATTTGTCAAAGAAATTAACTAATATAAGCTTGCCTGAAAATGAACAATTAGAAAAGAATCTTTCTGAAAAAGGAAAACTTTTAAAGGAAATAAAAAACGAACTAAATGCCGGTGAATAACAATATTAATAAAATTAAAAATTATATTTCTGGGGGCGAAGAAAAAATTGTTCTTGTGAATATTGTTAATGAAAAAGTAAGTTTATTTTATAAGTTATTAATTCAAAAAATATCTAATGATAATAAAATTAGGACAAATTACGTTGAGGATTCCAATGAGTCATTTTCAAAAAATGCAACAGATTTATTTTTAGAGAGACAAACATATATCCTAGAAACAACAACCCAAAGCAAGGTAGAAAAAATACAATTATTAAAAGATGAAAGTAAAAAAATATTTTTATTTGTTCCATATAGTATTTTTAAAAAAAATTCCTCCGGTAGTGACAAAAATATTAATGCTTATGATTTTAAAAAAGACATGTCAGCTTATATAAACGAAAGACCTGACTTAAAAAAAATATCAAGCGAGGATAAGTTTCGATTCTTGGAAACGCTCAAAGAAATGCCACATTTATTTTTTTCTGAAATAGACAAAATCAGAATTAATTATGCTGATAATTATATTAACAACGTCGACGATGTGTCTTTGATAGGACAGCTAAGACAGGGTGTTTATAAAATGAAAAGAAACTTTTCAATTAAGGAATTATCCTCTTTATACAATCTTATAAAAAAAGAGATTATTTTAAAAAAATTTAACTTTTAATTTTTTTTACAAGAAAATCGTATTGTTCTAGATTATCGTAAAAAATTTTTATATATCCCTTTCCTTTAAAGTCGTATTTGATTTGTGATTTGAATCCTATGAGGCTGCTAAGGTTTTTTTCTTCTGTAGTAATATTAATGTCTGATTTCTTAACTTGTTTTTTATTATTAATAATTTTTTCAAGCTCTCTAACAGATATTTTCTTATTACTAAATCTTTTAAGCGTCTTCTCATCAAACATTGAGGGATCTCTGCCAATTAAAATTTTAGCGTGGCCTAAAGATATGATTTCTTTATCAAGCAAATCCATGAAAAATCTATTTAAGCTTAATATTCTTAAAATATTTGTTATATGTGATCTGCTTTTGCCGACTATGCTTGCTAATTGGTCATGTGTGTATTTTTTCTTCTCAATTAAGTTTTTATACGCATTTGCTTCTTCGGTGATTTTTAAATTTTCTCTCTGTATGTTTTCTATTAACGATACTTCGTTATTGTCTAGGTCTGCAGGTAAAATGATAGATGGAATTGCTTTTAAATTTGCAATTTGAGCAGCTCTCCACCTTCTTTCTCCGGCTACAATTTTATAATCATTTTCAGCATTTTTTGCCAAAATAATAGGCTGGATTAATCCGTGTTGCTTGATAGAAGAGGCAAGTTCTTTGATTTTTTCTTGGTCAAATTCTTTTCTTGGTTGACCGGGGTCACGGCTAATATGTTCAATGGGAGTAAAAAATAAATTTTTCTCACTTGCCAAGTTTTTTTCAACACTTGGCTTAGCACCTAACAAAGATGATAGTCCCATGCCGAGCTTTTTATTTTTCATTATGTGTTCCTTTCTATAAATTCTCTGGCTAGCCCGATATATGCTTGGGATCCAGCGCAATTCAAATCATAAATGATTGCTGGAAGGCCATGACTGGGGGCTTCAGACAACTTTACATTTCTAGGCACATTAAATTTATATACAGTTGCCTCAAAATATTTTCTTGCCTCCTCCTCTATAAGAGAAGATAGAGAATTTCTTTTATCGTACATTGTTAAAATAATGCCGTTTATTTTTAAATTTTGATTGAGATTGTCTTTTATCATATCTATTGTCTTAACTAATTTGGACAGGCCCTCAAGAGCAAAAAATTCGCATTGCACCGGTATAAGAACCTCGTCGCTCGCAACTAATGCGCTAATTGTCAATAAACCAAGTGTTGGGGGCGTATCTATAAAAATATAATCATAGGTATTTTTTAAATTATCGAGTTGTTTTTTAATAATAAAATTTCTATTTTCATCATTAGCCAATTCGTATTCGGCGGCTGCAAGATCCTCGCAAGCTGAAATAATTTGTAAGTTAGGTATTTGTGTATCTTGAATTAGTTCTTCAAATTTTTTTTCTCCGCTCAATGCTTTATAAATTGATAAATCATGTTGATACCTATTAAAAGATAACGACGAGTTATACTGTGGGTCTACATCAACAATAAGAATTTTTTTATCAATAGATGCAAGAGCCGTACCCAAGTTTACAACGGTCGTGGTTTTTCCAACCCCTCCTTTCTGATTAGCTATTGTTATGATCATTTGGACATTAGCTCTACAATTCCTGAATCTCTAGATGTAATGCTATTAAAAAAACGCACACAAAATTTTTTATTATTAATAAGTTTGACTTCTTCTATATATGTTTTTCCTTTCATAAAAAGGTATATTGTATTTCTGTCTGATAGATTTTTTGTTAGCTTTAAAATTTGGTCTATTTTTGCAAAAGCTCTTGAAACTATATATGAAAATTTTTTTGAAATAATGTTTTCTACCCTGTCGTTGTGAACGATCATTTTAAGACCTAAGTCTTTATTAACCTTTTCGAGAAAAAGGCATTTTTTTCTTTGTTTTTCAATAAGATTAATGTTTTTACATCCCGCAATTGCCAACATCACTCCAGGTAATCCCGCTCCTGATCCTATGTCTGCAATTGTTTTTTCTTTGTCTTTTATCAAATTAATAATCTGCAATGAGTCTAATAAATGCCTGCTATCAATATCATCAATAGTAGTTTTGCTTATTAAATTAATTTTGCTATTTTCTTCAATCAAAAGTTTTTTATACATCATGGTTTTTTCTAAAATAATTTTTTTATCTTCGTTGGTCTCAAACGTACTAATAAAATTCTTTAAATTATTTTGATTGGACATTTCTAGATTTACTTTTTTTGAAACTTAGTAGTTGAAAGAGTGCGCTTGGAGTCATTCCGGATATTTTGCTAGCATCATCTAAATTTTCTGGCTTGTGTTTTTCCAATTTTTCAACAACTTCCTTTGATAGTGAAGGTATGCTTTTGAATGAAAGTCCTTTTAGTTTAAACCTTTGATTTTTTATTAGTAAGTCTTTTGATCGCTGTTCCCTTTCATAAAAAACTTCATATTTTGAATCAAATATGATCTTTGTCAGAAGTTTTTTATTAATTATAATATTAAAAAGACGTTTAAAAAGATTTATATCTGGATCCATTAATTTTAAAACCTCAAATCCGTTTCTTATTTTGCCATCAAGCTTTGTTTTAATTCCATATTTTAATAACTTGTTTGGAGAAAATTTTTCTTTGTTTATTTTTTTTAAAATAGATTTTTCTTTTTTGATCATTGCATCAATTATTTTTGTGTCTGTTGAATTTAAAAGCTTAAGTTTTTTTGAATTTGGATAAATTCTTTCATAAGCATTATCCGTTCTTTGTTTAAGTCTGTATTCCGATCTCGATGTAAACATTCTATAAGGCTCTGTTACACCTAGTTTTGTTAAATCATCAACCATTACTCCTATGTAGCTATTTGATCTTGAAAAAATATTGTTCTTAATATTTAGTTTTTTAACTTTAATAGATGCGTTTAGCCCTGCATAAATGCCCTGACCCGCTGCTTCTTCATATCCTGTTGTTCCATTAATTTGTCCTGCTAAAAATAAATTTTTAATTTTTTTGCTTTCGAAATTTTTATTTAAATTTCTTGGGTCTACTGCATCATATTCTACTGCGTATCCATATTCTGATATTTCACATTTTTCTAAACCAGGGATTGTTTTTAAAAATTTTCCTTGGGTATTTTTATCTAAAGAATTTGATATGCCATTTGGATACACAAGATTTGAATCATAACCCTCTGGTTCAAGAAAAATATTATGTCCATTTCTATCTCCAAATTTAACAATCTTATCTTCAATAGAAGGACAATATCTTACGCCCTGGGACCGGATTGCACCTGAATACATAGCAGATTTGTGTAAATTATCTCTGATAATTTTATGTGTTTTGCTTGTTGTTTTTGTCATATAGCAATTAATCATTTTGTTCTTATTTTGTTCTGTAAAAAATGATAGATATATATCATTATTTTCTGATTCTTGAGGGCGCAGCTTAGAAAACTCAATTGAATCTTTGATTATTCTTGGAGGGGTTCCTGTTTTTAATCTCATTGTTTGAAAATTTTCTTTAACAAATCTGGCTAATTTTTTTGAGGATTTATTATTTATTCTCCCCGCTTCATATTTTTCCATACCAAAGTATATATTGCCATTTAAAAATGTACCTGTAGTTAAAATTACTACTTTAGCGTAAATTTTGTTGTTGTTCTTGGTATTTACACCTCTAACCATAGATCGATTAGTTAAAATATCAGTAACTTCGTCTTCAATTATACTGATTTTGGATTTAGAAATAAATTCATACATATTTTTTTGGTATAATTTTCTGTCAATTTGAGCTCTGATTCCCCAAACAGCAGGCCCCTTTGAAAGATTTAAAACCCTATAATGAATTGCCGAAATATCACCAATTTTACATATCAGGCCTCCCATTACATCTACTTCTCTGGCAATATGAGTTTTTCCAACTCCGCCAATACTTGGATTGCAGGACATTTTTCCTATATCGTCTTTTTTATTAGAAATTAAAGCTGTTTTTAAACCAAATTTATTACATATATTGGCTGCTTCGATACCAGCATGGCCTGCGCCAACTATAACTATGTCAAAATCATGTTTCACGTGGAACCTATTTTCCTATACAAAAACTACTAAAAACATTATCTAGCATATCTTCGTTATTAATATAACCAAAATTTTCAGAAAATTCATCAATTATATTTCTAAATATTTCCTGTATAATTAATAAGTCTTGCTGATTTAAAATAAACTCTCCGTTTTCTAACAGCTTTTCAAGGAAATTGATCTCATTTTTATTTACGGTAAGTATTTCTTTGCTTTTTTTGATATATTTATGATGGATGTTTTGAAGTTTGAGCAATTTTATCGTTTTCTGTCTATTTATTGACTTATTAAGATAAATATACTGGTTATTCTTGGTCTTTTTATGAGTGTCAGATTTATTCAGAACTAAACTAAAATTGTTTTTTATATTAAATTCCTTTTTAATCCTGTTTAAATCATTTTTTGATAAAGCATCATTAAATACTATAAGAAAATGGTTGATTTCCTTACTTAATAATAATGCTTTTTTATATCCGAGCAGCTCTATTCTTCCTTGTTTTTTTCTATAGCCAGCAGTGTCATAAATTCTGTAAATTTTGTTTTCCAATAAAAGGTTTTCAGCAACAACGTCTCTGGTAGTGCCCTTAATATTTGTAACTATTGCTCTTTCTTGACCGATAATTTTATTAAAAATTGTTGATTTTCCAACGTTTACATCTCCAATTATCATAACATTAAGTATATTATTTTGTTCTATAACTGTTCTGTTTTTTTTAATAATTTTTTGAATTTTTTGAAAAAACAACCTTATATCTTTTATAATTGAATCTAAATCAAAGCTTTCATCTTCGATAAAGTCAATAGATGTAATAATCTTTGAATAAATATTAATTGCACTTTCTTTAAGGTCGTAAAGTTCGCTTTCCTCATCGCCATTAAATAAAACTTTTTTACTATAATCAATTTCTTGCAAATTTTCAGACATTATAATGTTGTTTATTGCCTGGCTTTGTTTCAGTGAAACCTTGTTATTTATCATTGCCCTATATAAAAACTCACCGTTTTTTGCCTGTCTAAAATCGATGGGGTTGATTTTAGAAAAAGATTTTTCTAGATGGCTTGCTATGGCTGGGGATCCGTGAATATAAATTTCAGCCACATCCTCGCCGGTAAACGATTTCGGCCCCTTAAAATAAACAATATTACATCTGTCAATTATTTTATCCGAATAATCATATAATGATTTATAAAATACTTTGCCCGGATAGTTTTTGAACTTAAACCTTGTAAGTAAAGATAAGATTTTAAGTGTGAGGGGCCCAGATATTCTGTACCCAATCACTGCGGATTTAACAACTGGCGTAAAGCTCGAATATATAGTATCAGGTTTATACAAGGCGCGGTCATTATAGACCTTGGCACATAGTAGTAAAGCATTCAAAGGCGACAAAAAAATGTATGAGCAAAATTTTTATAATTTAGAATACAATGAATTAAAAAAACATTTGTCTGAATTTAATTTATCTGAAAAAGCTGCGAGCATGAGAGCAAACCAAATATGGAAATTTGTTTACAAAAAGGGCGTTGGCAATCCAGATAATTTTATAAATCTTCCTTTAGAATTAATAAATAAAATTAAAACAAAAATAGACTTTAACAAGATATCCATTGAAGAAAAAAAAGCTTCGCGGGATGGTACTATTAAATGGCTTTTCAAACTAAATGACGGCAATCTTATAGAAACTGTTTATATTCCATTTGGCAAAACAGGCACTCTTTGTGTATCATCGCAAGTTGGCTGTACTTTAAATTGTAAGTTTTGTCATACTGGAACTCAAATGATTGTAAAAAACTTAGAAACAACAGAAATCATACAACAAGTATTGTTAGCAAAAGACGAGCTGACTGACTGGTCTAAAGAAAAAAAAATAAGAAATATAGTATATATGGGAATGGGGGAGCCACTTTATAATTTTAATAACGTTAAAAAATCAATTGAGATTTTAAAGAATGTTGATGGATTAGAATTTGGTCCAAAAAGAATTACTATTTCGACTGCTGGGATTGTTCCAGAAATATTATCGGCTTCAAAAGAAATTAAAACTTGTTTGGCTGTTTCTCTCCATGCTCCTACTGATGAAATTAGGGAAAAAATTATGCCGATCAACAAAAAGTATAAGCTCAAGGCTTTAATTGACAGCTGTAGAAAATATGCGGAAATGAATAAAGAAAAAATTTTCTTGGAGTATGTTTTATTAAAAGACATCAATGATACAAAATACTGCGCACAAAAACTTATAAAGCTTATGGGAGGGTTTCCCTGTAAGCTAAATCTTATAGAATTTAATGTTTGGCCTGGGGCTGGCTTTGAGCCTTCCTCAAAAGAGAAAGTCTCAGAGTTTTATAATACTATAAAAGAATCCGGCCATGTGGTGACCCTAAGAAAATCGAAGGGTAATGATATTTTGGGTGCGTGCGGCCAACTTAAAACAGAGAGCAAAAAAATATCTAAAAAGCTTGATAATTAAGCTTTATTCATGCTTAAGAAAAATTCTTGGTTGGTTTTACAATCCTTCATTTTGTCTAATAAAAACTCCATGGAGTCAACTGTACCCATGGAAGATAAAATTTTTCTTAATATAAAAACTTTTTGTAAATCACCTTGATCAATTAATAGGTCTTCTTTTCTTGTCCCGGATTTTTGGACATCTATTGCAGGATAAGTTCTTTTGTCGGATAATTTTCTATCTAGGACTATTTCTGAATTACCAGTTCCCTTAAACTCCTCAAAAATAACTTCGTCCATTCTGCTTCCTGTTTCAACTAGGGCGGTGGCTATAATTGTTAGAGACCCCCCTTCCTCTATATTCCTTGCTGCGCCAAAAAATCTTTTAGGTCTTTGCAGGGCATTTGCATCTACACCGCCTGTTAGGACTTTCCCACTTGATGGCACAACCGTATTATATGCTCTTCCTAATCTTGTTAATGAATCAAGCAAGATAACCACATCCAATTTATTTTCTGCTAATCTTTTTGCTTTCTCGATAACCATCTCTGCAACTTGTACGTGTCTTGCCGCTGGTTCATCAAATGTGGAGCTAATGACTTCTCCCTTGACAGATCTTTGCATATCAGTTACCTCTTCTGGTCTTTCATCAATTAATAAGACTATTAAATAAACATTAGGGTAATTTTCTGTGATAGATTTTGCTATCTTTTGTAATATTACGGTTTTTCCAGATCTTGGGGGAGCAACTATTATTGATCTTTGGCCAGCTCCTACCGGAGCCACAATGTCTATGATTCTTGAAGTAAGATCTTTGTCTGGTTTATCTGTTTCTAAACTAAATTTTTTCTCTGGGTATAGGGGTGTTAAATTATCAAAATTTGTCTTAAATTTATTATAATCTTTAATATCAACAAAATTTATTTTTTTTGTCTCTATGAGTGCAAAATATCTTTCTCCATCCTTGGGCGGCCTAATTGGTCCTTCTAAGGTATCACCTTTTCTAAGACCATATTTTTTTATTTGGCCAGGACTTACATATATGTCGTCTGGTCCAGGCAGGTAATTGGAATCTGCTGATCTAAGAAAACCAAATCCATCCTGCATAGTTTCTAGAACCCCTTCACCTATGATTTCCTCTCCTTTTTCACCTAGTTTCTTAAGTATAGAGAAAAATATCTCTTGTTTCCTTTGGCCAGCAGAGTTTTCTATACCTATACTACTTGCGTAGTCCAAAAGTTCCTGAGGTTTTTTTACTTTTAGTTCGTTTAAATGCATTGAAGTTTATTAAATTAAAGAAATTATGAATTAAGATAATATATAAAAATATAAATAAATAAATATTTTTTTTAAAAGAAGAAGGGTTAATGTTGTATGTCTATATGTGGGGATTAACACCAAAAGAATGATATTTTGTATATTTTTTAAGACAAATATCTAATATTCACAGCTGTTAGTAACTTAATAAGGATAAAAGTTATACATAAATTTTAAAAATAAATTAAAAAGGTAATATTTATGAACATTAATAAACAGCTTAAGAATAACTTACTAATAGGAACTAAAAGCACAACAAGAAGAAAGTTGTTTAAAAGTGCCGGCCTTAGGTTTAAATACAGGTCCCCCGAAGTAGAAGAAGAAAAAGCATTGCAAGGAAAAAATATACCAGTTGAAAAACAATCACTTTTTATAGCCAAGGCAAAAGCTAAGTTTCTATGTAAAAGGCACCCTGGTTTCTACGTTGTGTGTTTTGACACAACAATACACGTAGGCAGGAAAACAATATTTAAATCCAAAAATAGAAAAGAATGTTTGTGGGTTTTAAATTATTTAAATAACAAAAAACATTATCTTTATACATCCTGTGTGATAATGAAAGATAATAAATTAATTTTATCAAATGTTGACATGGCAATAATTGAATTTAAGAATAACTCTCAGTCAGAACTAAAAAATTATGTGAAAAAACATTATAATAAGATAGTTAACTCCGTTGGATGTTATAATATAGAAGCAGAAGGGATGGAAGTTATAAAACGAATGCATGGAAGCTACTATTCTGTCTTGGGCGCACCACTAATATTAATGATAGATAAATTAACAAAATTAAAATAAAAATGAAAAAAATAGGAATAGTTGCTGAAAGCCTGGCACATAGTCTGTCCCCAGACATACATAATTATTGGATTAAAAAAAATAAACTAGATGTTGAATACCAGTCAATTGAAATAAAAGAAAAACAACTTAATCAATTTTTTAAAAAGTTTGTTGATGATAAAAATTTTTTGGGATTTAATATAACGGTTCCATACAAAGAAAAATTTTTTAAGATCTGCCCAAATATTTCAGATAAAGGAAAAGACATCGGCTCAATAAATTTAATTTATAAAAGTAAAAATAAGATTTTTGGAGAAAACACCGACTATATAGGATTTAAAAAAACATACGAAAAAACTATAAAATCAAAAATAAATAAAGTTTTGGTTATAGGATCGGGCGGAGCAGCAAGGGCGATATTAAAATACCTAAGTGATAAGGGCATTTATGAAATTGACATATATTCTAAGTCATTCAAAAAGAGAAGAGCGATAAATAAAGGATTTAACATCAATAACTATTTTATTGATAGCAATCATCTTATATCAAGAAAATATAATCTAATTGTAAATGCCTCTACGGGGGGAATGACCAATCATAGTAAATTCAATTCACAAATTATCAATCTTGTAAAATCGACGGACTATCTTATTGATATTGTATATAATCCAATAAAAACAGCGTTAATTAAAGAGGCGATAAAAGCAAAAATATCTTATTCTGGCGGCCTAACAATGTTATTAGAACAAGCAAAGCCATCTTTTGAGCTTTGGCTCCCAGGCAATAAAGCAAAAATATCAAGCTATCTGTACAATAAGGTTAAAAAAAAACTCAATGACTAAAATTGCAATTACAGGAAATATTGGATCCGGAAAAACCACGGCCTTAAATTTTTTTAAAAAAAAACAATATTTTACTTTGTCCTCTGATGAAATAATTAAACATATCTACTCTAATGATATTTTGAGATCTTGTGTCTTAAAAACCCTAAACATAAAATTTAATGACTACAAGGCCGAAATAATAACCAAAATGACCAGCCCATATTTTAATTCTAAATTAAAAAAAACACTATACCCGATCATGAATGAAATTAAAAAAAAAAGAACATATAAGCATATAACCAAAAAAAAATTGTTTTTTGAAATACCTCTTTTGTTTGAAGAAAAACTAGAAAAAAATTATGATTTAATTATATTTATTAAAAGCGATCACAATATCAGATTAAAAAGAGTGTTGGCAAAGGGCATGACAGAAAATTACTTTAGGTTAATGAGTAAATACCAACAGACTAATTCTTTAAAACAAATATCCAGCGATATAACAATTTTAAACAATGGATCTGTTTTTGATCTATATGAAAGTCTTAATTGGTGCGAGAGATCCTTGTGAGAGAAATTATATTAGACATAGAAACTACAGGACTAGACCACAGCGTAGGACACAAAATTATCGAAATAGGGTGTTTTGAGCTTATTGATAAGCAAATGGGAAAAAACTATCATCAATATATTAATCCTAATAAAAAATTAACCGAGGATAATATTAAGATACATGGGTTAACAAATGAATTTTTAAATAAATATCCTCTTTTCTTTGATGTAGCAGAAGATTTTTTAAAATTTATTGGAAATGATCCAATTGTAGCGCACAATGCTCAATTCGATATAGGATTTCTAAACAACGAACTTGAAGACGCGCGACTTGAAAAAATAACACAAGACAGGATAGTTGACACCCTCGTTATAGCCAGGAATATGTTTCCCGGACAACAAATAAACCTAGACAGTCTTGTAAAAAAACTAAAAATTCAAACTCTAATTAACAGAGACCATCATGGGGCCTTAAAAGATGCAAAAATTTTGACCGATGTATATCTTGAGCTAAGAGGACATACTCAGATGGGGCTTGATCTTTTCACTGATACAGCTCAATCAAACCCCTTATTATATGAGCCATATAATGGTAAGGTTGTCCTAACAAAAGACGAGACAGATAACTTTAAAGAGTTTATAAAAAGTATAGTCAATAATGGACAATAAAAAATGAATGGTGAGTTTCTAGATATTATAATTTTTGGTGTTGTGGCCGTGTTTCTAATAATGAGACTAAAAAAAATCCTGGGATCAAATCAAGGAAAAATCATTAATATAAAAACTAGAAAAAACAATATTATTAAACCCAAAAAAGCAACTATTAAGAAAATTGAACAAGATGACGAATTTATTAATGGAGCAAATCAAGCTTTTTCCATGATAGTCAATGCATACCAAGATAATAATATTACCAAGGTGAAAGACTTATTAACAAATGAAGCGCTGAAAATTCTTAGTGAGAATAAGGCGCCCGACCAAATTAAATTTATGAATGTTAAAAAATCTAAAGTTATATCAACAACCGAGCAGGGCAACAAAATTCTAAAAATAGTACACTTTGAAACAGAGCATTATGATTTAAAAATTAATGACCAAATAGTTGTTTCAGAAGAGTGGGGCTTTGAAAAAGAAAACAAATCAAAAGACCCTAACTGGAAACTATTCTCCATTAAAGTTATTGAATAAAATTAAAATTCCACTTCAAGACAATAGGACAAGAAAAAAAAGACAAAGTAGCGCAAAACAAAGCGTTAGAAAAATTACTATTAGTTTTAATGACGGGAGGGAAAAAGAAAATAAAACTAATTTAAATCTCAAAAACCCATTAAATAAAAATAGCATTTCTCCTGAAACAAAAAAAACAAAAATTAACAAAGAAACCATAGCGCCATTTTATGATAAAAATATTCATAAGTTTTTTAAAAAAAATAATTTTTATAAACTTGATCTACACGGCCACACGCTAGAAAGCGCAAAGACAAATTTATATAATTATTGTTACGGACACTTTAAAAGTAAAAACCTATTGCACATTATAGTAACGGGACTTGGAAATAAGTCAGACAAAGAAAGCTTTTTTTCTGGTAAAATACGAAATTCTTTTAGTGATTGGATAAATCAAAATCCCTTGAATGAAATTATTAAAAGCTATCATCCTTGTAAAATCCAGCATGGTGGATTAGGCGCGTTTTACATAAAAATAAAATCTATAAAATAAATTTTTGATCGTCTTTTGATTTAACTTCGCTGCCTAAAGACTTATCAACCCATGCAGCATCAATTAAAACATCTTTGGTTTCATTTAAATTTGCCTGAAAACTAATTTCTTCTAGAATTTTTTCAAACATAGTTTGCAGTCTTCTAGCGCCAATATTTTCGACATCTTGGTTGATTTTTTCAGTAAGCTCGGCAATTTTATTGATTGCCCCATCATCAAAACTTAAATGAATATTTTCTGTATCAAATAAAGCTTTATATTGTTTAATAAGACTATTGTCTGTTTCCTTTAATATTTTAACCAGATCATCTCTTGTTAAACCATTCAATCTCACCCTAACAGGCAGTCTTCCTTGAAGCTCTGGTAATAAATCGCTAGGTTTGGATTGATGAAAAGCGCCTGATGCTATAAAGAGTATGTGATTTGTTTCAACTGACCCATATTTTGTAGAGACAGTTGTCCCCTCAATTAATGGCAAAAGATCTCTTTGTACGCCGTCTCTTGATACGTCGCCCCCCCTCCTAGTCGTATTTGTTGCAATCTTATCTATCTCATCAATAAAGACTATTCCGCTTTCCTGAACCTTTTTCATGGCCATCTGAACGACATTCTGTTTTTCTGCGATTTTTTCTATTTCTTCTTGTATGATTGGTTCGTAAGCGTCACCAATTTTAATCTTTGTTTTTTTCTTATTTTTCATGCCCTTACCAAATATGTCACCAATGTTCATCATTCCCAATTGTGCACCAGGCATGCCTGGTATGTCCATAGACTGAAAAGGGTTGTTCTTTTGATCAATTGATATTTCAACTTCTTTATCATTTAATTCATTGTTACGAAGCATAGTTCTAAATTTTTCTTTAGTTTCTTGTGTTGGGTTTTCACCAAGCAATGCGTTTAAAATAATTTCCTCCGCATTTTCATAAGCAACACTAATATATTTTTCTTTAATAATTTTTTTTTCTAAATTAATCGCAACTTCCACAAGGTCTCTAATTATTTGTTCAACATCTCTTCCAACATATCCTACTTCTGTGAATTTTGTTGCTTCGACTTTAATAAAAGGAGATTGAGTTAATTTTGCAAGTTTTCTTGCAATTTCTGTTTTCCCACAACCTGTTGGACCTAGCATTAAAATATTTTTTGGAATTATGTCTTCTCTTAAAGCCTTATCTTTTATATTCAATCTTCGCCAACGATTACGAAGAGCAATTGAAACTGCCTTTTTTGCATTGTCCTGGCCTATAACATACCTATCTAATTCTTCTTTAATAGCTTTTGGTGTTAATGTTTGGTCGTCCATTAAGTTTTTATTTCTGCAATATTTAAAGTTTCGTTTGTATAAATGCAAAGCTCAGCCGCAATTTTTAGTGACTCAGTTGCAATTTCTTTTGCGCCTAGCTTGCTATTTCTCTTTAATGCTCGCGCAGCACTTAAAGCAAAATTACCTCCAGAACCAATTGCAATGACACCTTGCTCAGGCTCTAAAACATCTCCGGTCCCACTTATTAAAAACGTCTCATTCTTATCTGCAGCAATAATCATTGATTCAAGTCTTCTTAGATATTTATCTGTTCTCCAATCTTTTGCTAGTTCAACACAAGCCCTTTTAAGATTATATGAGTATTCCTCGCATTTTTTCTCTAATCTCTCGAAAAGCGTAAACGCGTCAGCCGTTGATCCAGCAAAGCCGACGATAATTTTTTCATCGTTAAAAGTCCTAATTTTATTGGCATTTGACTTCATTACGGATGTTCCAAGTGTTACCTGTCCATCAGAAGCAATTACTACGGATTTTTCATCCCTGACACAAACAACCGTAGTCGCCCTTATAATTGTTTTGTTTTTTTCCATTAATCTTATAAATATAGTTATTAAATATCCATTTACAAACCATGAGAAAATATTTATTAAACAGGAAAACAAAAGAAACAGATATCAACATTAATATCAATATTGATGGTTCTGGAAAAAGCAACATTAGCACAAAAATTCCTTTTTTTGACCACATGCTTGAACAAATTTCTACTCACTCATTGGTTGACCTGGACATAAATTGTGATGGCGACTTAGATATTGACTATCATCACACCGTAGAAGATGTTGGCTTAGTTTTGGGCCAGGCAATTAAAGAGAGCTTGGGGGACAAAAAAGGCATAAAGAGATTTTCAAATGCGTACGTTGCATTTGATGAAACATGCACAAGGACTGTTTTAGATCTTTGTAACAGGCCTTTTTTTATATGGAATGTAAAAACTTCTTTAGAAAAAGTAGGTGACATAGACACGGAACTATTCCCAGAGTTTTTTAAATCTCTTACAACTGAAGCTAAAATGAACTGTCATATCGAAACATTATACGGGAATAACAACCATCATATTATTGAAAGCTGTTTTAAGTCATTTGCATTAGCGCTTAAAGAAGCAACAGAGATTGATCAAAGAAAAACTTCTGTGCCTAGCTCTAAAGGGGCGCTTTGAAAAAAAAAGTTATTGGATTAATTGACAGTGACTCAGGAAATATAGGGTCTATTAAAAAAGCTATACTAAAATCAATAGTAAGAAAACCATATAAATTAAAAATAATAAGAACAAAAAAAGATTTTATTAATGTAGATAAAATTATATTACCGGGCCAAGGAGCATTTGCAACGCTAATAAATAGTTTAAAAAAAAAGAAATTATATAATGAGCTACTTAAGTCTATTACAGATTTATCACTGCCTTACCTTGGGATTTGCGTTGGTATGCAAATATTAGCATCATATGGACATGAAAATAAAAAAATAAGGGGCATGAATATAATTAAAGGAGACATTGTTAAATTTTCCAAAAAAAAACTTACTATTCCTCATATGGGGTGGAACTCCATAAGTATTAAAAAAGAAAACAAGGTTTTTAAAAAAAAAGATCTACATCTCAAAGATTTTTACTTTGTTCATAGTTATTACTTTAAAGGAGTTAAAAAAGAGGATGTAACAGCGACAACAAATTATAGCATTAACTATCCATCAATTATTTCCAAAAACAACATATATGGAGTACAGTTTCATCCTGAAAAAAGCCACAAAATTGGCTTTAAAATAATCAATAATTTTATATTGAAATCATGAAAATTTATCCCGCAATAGACATTAGTGAGGGCGCTTGCATAAGACTTACTAAAGGGGTCTTCGAAGATAAATCGGTTTATAAATTCAGCCCATTGGAAATGGCCATGGAATACAAAAAAGAAGGATTTGAGAACATACATATTGTTGACATTGATGCAACTCTTGCTAGGGGAAACAACTTTGAATTAATAAAGGATATAAGAAAAAAAATTGATATAAATATACAAGTAGCCGGAGGCATTAGAGATACAAAAACAATTAAAGATAAAATTAATTATGGATTTAATCAAATTGTAATTGGAACGCTTGCCGTAAAAAAAACCGATTTTATTAATGACCTCTTAGATGATGAACAAAGCAAAATATCAATAGCTTTGGATTTAAAAGATGGTTTTATTGCTAGTCATGGATGGAAGGAAAAGAACATTGTGTCTCTTTCAGACATAACAAAAATTTATAACAATAAAAATATTCATTCGTATTTTATAACAGATGTGTCAAAAGACGGTATGCTGAGTGGACTAAATTTTGATATTTTCAATTCTGTAAAAAAACTTACATCAAAAAAAATTACAGTTGGCGGAGGTGTGAAAAATATGGAGGATATCATTAAAGCAAATAAAAAAGGATATGATGGAATTGTTGTGGGTAAGGCAATTTATGAGCATAATATTAAATTAAGAGATCTTTCAAAATATCAAACACAATGTTAAAAGTTAGAATTATTCCATGTTTAGACATAATAAAAAACAAAGTTGTCAAGGGAGTAAAATTTAAAAACATAAAAACTCTTGGCGATCCTGTTTTGTTCGCAAAAAAATATTCTGATTCTGGTGCTGATGAAATATGTATGCTAGATATCACAGCATCTCATGAAAAGAGGAAGACTTTTTTAAAAACGGTAGAGGCAATTGCTAAAGTTATAGACATACCACTAACTGTTGGAGGAGGAGTCTCTCAATTAAATGATATTACAACATTGTTAAATGCAGGGGCAGACAAAATTTCAATCAATACAGCTGCGGTTTTAAATCCCAATCTTATCAAAAAAGCATCAATAAAGCATGGATCCCAATGTATAGTCGTTGCAATAGATGGAAAAAGACATAATAAAAAAATGATCGTTACAATTAAAGGAGGAAGAGAAAAAACAGACAAAACACTTATTAATTGGGCAAAAAAAATGCAAGCTTTTGGCGCGGGAGAACTTCTAGTAACCTCAATGGATACAGATGGAGTACAAAAGGGATTTGATAAAGAAATGTTAAAATTAATTAATAAAGAAGTAACTATACCAGTTATTGCATCAGGGGGAGTGGGAAAATTAAGACACTTCATTGAAGGATATGAAACGAACTCCAGTGGACTTTTAGCTGCAAGCGTATTTCACACATCAAAATATTCCATTACAAAGGTTAAAAATTATTTAAAAAGGAATAAGATACCGGTAAGACTATAATGAATTATGATAATGAAAATATTTTTGCTAAAATTATTAAAGGCGAAATACCATCAGAAAAGATTTTAGAAACAGATTTTATTTTAGCTTTTAATGACATTTCACCAAAAGCCAAGATACATGTTTTAGTTATACCAAAAGGAAAATATATTGATATTTATGATTTTAATAAAAATGCTTCGCGTGAAGAAATTTTAGGCTTTTGGGAAGGCGTTAACGAAACAATTCAAAAACTAAAGTTAGAGGAACTCGGGTTTCAAATTAAGATTCACAAGGGTGAAAGCGGAGGACAAGAAGTATTTCACTTCCATATTCACATTCTATCAAACGATTAGTAAAATATTAAAAATATGTTTATTTAAGAATCAGAGAGCTCAGGGCTAATGATATCTACATAGTCAATGATATCTAAAACACCCTTGATAGATCGTGCATGTTCAAACACTCTTTCCAGCTCTTCTGTATTTGATGTAACGCCCATTATAAAAATAATTTTATCTTGAACCTCAAAAGTATATTTTAGTTTTTTAATATTTCTATCAACCAAAACCTTACCAAGCAATTGAGCATGAATTGATTTGTCCTCGGCATAATTTATTATGTTAAGCCCCTCTGTTAAATCAATTTCATTTAAAACTTCAGTAACACCTGTTTGTTTCCAGGCAAGCCTAACAATCTCAACTCTTTGTGACTGATCTTTAACTTTGCCTGTCAAAAGAACTTTACCTTGTTGAACATCAACGCCAATTTTAGTTACAAGTATAGCGTCATACATAAAAATTCTATCTTTAATGCCCAAAGATATGGCAGTATCATTTACCGCCTCTCCTAAAGTTTTTTCATCTTGTGTTGTGGCAACTCCTGTTGTGACTCCCGTGCCTATTATTTGCGTTCCTGAACAGCTAAATAAGATCAGCGGCAGTAAAAGAATCAGGCAGCTAATTTTTTTTAAGGGAAAGAATTCTTTTATAAAGCTCATTTCTTTTTATTTTATATTTTGTTGAGTATATTTCATATATATTTTTTTTTCCGTATTTTTCAATATCTTTTAATAATGTATTGTCGTCAAATTTTTTATTATGCTTGACTTCATTAAATTCTACGCAAACCACCAGCTCTCCTTTTAGATTCATGGGCAAAAGTTCCCTAAAATTATTTAAGTTAAAATGGATTTTTTTTTCATAAATTTTAGTCATTTCATTTAGTATGACAACATTCGCGCTTGAGTCCAATTCTGATAATAATTCAATTTCTTTGTTGAGCTGAGAGCTTGTAGTAAAAAAAATTAGATTTGACGATATAATATTTTCAAAAATCTTCTTTTTTTGCTGGATCTTTTTAGGCAGAAATCCCAAAAAAACAAATGGATTTGGATTTAAAAATCCACATAGTTGTATAGCCATCGTTAAGGAACTAGGCCCGGGAATGCTTTCGACATGACAGTTATTTTCAAACAAATATTTTATTAATTTTGCCCCCGGGTCTGATATTAACGGAGAGCCAGCATCAGAAATTAAAGAAATAATCTTACCTTGCTCTATTTTTTGTTTTATATAATTATGTTTAAGGTCAAAGTCATGGTCAGTATATTTTTCAACATATAAAGGATTAATATTAATGTGTCTAAATAGCTTTGAGCTGTGTTTTGTGTTTTCACAAAAAATAATATCAGATTTTTTTAAGACACTAATGCCCCTTATTGTGATATCATCTAAATTTCCTATGGGAGTTGCAACTATATATAACCCAGGTTTCATTGGGACCTAGATTAATGAAATTATTAATAATTTGCACACTATTTATTATTTATGCCTGTGCGCCAACCACACAGCAAACGCCCATTAAAAAGGAAAAACCCACAATTGAAATAGTTCCACAAGCCCCAGTGGAAATTAAAAACCTAGATAATGTCATTGTAGTCTTGGATGAAAACAAAACATCCCAAAAGTTATTTTTTGAAGAATTTACTAATTCCAATTTAATTACCGAACTAGATAAAAAAATTATATTTTATTATGACATAGAAGAAATCACGGACGAAAAGATAAATAATACTATTATAATCGGCCCCAATAAGTCAGATAAGCTCATACTGTTAAAAGAAAAATTAGGCAATAACAATTTAATATTAAGTCTTACAAATGACCTAACTCTAAAAAGGCAATTCAACGAAGACCAAATTATTTTTTTAGGAATGTCACCTTTTTTTCACGTAGCAAAATTAAAACAAGAATTATTTGCCTCAACATCAGTTGCGGTTTTATACAAGCAAAGTTTTTATGGAGTTAGAATAAATAATTATCTTAAAAAATTATATATAGGTAAATACATAAAATCATCGCCTTATACCGAAGAGCCACAAGATATTATTTTTTCAATTAAAGCACTTGGTGATTTAGCCCAGTATGACAATGTCATTCTGATTGATGACACAATGGTTTACAAAAACGTTCTAACTAATCTTGCATCACAAGATACAATTTACCCTTATAATAAAATTTATTTAATTGATAATTTTTTAGAGCAGAGGAACTCTATATCTAGTTTCTATAATCAAATTAACAGAGCAAATATTTCAAATATTGATTTAAAATCAGCAAAAGATCCGCATAGAGAGTTTTTTTATCGCGCATCTGTAAATATGGCTATTTCAATTGCGCACGAAATTATTAAAACAAAAGAGTTCTCCAAAATAGTTTATTCTGACCAACTGGGGTTTTTAGAAGTAAAAGACCTTACAATAAATTATCCAATAAAATTTGACTAATTTTTTTTTTAAAATCTAAAAAAGCAAAATATCTGTGGGATAAAATTAGTTTTTCAATTTTTTCCATTTCAGCAAATGTTTTTTTGTGCCCTTTTGGGACAAAAAAAGGATCAAATCCGAAGCCGTTATGACCTCTTTTATTTTTTATAATCTTTCCCTCTACCATTCCATTAGCTGATATTTCATTATCTTTATCTAAATAATTTAATGAGCAAAAAAAAGTCGCTGGGATTGCATTGCATTCCAACCCATATTTTTTATAAATATGATTTACTGCTTTTTTTATTCCGCCCTGCTCAATAGTAAATCTAGCAGTCTTAACCCCAGGAAAATCTATACTATTTTTAATTATAAAACCGCTATCATCACTTAAAGTAGGGATTTTAGTTTTTTTAAAATAAAAACTTGATTTAGAAGAAGCGTTACTTTCGAATGTATCACCATTTTCATTTGGTTCTCCCCTAATATCTTGAGAGGATAGGTCTAAAATTTTAAAATGCTTAAAAATTTTAAAATATTCAATATAAAATTTAAACTCTTTAAATTTTCCCTCATTTCCAGTGCCAATTAAAATTTTTTTTTTAAGCAATTGATATTGCTTTATTTTGTATTTTATTTATCTCTGGCATCACTTTTTCTACCAGCTGTATAAAATCCAAAATGGTTTGCTTGCTAAATTTAGCTTCCTCTCCAGTCGACTGAAACTCAATAAAATTCCCATCGCCAGACATCACTACATTACAATCCACCTCTGCATTTGAATCTTCGGGATAATTTAAATCTACACACGGCGTTCCATTAACAACCCCTACTGAAATAGCAGCAATTTGATTTACAATAATTTGTGAATTTAAATTATAATTTTTTTTGTAAACATTTATTGATCTTGCCAAACTAACATAACCACCAATTATTGATGCCGTTCTTGTTCCTCCATCAGCACTAATAACATCACAATCAACCTTAATAGTTTTTTCCCCCAAAAGATTTAAATTTACAGCACACCTAAGGCTTCTCCCAATAAGTCTTTGAATTTCCTGAGTCCTTCCAGACTGTTTACCTCTAGCAGCCTCTCTATCAACTCTTTGATCCGTTGAAGAAGGAAGCATCCCGTATTCTGCGGTAAGCCACCCTTTTCCAGAATTTCTCAAAAAGCTTGGAACCTTGTCTTCTATTACGGCTGAACATAAGACGTGTGTATTGCCTAACTTTACCAAACATGAGCTTTTATTATTTGGTTGTATATTTGTTATGATATCTAACCCTCTAATATCATCTAAACTCCTATCACTTCTTGAATATCCGGACATTTTTTATAACTTATAAGATTATAACAAAACAATGAATAAAAAAATTTTAGACATAAGCGATAGAGCAAGGTCTGTATTTAAATTTTTAGTTGAAGACTATTTAAAAAATGGAAGTCCCATTGGCTCTAAATCTATAAAGGATAACATGAGGATTAATCTATCAAGCGCCACTATCAGGAATGTTCTCGCAGAAATCAACTTTTATGGCCTAATAAATAGAGACCATCACTCAGCGGGAAGCAAGCCGTCTGATCTTGGGCTGCAATTTTATACAAACGCACTTTTGGAATTGGAAAATATAAATCCAAAAGAAAAAAAATTTATTGACGAAAATTCAAAAAATGATGGGTTTTTAAATCAAAATAAAAAAATCACTGAAGTGTTGAATTCTCTTTCAAAGCAAACAAGCTTAGTTATTAACGAAGATAAGATTATGAAAATTAATAAAATAGATTTTTATAAGTTTGATCTGAAAAAAATTATTTTTATTATTCAATATGAGGGGGGGTCAATAACTAATAGACTGGTTGAATTAGAGACGACAATTGACGAAAAAGATCTAAATCTTGTATCTTCCCTGCTGTCTAGATTTCGAGAGCCATTCTTGCCTAATGAAATCCAAAAAAAAGTAAATGAATTCATAAAGGAAACGAAATTAACTCTAAATAAGAAAACAAAATTATTAATATCTAAAGGATTAAAAGTTGAAAAATTTTCTGAAAATCAAAGTTCTTTTTTTATTAGGGGTGTTGGTGACTTATTAAAAAACAACAAAGATATCGAAATAGACAGTTTAAATGAATTATTAAATGATATTGAAACAGGTAAAATTGCAAAAAAACTTATTAGAGCCTTGAAAACTTCTAAAGGAGTACAAATATTTATAGGAAGCAATACAAATTTATATAAGCAAAGCAACATGTCCATGATACTTTCTAACTATACAAGGAAAAACGGAATAGCCGGAGCTGTTGGAATTATAGGTCCAAAAAGAATAGATTATCAGAAAATTATCCCAATAATTAATTATATGTCTGAAGTAATATCTAATAAATAGGAGGAGTGCATGACCGAGGAAGAATCAAAAGACAATCAAAATAAACATCAGAACGATAGCTTAACAGAACAAATACAAAACGATAAAGAAAACCAAGATAATAATCAGGCGAATAACGAAGATAAGGAAACTCTTTCCAGTGAAAAAATTATTGAAAATTTAAAGATCGAAATAGATGAATTAAAAGATCATAGACTCAGGGCAGTTGCAGAATTAGACAATTTTAGAAAAAGATCTGAAAAAGACCAATCTGACGCATTAAAATATAGTATTTCTAACTTTGCAAAGGAAGTTGTTTCAATTATGGATAACATAGAGCGAGCAAAAAGCAGCATTAATCAAGATAAAAAGGAAGAAAAATCAATAAAATCGGTTTTAGAGGGAATTGACTTAATTCACCAAAGCATTGTTAGCGTATTTGAAAAATTTGGAATTAAAAAAATAGACTCAATAAATCAAAAATTTGATCATAATTTTCACCAAGCAATGATGGAAGTAGAAAGAGATGATTGTGAGCCAGGTATTGTAGTGCAAGAGCTGATCCCAGGATATACAATCCATGACAGACTTCTTAGGCCAGCTATGGTCGGAGTCTCAAAACAAACTGACCAAAAAACAGATATTTCAAGAGAAAAACCCTCAAAATAACACTATTTTACAAAATTATTTAATTTGTCTCTTGAATAGAAGCCAACACAACCCATATCAAATAAATATAATAAATAATTATTAAGGACTGAAAAATGGCAAAAGTTATAGGTATAGATTTAGGAACAACGAATTCTTGTGTTGCAATTATGGATGGAAAAAATCCAAAAGTTATAGAAAATTCTGAAGGTGGAAGAACTACCCCTTCTATCGTAGCATTTACTGAAAATGAAAAACTAATAGGACAATCAGCTAAAAGACAGGGCGTCACAAATCCTGAGAATACCCTTTATGCAGTGAAGAGATTAATCGGAAGAAATTTTAATGACGAGGTTGTAAAAAAAGATATAGGTCTTTCCCCTTTTAAAATTGTTAAAGGCAATAATGGTGATGCTTGGGTCGAAGCTCTTGGTGAAAAGTATAGCCCAAGTCAAGTGTCTGCATTTGTTCTTCAAAAAATGAAAGAAACAGCAGAGACTTACACAGGAGAAACAATCACCCAAGCTGTTATAACTGTACCAGCTTATTTTAATGATGCACAGAGACAGGCAACTAAAGACGCTGGAAAAATTGCAGGACTAGAAGTTCTTAGAATAATTAATGAGCCTACCGCAGCATCACTGGCTTATGGTTTAGATAAAAAACAATCAGGAACAGTTGTGGTATATGATTTAGGAGGAGGCACGTTTGACGTCTCAATACTAGAAGTTGGGGATGGTGTTTTTGAAGTTAAATCCACAAATGGTGACACACACTTAGGTGGCGAGGATTTTGATTTACGAATTATTGATTACTTAGCAGACGAGTTTAAGAAGGAACAAGGGGTTGATCTTAAAAAAGACAAACTTGCGCTTCAAAGGTTAAAAGAAGCGGCTGAAAAAGCAAAGATAGAATTATCAAGCGCAACTCAAACCGATGTAAACCTTCCTTTTATAACCGCGGACCAAACAGGACCAAAACACTTAAACGTTAAAATGACTAGAGCGAAACTAGAAGAATTAGTTGATGATTTATTACAATCAACCATTGATCCTTGTAAAAAAGCATTAAAGGACGCTGGCCTAACCTCCTCTGATATTAATGAGGTTATTCTTGTTGGAGGCATGACAAGAATGCCAAAGGTCTCAGAAATAGTAAAAGGGTTTTTTAACAAGGAACCAAGCAAGGGGGTAAATCCTGACGAAGTTGTTGCTATGGGCGCTGCTATTCAAGCCGGTGTTTTACAAGGCGATGTAAAAGATGTTTTGCTTCTAGATGTAACTCCACTCTCACTTGGCATAGAAACACTAGGGGGTGTATTTACAAAATTAATTGAAAGAAATACAACTGTACCAACTAAAAAAAGCCAAGTATTTTCTACTGCAGAAGATAATCAAGCGGCTGTAACAATTAGGGTTTTTCAAGGTGAACGCGAGATGGCAACTGACAATAAACTACTTGGTCAGTTCGATTTAGTTGGTATTCCTCCAGCCCAAAGAGGCACCCCACAAATAGAAGTAACTTTTGATATAGATGCAAATGGAATTGTCAACGTATCCGCAAAAGATAAATCAACAGGTAAAGAACAGCAAATTAAAATTCAAGCTTCCGGAGGTCTCTCTGATGAAGAAATTGAAAAAATGGTTAAAGACGCAGAGACTAACGCAGAAGAAGACAAGAAAAAAAGAGAAGTAGTGGATGCAAAAAATGCTGCAGATGGTCTAGTTTTTCAAACAGAAAAAAATCTTAAAGAATACGGTGAAAAAATAGAAGCCGTTGATAAAACTAAAATAGAAGACGATCTAAAAGATCTTAAAGATGCTATTGAAAAAGATGATTTAGATTTGATTAAACAAAAAACAGAATCTTTAACTCAGTCTTCAATGAAGATGGGTGAGGCAATGTATAAAGACCAGCAGGCAAAACAGCCTAATGACCAAGATGTTGACCCAAATCAAAAAACAGAAGAAGACACTAATAAAAAAGACGATGATGTTATTGATGCTGACTTTGAAGAAGTAGAAGAAGATAAAAAAGAAAATAAAAGTTAATTTAAATTATTTTTTTGTAAAAAAATGGCTGAAGATTTTTATAATACACTTGGTATATCTAAAGAAGCATCAGATGGTGAGATAAAAAATGCATATCGCAAGATGGCAATGAAGTACCACCCTGATAGAAATCAAGGCGATGCTAAGGCAGAGAAGAAGTTTAAAGAAGTAAGCAATGCCTATGAAATACTAAAAGACCCCCAAAAAAAGCAAGCTTATGACCAGTATGGTCACGCAGCATTTGAACAAGGCGGCATGGGTGGCCCAGGAGGATTTGGCCAACAGGGATTCGGAGGATTCTCAGATATATTTGAAGATATTTTTGGTATGGGTGGAGGAGGACCTAAGGAAACAAGAGGAGATGACCTTAGATACGATATAGCCGTGGATCTAGAAGAGGCGTTTTTTGGCAAAAACCTTGAATCAACAATATCGAAAATGACTGCCTGTAAGGAAAATCATTCCTATAAATCCTGTACCACTTGTGATGGTTATGGAAAGGTTAGGACACAAAGTGGTTTTTTCTCGATGGAAAGAACCTGTGGCAGGTGCAGTGGCACAGGCCAAGAAATGAAGGGAAGATGTGGGAAGTGTAGTAATACAGGAAGAGTTAAAGAAAACAAAAAATTGAAAATTAAAATACCTCCAGGCATAGAAACAGGCAATAGAATAAGAATGAGCGGCGAAGGAGAGGCGGGTGAACTAGGGGGGCAAAATGGTGACTTGTATGTTTTTGTAAAAGTAAATCCCAACAAAATTTTCGAAAGAGATAAAAATAATATTATTTGCGAAGTAGCAATTCCTTTTACAACAGCAGCATTAGGAGGATCTATAGAAGTACCAACTATCGAAAAAAAAATGGTTAGCATTAATATTCCTCAAGGAATGCAGTCCGGGCATAAACTAAGAGTTAAGGGAAAAGGAATGAGCATATTAAGAACTGAACAAAGAGGAGATATGATTGTAAAAGTTCATGCAGAAACACCTATAAATTTGTCTGCAAAGCAGAAAAAGATTTTAACTGACCTCGATAGTTCGTTGACAAAAGATAATTCAAAATTATCAGAAGGATTTTTTAATAAAGTAAAAAAAATGTTTAATTAGTTTGATAATAAAATATTTTTATGAAGATATTACAACGCCAATAGGAAATATATTTATTTTAGAAAATAAGTACGGGATATGTTGCGTATCCATGTCTAGAGACAAAAGAATTGTTAAAATAAAAAATGAGTTTAATCCAAAAGTAGGATTAAAATTTTATAAGACAATTAAGAAAAACCTTATTAGATATCTTAATGGCAAAGAAAGATTAAAACCCCCCCCAGTTTTATTTTTATCGGGAACAAATTTTCAAAAAAAGGTTTGGAAACAATTATTAAGAATTAAGCATGGAACAACTTCTAATTATTCAATGATTGCTAATAATATTAAACTTCCTAATGCCCAAAGAGCTGTTGGGACAGCAATCGCCAAAAATCCAATATTATTTTATTTGCCCTGTCATAGAGTGGTTAAAAAAAATGGAAATATAGGGAAGTATATATGGGGTATGTCTATTAAAAAAAAACTACTAAATATGGAGATGGCTGACCCGATTTAGTAGAGGAGGAAATTGAATACCGAATCAGCCCCCGCATGAACGCTAACCAAACAGTATAAATTATATAACTTATGTCAAATTTCTGAAATTTTCATTTTTAGTAAATATTCGTTAGAATCTTTAATTAGCCGGCTATTTTACAAATTTAGCCAAATCGTCCATTTATGGATTGTATTAGGTTTTTATTCATATAAGAAGGATCAGCAGTGATTTCTCTTAATTTCCAAAAACAGTCAAATATTTATTTAATTGGCTTTATTGCATATTTTATTTTTTCCATAGGAGATACTTTAATTAAATTAGTTGGAACAACATACCCATACACATTAATTTTTGCTATATCAACTTTTACCGGCTCATTGCCTGTTATTATATATTTAATTTTCAAGAAAAACTTTCAAGAACTAAAAACTAAAAAATATTTACTTCACTTATTAAGGGGCATCTTAATGGCAATAGTTGCTTACAGCATACTTAAGGGCATCATTTTATTGCCCCTTTCAATATCATATCCAATACTACTTTCAGCCCCGGTGATATTGTCATTTATGGGAATTATATTTTTAAAAGAAAAAATTAATGTCTATAAGATCTTATCTTTAATTATAGCAATGTTAGGTGTTTTTCTGGTTTCGGGTTTTAGTATTAATCAGGGATATAATTTTGAGGGGATATTGTTATTAGGGATTGGCGCAATATGTGTCGCTGTTTTAGATTTATCTGTAAGACTATATGGTAAAAATGAATCAACTTTATCATTAAGTTTTTATAGTCTTTTTATCAGTTCAATAATTTTTACAATTTTATCTTTTGGGTCATGGACAAAAATTGCTTTTGACGACTTATTGCTTTTAATCACAGGAGGAGCTTTAGACGGCATTGGCATGTTGATACTCGTATTTAGTTTAAAAAGAATCGAAGCTTCGTATATTAGCATTACTCACTATTCACAAATTATATATGGCCTAATTATAGGATATCTTGTATTTAACCACACACCTTCTTATATGGAGTTATTTGGAGGAGTGTTTGTATTAAGCTCAGGTTGGTTAATATACTTAAAGCTTAATCAATCAAATTGATTTTTTTTTAAGTGGGGCTATAGTGCATCCTGAAATCTTCCAATTCCCATCACTTAGTATTAAAGAATAAGTTGCAATATATGATTGGTTTTTTTGAGATATGATTTGTACCTGATGTAGTACGCCACTATCAAAAATTTTAGACTTCAAAAAAAAATAATTCTTAGGGTTAGACACAGGCTCATATGCGGTTTCTACCATTTTCATAAATATTTCTGGAGTCTCAAATTTAGCTTTAATTATTGGTGCGGCGAAAGAAAAAGCCTTTAAGGCATCATTGCTCTTAAAAGCCTCTAACTGGCCTGATACAACATTTTTAGAAGTTTCAATTTGATTATCATAGTTGTCCTGAGAGTAGGAGCTAAGGGAAAAGAAGCATATTGAAACTAAATATATTAGATATTTTTTAGACATTAGTGTAATTCTTTATACGACATAATCCTATAACCAGATCCCTAAAAGTTTTTTATTTTCTAGATATCTTACTCTCGATAGTTAGTATTTTATCATTAACAAGACTTTCTCTAATAAATTCTAAAACTAATTCCTGATGTGGCCATGAACATTTAGCAAATACTATTAAATGACCATTTTTTACTTTTTTGCCATCATTCCATTTACATTGCTTTCCATTTACTTTTACACCCTTTTCATATTCAAACCATTTTACTCCTGGAATATCAGCAATCCATTTAAGGTCAGTTGAAGTTGCTTTCCAATCATGGACAAGATCATCAGGACTTGCAAAAACTAAAGAGTTGGCATGCTTTGCAGTTTTTAATTCATCTACTAAATATTGTCTGATAGGATTATTTTCTTCCCTAGGCCAACAATTAGGATTGAAAGCAATGGTTCCCCCAAATAATTCTTTTTTAAATGCCGCATATCTTATTGCATTCCACGCCCCACAAGAATGTCCTGCTAAAAAAATTTGCTTAAATGGAACCCCATTAGAGTTAAATTTTTTAACAACTTCTTCGGTTACATGCATCCGGACATCAGTTGAAAGGTTTCTTAAATACTCTTCCCAAAACGGACACTTTAAAGTATGTCCATATCCTTTTTTAATACATTTTTTAGCTGAACCTTTAAATTTCAATCCAGCTTCACGTCCGCCCGTAGCATCAAGTTTTCTAGTATTTGTAATTAAACAATTTACCCATACAACTATTTCTTTGTCTCCAATTTTTGCTCCTGAGAGCATAGAAATAAAAGTTAGATCTTGGCTATAGTTACAAAATTTCTCTTTTGTTTCATTCCCACCATGATTCCAGATTAATAATATTTTGTTTTCAGGGTTGTCAATATTATAACCTTTGGTTAGTTTAAATGCCTTACCCTCAAGGTTTGATGAAATAAATCCACTACTTTTTGAACTAAGTTTCTTAGCTTGGACGGACAAACTTATATTGAAAAACAACAAACCCAAAACCACGATCTCTAAAAGTTTTTTCATTATAACACATTATCAAAAACCCCTAGAATTAAACATTTTTTTATCTCAAGTATATCTAGCCGTGTATCTAGTTTGTTATTTAAATTTCTGTAATTAGATCTTGTGAAATATCATTTAAATTAGTACATCCAGTTAAGATCATAGTTTCAACTAACTCTCTTAATAATATGTTCAATACTAACTCAACGCCATCTTGTCCATCGTGTGCAAGGCCCCATAGAATTGGTCTGCCAATTTGAACCGCATTAGCCCCTAAAGCTAGACATTTTAAAATATCTGTTCCTCTTCTAATACCACCATCTGCAATTAAAAGTTTATCTTTGCCAACCTCTTCTCTAATTGGCCTAATTTGTTTTAAGGTTGGTACGGCAGTGTCTAACTGTCTTCCACCATGATTTGATATAATTATACCATCAGCACCATTTTCGAAACATTTCGCAGCATCATCAGGCCTAAGTATTCCCTTAACCAATACAGGTAGCTTTGATTTTTCTTTAATCCAATGAATAATTTCAAAAGTAAGAGTTGGATCAAATAGATGGTCAGAGTGCATACTCATACTAGATCCCTCATAATCATCATATTTCTCAAAAGACGTTCCTTTAAAATTGGCAAGAGTTAAATTTTCAGGCATTTTAAAAGAATTTCTTTCATCTTTCTCTCTTGTTCCTAATCTTGGGGCGTCCGCTGTAAAAACTATTGCTTTATAGTTTTTTTCGTAACATCTTTTTAAAATATCCTCTGTAATTTTCCTATCTTTTGCAAAATATAATTGAAAAAACAATTTATCGGAATGAGGAGCAACTTCTTCTATTGATTTATTTGATGATGTAGGCAAAGTCATTATTGAATCCAAACTAGACATTGCTTTTGCAGTTGCAATCTCGCCATCAGCATGAGCCATTGACTGCATAGCTAAGGGAGCTGCCATTATTGGATTACCAATTTTTAATCCTAAAATTGAAGTTGATGTATTAACAGATGAGACATTTCTCAATAACTTAGGTAGAATCTCATAGTTATTAAATATTGATATGTTTCTTCTTAAAGTAATTTCATCCCTAGCCCCTGAGCTGTAATAGTCATATATGGCTTCAGATAATTTTTCTGGGAATTTTTTTTCTAAATCAAATAAATTAACTATCAAAATTATATGCCTTGCTGCTTTGTTAATATTAAAAGCACCTTCCTCATTAATATTATGAGGATTTATTTTTATAAGAATATCTTTATCTGCCCTATATATTACATTACCTGTATCAAAATCGCCAATATTTTATTAAAACTGATCATTAATTAAGAAATATTTATTAGATTTTTATTATTCAATTAAATAATCTAAACCAAGCAATGAGACCCATTTTTAGATACCTATGTATTTTTTTATTAATTTTTTATAATTCAAGTATAGCAAAAGAATTTTTGATTGTTCAGTCCACAACAAGTACAGCCAATACTGGATTATTAGAGTATTTAGGTGATTTGTTTTTTGAAGATACCGGAATAGAAATAAGGGCTGTTGCTGTTGGGACTGGCCAGGCTATCAAAAATTCTATGAGAGGGGACGGGGATGTTTTGTTGGTCCATGATAAAATAAAAGAATTAAAATTTGTTAAAGATGGCTTTGGAGTCAAAAGACACGACCTTATGTATAATGACTTTATATTTGTTGGACCTAAAACTGATCCAGAAAATATCAAAAAATCTAAAACAGTATTAGAAGTTATAGATAAGCTTTCTAAGGGAAAGACAAGATTTATTTCTCGTGATGATAATTCAGGAACTCATTCAAAAGAATTAAAGTTATGGAAATTATCAAAAGCTAGATTATCAAGTGACTTTTATATTAAATCAGGTGCTGGCATGGCATCTACAATAAATATGGCTGCAGAAATGCAAGCATACACAATTACTGACAGAGGGTCTTGGATTTCTCATAACAATAAAGGTAATTTGGCTTTATTATATGAAAATGATAATTTGTTATTTAATCCTTATGGAATTATAGCTATTAATCCAAAAAAATTCCCAAATACTAAATATAATAATGCAAAAAAATTTATAGAATGGATTCTAAGTAAAAAAATTCAAAATCTAATAGAATTATTTAAAGTTAATGGCGAGCAAATTTTTTTCACTTATAAGGTTAACAAATGATATATGAAGCTATAAGCATTTCTTTATATGTAAGTATTTTATCAACTATTTTAGGGTTATTAATTAGCATACCAATGGGAATTTTTTTAGGTGTAAAAAATTTTTATTTCAAAAAAATTATACTATCAATACTAACTGCATTAACATCTATACCACCAGTGTGCGCGGGATTAATTGTTTACTTAATGGTTAGCAGAACAGGACCTTTTGGTTGGATGGGCATTCTATACACGCCTACAGCAATGATAATTGCTCAAACATTAATAATTTTTCCCATCATGACAACATTAATAGCAAGGAATATTTCTGATGATTTCCCAGTTTTTTCTGATGAGCTATATCTTTATGGAGCAAGATTAAGAGATATTGCTTATCTCTTAATCAAAAATAGAATTTCTATATACCTAACAATCTCACTTATAGGATTTGGTAGAGCTATAAGCGAATATGGTGCTGCAGCTATAGTTGGCGGTTCCATTGATCATGTTACAAGGAACGTAACATCAACAATTGCTTTGGAAACATCAAAAGGAAATTTATTAATCGCAATAAACCTAGGAATTATTTTAATGACCATATCTTTTATAATAAGTTATTTAATTAACTTAAAAAAATAATATAAATATTAAAATGAAATATTTAATAATATTTATTTTTTTGAATTATTCTTTTTCTTTAAATGCTAGCGAAATACAAGATAGAAAATTGTCCATGCAAGCTTTAAATAAACTTATGAAAGAAGCCAATAACAATATTAGAGAAAATATATTAAATAGCAGGACACAGGAAATTTTTTTAGAAATATCTGATATTTTTAAGCATTACCCATCTTTATTTCCTGAAGGATCTTTTGATGGCAAAACCAATGCCAGTAATGATATTATTTTTAATAGAGAGAAATTTAACCAAATTTCGAAAGATAACGAAGAAAATGCAAAAAAAGCTGCGGAAGCTATAATGTATGAAAATCAAGAGCTAGCAGTTAAGCATTTTCAAAATCTTTATTCATCTTGTAAAAGCTGCCACTCTAGATTTAAAAATTAATATTTATGAGATTAATTTATATACTTATTTTTCTATTTGCAATTTCTTCGAATAGCATTATTTTCAGTAATCAAATGTTTACACCACTGTCAATCGAAGAATCAAAAATTAAAATGGATGAAGGCCTTATAATTATTGATGTAAGAAAACAAAAAGAGCACGATAGTTTAAGAATCCCAGGATCTCACTTAATTAATGTAAAAGAAATTTCTAAAGAAATATTGGAAAGCAAATTTGGAGAAAATAAAGATATACTCATCCATTGTACAGCAGGAGTCATGTCTAAGGTTGCTGCAAAAAAATTAATAGACCAAGGATACAAGGGAAAAATTTTTGAAATAAATGAAGGAATGATCGGCTGGGTAAAGAGCGGAATGCCTACGGAAACTAATTAAAATAATCTGTTTTTATCATATAATAAATTAAATAACCAAAAAGACCTGCCATTAAAATTAGTATTGGCATTACTGATAAACTAAAGGCATTCCTAAATTTTTTATTATATATAAGTACTATCATTAATAATATAAGCCCTAAAACTATATAAATTCTGATCATTATGATTTTATATTAACACAAATCCTTGAATTTTTACTATTAATGATCACTTTTATTGATATATAAACCTAATTGATTATGAGTAAAATTAAAATTGCAATAGCGGGCGTTCTAGGTCGTATGGGAAATAATCTTGTGCTCTCTGCACAGTCAAATGAATTTGTAGAGATAGTTGGGGTATTTGATAAAAGCCCCATCAGTCCAGAACAGCTTTCCTCATTAAATCTTAATTCAGAAATAGCTACAACTAGTGACGCATCATTTGACCTTGCAGATATCGTCATAGATTTTACATCACCAAGCTCATTGTTTATGTTTACAGAAAGCGCAGTTGCACATAAGGCAGGATTAGTTGTTGGAACTACCGGGCTCGAAGAAAAACATTTTCAATTATTAAAACAAACCTCAACAGCAACAAAAGTTTTTTATGCTCCAAATATGAGCTTAGGAGTAAATTCTTTTTTACAAATTGCAAGAGGTGCGGCAGGAAAATTGAAAGATTTTGATATAGAAATAATCGAATCACATCATAAACATAAAGTTGATGCGCCAAGTGGAACAGCAATCAAACTTGGAGAAGAAATAGCTGATGAGATAGGCAGGTCAAGCAAAGATTTTGTTTTTGATAGACAACAGCAAGTGAAGAAAAGAAAAAAAACCGATATAGGTTTTTCTTCCATTAGAGGAGGGAATATATCTGGAGAGCATAGGATTATCTTTCATGGAGAAAACGAAGATATTGAAATAACTCATAGAGCTTTAAACAGAAGAATATTCTCAGATGGAGCCATTAATGCTGCCGTATGGTTAAACTCCCAGAATAACGGATATTTTATTTACAAAGATTTATTAAAATCTTAGTTTATATTTTTCAATTATATTCTTAAGCTTCGTCCTTTTTCTATAATTAAAAAATTTTGCAAAGAAAGTTTTTTTTCCACCATAACTAAAACTTAATGAGTCTCTTTCATTTGTAATTTTTGTCCAAAAAATATTATGTTCAAAAACTTTCTCCTCTCTGTTTGGCATAGATCTATTTAAGGTAATTATTGAATTTGATAATGTAATTTTTTCAATGTTTTTTGATCGATGGTAGAAAATATAAAAACATACTGCAAGAATAGAAAATTCAACCATACCAAAGATCATAACTGGCCAAGCACCTATTAGAAAAAACCTTGTGCCTATGAATAAGATCAAGATTCCTACAAATATTAAAAATAATATAATTTGTAGATTGCTTAAGCTTTTATTTCCTTTTATATAAATATTTTTTGGCATTACTTAACATAATTTGTATCAATATTTATAATCCAAGCACAGATTTTTTTATTTCAAGATACTTAGCCACATGTTTTAATAAGGAAGATGAGAAAAATTGATAGAGCCAAAATTGTCCAAAAGACATTAAATAGAATTTATAAGAATGTCCCTATACCGCTTAACCATAATAATGTTTTTGAATTACTTATAGCTGTTTTATTAAGCGCTCAGTGCACAGATCAAAGAGTAAATACAGTAACGCCTTTTCTTTTTGCTAAAGCAAAGAATCCTTTTGAAATGAAAAATATCCCATTAAATTTAATTTATAAAATAATTAGACCTTGTGGATTAGCCCCTCAGAAATCTAAAGCTATAAGAAATTTATCAAAAATTCTTGTAAATGATTTTGATGGAGTTGTTCCAAAAAACTTTTTAGATTTAGAAAAGCTTCCTGGTGTAGGTCATAAAACGGCAAGTGTTGTAATGTCACAAGGGTTTGGCTATCCCGCATTCCCTGTAGACACACATATTCATCGTTTGTCTCAAAGGTGGGGACTAACTAATGGAAAAAATGTTACTCAAACAGAAAAAGATTTAAAAAAACTATTTCATATAAGATCTTGGAACAAACTCCATCTTCAGTTTATTTATTATGGAAGAGAATTTTGTAAAGCAAGAGAGTGCTTTGGGGTATCTTGCAAAATTTGTATTAAATGCTTTCCTAAAAGAAAAAAACCAATTACTACAAAAAAAGCGTAATATATCGAATAAATAACTAAAATATTTTAAATAACCTATAAGTTTCAATATCTTTTACCATGGGGGATACTTATAGTAAAATTAACAAATATTGTATAAAAATAAGGTCAAATTTCAGAAACCATGAAAAAAATTAATAAAATTCTTATTGCCAATCGAAGCGAAATAGCAATTCGTATTTCTAGGGCAGCTACTGAGCTAGGTTATAAAACTGTATCTATATATTCATACGAAGATCGTTTCGCGCTTCATAGGTTCAAAACAGACGAAAGTTATCTTGTGGGCTCTGGCAAAGGTCCAATTGAGGCATACTTAGATTATAAAAATATAGTAAAAATTGCTGTTAATTCTGGTTGTGATGCAATCCATCCTGGTTACGGATTTTTGTCAGAGAACCCAGATTTTGTTAAAGAATGTCAAAAAAATAATATCTTGTTTATTGGCCCCAATGCTAAAGTTATGATGGCTCTTGGAAATAAAGTAGAAGCAAAAAAAATTGCTGCTAAAGCAAAAGTTGCTACTATTCCATCTTCAGGCCCTCTACCAAGAGATCTAAAAAAATGCAAAAGCCTCGCAAAAGAAATTGGCTACCCTATTATGTTGAAAGCTTCATGGGGAGGTGGAGGTAGAGGGATGAGGGTTATTAGAAAAGAATCAGATCTTGAGACCCAAATTACTACAGCTAGGAGTGAAGCAAAAAGTGCCTTTGGCAAAGATGATGTTTTTTTTGAAAAATTAATTGAAAAAGCATATCATGTCGAAGTTCAAATAATTGGCGATACTTTTGGAAATCTAGTTCATTTGTTTGAAAGGGATTGTTCTCTTCAAAGACGTCATCAAAAAGTTGTTGAAAGAGCCCCGGCCGCTTATCTAACTGATAGCGAAAGAAATAATATTTGTGAATCCGGAGTAAAGATTGGGAAGCAAGTAAGCTATTCTTGCGCAGGTACAGTTGAATTTTTAATGGACGTCAAGACCAGAGACTTTTTTTTTATTGAAGTAAATCCAAGAGTTCAGGTTGAACACACTGTAACCGAGGAAATTACAGGAATTGATATCGTAAAGGCTCAATTTCTTTTAGCTTCAGGTGCAAAAATAGGTGACGGTATATGTGGCATACCCGAGCAAAATCAAATTCAAATGAAAGGTCATGCTATACAATCGCGAGTTACTACTGAAGATGCTGAAAATGACTTTGCCCCAGATTATGGAAAAATATCTGTTTATCGTTCAGCAAGCGGTTTTGGTATAAGGCTAGATGCAGGAGCAGCTGCTACTGGTACTATAATTACCCCATACTATGACTCATTGTTAGTCAAAGTTACAGCCAAGGGGCAGACTCCTTTTGAATCAAAAAAAAGAATGGACAGAGCACTTCGGGAGTTTAGGCTAAGGGGAGTTAAAACAAACATACCTTTTCTTGTAAAACTTATTAATCATAAATCTTTTGATGACTTTAGTTATCATACTAAATTTATTGATACGGAAAAAAATTTATTTAAATTTATCAAGAGAAAAGACAGGGCATCAAAAGTTTTAAGTTTCTTATCTGAAGTTATTGTAAATGGTAATGAAGAGGTTAAAAATAGACAGCCTATAACAGAAACCGTTCCCGCAAAGTTATCAGATTATGGTATTTCAAAGTCAAGAAACGCAAAATTGGTTAATGAAAAAACTTACAAACAAATATTGGATGATAAGGGGCCTACAGCTGTTGCAGAATCAGTACTAAAAGAAAAAAAGTTATTGTTAACAGACACTACATTTAGAGACGCTCATCAATCCTTAATCGCAACAAGAATGAGAACAGAAGATATGCTTGGCGTTACAGACTTATATGAGGAGAGATTAAGGGGTTTATTCTCTGTAGAGTGCTGGGGAGGTGCTACCTTTGATGTAGCTTTAAGGTTTCTAAAAGAAGATCCATGGATGCGTCTAGAAAAAATTAGAGAACAACTACCATCATCTCTTCTTCAAATGCTTTTTAGAGGTTCTAATGCCTTAGGATATACAAACTACCCTGACAATGTTCTAAAAAGATTTATTCAAGTATCTGCTAAGTCGGGCATAGATGTTTTTAGAATTTTTGATGCATTAAATTGGATAGAAAACATGAAGGTTTCGATAGAGGAAGTTTTGAAATCAGGCAAAATTTGTGAAGCCACGATTTGTTATTCTGGAGATTTGTCTTCTAATAATGAAGCCAAATATACTTTGGATTATTATCTCAAAATGGCAGAAAAATTAGAAAAAATGGGAGCACATTTTCTAGCAATTAAGGATATGGCCGGTTTGTGTAAACCTAAGGCTGCAGAAGTGCTATTTAAGGAGTTAAAAAATAATTTAAAAATACCAATTCACTTTCACACACATGACACTAGTGGGAATGGCGTGGCAACTTTATTAAGCGCATCAAAGGCTGGAGTAGATGTTGTTGATGTTGCGATAGATTCTTGGTCTGGATTTACTTCCCAACCAAGTTTCGGGGCTATTCTTGAGTCACTAGATGGCAATAAAAGAGACCCAAAAATTTCATCTGCTGTTGTGAGAACAGCTGCAAATTATTGGGAGGGAGTAAGAAAAAACTATCAACCTTTTGAAAGTAAAACGAGAACAAGCATGTCCGAAGTATATTTACATCAAATGCCTGGTGGCCAGTATACGAACTTACGAGAGCAAGCAAGATCCATGGGAATTAAAGATGATAGATGGCCTGAATTAGCCTCGATGTATTCGGAGGTTAATAATATTTTTGGAGACGTGATCAAAGTTACTCCTATTTCAAAAGTTGTGGGGGATATGGCGATATATATGCTTGCTAACAATATTTCAATCAAAGACGTACTGGATTCAAAAAAAGATGTTGGTTTTCCAGCTTCGGTAATTGAATTTTTTAGTGGTAGATTAGGACAACCCTATAAAGGATTCCCTAAGTCCTTGCAGAAAAAAATATTGAAAGGTAAAAAGCCAATCAATTATAGATATGGATCTAAAATTAAATCTTTAAATATTAAAAATAAAAATTTGGAATTAGAAAAAAAATATAAAGAAGATATTTCAGAAAAAGATACTTTATCTTATATATTTTTTCCTGAGGTTTTTGATGACTATATGAAACATAAAAAAAGGTTTGGTGATACGAGCGTTATACCAACACCAAATTATTTTTTTGGTCTAAAAGCAGGTGAAGAAATCTATATTAGTTTAGAACCAGGAAAAACTTTAGTTATAAGATATTTTACTCAGAGCGAGCCAAACGAAAAGGGATACAGAACGGTTTATTTTGAACTTAACGGACAGCCTAGATCCGTTGATGTCAAAGATAACTCTATTTCTGTTAATGACATAGAAAAAGAAATGGCAGATACAAGCAAAGATGAGCATGTAGCCGCACCTATACCAGGTTTGTTAGTTGATGTAGCTGTTACCCAAGGCATTAAAGTTCAAAAAGGATCTAAGCTCTGTACTATTGAGGCTATGAAAATGGAAACAGTAATTTATTCTGATAGATCAGGTAAAATTGAAAAGCTTAACGTGAAAGCTGGTGACAATATTGAAGCAAACCAACTCCTAATGGTAATAAAATAAATTAGTATATGGATGATTATATTAAAATTTTACCTTCATATTTAGTTAAAAGATATCAGGGTTGGAAAGCAACTGGCTTTGAAGAAAATAAAAGCTGGTTTGCTAGAATGGCTGATATTGGACAAAGCCCAAGAGTTATGGTTGTATCATGTTGTGATTCTAGGGTTCATGCGACAGCAATGTTTGGCGCAGACACAGGTGAGTTTTTCATTCATAGAAACATAGCAAATTTAATTCCACCATATGAGCCAAGCGGTGATCACCATGGTACTTCTGCGGCAATTGAATATGGTGTTTGTGCCCTAGAAATATCGCATTTAATAGTACTAGGTCACTCAAATTGTGGGGGCATAAACGGAGGATACCATTTATGCAAGGAATCAAAAAGTCATCAAAAAACCATTTTTGTAGACAAATGGTTAAATATAATTAGGCCCGCATACGAAAAAATTGCAAATAAAAATGTTGATGACCTAGCAAAAATTAAGTTATTAGAAAAAGAAAGCATAATAACCTCAATCAATAACTTAATTGCATTTCCTTTTATTAAAAAAAATCTAGAGAATGAAAAACTAGTTCTTCACGGTTTATGGCATGATATTGCTTCTGGTGAGCTAGAGATGCTAGATCCAAATAAATTAGAATTTATTAAAATTTAAAAAATGAATAAAAAAAAAATAATAAAATATTTCAAGGATTTGCTTAGATAATGGAAGGCATTTTACAAATTATTATTTTAATTGCGCTAATATCAATTAGTATAGGAGTTGTTATTTTTGCATTTACAAGAATTAAAAAAATATTAAATAAGTAGTTATGATAAAAATTAAATTTCTAATCATTATATTAATTTCTTTTATATTATTAAGCTGTAATACAACTAGCCCTGGCAATGTTAAAAAAACAGAAGCTCAAAAGATAACCTCAATTGATTATGGTTACATAATTTCATCAATGCCAGTTGATATAAAAGGTGAAGGAAGCGCAACAGGCGCCACGGCTGGCGCATTAATAGGTGGTTTACTAGGCACCCAGGTTTGTGGAGAAGAAAAGATTGTTGGTAACAAATGTCAAGATGTGGCTGTTTTTTACGCTACAATTAGCGGAGCCGTATTAGGTTATGCCACAGAAGCACTTATGGGCAACCATGACGGATTCCAATACGTTATTGATGTGGACAATCAAGAAGATGACGTGGCTATAATTCAAGGGGATGAAGAACCCTTGGCTAATGGTGAGAGAATTGTAATACTCTATGGTGATAATATTCGAGTAACTCTTTTTGATGAATAAATAATTAAATATTTTTGTCTTTGTCTTCCCTCAAATAAACTTATATTAAATTTTATACATGGGCATATCAATCACACAGTTAGGCATTTTTTTAACACTCAAGGACATAATTAAAGAAAAAAAAATTCTTGCTATTTCAGTACAATACCCGCCTCCATTCTCATTAATAAAAAAACTTTCTAATAAATATGGGTCTCTATTAAGCGTTGCAGATTTAAAAAAACTAGAAAATGCTAATAATCAAAATTTTCAAAATATCTTATTTAAGGATGTTCTTGGCGCTGAGAGCATTGACTCTTTAGATATCTCTGGTGAAGAGGGGGCGACTATAGAGTTTAATTTAAATGAAGATATTTCTAGCTCTAATTATAAACATTTGCTTAAAAAATATGATTTAGTTTTTGAAGGAGGAACAATGGAGCATATAAGTAATTTACATATGTACTTGCGTAATATTTTTTCATTAATAAAAGTAAATGGTTTTTATTTGCCCAATGTCCCATCTACAGGTCAAATGGAGCATGGATTCTATCAATTTTCTCCTACCTTTTTTTGTGATTTGATATTTAAGAACAAAAAGTGGTTGGATCTACTTTTTTTAGGATTAGATGTTGATGGGTCAAGACACAAAGGACTGTCTTTTGATAATTTTTATGAAGAAACAAGCTTCAGTCACCCACCTTCAATTTCAAATACCTATGGTTATAAATTTTACAACAAAAGATTTATGAAATCTTCAATTGCAACTGGCACGTTAATTAATCTTCTTAATCAATCAGGGTATACTACTAGCTTGCTATCAATTATCAAAAAAAGTAACGAAGGTAACTTAAATTTTAATTTTAGCCAGTATATCTATAGATCCTTCAGTTTAAAAAATATAGTAGGATCAAGTAATAAAAAAATTACGGATAAAAAAAGTTTCATGAAAATAAGGTTATCAAAAAAATTTGTTAAACTTTTTATTATTAATTTCCCCTTAAGTTCAATTCTAAAGTATAGAATAATTTTGTTTATTGTTAGATTTATGAAAATATAACTCTATGTTTATTTTTTATTAAAAAATTTCTTTAATAAAAATTTTTTCTTTTTTTATTAAATTAATTTTTTTTACTAAATCATCTGAAGTATTTGTATAAATAATTTTATTTGAATTTTTCCAAACAGCTAAGTCCTGATTACTATTTCCAATATAGTCAAATTCTTTTATGTGTAATTGTTTCCGAATATATTTAACTTTATTATTACTAATCATATTAAAATTATTATGAGTTCCATAAAAGTCATTAAAATTAAAAAGTTTATTTTTAAATTGATTAATTAGAATAATATGTGATCCAGAAATGAGATATATTTTCCTTCCTTTTAACTTCTCCTCATTAATAAAATTTAAGCAAGCTTTGTTAAAAGTTAAATTATCTAAATTAATAGCATAGTTTTTTGATACATAATATTTGGCTCCAGGTATGCCGTATACAAAAAACTTAAAGATTATTACAAATATACTAAAAATATTTTTATTTATTTTTTCTCTAAGCGCAATGTTCCCTATGTCTTCTCTTATAATTGTTCCATCAAGATCTACAAATAAGGGAATTTCTCTAGACATATTTTATATTTTTTTAAAAAAAGAAGCGGTAACTTCAAGTTTCTCATTCTTGAAAACTTCTTTAGTATCGCCTATGCAATCACAATTTGCCACAGAACATTTAATAAGTAAATCGTTGTAAGCTATTAATTTCATTATTTCTAATTCCTTTGATTTAAATGATTTTCTGCCTCTTTTTTCCTCAGGAAATTCTTTAAAAAAGTCATCAATAATTTTTGTTGAAATTTTTTTCACAATTTTAACGTTTTTGTATTTTTTAACTAATTTAAATTTTTTTTTGGGAGGGTGTTTTTTGATTATTTCTATCAATGTTTAAAATGTCGATGATTAATTTCATATAGATTTAATTTATTTTTTTTTGCAAAAGATATAATTTTAATATCATTGATTGAACCCAATGGAGTAAATATAGTTATATTTAATTTTGATTTAATAATTAATTTAAGAGAATCCTCAAAAGGAAAAAATGCATCTGAAATTAAATAGAGATGCTCCTTTAATTTATTTTTGGGAAGTTTTTTGAGTTTTTCTATTGCAAATTTTAACGAATCCACTCTAGAAGTTTGTCCACCACATTGTGATAATAATTTATTATTGTCGAATATTGCTATAGCATTAGATCTTACAAACTTTAGAACATGAATATAAAAATTAATATTTAAATTTTTTTTAATTTCTTTTCCTGTTATTTTTTTAGTAACTATTTTAAAATTATTTGTTTCTTGATGTAAAGTACCTGCAAAAATAGATTTTGATTCATATTTTGGTATCTTTGGATTTATCTTTACAATTCTAAGATTTTTCTTGGCTGATAAAATAGTTATTGCATCATTTTCAAAATTTGGGGCTGCGACAACCTCATAAAATCCTTTGGAAATTAATTTAGCTGTTAATGAGCTTAGTTTATTATTAAGCACTATAATGCCTCCAAATGCACTGATTGGGTCTCCAGCTAAAGCATTTTGAAAAGCAATTTTTTGGTTTTGATGGATTGCATATCCACATGGAGTATTATGTTTAACTATTGCTGCAATATTATTTTTATTTTTTTGGTATCCAAATACAATTCTAATTGCAGCGTCTAAGTCTAATAAATTATTATAACTAAGGCCTTTATTTCCACTTATTTGTTTAAATGCTTTGTCATAGATCCTTGCTTGCGCTGCCTGATGCGGGTTTTCACCATACCTTAATTCATACTTATTTTTTTCTTCACCATTTAGCCAATCAATAATTTTTTGATCATATTTATTGGCATATTCCAAAGCTTTTATAGCAAGTTTTTTTTTATTTTTTGTAATTGAATTAAATGAAGTTTCAAATTTTATATAGTCACTAGGGTCAATAATTGTAGTAATTTTAGAATAATTTTTTATAGATGCTCTAATCAAACTATGACCTCCAATATCAATCATATCTATAATTTTCTGGTGAGATTTTGTTTTTTTTAAAGTTTCTTCAAATGGATATAAATTTACAATTAATAAATCAAAATTAATTATTTTATTTTTTATTAATTCTTTTTGATGTTTTCCTTTGGGATTTGCCAAAAGACCCCCAAATATTTTAGGATGAAGTGTTTTCACTCTTCCATCCAAAATTTCCTTTTGTTTTGTATATTTTGAAATCTCTTTAAAAGGAATATTAATTTTATTCAAATAAATCGAAGTTCCCCCAGTTGAGTATATTGTAAATTTTTTTTTTATTAAAAATTTTGCTAATTTATCTAAATTAGTTTTATCATAAACACTAATTAATACGTTTCTATATTTAAACATTTTTAAAATTATTATTTAAATTATTAACTGAGCTTATAAAGTTATCTTGCTTAAAAAGAAAAGACCCTGCAACTAATATATTTGCACCTGCATTAATACAAATAGGCCCCGTTTGATCATCTATCCCTCCATCAACACCAATATTAACCTTAAGATTATTTTCATTAACTAATTTTTTAATTTCAATAATTTTATTTATCTGATCATTCATAAATGATTGCCCGCCGAAGCCAGGCTCCACAGTCATTATTAAAACTTGATCTAAATACGAAATATATTTTTCTAAACTTTTCCAATTTGTATTTGGTTTTATTGCAAGTCCGCATTTAATATTTGAGGATTTAATGGCATTTAAGTTTTCTTCAATATTTTCATCTATTTCAATATGAAAAGTTATGATATCTGAGCCGGCACTAATATAATCTTTTAAAAATTTGCTTACCCTGTTTATCATCAAATGCACATCAAAAGTCTTTTTTGAAAATTTTCTGACATCACTAATAAATTTAGGACCAAAAGTTAAGTTAGGTACAAAGTCACCATCCATTACATCAAGATGAATATATTCTGCTTCAGACTGGTCTATGTCTTTAATAACTTTTTCGATATTAGAAAAAGACCCACCTAATATTGAAGGCGCTAATATTCTATTCATATATTAATTTTTTCTTTCAAGGACACTAATATAGAATATATCTGAACCACCAAATTTTTTAAAAGATAAGGGATTAGTGAAATATCCATTGTTTTTCTTTATTAATTTATCAGATTGTAGTTCAATTACATTAAAATCAGTATTCTTTTTTAGAAATTTATCAATAACTTCAATCGTCTCATCCATATGAAAAGAGCATACAATATAGATAATATATCCTTTTGGTTTGATCATTTTAGACGCATGAATGAGCATTAAAGCTTGCTTATCATTTTTACTTTTAAGAAAATTTTTATTAATTTTAAGCATTACATCAGGGTTCCTTCTAAATGTACCAAGCGAAGAACATGGCGCATCTAGTAAAATACAATCGTATACATTCTTAAAATTAGATCTAAGAAAGTCTTGTTTCTTAATTTTTAAATCTAATTCCAGTCTATCCGCATTGCTTTTAAATTTTTCAATTTGGTTTTTTTGATTATCAATACAATCAACATTAGCTCCAAACGAAGACAACAAAAAGCTTTTTCCACCAGGGGCAGCACAACAGTCTAATATATTTTTATTCTTTATTAATTTTTTAACAGATCTAATACATTCATAATTTACAATGTCTTGCACCCAAGATTGTTTTTTTATTTTTTTTAAATCATCTATTATAGAAACTCTTTTATCATAAATTGCTTGAGTATCGTCCAAATAGGAAATTTGATAGTTGACCGGTTTTTTGTCTAAACTATTAAAAATAAAATTATGTATTTTTTTGCTCGAATATATTTTTATAATTTGTCTTTTAAATTCATTGCCAATTTTTATTTCTTTAATAGCGGATCTAAATTTGTCTTTTTCTTTTAAAACGGATCTTAGAATTACATTTACGTATCCTGGTGCTTTAAAATTTTTAGCAAATTCGACGCTATCATTCACAATTGAGTGAACAGGTTTTGTTGAAAAATAAATCATTATAATTGCAATTTGAATTATTAAAACAGCATTCGAATTAGATTTTTTATGTGATAGTTCTTTTACTATCTCAATCGTATTTTGATATCTTCTAAAATGTTCCTGAATAATTAAAAATGCATAGGGTCTTTTAATTTTATCTAATGATGTAATTGCATTATCTACACTTTGTCCTTTGTTAACTTTTTCCGTGGTCACAAAGATATTAGATATATCTGAATTTTTAATTTTGTTTGTATCCAGCAACAAGAGACTCTACAACGCTAGGATCAGCAAGTGTGGAAGTATCGCCCAATTGATCTGCCTCATTAGAAGCAATTTTTCTTAGAATCCTTCTCATAATCTTACCTGATCGGGTTTTGGGCAATCCTGCTGAAAATTGAATTATATCAGGAGTAGCAATAGGTCCAATTTTCGTTCTAATCCATTGAATTAATTCAGACCTTAAATCATCTGAGGTTTCAACACCTGTATTTGTTGTTACATATGCATATATACCTTGTCCTTTTATATCATGAGGATAGCCAACGACAGCAGCTTCACTGACTAGTTTATGCTCAACAAAAGCACTTTCAATCTCTGCTGTTCCCAAGAGATGCCCTGAAACATTTATGCAATCATCAACTCTTCCTGTAATCCAATAAAATCCATCCTTATCTCTTTTACAGCCATCTCCAGTAAAATATTTTCCTTTAAATTGTGAGAAATAAGTCTCTACAAAGCGTTTGTGATCTCCGTACACTGTTCTCATTTGCCCTGGCCAACTATCTTGTATGCATAGCTTTCCCTCACACTCACCTTCCATAACATTCCCATTATCGTCAACTATTACCGCTTCAATTCCAAAATAAGGATGTGACGCGCTACCCGGTTTTAATTTAGTTATACCTGGAATAGGGGAAATTAAATGACCGCCCGTTTCTGTTTGCCACCATGTATCTATGACAGGACACTTATTTTTTCCTACAACTTCAGCATACCAATTCCAAGCCTCAGGATTAATTGGTTCACCAACAGTTCCTAAAATTCTTAGAGAAGAAAGATTACATTTATTAACAAAATCATCACCCTCTTTCATTAATGCTCTTATGGCTGTTGGTGCTGTATAAAAAATATTGACTTGGTGCTTATCACAAATTTGCCAAAAACGTGAATAGTCAGGAAAATTTGGGACACCTTCAAACAATAATGTTTGAGCGCCATTCGTTAGTGGCCCATACAAAGAATAAGAATGTCCTGTAACCCATCCCGCATCCGCAGTACACCAGTAAACATCCCCTTTGTTATAATTGAATGAATATTTATGTGTAAAAGAAACATAAACCAAGTACCCACCAGTTGTATGAAGAACACCTTTTGGTTTACCAGTAGAGCCAGATGTATACAGAATAAATAAAGGGTCCTCTGCGTTCATTGACTCACACTCACATTTGTCATCTACGGTAGAAGCCATTTCATCAAAATAAAAATTGTTATCTCGATGAAGGTCCTCTGAGGTTTTTGCGTATTGGATAACAAGTGTTTTGATATCTGAATCACAAGCTTCAAGGGCAGTATTTATATATTTTTTTAATGGAATGGTTTTGCCGCCTCTTATTCCTTCATCTGCCGTAATTACAAATTTAGATTGACAGTCTTTTATTCTGCCAGAAATTGACTCTGGCGCAAAACCACCAAATATTACAGAATGAACGGCTCCTATCCTAGTACAAGCAAGCATTGCAAAGGCAACCTCAGGTATCATGGTAAGGTAAATTGTTACCCTGTCCCCTTTTTGAACTCCCATTTTTTTTAATACATTTGCAAATTTAATAACTTCTGTTTGAAGTTGCGCATATGTATATGTTTTAGATTTGTTGGGATCATCTCCTTCCCAAATAATTGCTATATCTTCTGGTGAATCTTTTGCGTGGCGGTCAACGGCATTATAGCAAACATTCAACTTACCATCCTCAAACCACTTAATTGAAACATCTCCATCAAACGAAGTATTTTTAACTTTAGTAAAGTCTTTAAACCAGGAGACTTGCTGTTTTGCTATTTTTGACCAAAATTTTTCATTATCTTCGAAAGACTCTTTTCGCATATCTTCATATTCTTGGATTGATAAATGGGGATTTGGTATAGTAAATTCTTTTATCATTTAGACGACATTTTAATGATTTTCTTCCATTCTTTCAATGATACAGGCATCACACTTAGGCGAGATTGTCTTACCAAAGGAAAGTTATCAAAAAAAGAATCGGCCTTAATGTCATCTAAAGTTACATCGGGTAAGCTTTTAACATAAGTAACATCAACCATTCCAAATCTCCTTTTAGGATCAGTCGGATCCGGATAATATTCTTTTGTAACTTTCACAATGCCTTTAATTGATCGTTCTGATACAGAGTGATAAAAGAAACACTCATCACCTTTTTTCATTGCTTTAAGGTTATTTGAGGCCTGATAATTTCTCACACCATCCCAGTGCGTTTTTTTTTCTTTTTTTTGTTGATCCCAAGACCAAGTACCAGGTTCAGATTTAATTAGCCAATAATTTTTATTTGATAAAGTTTTCATTTATTAAAATATTAGGTGTAGGTCTTATATTATAATTATTCTTTTTAATTTTGCCAGTCTTGCTTAATTCTATTGCATTCCAAGCAATCATTGCAGCATTATCAGTACAAAGTGATAAGGGCACCTGATAAAAATTTATTCCTTCAGACATAATGTATTTTTTAAGATTTGAATTTATTTTTTTATTTGAAGCCACTCCACCACAAATAGAAAAATCCTGAATAATGATATTTCTTTTTTTTAAAATGCTTAATGAGTTTTGAATCTTAATTTTTAAAATATCTGATACTGAATTTTGAAAAGAAGCAGCAAAATTATTTTTAAAGTTTTTTTCTTTTTTATGTTTTTGTATAATTTTTATTGCTGATGTTTTAAGTCCTGAAAATGAAAAATCGCAATTTTTATTTTTAGTTAATGGCCTTGGTAGATTAAATGTATTTGGGTTTCCTTTAATTGCTAATTTTTCAATTAACGGACCTCCTGGATAGCCCAACCCCATTGCTTTTGCAACTTTATCAAAGCACTCTCCTGCAGAATCATCAATCGTAGATCCTAATACTTTAAATTTTTTTTCTGATTGAATTAATACTATTGCTGTGTTGCCGCCTGAAACTAAAAGACATAAATAAGGAAAGGTAATTTTGCCAATCATCCTTGGGGATAACAAATGTGCCTGAAGGTGGTTAATGGGTAACAACGGCTTATCTAAAGAAATAGAAAGTCCTTTAGCGATACTTGATCCTACAATTAATCCACCAATGAGACCCGGGCCATATGTTGCAGCTATACAATCAACAGATTTAATTTTGCTAATAGGTATTTTTTTTAAAATAACATCCATAATGTCTAAATGCTGCCTTGCAGCTATTTCTGGAACAACCCCCCCAAAATCTTTATGAAATTTTTGATGATTAATCGTCTCTAAATACCTTATTTTCTTAGTGCTATCAACAATTGCTATTGATGTATCGTCACAAGAACTTTCTATTGCTAAAACTTTCATTAATATAAAAATATAGATTCTAATTTATGAGCGACAATAAAAAAGTTTTACCAAAAAAAGGATTTTTTAAAAGAAATTCTTTTTTACTTATATTTTTTGGGCTTTTGATAGTAGTGGTTGCTTTCTTATATTCTAATAATAATTTAAATATAAATAGCATAATTCAAAAGCCAGAAACAAAAGAAGATCCTGTAATTATTCAACCAGAAAATAATAACAAAGAATTAGAGACAAAAGTTGCAAACTTAGAAAAACTTATACAAGAATTATCAAAAAATATTAAAAATGCACAATCTCAAAAATCAGAAACACAAGTTGTTCAACCACAGCAAAACATAATTGAGATAAAAGACTTAGATGCTTACGAATTATTAAAAGGCATGAACATGATTTTGCTTAATATAGACAATCAGCAAGTTAGAAATAACAATGTTACTAAACTACAGAGCCAATTTATGTTTTTTAGTAAAAAAAGATTGCAATCCCTCCTAAATTTACCGGACACATCTTTTTCCAAAAATGAACTTCTTGTAAATGAAAAAAAATACATGGAACATAATTTTATGAATGGAACAAAACTCCCATGGTTAAAAAAAATTATTAAAAATATTTTTGAAATATCGATTTCAAGAGAGATAGAAAATCCGATAGGTGCGTTTATAACTTCTATTGAAAATAGTAATTATTCAGGAGCGGTTGTTTCATATAACAACTTAACGCAAAAACAAAAACAATTTTTCCAAACAAGTTACAATATTGCAAAATCCTATGAAGAACAAAGAGCTTACTTGGAGAACTTATTTTAAATGGTCAAATTTTTGTTAATTATATTATTTCTCGTCTTAGGATATTCCGCATTGTTTTACTTATTAAATAACCATGGAAACCTAGCTTTTATTATAAGCTACTGGCAATTAGAAATACCAATGGTGCAAGCTATTATAATTGTTCTTTCTATACTTTTGCTAATTACAATTATAATTTATTTAATTTTTAAAATTGTTGTTTATCCAAGATCTATTTACTCAAGATACAAAGCTTCCAAAGAACAAAAAGGACTTCATTATTTAAGAGAAACATTGGTTTTAATCAATGAAGGAAACACAGAGGAAGCATCTAAGAAACACAAACAATTTAAAAAATATCTTGGTAAAGACCCTCTCAATAAAATTCTACATTCTCAGATTAAAAAAACAAAAGAACTTAAAATTGTAAATGTAGAAAAAGGATCAGATTAACCTAAAAAAATTAAAGCAGCACCAATACAAGTAATAGCAGCACCAATTACAGACACATGGCCAGTATAGTTTTTAGTAGCTATCCACAAAACAGGTATAATCATAATTGGCATTGTTGAAGATAGTGCTGAAACGATACCAGGATTTCCACCTTTTAAAGCTATTATAAAAATTGTCATACCTAAGCCCATACCAAGTATTCCACTAAAAATTGCAATAGATGTTTGCTTAATATTTTTAATTTTTGTCCATAAATTAAGTTTTGGCATAAATAATATAGTGATAAACATAGCAATAGCTGCAATAAGGACTCTTAAATATGAAACAATTATTGGGTCAGTGTTAGTGAGAACGGGCTTCATAATAATAATTCCTATTGCTTGACAAACAGCAAGACCAACACCTGCAAAAAGACCAACGAATTTATTGCCTTGAATATTTTCTAAATCATCATTCTTGATGGTTTTATTAAATTGAATAGCTACTAATATTCCTAAAAATATAAGGCCGCAACCAATTAATTCTTGAGGATTTGGAAGATCGTCTAAAAAAATATGTGCCATTAAAATGGTACAAGGTATTTGAATTGAAAATAATAATGCCTCTCTCCTTGGACCTATTCTTTTTAAGCATATAAATAAAAAAGTATCCCCAATAACTATTCCTATCAAAGAAGACAAGAATATTCCTAAAATAATTGAATTTTCTAAATAAATACCAGACCATTTTATAAAAACATATGGTGCAAATAAAATTATTATTCCTATTAATCTTAAAAAATTATAATTGTAACTACCAAAAAATCTTACTGGACGAGTACTAATAGATCCTGTAATAGCCCAGATAGTTGCAGCAAATATTGCAAGAAAATAACTGATCACCGCGAGATAGTAAGTTAATAATTTTTAAAAAAAAGATTTTTTTTAGATAAAAAAAGGGAGCCAAAACTCCCTTTTTATAAAAGCTTATTATTATCTTCTTTGTCCAAAAAGCTGCATGAGCATTACGAATAAATTAATAAAGTCTAGGTATAAAGTTAAAGCACCCATAATTGCAGTTTTAGTTGCCTGCTGACCACCAGTTGCATAGTAAACTGATTTAATTTTTTGAGTGTCATAAGCAGTTAGACCGACAAATACTAATACGCCTATACATGAAATTACAAATTGCATCATAGAACTTTGCATAAAAATATTAACGATACTTGCTAATATAATTCCTATAAGTCCCATCATTAAGAAAGACCCAAACTTTGTAAGGTCTCTTTTGGTTGTATAGCCGTAAATACTCATTGCTGCAAAAACACTACAAGTTATTAAAAATACCCTTGTGATGCTAACGCCAGTATAAACAATAAATATGTATGAAAGTGATATGCCCATTACTGCTGAGAAAGCCCAAAATGTCATTTGAGCTGCTGAGTTAGACATTTTTTGAAGTCTTGCACCTAAAAAGAATATGAATCCAAGAGGGGCAAGCATTACGACCCATTGAAGTGCTGTGCCATAAATTGCTCCCATTAACATAGGAGACTTTGAAAAGCCCCAAGCCACTAAGCCACTTATAGCTAAGCCCGAAGTCATGTAGTTATATACTTTAAGCATATAATCCCTTAGGCCAGCATCAATTGTTGCTGTATTTGCTTGAGAATAAGTATTTTGTTTAAGTTCTGCCATTTTTTCTCCTTATAATAAGTAAATATGGCTATTATCTTGCTTAAATTCAAGTAAAACCGTATGAATATTTTATGAAATTCAAAAAACTAGGAAATACAGACCTTAATGTCAGTCTAATTTGTTTAGGAACAATGACGTGGGGAGAACAAAATACGCAAGCAGATGCTTTTGAGCAAATGGACTACTCTGTTGATCAGGGAGTAAATTTTTTTGATACAGCAGAATTATATGCCGTACCACCAAAAGCTGAAACATACACTAAAACCGAGATAATGATCGGAAACTGGTTTGCAGAAAAACACAATAGAGAAAAAATTATTCTAGCAACAAAAATTTCAGGACACGGATGCTCTTGGATACGTGGTGGAGGGATGCAGTACGCCGAAGAGAATATTACAAAAGCAATTGAAGGAAGCTTAACCAGATTAAAAACAGATTATATTGATCTCTATCAACTTCATTGGCCAGAAAGAAATACTAATTTTTTTAGTAAGCTTGGATATAAACACAAAGAAGACGAAGAGGAATGGAATAGTTTTGAAAGCATTTTAAAAACTTTAAATAAATTTGTTGATCAAGGAAAAATTAGACATATTGGTCTTTCTAATGAAACCCCCTATGGCTTTGCGAAGTTTTTAAATATTTCTGAAAAATGTAATTTACCTAGAGTAGTTTCAGTTCAAAATCCATATAGCTTAGTTAATAGAACTTATGAAGTCGGGATGGCAGAAATTTCTATTCGAGATAAAGCCGGCCTTTTAGCTTATTCTCCCCTTGGCTTTGGAGTATTAAGTGGTAAATATTTAAACAATCAAATGCCTGAGGGGTCTAGACTAAAATTATTCGGAGAACATTTTCCTAGATATCAAGGTAGCAGAACATCTCAAGCAGTTGAGGAATATTATAAAGTAGCAAAAAAATATGATTTATCTCTAACACAAATGTCTTTAGCTTTTGTAAACCAACAAGAGTTTGTCACATCAAACATTATTGGGGCGACAACAATGAATCAGTTAAAAGAAAATGTTACTTCAATTAATATTAAGTTAGAAGAAGATGTTATGAGCGAAATAAATAAAATCCATCATTTAAATCCCAATCCAGCACCTTAAAATTGAATACCTGGGAAAAAACAAAAAAAGGATCAATCTATAAGTTTTTTCCATTCAAAAACTATAGACAAAGTTTTGCATTTGTATCCCAAGTTGTACTTCTTGCAGAGAAAAAAAACCACCATCCTAAAATTATTTTAGAATATAATAGTGTTGAAATCGAACTAATTTCTCATGATAAAAATAAAATTACACAAAGAGATATAGATTTAGCAGAACAAATAGATAAGATTTTATAAATGATTTACTTTATTGGAATTCCAGGGCTTATACCTTTTTATCTTTGCTTTTATAATATCGATTTAATTTTTTTAGAGTTTGATAAAGATATGTTTTTAATTTATTCGAGTGTAATATTGTCTTTTTTAGGTGCTGTTTATTGGGGCATATATCTTAGTTCAAACAATAAAACTGCAATTGTTTTTAGTGTGGTCCCTTGCATTTATGCTTTTTTCGTTCTCTCTTACAACCTTAAATTTGATATAACGTTATGGTATCTAATTTTTGGGTATTTAATTGTTTTGGGATTTGATTTCTTTTTTTATTTTAAGGAGCAAATTATAAAATTAGATTATTTTATACTAAGAGTAATTTTGACTGCAGGAATTATGCCAGCACACTTGTTCTATATTATCTAGTTAATTAAAAAAATTTAAAATTTTATAAAACTTTCCTGAGAATTTAATCTTACCCTCTGTATACGCTAAACCTATGCATCCAGAAGTAGGATGACCAATAGGCATATGATCGTGATCTTCATTTCTAATTTGAACCGAGCCTTTATTATAAGTTCCATATTGATCTTTGTACGATCCATGCAAGACCAAAAAAGCTTCATTACCTTCGTGGGTGTGTTGAGGTATTGATGCATTTGGGTTAACATAAATAAGTTCTAACTTGTCTTTTTCAGACTTGGAGTTAATTCTTGAAACTTTAATTTTGCCATAATTTTTCCATTTTATTTTTGTATTTATTAGATAGTTTTGAAGGGTTTGAGGCAAGTGTTCGTAAAGCTGATCAAGGTTTTTGGATTGTTTTGTTTTCTTGTTTATTGAAATAATTTCTAAAGTATCATTCCAAACATGCTTATTAAGATCTGTTGGCTTAATATCTTCGAGAAATTTACCAGAAATACAATTTCTTATCACCTCAATGGCATTTCCTTCAGAAGAGCTTTCAGAGATACATTTTTGGAATAAAAATTTAGCTGAAGATAACGCTGGTTGAGTCATTATAATATCTATCATTTTATATTTTTACCTATATTAACATCATTTAGATCTGTGGCATTACCATCATTTTTTATCCTAGTTCTAATTTTTTCCATAGCCAGCCTAATCCTTGATTTTACAGTACCTAGGGGGATATTTGTGATTTTTGCTATCTCTCCATGAGATTTTTCTTCTATAAAATTCAATTTTAAGAGTGCTAATTGGTCTTTCGGCAGGTCATCTAGATATTTATTAATAATATCAAATTTCTGATCAAGCTCTATATCATCTTCTAGTTTTGATTCAATTGGAGGCAGGGAAGCAACCTCTATATCTTCTAAAATAGCTTTGTTAGATTTTCTTAAAATATCAATTTTCTTATTTCGGGCAATTGTGTAAATCCAAGTGCTTGGAGAAGCTAATTTTGGATTATAATAATCTGCTTTAGTCCATACAATTGTCATAGTTTCTTGAATTATTTCCTCAGCAATAGACTCAGTGCTACCCGATGACATTAAAAAGGATTTTAATCTTGGGCCAAAATAATCAAATATAATTTTGAATGAAGCCACATCTTTTTTAGAAGCAATTTTTGATAGAGCTTCAATATATTGGTTTTTTTTCTTTTTATTATAATGTTTCATCTAAATTCAGATATTATTAACTAATTAAGCTGAAAATTCAAATGCTTCTGATATATTCTTTTCTTTATGCGAAAGATTCTTTCATTGATTTTACTTATTATGATGATTTTTACTTCTAGTAGTATTTTTGGAAAAGAAAAAGGCATTTGGACTCATAAAAAAATTAATAATCAAGCTTGCGCAATTTATCAATTTCCAGTTTCCGAAAAAGGTGACTATACAAAAAGAGGTCAAGTTGTATTTTTTGTTACCAAAGATAAAGGCGCTGTTTATGTAAGAGCTGACGCTGGATATACTTTTGAAACCAATAAGTATATTAAAGTCACAATAGATGGTTCCAACTTCCAATTTTTCGAGGATGGAGATTCAGCATGGTCTATGCAAGATGATAGAATAATAATTGATGCAATGAAAGCGGGCAAGCAAATGATAATAGTTGGATATTCGAGTCGAGGAACTCAAACAACCGATACGTATTCTCTAATTGGCTTTACTAAAGCAATTACAAAATTAAACGAGAGTTGTTAGAATTTTGAAAAAAAAAATAGTTTTAGCATATTCAGGAGGGTTAGATACAAGCGTTATTCTTAAATGGCTACAAACGGAATATAAAGCAGATGTGATTTGTTATGCAGCAGATTTGGGTCAAGGCGCTGAACTTGATGAAGCAAAATATAAAGCCAAGAAACTAGGCGCAAAGAAAATTTATGTTGAAAATCTAAAAGAAGAGTTTGTGAAAGATTATGTATTTCCAATGTTCCGTTGTAACACAATTTATGAAGGAGAATACTTATTAGGCACCTCTATAGCTAGGCCTTTAATTGCAAAACGTCAAATCGAAATTGCAAAAAAAGAAAAAGCTTTTGCTGTATCGCATGGAGCAACAGGCAAAGGGAATGATCAAGTGCGATTTGAACTTTCTTACTTCGCTCTTTCACCAAATATAAAAGTTATTGCACCTTGGAGAGAGTGGAACTTAAATTCTAGAACCAAGCTATTAGAGTTTGCTGCTAAAAACAAAATTCCTATTACGAAACACAATAGAACTGAATCACCTTATAGTGTAGACGCGAATGTACTCCACCGTTCTGCAGAAGGAAAAATATTAGAGAATCCATGGAATAGACCACCTGAAAATGTATTTGGTATATCAAAAAGCCCAAAAGATGCCCCTAATAAAGAAACAGTAATAATAATAGGTTTTAAAAAAGGAGATCCTGTTGCTATTAATGGAAAAAAATTATCGCCATTTAAGATATTAGAAAAACTCAATAAATTTGGTTCTAACAATGGTATAGGAAGAGTTGATATTGTTGAAAATAGATATGTTGGGATAAAATCCAGAGGAGTTTATGAAACCCCAGGTGGCACAATTCTTCTTAAAGCCCGAAGAGCTATTGAAAGCATTACATTAGACAGAGAGGAAATTTTTACTAAAGATGAGCTTATGCCAAAATACGCAAAACTTATTTATAATGGTTATTGGTTTGCACCTGAGAGAACAATGATACAAAAATTAATTGATGCTACTCAAAATAGAGTTAATGGCCAAGTAAGGTTGGCTCTTTATAAAGGAAATGTAATTGTTACTGGAAGAAAGTCGCCAAACAGCTTGTATGATGAGGAACTAGCTACTTTTGAGTCTTCAAATTATGATCAAAGAGACGCAGAAGGATTTATTAAGTTAAATTCCCTCAGATTAAAAAAGAATAAAATCAAATATTAAGTGCTTACAGTCCCCCTTGGGTCTTCTAGCCCACTATGACGGTAGGCAGAAGTTACTGTATTTCTCAATAAACAAGCAATAGTCATTGGGCCCACACCACCAGGAACAGGAGTTATTGCTGAGCATTTTTCAAATGTATCTTGATAATCTACGTCTCCAACTATTTTACTTCCCTCGGACCCATCTGGTTTTGTAGTTGGAACTCTATTGATACCAACATCAATAATGACAGCATCTTTTTTAATCCAATGGGATTTTATCATTTCCGGTCTTCCGACTGCTGCTATAACAATATCCGCTTTAGAGCATATAGATTCAATGTCTTTTGTTCTTGAGTGAACAACTGTTACAGTACAAGACTCTTCAATTAAAAGCTGTGACATAGGCTTGCCAACAATATTAGACCTTCCAACAACAACTGCATTCATTCCACTTAAATTTTGAACAGTATTTTTTAACAACAATAGAGAACCTAGGGGCGTACAGGGTATAAAAGCTTGTTTTAACATATCACCACCAATTGATAATCTACCTGCGTTAATTGCATGAAAGCCATCAACATCTTTTTTTACATCGATAGCGTCAATTACAGCTCTTTCATCAATTTGTTTAGGAAGGGGTAGTTGCACAAGTATTCCATGAACACTAGAGTCATCATTTAAATCTTTAATTGTTTTCAACAAGGTATCTTGATCTGTATCTTCATTCATTTTGAAATCTTTAGTCTTTATATTACATTCAGCAGCCATTTTTGTTTTAGCCCCAACATAAACTTTGCTTGCAGGATTTTCGCCAACTAAAACAACAGCTAAACAAGGTTGTACCTTATGATCTTTAAATAAAAGATCAGAGTCTTCTTTAACTTGTCCTCTAATCTTTCCAGCAAATTCTTTTCCATCAATAATTTTTGTCATTATAAAATCTCCTTATTTATATATATTTTGCCTTGGCCAGTATTCAATTAGTAAGTCTTTAAGTAAGTATATAATTAAAATTAATATTACTGGACTAATATCAATTCCACCTAAGTTAGGTATGTATCGTCTAATATAATTTAATGGCGGATCAGTTAGTCTTTTGAGACCATCATACATTCTTATTAAAAACATGTTTTCATGACTTAGGACTCTGAAATGAAATAACCATGAGACAATTACATATGCAAAAATCAATAGAGTATAAAAATCAATTAATCTTATTAAAAATATTAATAAAGAATTCATTCGAAGAAAATATAAAAGTTTTTTAAGATCGTCTATTAAATAAGAAATTTTTACAGCGCTCTGATGCTGGGTTTGTAAAGACTGTGTCAGGATGCCCTTCTTCCTCAACAAGACCATCATGCAAAAAAACAACTTTGTTAGAAACTTTTTTAGCAAACCCCATTTCATGAGTAACTACCAACATAGTTTTGCCACTCTCTGCTAATTTTTTCATTACACCTAAAACCTCATCAACAAGTTCAGGATCAAGAGAAGATGTTGGTTCATCAAATAATAAAATTTCAGGAGAAATAGCTAAAGCTCTTGCTATTGCAACACGTTGCTGCTGACCACCTGATAAATGAATAGGATAACTATTAGCTTTGTCTTTGATTCCTACTTGCTCTAAAAGGTCTAATGCATTTTTTTTAGCCTCGTTTTTATTTTTTCCTAAAACGTGAATTGGTGCCTCAGTAATATTATCCAAAATAGTCATATGTGCCCAGAGATTAAAACTCTGAAATACCATTCCTAATTTTTTTCTTACATCAATAATTTTTTTTTGAAGTTCTTTATTTGGTTTTTCTAAATTTTCTTTGGAACAGTTTATTTCAATATTACTTACATTTATAATTCCTTGATTGGCATTTTCTAAAAAATTAACACATCTAAGCAATGTGCTTTTACCTGAACCAGAACTGCCTATAATACTTATTACATCTCCTTTATTTGCTTTTAAGTCAATTCCTTTCAAAACTTTGTTATCGCCAAAATTTTTTTCTAAACCTTTTATCTCCAGTATTTTCATTTTAATTTATTTTAACTTTAATAATAATGGATAGTAGTATTATTTTTCAGAAATTTTTCTGGCAAATCAATATTAAGGTATTTAGCATAATTTTTGGCACAGAAGTAAATAAAAGGATTTGATAAAATATGATGGCCTTCTTTTTCCAAATCTTTTACTACTTCAGGATGGATGCCTAATTTTTTTGCTGCCTGTTCAACTGAAACAGAAGATTTAAGTCTTATACATTTAAATTCATTCATGCGGGGAGGTATTTAACGATATTATTTATTATTATTCAATAAAATTAGCGAATAATTAACATTTTTTGATTTATTTTATTCTGATTATTATAGACCTATTAGCTTAATGCATATACTGTTATGTAAGTTGATTTTTTGTCATATACAGATTATTAAAGGAGCATTAGTAAATAGAAATTATAATGGCTGAGGAAATTCAAATGGACAACCAAGAAGAATCCAATTTAAGCAATGACCACGGAACTGTAGTTGTCGGAGAGGGAGTAAGGCTTGAAGGAAGGATTGATAATGCCAAAGATACACAAATTTCAGGTACTTATAGTGGCACTGTAAAATCAGATAACATTAGTGTTACTGATAATGGAAATCTTAATGGTGACATAAGAGCAGGAGACGCAACAATTAGCGGAAAATTTGACGGTGATATTAAAGTTGATAAGGGGCTACTAGTAAATTCAAGTGGCAAGGTCAAAGGAAATATTGAATATTCATTTCTGGAAGTTAAGTTTGGAGCTACAGTTGAAGGCATGATTAAACATTCAGGTTCAGTTTCTTCGATCTCTTCTAATTTAGAAAATTCAAATAACACTGAAATGAATTCATTAAATGACAGTTCGGATGAAGAAATAAATTAATTAAATGTCTATATTTGGTTCATCAGATAAAAAAGAAAACTTATCAGAAGATAACTATGTTTTTCCAAGTGAAAAACCCTCAACATCTAGAAACACATTTATAAGCGAAGATTTAGAAATACAAGGTGAGGTTTTTGGAAAAGATTATGTTGAATTAGCTGGAAAGATAATCGGAAAAGCTAAGTCCAAAAAAATTGATATAAGACAATCAGGAAGTATTTTAGGAGAAGTTACAGCAGATATAGTTACTGTAGAGGGAAATGTTGAAGGTGAAATAATTGCTCAAGACTTATATGTAAAAAGTACTTCAAAAATAAAGGGCACCATTAAGTATAAAAATATTGATATTCAAAATGGCGCAATTATTACAGCTGAATTAATAAAAACCATTTAATATATTTCCATACTAAATTAAAGATATTCGTATTAGAATAAAATTATATTAAATCTAATTAAACTATGGATAAATTAAAAATATTAAATAAAAAATAATTCAAACATGAATATATTAGTTCTAGATTATGGAATGGGCAATATAAGCTCAGTACATAAAAAAATAATTAATAGTAAAGATATTATTAGAGTGTCATCTGACCGATCAGATATAAAATGGGCCGATAAGATAATACTTGTAGGCGTTGGACATTTCAAAAATGCAATGAAAAATTTAAAAAATTTAAATTTATTGGATGACTTAAATGATTTTGCGCTGATTAAAAAAAAATTAACATTAGGTATCTGTTTAGGAATGCAAATCATGTGTGATTTTAGTGAAGAAGGAAATGTTAGTGGTCTTGGCTGGGTTAATGCAAAAATTAAAAAATTTACTACTGATAATAAACTACAGTTTAAAATTCCCCACGTTGGGTGGAATCAAATTAAGATTGCAAAAAAAAACGATCTTTTTAATGGGATTGAAGAATCCTCAGAATTTTATTTTGTTCACTCATATTTTGCAGAACCACAAAACAAAAGTATTATATTAAATAAAACAAATTATATTCATGAATTTTGTTCTGCATTTCAAAAAGAAAATATAATTGGTGTTCAATACCATCCAGAAAAAAGCCATGATGCTGGAGAAATTTTTTTAAAAAATTTTCTAAATTTATAGATGTTTAGACCAAGACTTATCCCTGTATTACTAATTGAAGATGGAATGCTTATTAAAACAAAAAAATTTAAATCTAATATATATGTGGGAGATCCCATAAATGCAGTTAAAATATTTAATGATTTAAAAGCAGATGAATTAATTTTTTTAGATATCTCTGCATCTAAAAAAAATAAAACTATTTCTCTTGAGTTGATTGAAGCAGTTGGTGAAGAAGCTAATATGCCATTTTCTGTTGGAGGGGGAATACGAACAATTAGTGAAATTAAAAAAATAATAAATAAGGGAGCTGAAAGAGTTGTTCTTGGGTCAATTGCTTGTGAGACACCAAATTTTGTTAAAGAAGCTTCAGATTATTTTGGTTCATCAACAATTTCAGTATGTTTAGATATAAAAAAAGATATATTTGGAAAATATTCTATCTATTATAAAAATGGAAAAAATAAACTAAATTGTAATTATTTAGATTTTATCTTAGAAATTGAAAGCTTAGGTGCTGGTGAAATAATCATTCAATCTATATTAAATGATGGAATGAAAGACGGTTATGATTTGAATTTAATAAACAAAGTATCATGTAAGCTATCTATTCCCTTGGTTGCCCTTGGAGGAGCTGGATCAATGGATGATTTTAAGAATGTTTATAAGAAAAGCTTTGTTAATGGAATAGCAGCTGGAAGTAAGTTTGTTTTTCATGGAAAAAATGATGGTGTTTTAATAAATTATCCCTCAAAAAAAGAAATTTCAGATCTTTTTAAATAACTGGTGTTCATATTATGTTAAAAAATTATCAAATTTGTTCTAGATGCGTTATGGATACCTCTGATCCAGATATATTTTTTGACGAAGATATACTTTGTAATAACTGTACAAATTGTATAGAGGAATCAAAAATTATTAGACCTCAAGGTGAAGAAAGATCTAAAAAAATAGAAGAAATTGTCAAAAAGATAAAAAAAAGTTCAAAGAATAATAAATATGATTGTTTAATTGGTATGAGCGGAGGCGTGGATAGCAGTTACCTAGCTTATTTAGTAGTTGAATTAGGATTAACCCCCCTTGCTTTACATATGGATAATGGCTGGAATTCAAAAGATGCTGTAAAAAATATCCTAAGTGTGTGCTCTAATTTAAACATTGATTATGCAAGTTATGTATTGGATTGGAATGAGTTTAAGGACATACAACTTTCTTATTTAAAGTCATCGATAGTAGAAGTTGAGATGCCAACAGATCAAGCAATTGCCGGAGCCCTTCATCAAACAGCCGCAAAACACAATATTAAATTTATTATTGGCGGAGGTAATTATGCTTCAGAAGGCATTCTACCAAAGCGATGGTTCTATGATCCCAAAGATGCAAAACTTCTAAGATCTATTCAAAAAAAATTTGGAATCAAAAAGATTAAAAATTTTCCATATTTTGATTATAAAAGAGAAATCTACTATAAATTTTATAAAAATATAAAAATGATATATTTATTAAATTTATTTGATTATGACAAAGAACAAGCAAAAAAATTACTTCAAGAAAAATTAGGTTACATTGATTATGGTGGAAAACACCATGAGTCAGTTTATACAAGATTTATGCAAAGTTACATTCAGCCAGTAAAATTTAATTTAGATTATAGAAGAGCAACTTATTCATCTTTAATTTGTGCAGGATTGATGTCGAGACAAGAGGCCCTTGAATGTTTAAAAAAAGAACCATATGAAGCTGACCAAGTAGAAAAAGATATAGCGTATGTAAGTAAGAAATTTGGTATTAGCGAAGACAATTTTAAATCTATAATTAATAAACCAGCAAAATCATATAAAGATTACCCAAATAATGAACTATTTTTAACTGCTATTTATAAGATTTATAGGGCTTTTTTTAAGTAAATTATTTTAACAAATTTCCTTTATTTTAGGTTATATTGCTTAATATTAATTATTTATATAAGGAGAGAAAATTGAACAAATTATTTGCAATAATAGCTTCTCTATTCTTCGTACCTCTAACTTTATCTGCTGATTGGACTGAGGTTAGAATTGGAACAGAGGGTGCTTATCCACCTTGGAATGGTACAAATGCCGCAGGTGAACTTGAAGGCGCTGAAATTGATATGGCAAATGAGCTTTGCGATAGAATGGGCGTTAATTGTACTTTCGTAGTTCAAGATTGGGATGGAATCATTCCAGCATTATTAAACGGAAAGTATGATGTTATCATTGCCGGGATGTCTATTACTGATGAAAGAAAAGAGAAAGTAGATTTCTCAGTTGGATATATGACTGATGGCGCATGTTTAGTCGTTAGTGGTGATTCACAAATGGCATCATTTTCACCAAGCAAAGAAAGCATAAATTTATTTAATACTGATGCAGCCACTAAACAAGTTACGGGACAAGTTGTAGCTTTATTAAAAGGTAAGACAGTTGGTGTTCAAGGCGGAACAATCCATCAAAACTTTGTTGAGCAATATGCCCCAAGCGCAGAACTAAAAACTTATTCAACTCAAGACGATTTAAATCTTGATATGGGCGCAGGTAGACTAGATGTTGGTCTTGCAGACTGTGGTGCTTTTGATGATTATATGGCAAAAGCGGACAGTAACTTAACATCAATCCAACCTACTTTAAGTGGTGGACCATTTGGAGATGGCGTTGGAGGAGCATTCAGGAAAGATGATGATGATTTAAGAGAGATGTTTAATGCCGCAATAAAATCAGCTTTAGCCGATGGAACCATCGGAAGAATTTCTAAAGAATGGTTTGGCAGAGACATATCTATGTAATTCTTTTTATACGGGTAGTGCTTTAGCACTACCCTTATTTCTTTAACAATATTCTATGGAACTACTTTCGTTTGGCGATACAGGATGGGGAGATGAAATGCTTCGCGCATGTATAATGACTTTTGCTGTCAGTGTTTGTGCTATGTCATTTGGAATAATTTTAGCCATCCCCTTTGTTATTATGAAATTATCTAATAGTTTTATTTTAAAATTAATTGCAAATTTTTTCACAACTGTAGTTCGCGGAGTACCTGAATTACTTATTATATATTTATTTTTTTTTGGTAGCAGTGCTGCTATTATGTTTATAGCACGTATATTCGGTTATAACGGCTATATAGAAATTAACGCTTTTATAGTGGGGGCTTTTTGTGTCGGAATAATTGCTGCTGCTTATTCTACTGAGGTTCTAAGAGGAGCAGTTCTAGCAATACCAAAGGGTCAAATTGAAGCTTCTAAATCATTTGGAATCAAAGGAAAAAGACTTCTTTTTGGAATTATGATCCCGCAAACACTTAGAATTGCACTTCCTGGCATCGGAAATGTATGGCAATTAGCTTTAAAAGATACATCTCTTATTTCAGTCACAGGGTTAGTTGAAATTATGAGGCAAACACATATATCCTCTGGAGTAACTAGACAACCTTTCCTTTTTTTAATAACAGCTGCAATATTATATTTAACCTTAACTACTTTTTCTAACAAGATTTTTATTTTTGCTGAAAATAAATATAGCAAGGGATATGTTTAATGAATTTTAGTTTAATTTTTGAAAGTTTCTTAAAAATTTTAAATGGACTAGCCCTTTCTTTAGAAATAATAGTATTAAGCTTAATACTTGGTTTTTTAGCATCAATTTTAATAGTTTTAATGAGACTATCTAAAAACATTTTATTTAGTCGTTTTAGCAGAGGTTTTATTTTTTCTATTAGGGGGACACCGTTACTAGTTCAAATATACTTTATTTATTATGGATTAGCTCAATTTAGTTTTATAAGAGATTCATTCCTGTGGATTATATTAAAGGAGCCTTTTTGGTGTGGAGTAATAGCGCTTACAATTAATACTTCGGCTTATACTGCTGAAATTATTCGAAGTGGTTTAAATGCAATTTCTAAGGGTCAAATTGAATCTGCCACTGCTTTTGGTATGACAAAATTTCAAACTTTTAAAAGAATTTTAATACCACAAGCTCTAAGGCAGTCTATACCGGCATATTCAAATGAAATAATATTAATGATTAAATCCAGTTCTCTTGTTAGCATTATTACGATCATGGAGATGACAGGAATTGCTAGAAAAATAATTTCAACAACCTTTGCTCCAATTGAAGTTTTTATAGCCGCGGGAATAATTTATTTGTTCTTGAACTATTTAATAACTATTATTTTTAGACAAGTTGAAAAACGTTATAGTGTTAGTTACTAGTTCTGCGTATAAATCTTTTAATGTTTAAGAGGATTATAGTAAATAAAACTACAAACGGAAAAAACCAAAGAATAATTCTGTTTTTTTTTGGTTCAAAGCTAATTTTTTCACCATAAATTTTTAAAAGTTCTTTTTGAATATTTTCTTTTGAAAAACCCAAATTATATTTTATTTGAATTTGCTCTCTTAAATTTTGAGCGAATAGTGTTTCTGAGTCATAAATGCTTTGGCCATCACATACTAAGCACCTAACGGTTTTATAAAAATCAATTATTTCTTGTTCTTGGGCATAGCTAAAAACAGGACTTATTAGTAATAAAATAATTAAAATCTTATAAAAATTTTTCAATATCATCCTCAAATAATGGGCCTTGTATTTTATTAAATATTTTGTCTTTTTTTATAAAATATGTCTCTGGTACACCAATTAAACCAAGTTCAAAGGCAATATCACCATTATCAATTATTATGTATTCAAATGGATTACCATTATTTTTAAGCCATTCTCTTAGGTTATTTTCATCATCTCTAAAATTTATACCTATTATTTTGACGCCTTTTTCTTTTAGATTCATTAAAATAGGATGTTCAGCAAGGCAGGGTCCGCACCAAGATGCAAAAAAATTTATAATATAAGGATTTTTACGTAATTCAGTATCAATAGTTTTATTGTTTATAAAATCAGGAATTTCAAAAATTGATATGGGTATTTCATTATACTGGATTTTAATTTTAGATTTATCATTTTTATTCAAATTTAATGCAATAAAAATTATTATTAAAATTAGAAAAAAAGGAATTATAAAAACTTTAACTTTATTCATAATGTTTTTTCCTAAACAAAGATAAAGATATTCCTAAAATTAGTAATATTGTTGAAAGCCATAAAAAATTTATCATAGGTTTGTGTACAATATTTAAAATAATTTCATCATCTTTAATACTATTAATTGTAGAATAAAATTGATCAAAATAAAAATTAGATTTAGAAACTTCTGTTGTAATTTGACCTGATGGTTTATATATATTTTTAGATGGTGTAAGTTCCATAATTTTATTGGAATTATTTATCGTTAAATTTACAATTATTTTATCATGATTTTTAAAAGTATAGTTTTTGATATTATTTATAGTAATAATTAAATTATTATTAATTATTTGAGTTGTGTCAGATGTTTTATCAAACTTAACATTAAAATCTCTATCAAATTGTTCAGTAAAAACCGCGCTTAAAATAAAAAAAGCAATACTAAGATGAGCTAGCCATTGACCAAAGTAATTTATATTTTTAACTTTGATTATTTTTTGAAAACTAAACACACTTACTAAAATTATTGGAGATGCTATGAAAGTCGCTAAAGAAAAGTAAATATTTTTAAAAAAAAATAAAATTACTATACTTAATACTAAGCTTAGCCCCAAAGTCTTAAAAAGAGATAACTTATTAATTTTATTCTTGCCCCAAGATAATTGAGGTGCAAGGGCCATTAATAAAACTGCAGGAGCTAATAAAATATTAAATGTAAAATTATAGTAAGGCGCACCAACTGAAATTTGTTGTCCATAAACTATTTCTGAAAATAATGGATAAATAGTTCCAATAAATACTGTCAAAGAAGCGGAAATGAAAAATATATTATTTAACAAGAGAAAACTTTCTCTACTTAAAATGTTAAACCTATCTTGATTAAAAAGATTAATACTCTTCAAATTTAAATAGAAAGTATAAAATAATAAGTATGCTACTATTGCTAGTAAATAAAACCCTCTTAATGGATCGCTTGCAAAGCTGTGAACAGATATAATTAGATTTGATCTGACCAAAAAAGTCCCAAAAATACAGGAAATAAATCCATACAAACATAAATTAAGAGACCAAATTTTTAATTCATTTTTTTTTATGGAAACATTTGTTGAGTGGATTAGAGCAGTTATTAATAGCCAAGGTATCAAAGAAACATTTTCAACGGGATCCCAGAACCACCATCCCCCCCAACCTAATTCTGAATAAGCCCAATATGATCCTAGAACAATTCCGAGTGTTAAAAAAAACCAAGCAATCTTTGACCAATTAATAATTTCAATAAAGTATTTTTTATTAAAATCCTCATAAGACAAAATAAATATGGCAAGACTAAAAGGAATAATTAGACAAATATAACCTAGGAATAGAATCGGAGGATGAATTACAAACAGGAAATTTTGAAGTACAGGATTTAGACCTAATCCTTGTATGTCTGAAGATGAAGATATAAACACAAAAGGATTTGAACTTAGAATTGTGTATATTATAAATCCAATTTCAATAAGCAAAATATTTTTTATTACTGCTTTTTCATATTTTTTTTGAATAACATAAATCAGTAAAAATAAATTTATTATAAAAACCCATAATAAAATAGAACCTTCATGACTCCCCCAAGCAGATGCGAATTTAAAAAAAATAGGATCATTAATATATGAATTTGTTAAGACATTTAAAATTGTAAAATCAGATTTTAAAAAAGCCACTACTAGAATTATAAAAGGTAAAAATCCTGAAATACTAATAGTAATTAAAATATATTTATTAGATGACCAAAATTTTTTCTTATAAAGAAAAAAAAATGATAGAACTAATAAGAGGTTTAAATAAATGGAAGCTTGACCAAAAAAATTTAGCAATTATTCACCTCTCCATACCCCTTTATCTTTCATTTTATCGATTGCGCTCTGAGGCATGTAGTTTTCGTCATGTTTGGCTAAAACATTTTTTGCGTTTAAAATATTATTCATAATTTTACCCTCAACAATAATTCCTTTATTTTCTCTTACGAGATTTGGTAATGTCTTATCAAATACAACACTGACGCTATTATCATTTTCATCTACCACATCAAAAAACCAAATATTATTTTCAATTTTTAGAGATCCTTTTTTTAGCAACCCGCCAACTCTAACAGTTTGTGTTGAGTCAATTTCTAGTTCTTTTATTTCTGATGGTGAGTAAAAATACGAGATCTTATCTTTTAGTGCATAACTAATTAAGTAGATAGATGATGAAAAGCATGAGAAAATAATTATTAAAAATATTAATCTATTCTTTATTCTTGAACTGATTTTTTGAGATCTCACTTATCTGATTTAATACATTTTTTTTATTTCGTAGTACTATGAGCGTTGTCACAGCAGACATACCAATAAAAAAAGCATAGCATAATAGTACTAAATATATGCTATTCATTAAATAACCTCATTCTTTCTAGCTTTCTTTTATCTTTAGTAGTTACCAGAATGTTAAAAATCCAAAATAGAGATATTAATAAAATACAAATAAAGCTAATAAAAAGGGTTATTAAATATATTCCAGATAGGCTTGGCCCACCTATTTTAAATACACTGGCTCCTTGATGGAGCGTTGTCCACCAATCAACAGAAAATTTTACTATAGGAAGATTAACTAATCCAATAATCGCCAATATTGCGGCTGCAAAATCTGATTTTTGAAAGTGATCAAATGAATTTAATAATAGATTATGACCAAAATATATAAAAGCCAATATTAGCATAGAAGTTAATCTTGCGTCCCAAACCCAAAAAGTTCCCCAAGTTAAATAGCCCCAAATAGAACCAGTAATTAATACTGTTATACTCATAATTAGTCCTACAGGTGAAATGGATCTCGCAATAATTAGAGCATTAGGAGATTTAAAAACTAGTCCTATAATACTTGTTATCCCCATTACGCCAAATAGCAACAAAGACAACCAAGCTGCAGGAACGTGTATAAACATAATTTTAAAAGAAATACCTTGATAATAATCATTTTCTAAAAAATATATTATAGTCAGAGAAGATATTGATAATAAAACAATTAATATCGACAATAATTTATTTAATGATTTTAAAATGGTACTTAATGAATTTGGATTAATAACAAGCATTAAATTGATAATTTTTTTAAAGCAAAACTAGTTAATAAAGGAGAAAAAGCAAGATTTAATAAGAAATAAGCTATAAAGAAAACATATGAGTTAATATTCTTTAAATCCATATCCAATGCACTAATAGTAAAAATTAAAATAGGAATAAATAAAGGAAGCGTCATTACGCTCATAATAGCATGCCTATTATTCTTAGAATTAGTGATTGAAGCAGTTATTGAAGAAATAAAAACTATGCTTAAAAGTGAAAGAGTTGCAAGAAGATTAACATACAAAAATAGTTCAAAATTTAATGATAGAGCAAGAAAAATAAAAGGTGAAGTAATAAAAAAGAAAAAAGATAAGTTGAGATAAATAAATATATTTTTAACAAAAACAATAGCCTCTAAGGACAATGAGGACATTATATATTGCTGAATTTTTGGTTCTGAAAAATCTTCCTGGTAAACTTTTTCAACTTTAATCATTGCTACTAAAAATAAAATTATCCAAACAACAGACATTGAAATTTTTAAATCAACCTGAATGTATCTTAATGCTAAGCCAAAAATTGTAGATGATATAATAATAAAGCTAAATAAAACAAGGGATTGAAGACTTTTTAAAGTCATTAACTGCCATTCCTTTAAACAAAATAAAAAAAAATTCTTAATCATAAAATTTGAAATTCTTTCACTCCCTCTATTTTTGGGTGTTGATGACTTGCTATAATTATTATTCCATTCCCTCGTCTTTTTAATAAAATAATTTCATTGAGTCTGTGAATTGTTTCATCATCAAGTCCATTATATGGATCGTCTAATATCCAAACTGGTTTATCAATTAGCATTAAAAGTAATATTTTTATTTTCCTTTTCTGCCCATATGAAAGAGTAGAAAATTTTTTTTTAATATCAATACTTCCATATAAATAAGATATTGTTTTTTTTATATTTTCTTCTTTTGGAGACGCGTTATTAGCGTTTAGCCAATAGTGAATATTTTTAATAATACTAAAATCTTCGATTCCATAATTTTCCTCTCCCCAAAAGGTGAAATTTTTTGATGTGATAGCACTATCAATTTTTTCAGAAAAATACGTAATTGATCCTGAGAGTGGTTCAAGCAAATTTGCAATACAAGACAAAAGTGTGGTTTTACCCTTGCCATTAGCACCTTTAACTAAAAAAATTTCTGAAGGCCTAATTTCAATATTAATATTTTTTAATATTAATTGGTTTCCTCGAGCAAATGATAGGTCAGATATTTTAATCATAAAAAAGCGGGTTATTATAACCCGCTTTTAAATGAACTTCTAAAGAATAAAAAGTTAATAAACTATCTTCTTCTTTTCTTAGCAGCCTTACGTCTCTTAGGAGCTGCTTTTTTCTTAGCAGCCTTACGTTTCTTAGGAGCTGCTTTTTTCTTAGCAGCCTTACGTCTCTTAGGAGCCGCTTTTTTCTTAGCAGCTTTTCTCTTAGTAGCTTTTCTCTTCTTAGGAGCCGCTTTTTTCTTAGCAGCTTTACGTCTCTTAGGAGCTGCTTTTTTTGCAGCCTTCCTTTTCTTAGGAGCTGCCTTTTTTTTCTTAGGTGCAGCTTTTCTTTTTTTTGCAGCCATAATAGCCTCCTTATTTATCATACTAACTAGTTAGTAATGATGCGAATATTTATAATATTCGCAACCTAATAAAAACATTAAAAAAAGATTTAACTATGTCAACATCTTATTTGTTGTGTTATTTTTTTATAAATGAGTTTAATTGAAGTAATTTTAGGCCCAACTAACACCGGAAAAACTTTTGATGCTTTTAATCAAATGTTTTTGTATAAAAATGGCGCTTTTGGTTTCCCTTTAAGGCTTTTAGCACGTGAAAACTACGATAAAGCATGCAAAAAATATCCAATTGATCAAATTGCATTAATTACTGGAGAAGAAAAAATTATTCCCAAAAATGCAAAATATTTTTTTTGTACTGTCGAATCTATGCCAGAGGTTGACTTAGAGTTTATTTGTGTTGATGAGATTCAATTAGCTTCTGACTATGAGAGAGGGCATATTTTTACACAAAAACTTTTATATGTAAGGGGTGAATTCAAAACTATTTTTTTAGGATCGACTGTTATGGAAGATTTAATAAAAGAGCTTTTACCCGAAGCAGAAATTAAATTTAAAAATAGGTTTTCTCAATTAAATTTTATAACTCACAAAAAAATTCAAAATATTAAACCAAGATCAGCAATCATAGCATTTAATTTAATTGATCTATATGAAATTGCTGACCAAGTGAGAACCCTCAAGGGAGGAGTTGCTTTAGTTGTTGGAGCCTTAAGCCCAAAAACTAGGAATGCCCAAGTAAAACTATATGAAGATGGGGACGTTGATTATATTGTAGCCACAGATGCAATTGGAATGGGTTTAAATTTAGATATCACTCAAGTCTATTTTTCAAGTTTAGAGAAATTTGATGGAAAATACCTTAGGCCCCTTAATGATTTGGAAATTGCTCAAATTGCCGGTCGAGCAGGAAGGCACACCAAGCAAGGATTTTTTGGTTCTACTTTAGGAGCGAGGTTTCAAAATAAAGGTATGATAGAAAGTATTCAAACAAATAAATTTCAACCTCTTAAGAAAATATTTTGGAGAAATCATAAACTTATTTTTAAATCACCTTACGATTTAATTAGATCACTAAGAAAAAACCCCCCTAATTCAAAATTAGTTTTGAAAAAAGATGCTTCTGATCAAAACTTCTTAATGAAGTTCTTAGGTGAGTATAAAAAAAAATTTGTTATTACTAATTCAAAAGAATTAGAAGTTTTATGGGATGTTTGTAGAATACCTGACTTTCAAAATATATCTGATGAAAAACACCTAATTCTATTATCAAATATTTATGGTGAACTTCATAGGAATAGATGGAAGCTTTCAGAAAATTTTTTAAACAGTAACATAAAAAAATTAGAAGACTATAAAGGAAGTATTAATGATTTAATTTATAATTTAAATGAAACAAGAACATGGCTTTATATTACAAACTATAATCAGTGGCTTGAATCTAATCACTGGACAAAAGTTGTAGAAGAAATAGAAAACAGACTTTCAGAAGAAATTCACAATAATTTATTGCAGAAATTTGTTGATAAAAATCAGAGCGCCATCGTTCAAAATTTAAATTTGAGTTATAAAAATATAAACATTGACCCAAATGGCTACATATATATAAAAGACGAGATAATAGGAAGATTTATAGGGTTTAGGTTAGTTTTTTATGATAAATTTAAGGATATACTTAATGAAAATTACAAAAAAATTATTATTGAGCAAATTTCTCTAAATATACAAATGAATACAAAATCTTTTATTGATGCTCCAGAAGAAAGTATAAAGTGCGTCGCCAATGAAGACAAATACGGAAATTTTGAGAACTTACATATTTTGTGGGGAGAGGAAAAAATTGCAAAGATTGTTAAAGGAGAAACTGTATTTAAGCCATCTATCAAATTATTAGTTGATGAAAAATTACTAAGCGCCAATGACATAGATAAAATACATACAAAAATTGAGAACTGGATTTTTGTTAATATTGAAAACAAGCTTAATTTAAAAACAAATCTCGAAGAGTTTAACAAATCCTCTGAAGAGAGAACTTTTGTGTACCAATTAATTGAAAATAATTTCAATTATTACAAAAAAGGTGTTTTAGATGATTTTAAAAAAATTGATGAAAGCCAAAGAAAAAAAATACACTCTTTAAATTTTAGACTAGGAAAAAACATTATATACAATACAGAATTGCTAAGACCTGAGTTAATGACTTTAAAGTTTAATTTATGGTGTGTTTTTAATGAGACTAAATATAATTCAGAGAACTATATTCCTAGGGATGGCAATGCAACAATTATATATAAAAATAATAACAAAGACTTATATAGTTTTTTAGGTTTTTATAAGGAGTTAAATTTCCTAATAAGATTAGATGTTTTCAATGAATTTGAAAAAAGTCTTTTTAAGAGAGAAATGCGAGGTCCTTATGCCCTTCCCATTGATTTATCAAATCTTTTAGGAATTAAAAAAGAAAAATTAGTAGAAATATTACTGTCAAGAAACTTTCAAATTATTCAAACTGGTGAAAATGATCAAATAGTTATAAAAAAACAAATAAAAATACAAAAAGAAAAAAACAAAACAAAAAAACCTTTGAATAAAATAAACACCAAGAAACAACCTCTTTTTAATAATCCTTTTAATGAATTAAATAAAATCAATGCTAGGTAAATTAAAAAAATTATTTGAAAGTAAAGAAGAAATAAAAAAAGATAATTATATTAATAAAAATCTATATCTTTTAATTTATGAAATTATTGTAGCTGACCATAATATAGATGATAGGGAAATAAACTTAACATCTGAATTAATTGAAAAGTACTTTGATATAAGAAAAGATATTAATGTATCGGAATTAAGAAAACTTCAAAATGAAAATCATTTCAATCCTGATTTAACCAATATAGCTTATCAATTAAAAAATCATTTGCCTTATGAAAAGAGAAAATATTTAATATTAATATGTTGGCAGGTTTTGCTTATAGATGAAGAAGAGGATATTTTTGAAACTTCTATAGTAAGAAAAATAGCAGTTTTATTAGGTATTGAAGATAATGATTTTATCAGTATAAGAAATAAAGTAAAAAATGACATATCTAGTAGATGAAAAATGTATTAAATGCAAGTTTACTGATTGTGTTGAAGTTTGTCCCGTTGATTGTTTTTATGAGGGAGAAAATATGCTAGTTATAAATCCAGATGAATGCATAGACTGTGGTGTTTGTGAGCCAGAATGCCCTGTAGAAGCAATAGTACCTGATACTATTGAAGGAACAGAAAAATGGTTAGAGATCAATACCAAATATTCTGAGATCTGGCCAAATATAAAAGAAAAAAAAGAAGCGCCGGCAGATGCTAAAGATTGGGAAAAAGTTCCAAATAAATTTGAAAAACATTTTAGTGAAAAGGGTGGAGAAAAATGATTAAGAAAAAAACAAAAAAAGTTACAAAAAAAAATGTAAAAAAAACAACTAAAAAGACCTCAAAAAATTTAGATAAAAAACCCGCAAAAAAAATAGTGAAAAAAAAACCATTAAAGAAAATTGTAAAAAAGAAAATTATAAAAAAAATAGTAGTTCCAAAACCTCCAAAAATAAAAAAAGTTTTAGCTCTACAAGAATTTAAACCAGGAGATAATATTGTTTATCCCACACATGGTGTAGGTAGAATCCTTACTATAGAAAAATTTCAATATGATTTATTAGAAGAACAACTATATGTAATACAATTTTTTCAAGACAAATTAACAATTAGAGTGCCTTTTAGTAAAGCTAAATTAATTGGATTAAGAGACATTACAACTAAATCTACCATGACAAGAACCCTCTCAAATCTTAAACGAAAACCAAAAATTAAAAAAGCTATGTGGAGCAGAAGAGCTCAGGAGTATGACCAAAAAATTAATTCAGGTAATATTAAATTATTATCAGATGTAGTTAGAGATCTCTTTAGAAAAGATGATCAAACGGAACAGTCTTACAGTGAAAGACAAATGTTTCAAGTTGCTTTTGAGAGATATACAAGGGAATTTGCTATATCATCTTCTATAAAATTTGATGAAGCATCAAAAAAAATACTTGAAATTTTAAATAAAAGGTAAATTTTTTTATATAATTTATTAACTAGTTTCTTCAGGTTCTTTGTTTGAAGAAATATCAATGCTTATATCTTCACTCAAATTTTCTTCTTCACTTGAAGCACTATCCTCTTCGGGTGTATCTTCTATTAAATCTTTTAGGTCATCATTTTCTTTTACTTTTTGTGAAGGTATGGCAACTATCCCAGCTTTTCTACCTCTTTTTGGTTTATTAATGTTAGATGCTTGAATAGTTTTCCCACAAGATGGGCATTCAAGCTCGTCTTGATAAAAGTCGTAGTATTTTGCTGAACACAAAGGACATACTCTTTTATGACCTAAATCTAATACTTCTTCTGACATTAATTGGTTTATATACATTATTATTGTAATTTCCGCAAATTTTTATTATGTTATCGCTTCATTATGGCTGTACCAAAACAAAAAGTATCACCTTCAAGAAGGAATATGCGAAGAGCTCATGATAGAGCTATATCTCAATCTTTTGTTGAAGATAAAAAATCAGGCGAATTAAGAAGACCTCACCATATTGATTTAAGTACAGGAATGTATCGCGGAAAACAAATTATTGTTAAAAAAGCTAAAAAAGTCGAAGGATCCGATGAAGCACCTGTAACTGAAGCAACAGATACTAAGACTATCGAACCTCAAGAAAAAAAATAATCAGTCTTTCAAGTAATTATTAATTGTATCGTCTTTAAATCCTTGAGAATAAACTTTCTTTTTAAAAATTAATAGGTCAGAAGTTTTTAGTTTTTTTTTCTTAACATAATTTTCTAAGATTCTTAATTCTAATTCGGGTTCTTCAATAACTTTTTTATCTAAAAAATTTTCTATATCTTTAATCTCAAATCCTTGAGCATAAAATTTTTGATTCATTTTTTTTAATGGAAACAACGATCTAGTAAAATGATTAAAAAGAGATTCCATATAATTTAATTCATTAAGAATTTTTAGTTCAACTAGTTTTTCTATAATTGTATCGAGCAGTTCTTCTAAATTTAAATTTTTATCTATTTTAAGTTTAGAAATATATCTCTTACTTTTCATTCTTTTTTTTAAATGAATTTTTAATTTTCTTTTTGTTGAAGGATAGCGACCCAAATAGCTTACAGCTTGGTTAAATAAAAAATCATTTAGGTTAGTGTCCATAATTAAAATATAATCATTCTATATTAAAAATACATAATTATAAGAATGCACTCGTAGCTCAGTAGGATAGAGCACCAGATTCCTAATCTGGGGGTCACAGGTTCGATTCCTGTCGAGTGCGCCAATTAAACCCTGGCTTTTTTCGAGTGATACAAAAAAAAATTTCGGTTTGTATCACTTACGGATCACTACACTTGCAGAAAGTGAGTGATTAATTATTCTTGATATTTTCTAGTTGAAACATATAAAGATAAGATAGCTAATAATGGATAAATAGATAAAGCTATTATAGGAATATCCGCATCATATTTAATGATTATGAGTATTGCTGTTGCAAATATTATCATAAATCCTATTCCTGATCCCAGTAAAAGTCTTTGAGCTCCCGATTTAATAGATATTCGAGCTAAATATAAAATTATTCCAATACACAATTGGCCTGCTCCCATTAAATACCTCAATACAACTCCAGTCTTTATCGCTTCTGGATTTGAAATTATTTTAGGAAACATAATGATTGTAATTTTTTCAGGAAAAATAAAAAAAGTTAAGCCTATTATAATCATTATAATACCGTTTAATGCTAATACTGCTCTTGAGCTATGAAATATTCTCATTTTAAGAACATTAGAGAAAAAAAGCCTTTATACAATAAAAACTTATTTATTACTTAAGAGTCTTATTTTTTCTACTTAATGAATGATTTTTTTCGTAATTCCGTATATGTGCTTCAATCTAGCCACGGGACACGGATTCCTAATCTGGGGGTCACAGGTTCGATTCCTGTCGAGTGCGCCAAAATCTTTTTTATTTTTTAATATTTGTAATTACTATAGTCAAAATTAATTTTTAGATTTGTCACCTAGAAAATCTAAAAGTTTATCAAGATATTTTTCATCAACATTATAAGCTTCTTTATAATGCTCAATGCAATAAGGTTTCGTTGGTATATTTCTTGCTTCACAAAAATGAAAACCACTTTTCAAAGGATCTCCAATTGGCCATTGGCATTTATTAAAATTGCCTGAGCCAACAATGCTCTTCTTTAATGTAAATTTTTCTCTTTTTTTAGTTGTTGATTGTTTTGAGACATTATTCGTTGTCATTGATGCGCCTGGCTTTGTATCCCTATATATAGTAGAAGAAAGGCTATTTGAGGCCGATTTTTTTCTAGAGTTTTGTCTTCTTTCTAATCCTAGTCTAAAAGCCTTGCCAATTACCGCATTTTTTGTAAATCCAAGCTGTAGGCCAATTTGGCTTGTAGCAACACCATCATCCCAAAGTTTCCTCAAGTTTTCGATTTTTTGTGTATCCCAAGACATATATACCTACCTTATATAGTTAATTTATACATAAATTTATACTATATATAGTAGTATCAATAAAGGTAAAAAAATATTAAATATGTGGGTAATTTATGAAAAATTTAAATGAAATCGACTTTCAAAAAATAAAAAATACTCTAGTCCGAGTCGATTATAATGTTCCAATTGGAAATGATTTTATAATTCAAGATTATACAAGAATTTTGAGATCAAAAAAAACAATAGAATACCTATTATCCAAAAATTGTAAAATTCTTTTACTAACCCATCTAGGTAGACCAGATAATAGATATGAAGAAGCTTACTCTATAGAAAAAATTATTGATCAAATTTCAAAACTATTAAATCAAAAAATTAATTTTATATCTTATCAAGAATTTAATTCAAATGGACTTTTAAAATTTCATGAAACTGAAAATGATATTTCTATTCTCGAAAACATCAGGTTTTTTAAAGGAGAAAAAAAAAATGATATACACTTTAGTTTAACTATAACAAATAGCTTTGATCTTTATATTAATGAAGCTTTTTCTGCTTCACACAGATCTCATGCTTCAGTAGATCAAATGGCAAGAAATATTTTATCATGTCCTGGAATAAATTTTTTTAAAGAACTTGAAGTCATTGATACAATCAAACAATCCTCAATGAAAACACTTGCTATTATAGGTGGATCCAAAGTATCAACAAAAATTGAAACCTTGTTATCACTGGTAAGGTCTTGTAGCAATCTAGTAATAGGAGGAGCAATGGCAAACAATTTTTTAAAATATAAAAATATAAATATTAGTGATTCTTTAATAGAAGAAAAAGTTGATGATAAAATCTTTAATATTATTGATGAGGCAAAAAATAATAACTGCCAAATACATCTTCCTGAAGATGTAATTCTGGATTCAACAGAAGAAGTTCAAATTAGTAATATATCTGTTAAAAATAATTTTAAAATTTTTGATATTGGATCACAAACTATCAGCAAAATCCAAAAAATTATCGATGAATCAGAACTAGTATTATGGAATGGACCTCTTGGAATTATTGAAAATAAGAAATTTTCTAATGGATCAACTTCCATCGCAATTTATCTGGCAAAAGCAAAATCTAAAGTAATTATTGGAGGAGGAGACACGCTTCTTGCGCTCAGTATAGCAAACCAATCATTTGATAAGTATTTTTTTGTATCTACAGCTGGAGGTGCTTTTTTAGAAGCATTAGAAAATAAACAATTACCAGGAGTTAACGCCTTAGTTACTCAGTAAAATGTTTTTTCAAAATTGGTATTTGAATAATAGTAAAAGCCAGGGTTATTCCCATAATTCCAAATACTTTAAAATTTACCCACACATCTGTTGTTTGTGTTCTCCAAACAATTTCATTAAGAATTGCTAAGAAAATAAAATAACCTGTCCACATTTTATTTAAAGAGGACCAACCCTGGTCACTCAATTTTATTGATGAATTTAAAAGTATTTTAAGAATTGGTTTTTTAAGATATGTGCTAATTATCAAAATAGCTGCAAAAAGAGCATTAATAATTGTTGGCTTCATTTTAAAAAATATTTCATTTTTAAAAAATAAACTAAGCCCACCAAAAATCACAAGTATCACAGTACTTACGAGCATCATCGTTGATACTTTTCTTTCTTTAATATAAATAGCTACGAGCGATATTAAAGTTGCTACTATTACGGCAGCTATACTTATGTATAAGTCTTTATCTGATTTGTAATAAACGGCAAAAAATACAATTAAAGGAAAAAATTCAAGTATTTGTTTCATACTAAATTAATCTATCTAAGTATTTATCAAATTCAAACATTCTTAAATCTTCTACATCTTCTCCATATCCTTCAAAAATTATTGGAATGTCAAAATCATTTATAATTGTAAGAAGAGCCCCATACTTTGAGTTAGAGTCAACTTTATTAATTACCAATCCATCAATTGAAATATAGTCTTTGAAACCTTGAATTATTTGTTTAGAGGCAAGACCAATATTTGCATCAAGAGTTAATAAAGTTTTAATTTTTTTAAAATCATGATCTCCCTTCATAATCGCATTAGATATTTTTTTTAATTCATCCATAAGGTTTTTATTATTGTGTTGCCTTCCAGAGGTATCAATAACAATAGTAGAATTTTGGTTTTTAAGGATTTGTATTCCTTTAAAAACAACAGCAGCAGGATCTTCTTTATCTAATCCTTTGTAAAATTTGACCGAAAGCTTAGTAGCAAAATGCTCTAACTGTTCCATTGCTGCTGCCCTAAATGTATCAGCAGCTATAACAGAAGGATTAAGTTTTTTTTTATTTAAAAAATTCAAAAATTTGCCAATAAATGTTGTTTTTCCAGAGCCATTATTGCCTATAATTAAGTACAAACTTTTATCTGAAAAATCCCATGCATCAAAGTTTTTAATATTAATATTTTCTTTAATGTTTTTTTTTAATTCAATCCTAACATCATTCCCTTTAGTTTTTTTTGATAATGACTCTACAATTATATCTGCGAACTTAGGCTCCACACCGTTTTCGTATAAGGTATCTTCTAATTCAGATACTTCATATTTTTTTCCAAAGAATTTTTTAAAAAACATTAAACTGTTATAATTTCACCAATAGGGATACCAAAGGCAGGAACCTGATGTTTAATATAATTTTGATCATAACCAATACAATGCTCCATAATTTTTTCTTCTACTAAAATTTTTCTCGGCTTAGATTGAGCGGCTTCAAGTTTTTCCATTAAATCATTTCCTAATTTTCTAAGAATTTTTGCTCTATTTTTAATAACTGATTTTGAAAGTTGAGGCATTTTTGAAGCTGGTGTGTTTTTTTTAGGAGAGAAAGGAAAAATATGTAGATGAGTGATGTTACATTTTTTTAATAGTTCACAAGTATTAGAAAACATTTTTTCAGTTTCAGTGGGAAATCCAGCTATAATATCTGCCCCAAATGTTATGTCTGGTCTAACACTCTTACATTTTTGAATAAATTTAAAAATATCTTTAGATAAATGCCTCCTCTTCATTCTCTTTAGAATTAAATCATCACCAGATTGAAGGCTCAAATGTAAATGAGGCATCAGTCTTGAGTTTTGTAAAAGATCGAAAAAATGAGGATCAAGCTCAACACAATCAATGGATGATAGTCTTAATCTTTTAATTTTAGTTTTATTAAGTATTTTAAGTGCAAGTTGGCTCATACAATAATGTTCTTTAAAGTCAGATCCGTAATCTGATATATCCACACCAGTTAATGTAATTTCTTGAACTCCTTTTTTTACTAATTTATTTGCTTGATCTATTATGTAACTTGGATCAAAACTCCTATTGTTTCCTCTGCCATACGGAATAACGCAAAAAGTACAGCGATGATTACAACCTTGCTGAATAACTAGATTTTCTCTGACATTCATACCATCATAATCATATGAAGGTAATTCATCTTGAGGATCTTCAAATATATTGAGAATAGAAGGACTACTGTCTTGGTTTTCCCAAGTTGATTTTTTCAATTTATTAACGTTATCAACTACACTACTAACTTCATTCATTTTGAGAAACTGATCAGGATTTATTTGCGCTCCACATCCTGTCACAATTATTTTTTTATTTGGATTTTCTTTTTTTGCCTTACGTATAGCTTGCCTGACTCTTCTCTCAGCTTCATTTGTAACTGCACATGAGTTAATTACAACCACATCATTTTTTTTTGATATTAAATGATTTATTTCCTTACCTTCAAAATGATTTAAACGACAACCAAAGCTAATAACTTTATTCATTAATTTTAATTACTCCCTGAAAAACTAATTCAGCTGGCCCAGCTAAAAGTACAGACTTATTTTTTATTGAAGTGTAAAGTTTTGAAGTTTCTGTTTTAATTTCTAATTTATTTTTTGTATACCGATTTTTATATAAAACGTATGCTGTTGCGCAAGTTCCAGATCCACAAGCAAGTGTATGCCCCACTCCTCTTTCCCAAAATTCAACTGTAATTTTTGAATCAGAGTTTTTTTCAACAAATGTTATATTAGCTTGGTTTTTAAATAGGACATGTCTTTGTAGTTTTGGGCCAAGGTCAGCTATTTTTATATTATTTAATTTTTTAACTAAAACTATGCAGTGTGGATTTCCAATAGTGGCTGACATGATCCTAATTAATCCTGGAATTTTAATATTCTTAAACTTAATGTCTTGTGTATTAATATTTTTTGTTAATGGAATTAAATTCCAATCAACTGAAACATCGCCCACATTGATTTCATATAGTTTTTTAATTTTTCTACCTTGGTGAGTAAAATTTTTAGTTTTAATAATAGGGTTTTTTTTCTTTTTATTTTCAACAAGATATTTATAAACACATCTTAGTCCATTTCCGCAATTCTGTGCCTTAGATCCATCAGAGTTAAAATATACAATTTCATAAAAAGAGGTCTTCTTTTTGATAAGAATAAGTTGATCGCAGCCAATTCCTTGCTTACGACTACATAAGGATTTAATTAAAGACTTAGATTTCTCAATTTTTCCAACATATTTGTCGATTATTATAAAATCATTGCCTGCGCCTTGGGCCTTAATAAAAGGTATTCTCATTTCGAGCCTATAGTGATATAAAATCACTCACTAATAAAGAAAAAATATGGTCGGTCGATGAGTTTCATCCACCGATCCTTTTTTTATTTTAAAATGCTAGATAATATAACAAACAAATTATCAGGGATATTTAAATCCCTATCAAATAAAGGAGCTATTACTGAAAAAGACCTCTCATTAACCTTAAGAGAAGTCAGAGTAGCTTTACTAGAGGCAGACGTATCATTAAAAGTTGCCAAAGACTTGGTTTCTACTATTGAACAAAAAGCTATAGGTCAAAAAATTATAGAAAGTGTTCAGCCAGGTCAACAAATTGTCAAAATTGTTAGTGATGAATTAACAGCTATACTTGGAAATGACAATCAAGAGCTTAATCTTAAAAGCAAACCGGCTGTATTTCTTTTGTGTGGTCTTCAAGGTGCAGGAAAAACTACAACAGTTGCAAAGCTTGCTTTTTACTGCCAACATACTTTAAAAAAAAGCGTTTCACTTGTTTCAACCGATCTAAGAAGACCAGCCGCTATCGATCAGCTTAGAACTCTTTCCAAAGAAAATAATTTCAATTTTATTGAACCAATAGATAACGATGTAAAAAATATTGTAAATAATGCTTTAGAATTTGCGAATAAACAACTATCTGACATATTGATTATTGATACATCTGGCAGAATTAGTACAGACCAAGAGTTACTAGACGAACTAAAAACTATTTACAGCATTGTAACACCACAAGAAAATTTACTTGTACTTGATGCTATGATGGGCCAACAGGCTTTAGAAGTTGTGGACAGCTTTCATTCAACTGCTCCATTAACAGGATTTATATTAACAAGACTAGATGCAGACCCAAGAGGAGGCGTTGCATTATCAGCAAAGTATCAAACAGGTCTTCCAATACGTTTTTTTGGATCTGGAGAAAAAGTAAATGATTTTAAAGTTTTTTATCCTGAGAGAATTGCCTCAAGAATATTAGGCATGGGCGATGTTGTTTCTTTGGTAGAAAAAGCTCAGCAAGAATTCAACTCCAAAGATATGGAGAACATGCAGGCAAAAATGATGAGTGGCCAATTTAGTTTTAATGATTTACTAAAACAATTTTTACAAATGAAAAAAATGGGAGGCATGTCCGGAGTAATGTCATATCTACCCGGCATTTCAAAAGTTAAGGATATGGTTGAAAAAAGCAATATTGATGAAAAAACAATTGACCATCAAATTGCAATCATAAGATCTATGACAAAAGAAGAAAAACTTGATCCTGATATATTAAAAGCATCACGTAAAAAAAGAATTGCTGCAGGATCTGGAAGACAAGTTCATGAAGTTAATAGGCTGATCAAACAATATGAACAGACAAAAAAATTCATGAAACAAGCACAAAAACCCGGCTTCGCCAACAAGCTTAAAAATATTTTTGGTGGAGGCGATATGCCAACTATGGACTAAATCTTAGAAAGGAGAAACCATGGCAACAAAAATAAGACTAGCAAGAGGTGGTACAAAAAAAAAGCCATTTTATAGAATTGTTATCGCTGATGAAAGAGCACCTAGAGATGGAAATTTCATTGAAAAAGTAGGTAATTTTAATCCAATGCTTCCTAAAGATCACAAGGAAAGGTTAATTTTTAGTAAGGAGCGAGTTGAATATTGGTTAAAAGTCGGAGCACAACCTACTGAAAGAGTTCAGAAATTTTTGTCTGAACATGGGTTAACTGATGCTCCAAAAATTACTGAAAAAACAAAAAAACATCTCCCTAAAGCAAAAGCTCAAGAGAGAATGAAGCAAAAAGAAGAAGCGGCTTTAAAAGCTGAGGAAGAAGCCAAGGAAACTCCAGCTCCTGAAGCAGCTCCTGAAGCAGCTAAAGAAGAAGCCAAGGAAACTCCAGCTCCTGAAGCAGCTCCTGAA
>MDSV01115166.1_pt1 | contig 122136 bp, 124 predicted proteins | sample 810851 | NCBI WGS metagenome assembly MDSV01 (sample SAMN05326640, study PRJNA326480) | marine metagenome | isolation source: seawater | place: Atlantic Ocean: North East | collected 2012
ACCCGAATCGTCTCAACAATGGCCCGTGCAAGGTCGGCATGGGCAAGATATTGACGTTGGCCCTCCACGACAGCCAACAGTTTTTGATCCACTTCGGTCAGGCGTTCGGGGTCGGAGCCAATCAGGTCGAAAAGGTGGTTGTTGATGAAGCTGTAGAGATCGGCCGCCAGCCGGGTTGCGGCCTCTTCGCCAAGACAGGGCAGGCTGTAGACCCTGCTGCGAGACCGGACTTCGACCGAATGCCAGAGCAGCGCCTTACCGACGGAGATAGCTGCAATATCGAGGCAAGCGAGATTGTCAGTACCGTTCAGGTTGATCTGCACGGTCGTCGGTAACGACGAGCGCAGCGTGACCTTCCATTTTCCTTGGGGAAGGAGGCGGGCAAAAAATCCAGGCCGGTATGTTCGAACGCGATCAGACATCAGAGCTCACGTGTTACCAGAAAGTTCAGTCCGGTAGCCATGCGCAATCGCTCCAGTGTCGTTCATACCGCTTCGCGAATTCCATCATTTCCCGAACGTTGGCCATGGGCGCCTGGCAAGCCCGGGCGCAGGTGGTAACCACGTCGCGGTAAAAGGCCGGCGACACCGGTCGGATGCCTTCGTAGTTCATCATCAGATCGGGAAGCCGTTCCGTGATTGTTTCTCCACGAGGGGCCATGACAAGAGTCGGGGGTGTGCTATGCGCGTTGATCAACACGTACCTCCAGCTCGGATCGGCCTGTCCCCGAGCCGGAACGAGTTCGCAGGGGCAAGCGTCACCACCTCCGGAAATCTCCTGATAGATCGCTTCGAGAGCCTGGGCCTTCCTGGCGATCAGAACGCAAGGCCCCGCAGGCGTGTAGCCGCCCATCCGCTCGTCGTACTCGATACCCAGCAGGCGCGCCAGATCGTGGCGGGCCGACCTGTCGAGGCCGGCACGTTCCGAGGTAAACCATTAGAGTTGCCGCAGGGTAATTCCGGCCGCAGCCGCTACCTCTTTCGGTGTATTGGGCCAGCAGGCTACCAGGTTCTTGGCGACTTCCGCCGTATTGTCGTGCTCTTCGTAGACCGAGATCTCGTCATCATCACCGATGTCCTCCGATGGATCCTCTCCCAGAAGCAGCCTGGTCCGACGGCTCATACCGTCATAGCTAAAATAACGCGGCTGATCGGGTGGGAGAGAGGCTTGCCAGAATGACAGCCATGGTCCCGCTTCCCATTCGACGTCTGCGAGTGGCACGGATGGCGGTTGTCGCATTGGCAATTCCAGCCACCGCTCGATCTTCTCCTCGAGTTTTCGGTTGCTGAGCCCCAGAAGTCCACGGCCCGCTCTCCAATTGTGGTCGCCATGTGCATCGTGACAGAGGGCTTCGACGGATGCGGTCAGCGACAGATCAGCCGGATCATGTTTCTTCAATAACCATCCCGAACCATCGTGAGCCGAGCGTAGCGAGGCAGGCACCATCTTATCCTTGGCGTCGGCCACCTCAAGGCGGACGCAGATCCTGGCGAGGTCTGCCGCCAGCAATGGATCTGAATGTGCCAGATAACGATTCACACGGAGAACATCTGGCAGGCCGCGCAAACCCTCCGCGCTTTTCCACGCCGTCAGCAGCACATCGCGCAGAGATCTGCGTTGTTTCATGGTGGAAAATGTCAGCCAGCGGATCGGCAGGCCGGCCACTGTGAGGCCGTAGAGTATAATAGGACTCAAACCATATCGCTCCGCATCCATCAGCTTTATCGGATCGCGAACAGCCACAATGCCGTGCTGAGGATGGAGGAAAAGGAATTTGGCGGTCGAAACGTAGAAGTGATGTTCCCGGTTTGACTGTTGTGCCTGATTGTCCATGGACGCTCTCAAATGGATGAAACCAATATTCAGCATCCTACGATTTCTCTGCCAGGCTCCCAAGCACTTCATTGCGCGAGTAAGCGATTGTTCGCGGCTCCCAGGCCGAAACGGACGGACCACGGTGGTCGTTGCTTGAGGCGGCGCCAATGCGTATTGTGCGCTTGACGACGCTGCAACGGACTGGATGGAATGACCTCGCAACTCGACTTCTTTCCAGTTCCCGTTCAGCTAGCCGCGGAGCGAGTTGCAAGGCCGCAGCTTGTCGCCACGGGCGATCAGACCACAATCAGTTCGGATGATGATGAGGCGATGGCCCGTCATCTCGAAGCAACCGGCAATTACCGCATCCTGCGAAAGCTTCTACCGCGGCCGATCGTCGAATACCCACGGCCGGAGTTCCAGTGCCGCGGCGTGATCCTCGATACCGAAACGACTGGCCTCAACTTTCGCACCGATGAGATCATTGAAATCGGCGTGATTGCATTCACATTCAATGATGCGGGCGAGCTTGGCGACGTCACGGGTATCTATGGCGGGCTTCAGCAGCCGACAATCCCTATCCCGTCCAACATAACCCGCCTCACCGGTATCACCGACCAGATGGTCGCGAGCCAGGTTATCGACAACGACATTTTGAAAGCCCTTATAGAGCCCGCCGATCTTGTCATTGCTCACAATGCTGGTTTCGACCGTCCGTTCTGCGAGGCGTACTCGCCGGTATTTGTCCATAAGGCCTGGGCCTGTTCCGTCTCTGAGATCGACTGGTCGGCGCGTGGCTTCGAGGGTAGCAAGCTCGGCTACCTGATCGGGCAATCAGGATATTTCCACGACGGTCACCGGGCGGTTGATGATTGTTTTGCTTTGTTGGAAGTCCTTGCCCAGATACGGCCCGGTACGGCTGCGGCGCCGTTTACGGAGCTCCATCAGGCTAGCCAGCGGTCACGCGTCCGCATTTATGCGGAGAACAGCCCATTTGACATGAAGGATCATCTCAAGGCGCGGGGCTATCGCTGGTCGGACGGCTCCGATGGCCGCCCGAAATCCTGGTGGGTGGAATTGCCCGAAGAGAAATTCGACGAGGAGCTGCATTTCCTGCGGACAGAGATTTATGGCTGGGATGCCGATCCACCGTTCAAGCATCTGACGGCGCTTGATCGTTTTCGTGCGACCTGACTGAGCGAGAGGGTGATTACGACCGTTCTGGGAATCGACGCAGCTTGGACAGCGGCACAGCCGAGCGGGGTCGGGCTGGTTTCCTTAACGTCAGATTGTTGGAGTCTGATCTTCGCGGGATAGTCCTATAGTCACCTCGTGGCCCACGCTGAAAACGGGCTGATCTCTACTTCCCGACCATCCGGCTCGGTCGCCGACGCCGCGACTCTCCTCGGTGGAATCAGTTGTCAGGGAGAGGTTTTTCCCTGGGGCTGTTTACGCCGTCTTGAAATCTGCGTGCCAACGAACCAGCCCGCCTTCCGTGTCCAGGAACCTTCGCAGGTTCGGCAGGTCCGCGATGGCCTTCTTGACGGTCGCGCCCTTACCTGCCGCGCCCCTATGAGTGGCTACCGTGGAGGCGGCTCGACCAGACCCTCGTTCCATGGACATCGCTCTGGTTGTTTTATTTCGAGGACTGGCTGACGGAGCAAGAATGGCGGGGTGGGGGAGACGATCATCCCGAGGAACTTCTTCTGCGCATGAGCGACAGGCACGCTCTCGATTGCGTCTGCTGAAATGAAACGCGAAGTTCAAAAGCTTGCGATGCGAAACGCCCACAGGGGGCACAGAGAGAAGAATATGATGAAACGAGCTGTGTTGTTGTTCGGGGCAGGAGCCTCAGTGGAGTACAAGGCGCCGTCCACGGCGGCGATCACTGCCGAAATAGAACAGCAGGTGATGGCTGACGATTGGATGAAGGCATGCGGTGGCGACACGGCGTACCAGGCTATAAAGAACCGCCTACAAAGCTACCTGCTGCGGCCAGACGATGTGAATTTTGAGCAGATCTACCACTGTGCGCATGAACTGAGCTATTCGTTCCCTCATACCGAAGGCGCGATGAACGAGTTTCGCCCGCTCCTTCCGGCGTTCACTACGCTGACGGAGCCATTGGATGCCCGGGCACTTCGGGCGCTGTGCGGAAAAATCACCGACGTCATCTACAGCCAGTTCTCGGCCGCCTGCGATGGCAACCCTCTTTCTTTGGCGCCTCTTTCCGCATTCATCGAGAAGATTCGTCGGACCCATGTGACGCGGATCTACACGACCAACTACGACGACTTCATCCTTCAGGCGGCGCCAGATCTCTACACGGGTTTCGCCAATGTAGCGGCCGCCGGTCCGCAGCAATTTGAACTGCGGAAGTTCTGGGAACGGAGCGATGACGCGAGCGTCTTCTATCTGCATGGTTCGGTCCACCTGGGGTTCCCACATCCGATGCCTCAAGGAAGTGAGATCGGTGATCTCTTCTGGTTCCATGCGCGCGACGAGGCACGCAAGCATGCTCGTTTCGACGGCAGCGACGTGTCACGGATGGATGGAACGCAGATCATGCGGACCTCGGTCTTAACGGGGCTGGACAAGCTTTCGCGACTGCAACAGCGCCCGATGTCCCACTATTACGCGGGACTGGCTGCCGATCTAATGCGCGCGGATATCATCTATGTGATTGGCTCCGGCCTCACAGATCTTCACCTGAATAGCTGGCTGCACGAAGCCCGTTCGCTCAGCCCGGCCGTCCCGCTGCTGTTCGTCGACTACTGGAACGGCCACTTCCTAGAGGCGACAGCGTTTGATGCTCACCGCAAGGAAATTCTCCTGTTCCATGAGCTCCGCGTTCATGCGAAGGGACCATATGACGGGGTGCGGGTTGGTGAGCACTGGACACTGTCCCCGGACGGGATGTCGGCTATCTGGGACAACGGGTTTCAAAGCTTCCTGGCGGCGCAGGATGAACTTGACGACGTTCTGGTCCGCCTGAAATGCAAGACTTAGATCCGGAACGGTCGGTTGCTGCCATACAAAATTTTGTATATGATCGCCGCAACTAATCAACGGTCATGAGGACCCCCGTGCAAGTACAACTCCGGCAGTTAAAGGGCTCGTGGACGCTTGGTTACGCGTTGCACAAGCACACGCTTTCGAGCGTGTATGTCGGAGATGACCCGTATGGCCATCCTCAATTCGATACCACCAGATCCGAGCCGGGCGACGCGCTCTTCAAGCTCAAATACCGTGGCGATTGGGGACAAGCGCCCCTAATCGCCGAGCAATTTCGCGTTTCTTTGCTTCCGCTTTTTCCGGCGATTGGTCTGATCGTTCCGGTTCCCGCTTCCACCATGCGACAGCGGCAACCGGTAGAGGAGATAGCAACGGAACTAGGCAAGGCGGCGAACATTCCGGTCTTCAAGACCATTGTTGTGAAAGCCGCTGCCCCGGAAGGCGCTGCTCAGCTAAAGAACCTCAATACGCGCGAAGAGAAAGATGCGGCGCTCGCCGGACGGTTTTCGATTCATCCGGCCATCACCAACCAAGGCAAGTGGAACGCCCTGGTCGTTGATGATCTGTTTGACACCGGTGCCAGCATGGACGCCGTGTGCAAGATCCTGAAGACTTATGATAAAATCAGTAACGTCTATGCTGCGGCTGTCACCTGGAAGTAATGCCATGACCACTGTTTTCATTGCCGGATCCATCGCCATCAGCAAGCTTCACCATCTGGTCAAGGAGCGGATCCAGAAGATAATCGATGGTCGTCTCGATGTTGTGGTTGGCGACGCGGACGGCGCCGACACATCCATTCAGCAGTGCCTCACCGAGCTTGGGGCCGCGAGCGTGACAGTCTATTGTAGTGGCGACCGGCCTCGCAACAACATTGGACGCTGGCCCGTCAAGAACATATATCCGAAGGCAGCGCCCGGCAGCAGAGCATTCTACACCGCAAAGGACGTTGAGATGTCGCGCGCAAGCGACTATGGGCTGATGATCTGGGACTGCAAAAGTACCGGCACCCTGAGCAATGTTATCGAACTGATAAATCAGCAGAAAAAGTCCGTTGTATTCGTAAACAAACGACAGGAATTCGTGACGGTTTCTGACGTGCGAAGCCTGGAGACGCTTCTGTCGTTTATGTCGGATCACGCGCGAATGAAAGCCGATGAGAAAATCGGTCTGAATTCCAAGATATCGTCCCTCGCCCAAAGCGCATTCTTGCTGGATGACAATAAGAACCGGAAACCTTCCATCACACCAGAAGCCACACCGGATGCAGGACACGACAACCAACAAGCAGCAAATATGAAGTTGCGCATGGCGTTGATCCAGGCGATTGAGGCGCACGTGAAGGCGCAAGGCTGGACCCAGACAGAGGCCGCTCGCATATTGGGTGTCACTCAGCCCCGCATGTCGGATCTGATCCGTCACAAGGCCAGTGTCTTTGGTCTGGATTCGCTCGTCAACATGGTAGAGGCGGCCGGTCTGCAGATCGAGGTGCGTGTGGCGGCGTAGCAAAACATCGTGCTGGAAGCTGCTGGGCTAGCGGCGCTTCTCTCCTCTTTGAGGGGAAGGTTCGTAGTTCGTAGTAGCCCCTTGGAGTTAGGTCAGGCCTTCCGCAACTCCTGTGTCGATCACGCGTACGGTAGGCTATTAGTCCCATGGAATCAGCGCCCATGGGCAACCGCTCGTTTCCGCCCGGATGATCGCCAAGAAGCTCGAGATAAAGCCGCAGTCGGCGCTCCGAATCGTCGGCGAGTTCGGTCTGCGCGGAGGTTTCTGGGGGATTATATTTATGGACAACGGCGTCCCGCGCCGCCGAAAAGAATGTTGCCTGCGCTATCGACAGAATTGGGGGCAGCAAAGTGCGAAAACCATACCTTAAAGCCAGGCGAACGCGATCACTATGTGAAGGCAAGCATTTGACTTTATTATGCCGCGGCTGCGCTTGGGCAAATCGGCAACGCCACGATTTACCCAGAAACCGCAGCCAGGGGCAGGACTCCGTCGGCTGGACGATAGTTCCACTCTACACCTTCTTGCCCCAAGCCTTGCAAGCTCAAGATGCCACAAGGCAGGTTTCGGGATGCGACCTTTCGGCGCAGAAATTCGGCTTGAGCACGATCATGCGTGGAAAGAAAGACTTGGTATCCACGATCAGCTACAAGATTGCAGATGAAATCCGCGAAGGCGGCAGCATGAATTGCGTCATTGTGCTGCAGCGGATCGTCGAGAACTAAGCCGCGCCAGCGCGACCAAGGATATGTCAGGCTGGCAGCGCACAGCATGCTGACCGAAAGCGCCGCCATCTGTCCTTCGCTATGCACCAGCACGGGATCGATCTGCCCGACTTCGGCCGGAACCTCGCCATCCTTTGTGGCGCTTTGTTCGACACGGCGATTTCGGACATGGTGGTCGATGCCGACCCTTGGATCGCAAAGAATGGCCCGGCTGACCGATTTCATGAGATTGGCAAGCGGCTTCATATAATTTGCGTTGAATTCGGCGACCTCGTCGAGGATCTCCGAACTCGCGACTTGAGCGATGTCTTTCGCTTCCTGTGTAGCGTTTGCAAGCCGCGATTTCGCATCGATCGCGGCCTGTACCTCGGCGCGAAGCTGTGGTCGATCGCTATTGGGCGCCCCGCTGACCTCTGCCCGGAGGTTTTCCAGGGCTATAACGTGATTTTCGACAAGGCTTTTCGCCGTTCTTCCGTCGCGCAACTGTTTCAGAAGATCTTCTGCTTCACTCACTTTCGCCCGCGTCGCCGTGGAGCTTATGGTCAGTGACTTCAATCGGTCGGCGTCAGGTTCGTCGGAGCCTTTGAAATTCAACTTGCGCCACGCTTCGATCGCTTCGTTTTTCCGTTGGGACGCTGCATTGATCAAATCGGCGCCTTGCTGTTTGCGAACGGTCGCCGCAGTCGCCGCAACGTCCAGAGAAGCAAGGTCCTGCTCAACGGCCTCGTGGGCCGATGACGCTTGCTCGCTCACTGCTTCCTTGGCCAAAAGACTCGCTTCCGCGCGACCCAATGCGTCCTCAAGCTGATCTCCACGTGGTGAGCCCGCATCGAAGACCTGATCATATTGAGCGACGGACGTAGAGATTGTCTCAAGCGCCTTGGCCGCAACATCCTGTTTATGGGTGGCGGTCGTAAGCTCGGCCTGCGCCTGATCGCGGCGCCGAACAGCCGCCGCGTGGGCTCCGCCAGATGCAAACAGGGTGCCGGATAGTTTGTTTCGCCAATACCACTTACGCTGCCTCAGCCACGCAATATCCGCGGCGCTTTTCGCGAGCTGGTCATGACGGCGCTTTGCCGTGACGGTGTCGGCGGTCAAACCTGCGCCAAACACCCTGGCCCCGAGGTCTATGTTTGCCTGCTCCTCCAAACGACGCTCGTCGTGCAGATCATTGCGGCGCCGCTCGAGCGCGCGAAGTTCGCCCAGCTTATCCTTCGCCAATTCCCGTTGCCGCGTCAGACCGATCACCTGCGATTCCTGCGCGAGCACGAGCGGTGCCAGCCGTTCAGCGGCCCCAGCCGCGCGGCGCTTCAGTTCTCCTTCGATGTCGAAATGGGTTGTGCAAACAGGGCAATCACAGGACTCGTGCGTCAAGTTTGCCGCCACGCTCGCAACAGCGCTCGACATCGCAGTTACAGTCGTTCTCAGTTCGGAGAGAATCTTCTCTTGTCCTTCGACAAGCTCATCGAATGATGTCATCTCGCCATTGGCCCGCGCGATATCGTCATTGAGATTCGGGCTAGTAGCTTCCAGCGCTTCGATAGACGACCGTAGCTCGGCAATCCTCGAATCCCGTGTCATCCAAGCGAGAACATTCTCCCGCTCGGATTGCGCAAGTTTGACACGCTCATCCAGCCGGCCGACATCACCCTCGATGCGGCGCACAATCTGCAGGCGGCGTTCAAGCGATGATAGTTCCCTTGTCTCGCCCTCCAACTTGGAGCGAGCATTTACAACGTCGGCGTCCGCCGTCTCCTTTCTCTGAGCAAGCAGAGCGGCAGACTGGAGTGCGTCCTTCAAACCTTTAAGACGGTCACGCAGGTCTCGGGCATTCTTCGCAGCCAGCCGGCTCGCATTTTCGCCGTCACTTGCCTCGGCACGCGCTGCCTCAAGGTCTTGGCGCTTCGCCGCAAGGGAGGTAATCTGAGCGTCGATAGCTGCGGTGGCCACCTCCAATTCCGAACATTGGCGGGACGCGTCCTCCCAGGCAGCGAGCGCCTCGTTTCCGGACATAATGTTGGTCGCCAGGATTCGGGCTTCATCGCGTAGCCCGTTGAGTCGCGTCTCAAGGCTTCCGATCGTCCCGTCATCGAAAGCTGCGATCAGCGACGCCGGTCCGTTTCCAGCACCTTCCTCCAACAACTGGGAGATTGCCTGTGCCAATTGCGTTGACGCATCGTCATTGAGGGCGCCGACGCTCGTGAGACCCGACCACAGGCTTGCCTCCGTATCAAGGAGGTTGCGAAGAGCGGAGACCTCTTTGTTGAGTTCGTCGATGCGGTCGGAAAATGCGCGGCTGGCTTTGGTATTTCCCTTTCCGTGCAGCGCCTTGGCGATCTCTTCCACCTGTTTGCTTTGAGCGGCCTCCTTTAGGATATCAAAGCGTTCCCCAGGTTCTCGATTGGTCAACCGCGACTTCGTCGATTGCCCGAGAAAGTGTGTCAGCAGCAAATAGCTCGACAGTTCGGAAATGTTGCGATCCCAACCCTCGTCCCGCAGAAACTCCGCGATTTCCGGGATCGAGCCGGCCACGGTAGACTTTGTTGCTCTCGAAGACGACAAAGTGCGCGAGAGGCTATTGCCGCCCGAGAAGTCCAGCGTGACGCTGGTGGGACCTGGAGCGCCCTCGCGCCAGCGGCACAAGTAGCTTCCAACTTTCTTAACCCCGTCCGCATCCCGAAAATGGTCGATCTTGTCCGTCAGCGCCCATTCGAGGCCATCGAACATCGACGACTTTCCGATACCATTGCTGCCGTGAACGACGAGCACGCCAGGTCCGTCCGGAAGACCGATGTCCAGGCTCTTGAAAGTCCGGTACTGTTCAAGCCGAATGCGGTTGAGATAAACGCTGCTCATTTGGACGCCTCTCTGGCTTGAACGAGCTCGGTAACTAGGCTTTTGGCGTCATCCTTCAGCTGGTCAGCCTTGGTCACCCATTGCTGAGCGACCTTCTTTTCCAGCCCATGCTTTTCGAGAATGCGCTCTGCCAGCTCGTAGGTTTCATCAAGGGGGGCGTCACTGACAGAGCCTACATTCGCCCAAGGCATTGCCAGGAACGTTCTGGCGAGGAAGGTGTTGACGGACCCCTGCACATCAGTCTTTTTCGGGATCCAAACGACCTTCCTGCAGACAGTCTCGTCCCGTTCGAGAAGATCGACCAAACGCTTCCAGTCGCCTGATGGCGTCGGCGATGTCGCACAGAGGAACAGATGAGCGTTGATCACCTCGCGTTCCAACATGAATGAGCGCGCTACGACCATCTGTGCATGGAGTTTCTTCAGCGCCAGCTTTACTTGGTCGGGGGAGTCGAGCGCTATCGGGGCGATGACAACAGGATAATCTCCGAGCCGAAGTCCGAACAGACCGTCAAGCCGCTCGACATTCGGCTGGGTTGGGCGGCTGCGGAAGTTCGGTGAGGTGAAATCGGCAACCTCGTCGGCTCGCCAGTGGAGCGCTTGGGCAGCCTCAATCAAGAGTGATTTTAGTATCTCAGGTGTCATGCAAGCACCCTTTCACGGTCGTCGTCCTGGCGCTTTCGCCATTGGCCGAATTCTTCCTCGACAGCTCGTCGCCATGTCGAAAGATCTGTGTTCAATGCAGATCGCCAATTAAGATCGTTGCGCACGATGGCCGGTCTTATCCGGCGGGCTACGCTAAGGCTTATGCCTGGGTCGCCCGCATTGAGCACTGTATCATCCGGCCCGGTGACCTGAACTTCGGCGCTTCCGGACAAAATCAGTGCGTCGACATCCCATTGTTCGGGTCGGCTCCAATCCGTCAATAAGTTTCCGCCAAGGATTTCCGTGGCTGCCGATCCCAACGCCAGTCCGTCCACGTCGAAGGTCAAATTCCCCCTTTGAACCCCCGCCGGCTTGAGAGGCTCGCCGAGATGCGTGGCGAGGATAAGAACCAAAGCGCTTGCCATTCGCTCCACCGTGCTGGCGTCTCCATTCCAAGGGTCAGCTTTAATGGTGCCGATGCTGCCCAGCCAGGCCAAGAAGTCGCGGCGAAGAGCTGGTGACGCGTCGAGAGTCGCGCGCCAATCATTCCACGTAGCAAGCGTTGCTTGCAGAACATCCTGAGCGATGTGTCCAAGCCCGAAACATTTGCCGGCTACTTTGGTCTTCGAGAGCATAAAGTCCAACTGGCGGACGAGGGACGCATCAATGGACTCACTGATGCAAAAACGGCCAATCTCGCAATAGGGATAGCGTGAGGAACTGGAGTGGGCGACAGGCGCAAACGGCAGCTTTGCCTGCCAGCTTGATTTCACGGCCGCGCCGACGCTCAGCGATATTTTTCCACCGCTTGCTTTGCTCAATCTGACAAAGTCATCAACCTTAACCCGATCCATCGGTGCATCCATTTGGATCGTGATCGACACCGGCGCGGTTTCGCACTGCTCGACGAGTTCTCGTAGCGCGACCTTGCCACGCTCCACCAAACTCTGTGTCGCCCTATCCCAGCCGATGATGATCGTTGATGCTTCATGGGCGGTCTGGCCAGCGAGCTGCTGTTTTACCGCACCATCCGCCAGCTTTTCGAGATGCCGTTCGTAGAAGAATGTGTAGGTCTCTGCGTTCAGCGTTGGAGGCACGAGGAGGTCTGGATGCGTCTTAAACCTTTCCAGAGACTCCGCCTCAAACGCCTGGAACAGCTTTTCGGCTGGAAGATATCGTGTCTTCTTGTCGGGGCCATGGCGCAGGATAACGTGGTTGAAACGCTCTGAAAGGGACGTGCCGCCGATCGATATCCCAACCGCTTCTAATCCTTCATCGTGCTTAATAACGTCCGAAATTTTTCCGCTGCTACGGCGCACGTTGATACCTGCCTGTCGAGCAGCAGCCAGCACCGCAAAGACCATGCATTGATTGAGTTGCGCTGCCCGGCCGAGAGAGAGGAGTGGCCCGCTCGTATTGATGGTCAGCAGACGGTCACGGCGAAGGAGAGGCGTCAGGCTATCGAGGATTCCGCGCTCTAGCAGTACTCGGTGGAGTTCGCCCTCGTATATAGGTTCAAGGTCGGCTTCCGGATCCTGGTCTTCATGTGCTGCCAGGACGGTTGTCCTCAAACCGCCCTGATCAAAATAGTTCAGAAAGGTCTCCGTGAACTGCACATGCTCAAACCCTTTTATCATCAGATTGAGAATGTCCGTCAGCGCTCCATCGCCATTGCCGCTCACGAGATAGCTGGCAGGAGCGTTAGGCTCTACCGCCGCTGTACCAACGCCTCTCTGCTTCCAATAGTCATAGATGTCGGCAGCCCCGGCTCTCTTTTCCTCGCCGAAGCCCATGGCCAGAATGACTTGCTTGACGACATAACTTGAGCCGTTATCGAAACTCAGCCTCCACTCCGATCCCTCCGGGGCGAGGCTCGTAAGTCTGTGCCGCTCTTTCCAGAATAGTTTTTGCTGCAGTCGCGCCTTGTGGCCGTGAAATTCTTGGACAAGCTTGGCCGTGACAGCACCACCAGTATCCAGCTCCCAGTTGAGGAAGGGCAGGGCGGCGTCTCGTTCAAGTGATCCAAGGGACGGCCATTCGTAGATGTGAGGGTGAAGAAGCCGTGGCGAATCGCTTTGCAGTTGCAGCACCTCGTCGGCGGGATCGAACAAGGTCACACGGCAATCAAGCAACGCCAGCGCCAAAGCACAGGTCACGCCCGCCGCGCCCGCCCCGACAACTGCAATCGACCCGTTTGTGTCGACCTTACCGCTCTCGTGCATCGCTCTGACCAGCTGCAACGCACGAACTTGTTGCGAATAAAATGTGATACGGCGGTCAAACGTACCGACGAAGTAAAGGCCCTCTACGCCAGGTATCGTCGCGGATGTCATCCAGTTATTGAGATTGTCTTCAGCCAAATTCATGCGCGCACTGGTTCAAGTTAAATGAAAGCGTACGCGCACGTCAAAGACGCTGCTCCCCGCCATTATTCCTCGACGCAACTCGAAGTTTCATGAATGTCTTGGCAGTAAACTGGGCGGGATGCAATCTCGGGAGGACAAAACCTGAGTTGGAAGGGAACAAGCACGCGATAACTTTGGTCAGGCGGGTTCTTCGGCACTTCGCTTTGCCACCTTTATCGCTTCGGAGATGCGCATTGTCTCGACCGAAACACGAGCTCGCCGCATACCGCGGACTGAACCCGGCGCCCTGCACTTATTCGTACGGTAATTCTCCGAAAAGACCGATCATGAGATCGCCGCTCAATACCTTGAAGGGGATCTCAACATACTGACTTGAGTGTCTCGGCTTGGCAGGACCATCATTCGGAGCGTTTCGCGTATGCCCTTTAACATGCTCACCGTTTTCCTTGACGAACGGCAGAATGACCAAGCGACCGTGGTTGGCGGAAACGATGGTCCCCTCAGTCCAAAGGGTGGTTCCGTCATCGGATTGTCCGCTATTCGTCGTCTTGACCTGCCAGCCGACTTGACCGTGTTGCTCATACCAGAAGACGACCCCGCTACAGACGAGCACCTGCTCGCCGCGTGCAAGGGCTTCGTCGAGGAGCCGACGGACGCTTGCCAGCTGTAACAGTTTATTGGCGCGGGGAAGCAAAATCTGGCGAATTTTGGCCTTTACCTCTCCCCAGTGTTCCGTCGGGTTCAGATCAAACCCGGACGCGATCTTCGATCGCTCGATAAGTGTGGCGCCACGCTTGTGAAGGGAACCGTTTGCCAGCACGTCCCAGACGCCCTCGTAGGATTTGCCCATCGCGAGCCTTTCGCGCAGCTCGCCGACGCGAATACCAGTCACATAGGGAAATGCAGTCAAGGCGACAGCCAGAGCTTGCCGAAACGGTTCAGCCCCCTTGGTGAGCTGCAGCTCTGACGCCAGGAGGGCCGGCACCGCGACTTTGCGCCGCTTCGCTTCGGCGAGCATGAGCGCTTCCTCGGAATGCAATCGTTCTTTCGCCTGGAGGGCCTTTGATGTCTTTAACTGCAGCGAACGCCGGAGATCTTCTTCCATCGGGATTAGCTGCAGGTCTGAAGCGTAGCGCGCATTCAAACTTGCGCTCGCCGCGACAGCAGCATCGGCATCTGAGTAACGGTCTAATTTAACGCCACCGTCGGAAGTTGGAATCCTACGGTCCCGCCACTTCGGCGCACCTGCTCGGCTGACGGCAAGCTCGTGCATTTCCCAGAAACCGTTGAGGGCCTCGTAGGTCGGCCAGACTGCCAAAACGGTGTCAAAATCCCGCTTGCTATCTCCCCATTTCATCGTGCACTCCGTCGCGTGTCATCCAGGCGTCAGCTCGCCACTGACGGCCGATATATCAGGATGGAAGAGTCGGGTCGTGATTGAAAGACCTGTCGAACACTTTCCAGTTGTTCTCCAGTCTCCCCAACACGTTTTTCGTATAACTATCATCGGCTTGGATGCTCGAGAAACAACGTGTTTCGCTAACATGCTGAAATCCCACGGGGTCCCCATCATGCGGGTGAGCGGTTCGAATCCCATCAAGACCTACAGACGGCAAAAAGGGGCGGGAAAGGCTGCTTACTGCGGTATCGACGAGTGACCGGAAAGAGGGGTGCCTTAGCGGCCAGACAGCTTGGATGCTGAGGGTGCCGCACGATCCGTTCTCTCTCGGCAGGCAACAGCGCTCCCCAAAACACAATCAGGATCGTCGGAGATGATCCGACATTTGAAGAATGCGCGTGATACTACCGTCAAATCACGCTCGCAGGCAATGGTGACCCTGAAGACGTCGATCTGCGTGACACGCTGGATCAAATCCGAGGAAAAGTCGCGCTGATCCGGCATATCGCAGCCTACCGACCTGGCGACATCGACACGCCGTTGGCCTCCGCAAAATCAGCCACGCGCGCATTGGCGCGTCGTTGGCTATGGTTGCATGAGGAAATCATCGCACATGACAAGGAACGGGAACGCATTGTCACCAAACGCGCACCAGACTTGATGGCTTCGCATGGGATTGCAACGCTGACAGTGGCGAAGATGTTGATTTAGTTGGCGATGAACCGACGCGGATTCGCTCGGAAACTGCCTTTGCAAAACTTTGCGGTGTTTGCCCGATCCCAGCATCTAGCGGCAAAACAAATAGGTTCCGATTGAACCGTGCCGGCAATCGACAGGCTAATGCTGCACTCCATCGCGTGGCCATCGTCAGAATGCGAAGCCACGAACCTTGCCTATGTAAAAAACGCACGAAAGACGGAAAGAGCAAAAGCGAAATCATTCGCTGCTTGAAGCGCTACATAGTTCGCGAAATCTACAGCCAGATCTGTGTACCGAAATCTGCCCAAATCACCGCTTGACGAACATAGGAGCTTCAACGCGATGGTGGAAACAGTGTTCAAGACGATCAAGAACGAGCTGATCTGGCGATCCAGCTTCCAGACCCGAAGAGCTACGGAATTGGCCCTTGGCCGATATATCGACGGCTTCTACAATCCACGTCGGTGACATTCCGCATTGGGATACAAATTGCTGGCCTCATGCAAGGCCGAAATGGCCATCACAGAGTGAAAGCCTCTCCACAAAATCCGGGCAAGACCAATTACGCCGCCGTTCACTTATAGAGGAATGATCTCTCATATAGCAATGAATAGATGGGGTGGTTGCCGCCAGATTGCTGCTTTGCTGAGACATTGTGGCGCCGACGAGGGATTGGCTTTAAGAATCAGTTAAGGTTAATAAAGCATCCTCTTCGCGCAACGAACCAGGTTTGGAGAAGCAAGGATGCGAACAGCCGTGTGCCCTAAGCTCCCCGCTTTGGCTTTGTGTTTGGTGTCGTGGATAGCTTTCGGTTTTGCGTCTCCGCCACACCTCTACAAATCAAGGGGTACGCAAATGGAAGCGACCCTAGAACCCCGAACAACCCAGAACGCAGATCGTTTTGCATTCCTCGTCGGTAGGGAGGACTATGGTAAAAAAGGCGCCCGGATCAAGCTGCGGGGTGCCCACGAGATTGGTTCTGTAACATCGGCGGTTCTGACGAAAACCTCGAGGCTGCCGCGCAGGAATACGGCAGGGCTATCAGCCGGGATATCGATCGCCCAACCTGGCTTCGTGCCGCTGCTATCTGCGTCTGAGTTCGGGGAACTCAGGCAAAGCTTCGAGTATTTTACAAAGGGAGACGCTTCGGCACGTCATAAACCCGAAGATGACCGTTTGGCCGGTGTCCCGCCTGTTCTCGCTGCCCTCGTCACCAATGATTCGGCTGATGTTCTTGCCACGGCCTACGCACCGACGGACGCTTACCATGCTCCAGAGGGGGCTTTTGATGCAGTGCTGGGAGGCGAAACAGACATGGGTCGTTTTGTTCCCCCGGTGGAGGAAGGTGACCATGATTGGATGGGTCAGCCTCTCCCAGCATCGGTTTTCTCGGCCACTGAACAAAAATGCTTGGCGACCGGTATTTACTTTGAAGCGCGCGGTGAAGAGGTGAAGGGACAGGCTGCTGTCGCCCAAGTTATTCTAAATCGAGTGCGCAACCCCAAATATCCCGGCAGCATCTGCGAAGTAGTGTACCAAAACAAGAGCTGGTTCAACAGATGTCAGTTCTCTTTCGCCTGTGACGGTGTAGCCGATTTGATTGTCGACCGAAGAGCTTTTCGGCTCGCGAAGGACGTCGCGATGGCGGTATCTGCCGGCAAGATATTTCTTGCCGAGGTCGCTTCGTCCACTCATTATAATGCAACCTATGTGAACCCTTCCTGGGCCCGCTCCATGCAGCGCATGACTCAGATTGGTTCGCATATTTTCTATCGGACGATAGGCGGCGGCTGGAGCTGATAGGCACCACGCCACGCCTTCTATCCGTGCATCGGGGCTTTTCCGTTAGATGAAAGCTGAATGCTCAATATGGTGGATTCGTCTAAAATGGATACTCTGACTATAGAGTCGTATCTTGTCTCAGCCTCTAAACTATCGATTTTAATTTCGCGCACACAGCCGCTTACGGTGAATTTTCTCGAAATCGCCCATGGTTTCCGCAAGAGGAGTTTTGCCGGTGAGCAACGCTGTTGTCGCTTGGCAGTCAATCGTAAAAATGCGCCGAACTGGCCCAAGTTTGCCATTTAATTGTGCGAATTTCGACTGTCGGGTTCTCAAATTAAGTGCATGTGTGTCAACGGCGGAGATTGTCGAGGTGAACAGCAAGAGGCCGGTAAGCATTGTGGTCGTGATGACCAAGGGAAAACGCACGTGTAACCCGGTCTGTCGTCTCCGAAGGAAGAAAATTATCTATTAACGTCAAATCACCGAAGCACCTCCTGCAGCCAGTCAAACGATTGAAGCCAAACTTCTCGATGATCAGAATGTTTCCGAGCAGGCGGAGGCGCCGCTGAATCAAATTCTGCCGTGGGCCGGTACGCGTTGGGAGTCTGGTGGTGCGACAATGGAATCGGTGGGAACAGAGAACGCCTGGATTGTCGAGCGGATCCTCGATCGCGGCGCCATGTCGGGTCTATCGACTTCCGGAGATTTGCGCCGCGTACCACGCGGAGACGGCTTTTATCTGTTCTTGCGTCATGTTCTCGGCGATCTCTGCCATGACGTGCGAGTATTGAGTGCCGCCGCGCGTTCCTTCCTTCCAGAGATGAAGGTGCTCTGAGAGGTACCATTCGGGCAAGCCGGAGAGATATGGATAAAACGGGTTACGGGCGCGGCCGGCGGCGCTGTGGCAGCTCTGACAGGCGGGAAGTTTGCGAGAAGCGATGCCCTCCAGTGCGATGCGTCGCCCGAGCTCCAGAAGTTCATCCCGGCTGGCCGGGGGTCCCGCAGCTGCCGCCATCGGCACCGCGCTTCCTCCGGCATCGCCTTCGCCCTCGAGCACCCCCGCCTCGTCCTGTTGTGTTTCGGTGGCCGAAACCATCGTTTCCACAGCATCCGTCGCGACCGCCGGCTGGGCGGATGCGGGTGCGTCGTCGCTCGTGTCGGAACCTGCCGGTCCGCGAGCAGCCACGGCTTCGTCGCCGGAACCAGGGGGCGCCGGCTGCGCCGCAAAATAGCGCGCGAGTTCAGCGAGCACCGCCGCCTCGTAGCGGGTCGCGGGCGGCTCCATGAATCCGCTCTGGCGGTCGCCGCGCGCAAAGGCGAGCAAAGTAGCGTAGAGATAGGGCGCGGGTTGGCCGGCAATCGCCGGAAAGGCGCGGCGGGCTTCGCCCTCTCCGCGGCCCAGCCCGTCGCGACCGTGGCAGCGGGCGCAATCGGTGAGAGCGTTGTCGATGATGCCGTCGAGCGCGGGCACGGTTTCACCGCCCGCTTCGAGTTCGTCGTCAGCCAATCCGCCGCCCAACGCGAGGTCCGCATATTCGGCCCGGGACATGTCGGGAAGCGCCCGAAGAAACGCCACCTGCGCCCAAACCTCGTCCTTGCGGTCCTGCGCCGGCCAAGCCGGCATCCCCGAATACTTGATGCCGTTCCTGACGATCCAGAACAGCTCCTCGTCGCTCCATTCGGCAACCTTTTCCTCAAGCCGCGGCGGCGAGGGAACCATCTCCTCGACCACCGGCGATTGCGGCACGCCGGGGGCGCCGTGGCAGGCGGCGCAGCCGGTCGCGTAATGCCCGGCCGCGCGACGCACCAGCATCGGATCGCCGAGGTCGATCTCCTCGGGCTTCGAGATCAGCATCGACTGTGTTCTGACAGCATTCTCCATCGTCCAGCCGAGGAACCAGCGGGTCACCGGCCAATGCCCGGACGAGGCGGCGATCGAGACCAGGCCCAACCAGCCGACCAGCAGCGCGCCCGTCACGCCAAGCACGGCAAGGCCGGCGATCCTCTTCCAGGTGATGACGACATTCAGGCGCATGGATCCCTCCCGGGCGGTCGCGGGCCCATTACCGGCAGTCCCAGAAGACGAAGATCGGCAGCGTCTCGAAGACCACCGCGGCGAAGGAGAGCGCGGCGAGAAGTAGCGTCGAGAATTCCAGGAAGCGCTCACGCGCCTCGGGCGTGTCCTGATTGTTGCTATAGCCGCCGCCATCGGCGCGCCATTCGCGCCAGGAGCGGCGGGCAATCAGCAGGATCAGCAGCAGGCAGACCGCCGTGACACCGGCAATCGCCACGCGCGTGCCGCCTATATTCCTGAAGACATCATCATTCGGCGCGCACCGGTAAGCCGCCAGAAAATAGCTGAACAGGAAATGGAAGCCCCAGATGGTCGGCGCGGCGACCAGGGTCCAGAGGTTGTCTTGCGTCTTGCCGAATACCTGCATGTGTCAGCCTCACGTCAGAACGGGGAGATAGGCGAGCGTCCCTACTGTGACGATCACCGTGAGCCCGAGGAAGTGCCAGTAGAGCGCGACGTTGAAGATATCGATGTCGTGCGCCGGCGTCATCCGCCCCGCCAGCGAGCGGGCGAGGCAGTATCCAAGCATGAGACTTCCCGCGACGCCGTGCACGGCGGTCCAGATGATGATCACCCAGACCGTCGCCGGATAGACGTGCGCGGTGGGGCGGAGCCCGGTGACATACGGTCCCCAGAGGAGTGCCCCGCTGGCGGCGAGGGCAATAAGTGCGCCCGCCGCCATCAGTATCCGGGCGCGCCCGACGCGGCCGGCCTGGTTCGAGATCCGTGCGCCGAGCGCCGCCGCCCAGGCGACAGCGAAAAGGCCGAAAGCGACGCTGGGCCAGAGCATCCCTGGGCCGACCGTCGCCGGCGGCGGGAAATCCACGTGGATGGTGAAGAAGTAGTAGTAGCCGAACACAAGGCCGAGGAACGCCGTCGCGTCGCCCATCATCATGATGAACATGGCCCACCAGCCGACGGAATGCGGCCCGGACTTGTAGAGCGGCAGCTTCAGGCCGAGGCCAACGTCCTTCTCCGGCTTCTCCGGGATCACGGCGGTGCCGCGCCAGAGCCAGACCAGGATCGAGATCGTCGACAGCCCCGTTGCGACGATCGTTGCTGCCCACCAATGGAAGGTCGCGAAGATGAACACGGCCCCGGTGAAGACCGCGGCGATCATCGGCATGAAGCTCGGTCCCGGTACGCGCAGGCATTGCAGCGGCTTGCCATCGAGGACCGAGGTGATGATCGTCTCGCGCTTCATTTCCGCGGCGTCGGGGAGATAGAACCTGCCCTTGTCGACGTCATCGATGAAGTTCGGCTGCTCCCAGATCGGATAGCGCGACGTGACGGTCGGGATGGAGCGGACGCCCCAGCTCTCGCCCGGCATCTCGACCAGCCATTCCAGCGTGCCTGCGTTCCATGGGTTGCGTTTTGCGTAGGGCTCCTTGCCGCGCGGACGCAGCACATCCCAGACGATGATCAGGATTCCGGTGGCAAAGACGAAGGCGCCGACGCTCGAGATCATGTTGGCGGTGCCGACGCCGAGACTTTCCGGATAGGTCCAGACGCGCCGAGGCATGCCGGCAAGGCCGGAGTAGTGCATCGGCAGGAAAGCAAGGTTGAAGCCGCCGAACATCAGCCAGAACGCGATCCGGCCTGGCCGGTCGGAAAGTCTACGGCCGCTGACCAGTGGCCAGTAGTAATAGACGCCCGCGACGACCGGAAACAGCATGCCGCCGATCAGGACGTAGTGCAGGTGCGCCACGACGAAATAGGTGTCGTGCGCCTGCCAGTCGAACGGCGCCAGCGCCACCATGACGCCGGTGAGCCCGCCGATCACGAAATTGGCGAGGGCCCCCGAAACGAACAGCATCGGCACGGAATGGACCACCCGTCCGGTCAGAAGCGTCGCGATGAAGACGAAGATCTGCACCCCCGTCGGGATCGCCACCGCTTCGGACGCAGCCGAGAAGAAGCCAAGCGAGATCGAGGGCAGTCCCGTGGTGTACATGTGATGCACCCACAGGCCGAACGAGATGAAGCCGGTGCCGACCGCGGCGAGCACGATCCAGGAATAGCCGAGGATCGGCCTTTGCGCGAAGGTCGGCACGATCATGGCGACAAGCGCGATCGCCGGCAGGAATACGATGTAGACCTCCGGATGGCCAAAGATCCAGAACAGGTGCTGCCACAGGACCGGATCGCCGCCGCGACTTGGGTCGAAGAACGGCCAGTCGAACAACCGTTCGAGTTCGAACAGGATATCGCCGGCGATCAGGGGCGGAAAGGCGAACAGGATCATGCCCGCGACGACCAGCACATACCAGGCGTAAAGCGGCATCAGGTTGAGCCGCATCCCCGGCGGCCGGCATTTCAGAGTTCCGACGATCAGTTCGACCGCCGCGGCGAGGGAGGCAACCTCGATGAACGACAGGCCGAGCAGCCAGATGTCGGGTCCGTAGCCTGGCGTGAATTCCTCCTCAGTTGTCAGCGGCGGATACATGAACCAGCCCGAGCTCGGTGCCTGGCCAAAGAAGATCGAGCCCATGACGAAAACGCCGCCGATGAGGAAGCACCAGAACCCGAACGCCGAAAGCCGCGGGAACGGCAGATCGCGTGCGCCGAGCAACTGCGGCAGCAGGATGATCGCAACCGCCTCGAAGATCGGCACAGCGAAGAGAAACATCATCGCCGTGCCATGCAGCGTGAACGCCTGATTGTAGAAGTCGGGCGTGACGAGGTCGTTCTCCGGCACCGCCAGTTGCGCCCGCATGATGAGCGCCAGCACGCCCGCAGACAGCATGAAGATGAAGGACAGCGCGGTGTACCAGATGCCGACTTCGGTATTGTTGACGGCCGACCAGTAGCGCCAGCCCTTCGGGGCCGCCCAGACCTCGCGCAGCCGGTCCTCCTGCGCGCGGCGGACCGCTTCGTCTTCCTGATCGGGGACAGTAGATGATTTGTCCGTCGTGTCGGTCATTCGAGCGTCCCCAGCCATTGCGCGATTGCGGTGATCTCCTCCTCGGGGAGCATACGGAAAGCCGGCATCTCCACGCCCGGCTTCAGGTGCTCGGTCGAGCGGATGAAGGCCGCGATATTTTCCACGGTTGTCGGAAGCAGGCCCGCGGCGATTGTGCGCCGGCTCGCCACATGGGTCAGGTCGGGTCCGACGTCACCGTCCGCGGGGGTGCCGCGCACGGTGTGGCAGGCGGCGCAGCCGTTCTGCAGGAACAATTCGGCGCCGAGGCCGTCAACCACTGCGGCGGGGAGCGCCTGCAACGCGACGTAGCCTTCGAATTCCTCCTCAGGCACCACGACGACGCGGAATCCCATATATGTGTGAGCCGTTCCGCAGTATTCTGCGCAGGCGCCATTGAAGACGCCGGGTCTGGTGGGCTCCAGCACCAGACGGTTCACGCGGCCGGGTATGGCGTCCATCTTCCCCGCGAGGGGCGGCACCCAGAAGGAATGGATGACATCAGGGCTGCTCAACAGGATCTCGGTGCGCTTGCCAAGAGGTATCCAGATCTCGTTCGCGCTCGGGACGCCGCCCCGCGGCAGGTTGCGGACGACGCCGGGCTCGCCCTCGACGGCATAGGCGACCCGCCACCAGAACCGTTCCGCGGAGACGGCGATGGTGGATCCGTCCGCTGTGCGCCGCAGTTCCGGCATCATCGTCAGACCCCACCAGAGCAGCCCCGCGAGGACCACGAACGGAAAGACGCAACCGCCCCAGACAATCAGCCGAATGCCGGATCGGTCCGAGTAGGACCCTGACTTGCCCCTGGCGGCGTAGTAGCTGAGGCCGATCACGACGATCCAGATAGCGGTGCCGCCGGCCAGCATGATCCAGAACAGGGTGAGCACGCGCTCCGCCTCGACTCCCGCCGGATCGAAGGCGGATTGCGCGCCCTGGCAGCCGGCGAGGGGGGCGAGCATCAGCGCCGCCGCGAGAAGTCCGGGTCTCGTCATCGGGGGAGGCCCTCGGGTTGCGGCGTCAATATGGTGGCGACGCGCTTGTCCGGCGAGCGGAGAAGGAGAGCTACCCGGATGACCAGGGCCAGCAGATACATCATTGGCTGGACAACCATCATCAGGACGCCCGCGAATTGCTGATCTTCCAAAAGAGTGACGCCCCAAGGGAGGCCGCGATCCAAGTAGCTTTCGTAAAACGCATGTGAGGAGAAGGCAAGCAGCGCACCCAGGACGAGCGAAAACTTGAAGTTCACAAAGAGAGCCACGATCGCCGATCCGAACTCGCCGCTTCGCATGGGCAGGATGGCCGTCCAGAACAGAAGTCCTGCGGTGAGCATCGAGCCGTGCATCAGCGAATGCACGAAATCATTTTCCAGCGATAGCGCGATCGCCGACGGAATGTGCCACAAAGTGAATACGAGCAGTTGCATAATGGTTGCGACGTCAATACGGGTGATAAATTCCCAGAACCTGCGCCACGGCTGCCAGCGGACCGCGAGCGCCAGCCCGCGTTGCCATTCTCTCGGTAGGGACCGGATCATCGTCGGCATCGGAAGACCCAGCACGAGGAGTGGGGCGGCCACACCCATCAGCACGATGTGCTGCGCCATGTGGGCGGAAAAGAGGCTCTCGCCCATGGCGTCGAGCGGCCAGACGAGGCCGGCCAAGAGTGCGATCAGCCCGAGCGCAAACAGCCCCGCCCGCCAGACGGCTGTACCTCTGCCGATGCCGGCGCGGCTCCAGGCAAGGTGCAGGCCGCGCCCGTAAAGCAGCAACGCCACCGCGATCGGCACCACGACAGTGAGTTGCAGCGACCATGCGGTCCAGAAGTCGTGGGGCGATATCGGTGCGCCCTCCGTATGGGCGCGAGCGGCGGAGGCGACCATTGGCGCAACGCAGAAGCCGACAGTGGGCCACGCTCCCGGCATATGCCCGCGCGAGGAGAGTCGAAAGGCTGCGACTGCCCCGGACAGGAGACGGGTTGGAAGCCGACCTGCGCGGTCACGGAAGCCGTGGGAACGGCAGGAGGGTGGCGGTCCAGTCACACCCCGCCCGCCCATTCCGCGGCCGCGTCCAGCGCGCTTGCGTCGAACCAGCGCATCTCGGCATGGGTCAAGGCCTTAGCGAGGGTGGTTCCCCACTGCTGCCACGCAGCGTCGCCGACCACGGCGATACGGGAGAAATCGTTTCGATGGGCGGTGTCCATCTTGAAGTCTTCTCGCATTGCAGCGAGGCCCGTGTACCCTTCGAACTTCGTCAAATCGACCACGAGGCCGGGCTCTTCTACAGATGCAAGTCGCTCATGCAGCAACGCGTGCATCCGCTCGAGATCGCTTTCGCTGAGCTTGCCCTCGCAGGCGATTCCGATGACGTCGTCACGATTTGTTCGGGTCTCGGTGAACATGGTCTTCCTCCTGTTTTTCGGGATTGCCGTGACCATAGAGGTCAGCATTTTCGTGCGCTCGGTTCTCATGCTCGAATTCAAGGGTGGAATGCGTGATGCCGAACTGATCGTTCAGCCTGTCCTTGATCTCGTTCTTGATATCCTCGAGCCGCGACCAATCGTCCGCAGTCACGACGACATGGCAGTCGAGTGCCGCCTCATGCTCCTGCATCTGCCAGAGATGCACATGGTGGACATCTCCGACGCCCTCGACGCCGCGCAGGGTTTTGACGACATCGCCGCCGTCGATCTCCGGCGGGCTGCCCAGCATCAGCGTCCGGACCGGATTGCCGATCTCGGTGAAGGCCAAATAGAGGATGTAGAGCGCAATACCGATGGTGATCGCCGGGTCGACCCAGCGCATGTCATAGAGAATGATGAGTGTGCCACCGATGATGACGGCGACGGATGCTAGCGCATCCGAAAGATTGTGCAGGAAAAGCGCGCGGATGTTCACGCTGCCCTTCTGCATCGAATAAGTGAGCATCGCAGTCAGCGTGTCGACCGCGAGTGCGACACCCCCCAGGATGACGACCGTCCAGCCCTGGACCTGGGGCGGGTCGATCATCCGCATTCCGCCCTCATAGATCAGGTAGAAGCCGACAAGAATAAGCGTGGTGTAGTTTATCAGCGCCGCGACGATCTCGATGCGGCCATAGCCAAACGTCATGCGCTCGTCCGGGGGCCGTCGAGAAATCTTGCGCGCGGCAAAGGCAATGACCAGCGAGGCCTTGTCGGAGAAGTTGTGCAGCGCATCTGCGATCAGGGCAAGGCTGCCGGAAAGAATTCCCCCGGCTATCTGTGCGACAGTGAGAATTCCGTTCGCCCATATTGCAATGGAAACCCGGCGATCGCCTGATTGCGGGTCGATGTGGCCATGGCTATGGTCATGAGGCATTTGCATATGTCCCGCTTTGCTCGATCCCTGAACTTCTCTCGCCGGTCGATCCGCCACCGCTGGCCATGACTGTATCCAGACCGGCGGAAACCAAGGTAAAGAGAACGAAGCCGCCGACGAAGGCCAGTGCCGAGAGGCGGTTGTCGCTCGCGGCCTCGTGTGCCTCCACGAGCATGTCCTCGACTGCTGCGACCGACAGGAGCCCGGCGACGAAGCTCAGCGCGGCGTATTTCGCTTCATCCGGCGCGCTTCGCAGCAGGAACCATGCAAGCAAAGCCGTCCCTAGGCAATAGAGAGGGAATGACAACGAGACCGCGATCCGCCGCTTGCGCGACACGCCGTTCTGTTTGAGGTTTGCCACGACCGAGTATCCCTCCGGAAAGTCGGCCAGTACCTGCCCCGCGGCCAACACAACGGCAAGCGAGGCACCGACCGCAGTGCCGGAGCCTATCATCAAGCCATCACCGGAGAGGTCGACAGCTACCGCAACATAAATCATCCACATTTCAGTGCTTCCGCCGCTCTCCCGCGACGGCTTTATCTTCACGATCAGCGTTTCGGTGCCGATATAGGCCGCTCCGCCTGCTGCGAAGGCGACGGCGATCCACCAGCCGGCGAGATTGTCGAGTGCCTCGGGAATCAGCTCGATCGCTACCACGCCAATGACGATGCCCGACGACGCATGGAGCGCCAAGTTCAGAAGTCGTGGCGATGTTCGGACGAACTCAGCGACCATCGCGCCAGCGAAATTGCCGAGCCCCGGTAGGAGCGCGAGGCCAGTTATCAGCCATAGGTTGTTCACCACCGCTCCTTCACAATGCTGTCGTTCGCATTTGCTCCGTCCCGCGCACCCGCTTCGCGCGCATAGCACACTGAAGCTTCCTTGGGCGGCAAACTCATAGGGCGCGGATTTGTTCCATCGCATCGGAATTCAAAAAGGTGCGAATCGTCCCCAGTAGCTGCTGCAGCGGAGCCTCCAGAAGAGTTGTCGCTTCAAAAACAGGTGGTGATACGCCAAAGGTCCAATTTTGCAGTTCTGTGTCTTCTACCGCTACATTCGCATAACCGACGCTTTGGAATAGACACTACTACAGGCGGCAAAAACAGCTCCCGCGTCCACGGTGTTGGCCACATAGATAATTCTGCTGATTGGGTCACAAGGTTTTGCATCGAACCATCGCCCCGTAGCCGGGTTTAATCCAGTTCGTGTTTTAGGGTCCGCAGTACCCGAATATCCAGAAATCTGCGAGTTGTTTAGCCCACCTGGGTAAGTCGAGGCCGCCCAGAATCTACAGCAACCCGTTGCGTTTTAGAGTACGACTGGTTCAAGGTTCGCGCTATTCATCTCCGTCACCGTGATGGTGGTCTGCCATTTGCGTGTCTGTTCGAATCCAAGTTGCAGAAACGGCTATACGCCGCCCACCGTCAAACACCAAAACCATGTCTATTTCAGTGAGCGTCTCGACGTTTCCTTTAGGTTCGCCCAAGGTGAGATATACACCGTCTGGTCTCATCAATAACTCTGCACGACCCGGTATGGGAACCGTCCGGTAAACCGGGTCGGGCATGACCTGTCCTTTTGTCAACTCTGTTCGGCGAATGGATATTTTGCCGAAAGCATCACTCTCCACCGCAGTGAGCGTCACTGGTTCACGCGTTCCGTTCCAAATGATAAGAAATCCCGTCGTCTCCTGGACACCAATTCTCGGCTGGACGATGACGGCATGTTCGACAACGAGGTCATTGCTGGCATTTGACGAGATGCTGGTACCCGCAATCGACGGGACCACAGAAAAAAGTAGACTGGCCGTAATCATACAGAATGTTGATCTCATGGGTTTCCTAATTCAAGCATGTCGGGCTTACCGAAATCTTTTGCCACGGATCGTTGCATATTCTCATTTCCGCTCGCAATGGTGCTTTCGTAATTCAGCCACCAGATGGGGCGAACTGATGGAGAAACTCTGATGATAACGCCGTTGCCGAGAGCTTTTTCAATTTGCTCAAATAGGAGACGACAAAACGATGAACCTACAAGACCCGCGTTAAGGCCAGACCGGATGTGTTCGACTACATTGAGGTGCTCGACAACTCCACACGCAAGCCTGTCAGGAACGGGATGCTGTCGTCCGTCGCGTTCGAACAGCAGCAGAAAATGACGTCCAAGGGTATCTAGAACACTCGGAGCTGTTCATTCTGCGCAACCAACTTTGATTACATGTCCACGACCACCGTTCATTAAGCAGGCAGATCTATGCGAAGGGCAAATCTGATGGAGTGGGTAGCCCGTACACAGTGGGTTGTTTGTTCCGAGCAGATTGAATGGGTGAAGTGACATGGACGGTATATCTGAGCTGATACGGGAGTACGGTCTGTGGATCTACGTCCTGGTTTTTGTATACTGCATGTTGAAAAGTGGTAGTCTGCCTTTGTTCGCGGGTTATGCGGCTCAAACACAAATTTTAGATTTACATATTGTCTTATTCGCGACTTTTGCCGGCGGCTACCTGGGTGACGAAGCACGGTTCTTCATTGCCAGACGCTTTGGAGATGCTTGGCTAAACAGATGGCATTTTGCTCAAAGGGCGAATGTGGTCGCGAGCGCTTTGATTGCAAAGTACGGTTGCGCCTACATCTTTCTTTACAGGTACCCCAAGGGAATGCGGACCATCGGCGCGCTGCCGGTCGGTCTCGGATCAATGTCATGGGGTAGATTTACGGTTTTGAATGCAGGATCGGCCATGATTTGGACAGCCTGCTTGGTCTCGGTGGGCTTCGTTTTCGGTGCGCAGGTGGAGGAAGCCGTGGAAACAGGCTGGGGCTTTGCGAGTATTGTTTTCCTTGTCGCCTTGGTCCTTCTCACGGTTTTCGCATGGTGGCGGATAAACCAGATAGCTGTCCCAGTTCCGAAAGTTGAGGAACAACCGACTTGACACAGTCTCGCTCGCTGCTGATCGCAAGACCAAGTAGGAGACGCACATCGTCTAAACCGGAGTCGAAATCCCGGCACTGCTTGATAAATCTCAGTCCCGAGAGGTCCGTATCTTCGTAGCAGCGTTGCTCGGAAACTGACCGCCGTGCTGTCGGGATCGGACCTATCTCGTAGAACCAGATTGTCGGCGCAGTCACGACCAAGGCTTGGCCCGATCTCCGTCGGGGAACGCGGGGAATCGAACACACACACGGCGGCTTTGTTCCTGGCCCTTCAGAAGCGAGTAAGACTGACCTCTAAGAGCGCGCGATACTTTGGCTACACAGGTGCGACTATATGGGACGAATCAGACGGTTTCCCACTGGGCTGCTGCAGTTCGTGTGCGCAAACGACATGCTACCTCATTCTTCACGAAAACTTAATCATGGTTCATGTAGACAAATTGTATCAATGAGGCGAAAAGGGTCAGATGATACGCGTATTGACCTTCATTTCAGCATTGCTGCTGGCGCTTCCGGCGCTGGCGCATCCGTCCATTGAGGTGGATTTGGTTCCTGTGTGCCAAAGCTTTGGTGAAACCGTAGGATGCGATGAAATCGCCAGTGATCTTGCGCTTGGTTCAAGCGACATCCCGCTGGGTGAGAAAAGCGGAAGCAAAGTTTCCGCGCACTGTCAGATGCACGTTGCAATATTTGCTGTCTCGAGCGTTTCACCAATCACGCACGAGACGCAGGAGCATGACGCCAGCTTTAAAGCCTTGCTTTTCTTCGACATTGGATACGTGGTGCCTCGGCCGCCAGACGCTCACGCTTGAATATCCAAATGCGCATTCTGCGCCAATCGGAAAATTCAACGACGTGAGTATGAAACATGATATCGAGAAGAGAAATGCTTCTTGGCTGTGGCGCTGGCCTAGCCGTATCCAGTGGGCTTCCCGCTTACGCCCATGACGACAAGTTCAAACTGGACGAGAAATTCGAGCCACAAAGCACTAGTTTCAGCGGTTATGAGCCCGGTACGATAATCATCGACCCGAAAAACCACTTCCTTTACTTGCAACTCGAGGCAGATACGGCGCGCCGTTACGGGGTGGGCGTTGGGCGATCCGGCCTGGCTTTCCGCGGACAGGCGGAGGTGGGGCGAAAAGCCAAGTGGCCATCATGGACTCCTACGGCAAACATGATCAGACGCAATCCGAAGAAGTACGGACGTTTCGCCAAGGGTGTGCCCGGTGGCCCGAACAACCCGCTGGGCTCGCGAGCCCTCTATTTATATCGGGATGGTGGCGACACGCTTTACCGGATCCACGGCACGACAGAGCCGTCGTCGATCGGGCGTTCTGTCTCGAATGGCTGCATCCGCATGATCAACGAACATGTTGAAGATCTCTATGAGCGGGTACCGGTCGGCGCCCGGGTTGTGGTGCTGTAGCATCAATACCGTTCTTCACATTCAAGAACTCGCGAGCCGCAGATCCGCTTTGATTTTGCGGCTCGTTTTTCCCGATGACGTCATTAAGCGAGTCAACCATGCACACATTCGTGAAAGATGAAAACACATGAACCGGCGTGAATTCATTGTTGGAGCAGCGGGCTCTTCAGTACTGGCCTTGTCCGGATGTACAACCGCAACTCAGACCGGTCAGCTGGACGAGAAACCTTCGCCCAATCCAAAGTTGAGCAATGTACGAGCAATGTACGGGCCGATGCCCGGCGAACGGTTCCCCTTGCCTGCGATAGACATAGACAAGGTGCCATCAAAATTCTGGAGGCGGCAGGTGGATTTGACCAGCCCGTATCCGGTTGGAACGGTGATCGTCAACACAAAGACATATTTCCTTCATCTGATCCAGGAGAATGGAAAAGCCATGCGTTATGGCGTTGGCCTTGGCCGGCAGGGTTTCGAGTGGTCGGGTGAAGGCGTGATCCAATGGAAGCAGGCTTGGCCGAAATGGACTCCGCCCGAAGAAATGATCGAGCGACAACCTGAATTGGCAAAATGGAGCGCCAGCAATGGCGGCATGCCGCCCGGGCTAAACAATCCGCTCGGTGCGCGAGCCCTCTACATCTTCCAGAATGGCGTGGACACGCTCTATCGCATCCATGGATCGCCGGAATACTGGACAATAGGTAAATCGGTGTCTAGCGGGTGTGTGCGCATGATCAATCAGGATGTTGTTGATCTCTATGGCCGAGTCACCAGCGGAGCCCGGCTGATAGTGATCTGACGCCAAAGGCAAGAAACGGAAATGATGCTGCAGATGATCGGTTTCAAGCGACAAATCAAACAAGGGTTTCGACCCAGTTTGATCGGTGTCCTTTTGGCGGGCGTGATCGCGTCTGGATGTGTGACGAAGACGCTTGAGCTTGATGACCGAGGCAACATTCCCATCCCCCAAAAGACAATTGCGCAAATGCGGGAGATGGGCATGAAGCCCGCAGATCCGGTGCTGGTTCGCATCTTCAAACAGGAGAGTGAACTGGAAGTTTGGAAGCAAAACGCGACCGGCAATTATGCGCTGATGAAGACTTATCCGATGTGCCGATGGTCGGGCGTTTTGGGTCCAAAAAAACTCGAAGGTGACCGTCAGGCACCTGAAGGTTTCTACACTGTGGGTCTAGGTGGATTGAACCCGAAGTCGCAATACTACCTTTCCTTCGATCTCGGCTATCCGAACCGGCTGGAGCGCGCAAAGGGCTATACCGGTTCGGCCCTAATGGTTCACGGAGCATGTTCTTCCTCGGGTTGTTTTGCTATTTCTGACGAGCATGTTGCGGAAGTTTACGCGCTTGTCCGGGATGCCTTGCGTGGCGGGCAACAAGCTGTTCAAGTCCAGTCTTATCCGTTTCGGATGACGCCAGAAAACCTTGCCGCGCGTCGAGAAGACCCAAATTTCGATTTCTGGATGGATCTGAAGGCCGGGTATGATCGCTTTGAAGTTTTGCGTCAGCCTCCCCGGTTTCAATTCTGCGAGGGACGCTACAGGTTTGGCGAACCCGCAAACGGCAATGTGCCCGCCGATCCGCTTGGACAATGTCCGGCATTTGAATCGGAAATCCAGCAAGTGGCCGAGAAGTCGGTGCGGGATATTGAGAGAATGAAAGAACTGCTCAGCGATGGCCAGAATGTCGGCCTTGCTTATTCGGATGGTGGAATGAACCCGATCTTCCGAAAAATACTGGCCAAGAAGGGCCCGCAATATTTGTCGGAAATCACTTCATCGACTTCTGTCCCCGTTAGTCGGCCGAAAGCAGCGCTTGCCGATCCCTTCGGCGCTGGACCGAAAGCCCGCTAAAACAGGCGCGACAGAGGGACGATGATCGCCAGCATCACGGGTTGGTGAAGCAGATAGATCGGCAGACTGTGGCGGCCCAGCCAGCCAAGCCGTGCGAAGAAAGCGTTGTCCGCACCAGCACTGGCCATCCAGCTCTTACTTATGTCCACGACCTTGGCGAAGCTGATGCCAAGAAGTGTAATGCCTGCCCAGGGAAACACCGGAACGAAATCATTGCTGAGCGGCGGATTGGCTGAAAGGCCGATCCACGCCAACCAGCGGGGATCAAAGGCCGGCAGCGATAGGTACCAGGGAAGCGCCAGAATGGCCAGGCCGGCAAACAGGCCGGCCGAAGCCGGGAGCTTGAGAAAAACCACCCCGAGGAGACTTGCGACCGCAATTGAATGCAGTATTCCGAAGTACACAAATGAGCCGGGGAATGTCAGCCATGTGACAATGGTTATTGCCAAGGCGGCGATAACAATGATGGCGAACCGGCGGAAAAATGTCCGAGCCCTCAACAGCGCGCCATGCGCCAGAACCAGACTCACTCCCGCAAGGAACATGAAGCTTCCGGCCAATAAACGCCCGAATGCAAGCCATAGCGGATGAAAAGCGATGCCCGAGATCAATCCCGTGAATTCCAGATCCCAGACGAGATGGAAAAGAACCACGCCGGCGATTGCCGCCCCTCGTGCAGCGTCAACAACCAGCACTCTGCTTTTTCTTGTGCTGTTCATACAATCCTTATCCGCTGGCCGGTAACCGGTAGGAGTTTCTCAATTCTCCAGGATCCGCGGTCAATCATGCTAGCGCCCGGAACACAAACTGCGCGCCAGTCAGAGCAGAGGTGTACAGACGTCGTCCTTCTGCTGCCAGCGGATACAGGGTGCTCGCCTCCCTCCACATGGAAGCGAAGAAGGCAAAAAAGGTCAATGGTCATTCCCAGCCTGCGGGTGACGGTGGTCGGTAGCACAAAGCGAATGGTTACTCAGCACCTCAATCACCCGGCAATCGGCGATCCTGCCGCCTGCGCATTGCGCCACCATGCGATTGAGTTCAACTTTCAACGAGGCAAGACGCGCAAGGCGTTTCTCGATTTCCGCCAATTGAGCCTTAGCAATTGCATCGGCTGCTGCGCACGGCTGATCAGGATTGTCAGAGAGGCTGAGCAGATCGCGGATTGCGTCGAGCGTGAAACCAAGTTCCCGCGCATGCCGCACGAAGGTCAAGCGATCAAGCGCCTTGCGGCTGTAGAGTCTCTGGTTGCCAGCGCTGCGCTCAGCCTCCGGCAATAAGCCGATTTGCTCATAATAGCGGATGGTCGGCACCTTAACCCCTGCCGCCTGCCCAAGCTTTCCGATGGTCAACATAAAATTTCTCTTGAAGCTACAGTAGCTAGAGACATTAGAGTGGTCGTCTAATGAAGACAAGTGCCCGGCGTTTGCTCGCCATTGGGCGAAGGAAAGACGATGACGAAAATGGATTCGGATAACGAAATCACCTGCGACTGGACAGTGTCTGGCATGGACTGCGGATCCTGTGCGACGAAGATCAAGGATGCAGTGGCGCGGCTGCCAGGGGTGACCAGGGTTGAGGTCGGCATCATGTCCGAACGCCTGCGCCTGACGTTGGACGAAGGCAGGACGAGCCGCGACAAGGTCGAGAAGACCGTTCGTGCGCTTGGATATGGTATTGTGTCGCGCGAAGCAATGCAGGAACCTGCCGAAGCGCATGACCATGGTGAAAACGGTATCGGTCGCTCGCAGGCAGTCAGCAAAGCAACTGACGATTCCGGCCACGGCGGCCCCGGCCACGTTCATGACGATCCCGCTGATCGAGGCAAGCGCTGGTATCAGACCGCCAAGGGTAAACTGGTGATATTTACTGCCCTGCTTCTGGTTGCCGCCTGGGGTGTGGAATTGATCATACCAGAGGTCGGCAATTGGGCATTCGTCGCAGCCTGCCTGATCGGAGTTGCTCCCGTCGCACGCAGAGCGTTTGCAGCCTTGCGAATGGGACAGCCTTTCACTATCGAAAGCCTGATGACGATTGCTGCCATCGGCGCGTTGTTCATAGACGCGGCGGAAGAAGCGGCTTTGGTTGTATTTCTCTTCGCTGTGGGTGAAGTTCTGGAAGGTGTTGCCGCAGGGAAGGCGCGCGATGGGATTCGCGCGCTTGCCAATCTCGTTCCGAAGACAGCGCTTTTGGAGATCAACGGCGCCACGCGCGAAGTCCCGGCGGCAAGTCTTGCCGTGGGGCAGACCGTGCTCGTCCGTCCCGGCGATCGCATCCCGGCGGATGGCGAGATCAAAGAAGGCACCTCGGGTGTGGATGACAGCCCGGTAACAGGCGAAAGTGTTCCGGTGAACAAGGGGCCTGGTGATTCGGTCTTTGCAGGCTCTATCAACACCGAAGCCGCGCTGCGGATCACGGTGACTAAAACCGCCCAAGACAATACCATCTCGCGCATCATTCGCCTCGTGGAAGAGGCCGAAGAGGCACGCGCGCCGACCGAACGGTTTATTGATCGCTTCAGCCGCTGGTATATGCCCGCCATCGTCACTGTTGCGGCTCTGGTCGTGCTGGTGCCGCCCCTGGCCTTTGGCCAGCCCTGGGACACATGGGTTTATCGCGGGCTGGCGCTGCTGCTGATCGGCTGCCCCTGTGCGCTCGTGATCTCGGTTCCCGCCTCTATCGCTTCGGCGCTGTCAACAGGGGCGCGGCGCGGCATTCTGATGAAGGGCGGCGCCGTGATCGAGGCGGCAGCCAAGGTTTCTCGCGTTGCCTTTGACAAAACCGGGACGCTGACCCATGGGCGGCCGCAGGTGACGGATATCGTAACCTTTGGCACAACCACCGGGGACGAACTTCTGGCCGTCGCGGCGGGCGTCGAAAGCGGCTCCAGCCATCCGTTGGCCATCGCCATTCTGAACAAGGCCGAGGAGGCAGGCATAGCAGTCCCGCCGTCACGTGATGCAAAGGCGCTGATGGGTAAGGGTGTGATTGCCACGGTCGGTGATGCCTCCGCCTGGGTGACTTCACCCGGATATGCCAAGGATAATGTTGGGATTGACGATGCGGGCCTCGCCCAGACGACAATGTTCGAGGAACAGGGCAAGACCGCCGTTGTGGTATTCCGCGAAAAGACATCGCTTGGTATCATCGCCATGCGTGACGAACCGCGCGCGGATGCGCCCGAAGCGATACGCCAGTTGAAAGCAATGGGCATTACGCCGCTCATCCTGACCGGGGACAACCCGCGCACGGCGGCGGCGATCGCGGCAAGCCTGGGCATGGAGTACCAGGCCAACATGATGCCCGAAGACAAGCTAGCGGCCATCCGCGAGATGAGCGATCATGGCGGCGTGATGATGATCGGCGACGGCATCAACGACGCACCGGCGCTCAAGCAGGCAAGCGTTGGCGTTGCCATGGGTTCGGGAACTGATGTCGCGCTCGAAACGGCCGATACAGCCATCCTCCGTGATCGAGTGACCGACATCCCGGCCACCATCCGCCTCACCCGTGCGGCGATGGCCAATATACGCCAGAACGTCACCATTGCGCTCGGTTTGAAAGCGGTGTTCCTCGTAACTTCTGTTTTGGGTCTGACCGGTCTCTGGATCGCGATCATGGCCGATACAGGAGCGACGGTTCTCGTCACGCTGAACGCACTGCGACTGCTGCGCTTCAATCCAGAACGGGAAACGTGATATCATGATTTCCAGTTTTGGCTGGTCCGCCCTGGCCCTGCTTTTTGGCTACCTTGTGCTTTTTTTCTGGGGCAGCGCGATTGCAGCTCGAGCCGCAGGCAAGCCGGTATGGCTGTTTGGCCGTGCCAAGGGACGCGACCGATGGGCTGCAATAGGGTTCCGTGCGGCCTTTGTTCTGGCTTCTCTTGCGCCGTTTCTGTGGCTGGCGATGCCTGTCTTGCGTGGGATAGATCCGTTCTGGGATCGAGGCTCAACAGCAGCGCTTGGCGTGATCGGCGTGTTCGTAGCAGGGATCGGTGCGATGCTTGCTTTCGCTGCACAAATGTCAATGGGGAGCTCGTGGCGCGTCGGTGTAGCCGAGGGAGCGACCGGCAACCTCGTCTCAGACGGACTCTATCGGCTCAGCCGCAATCCCACCTTTGTGGGTCAGTTTATGCTCCTGGCAGGTGTCGGCTTCGCGATTCCAGCAATTCCGACGATTTTTGCACCGCTGATCTTCTTCTGGTCGGCCTCGATACAAGCTCGGTCGGAGGAGGCTGCGCTTCGCCAGGCTTTGGGACCGGACTATGACCGCTACGCCGCGACGGTGCCACGTTGGATCGGCCTGCGCCAGAGGATGAATCCGTGAACGCTCGGTGGGTCTGCACACTGATCGTAGCCACATTGATCACTGATCAACTGACCAAGGCAGCCGCCTTGTCGTTGCTCTCGCAGGGCAGCTCGCTGGCTGTCTTTCCGGGATTGAATCTGACGCTTGGCTTTAACGAAGGGGTGAGCTTCGGTCTGTTTTCTGATCTCATGGCTGGCAAACCGCTGGTCATGGCGGCGCTGACCGGGACGTTGATAGTGATCCTCGCCATCATGACATTTCGGGCGCGTTACCCTATCGAACAGGTTGGCTTTTCTCTGATCGTGGGGGGTGCTCTTGGCAACGTCATTGATCGGCTGCGCCAGGGCGCCGTCACTGATTTCGTAGACCTCGCTTGGCAGAGCTGGCGCTGGCCAACTTTTAATGCAGCTGATATCGCGATCACGGTTGGCGCCCTGTGTATCTTGTTCGCCGCATTTTCTTCACATCGATCCAAGGAATCTGTCGTTGACCAATCCTGACCTTCAATCATTGTCCCGCGAGGACATGCCCTTGCTGGTGGCGTTCGTTATCGCTATGGCGGCAACGCTTGGCGCTCTCTTCATTGGAGAAGTTCTCGGACAGATGCCCTGTACTCTTTGCTGGTACCAACGCATCGCCATGTTTCCCCTGGTGCTTATCGTCGGCCTTTCGATCTGGCGCTCCGATGGTATGGCCCGACCCTACGGCCTGCCGTTGGCATTGGCCGGCCTGGTGTTGGCAGGTTGGCACTCCGGCCTTTATTCGGGCTGGATCCAGCAGGCGATTGCGCCCTGTGCAAAGAGCGGGCCGTCATGCACCGATCAGACTCAGACGGTCATTGGTCTGCCCATTCCCTATCTCTCGTTGATCGCCTTTGCCGGGATCCTCAGCTGCCTTGTTCTATCGAAAGGAAGACGCGCATGAACCGACGCACTCTCTTGATCGGAGCTTCGGCTCTCGGGCTAGCCGCTTTCGGAGGCGGCGCCTTTCTCCTGACCGGGCGTCAACAATTGGCCGAGGCCGAGGCAGTGGCCGTGACCCCGGCGATTGATAAGTCGCAGTTGATTCGCGATTATTCGCCGAGCTTCGGCCCCGATGAGGCTCCGGTGACGCTTGTCGAATTCTTCGACCCCTCCTGCGAGGCCTGCAGGGCCTTTCATCCGGCTGTTCAGGCAATACGCGAGGAGTTTCCGGAGCAGGTGCGCGTCGTAATGCGCTACACTGTCTTCCATGAAGGCTCGGACGAGGCGGTGCGTATCCTGGAGACCGCACGAATGCAGGACAAGTTCGAACCAGTGCTCGATGCCATCCTCAAACAGCAACCAACATGGGCTGTGCACGGTGCACCGCGCATGGACTTGGCCTGGCAGATCGCCGCGGCTGCCGGGCTCGATCTGGAACGGGCCAAGAGCGACAGGTTGTTTCCCGGAATTACAGCAATTCTAAACCAGGATAAGGCAGATGTCGAAGCCGTAGGAATCCGTCAGACTCCAACCTTTTTTCTAAACGGGCGGGAGCTGTCGGAACCTAGCTTGGACGGCCTCATCGCCGAAGTCCGCAGCGCAGTCGAGAATTCGTGAGGGTCCATCAAGGCCGGTCGGCATAGGATTCAAACAAGGCGAGTGTCCGCTCGCTGACGTGATGCTCGATCCCCTCGGCATCTCGCTCAGCGGTCTCGGGGTCAAGCCCGAGACGGATCAGGAAACGGAGCACGATCTCGTGCCGGCGGCGACATTCCTGCGCAAGCGCACTGCCTACGCTGGTCAGAAAAACCGAGCGATACTTGGCTCGGGTGATAAGACCTTCACGGGCAAGCCGGGCAAGCGCCTTCGTCACGGTCGGTGCCCGCACGCCCAACCGTGCAGCAATATCGACCGGCCGGGCCTCACCATGTTCGTGAATCAGATCCGCGATCAACTCAACATAGTCTTCAGCCAGCTCGTTGCGCCGCGCCTCCCGTACTCCCTGGAAAGCCTCGGCTCTGGCATCTGCAGGGCGCTCATCTGTCACCGAGGGTAGTTCAGCGGAGAAATCACTTTTGATCATAGCGGCCATGTTGCACAGCACGGCTTGACAAGTAAAGGTATTGCGTAGAAAGTTAGCCTCTACTAACTTTTTGTGTAGAGACTTTGTTCGCCAATCCCCCTGAGGAACACCTTATCCCATGCCCACCAATCTACGCAGCCAGAAGCGTGATGCGCGGTCAGTTTTGGAAGTCTCACGGCCTATCTCAGCGCCTGACGACACCGCATTGTTTGTTGACCCGCAGCGTCGAGCCTTGCTGGTCGGAGGTATTGCCGCTGCGAGCGGCGCCGCCATGATGGCTAGTGGCGCAAGGTCGCAGACAAAACCTGATCCCACGGTGGGGCACGACATGTCCACCATGATGGATGATCCCTATGCTGCGCCGATGCCTGGAATGGCTCACGGTAACATGACAACGGTTGGCCTGGTTGATCATGCCAGGAACGGCTTCGACCCAACAGCCATGCTGACGGACTGGGAGACGGGACGGACCGAACAGTTGTCCGATGGCCGGACACTGCGCACCTTCGAAGTCGATGCTATCGACAAGGAAATCGAAATTGCCCCCGGCATCTTCTTCCCCGCATGGACCTTCAATGGCCGCGTTCCGGGCCCGGCTCTTAGGGCAAAGGAAGGCGAGAGGCTGCGGATCATTTTCCGCAACTTCGGCTCGCACCCCCATTCCATGCATTTCCATGGTATCCACTCAGCGCGGATGGACGGCGTTCCCGGCGCGGGATTGATCGGTCCCGGTGAGGAATTCATCTACGAATTCGATGCCAAACCCTTCGGCTGCCACCTGTATCATTGCCATGCTTTTCCGCTCAAGCGGCACATGCACAAGGGCATGTATGGCCTGTTCGTCATTGACCCCGATCCTGCCCTGCGTCCCGAACACGTTGCGGTTGCCGCCTCACGTCTGCTCGGCAGCTCCGAGAATGCCGAATGGCAGGAGATGGCGATGGTGATGAACGCCTTCGACACCAATTTTGATGGCGGCAACGAAGTCTATGCCTGCAACACCGTGGCGCTAGCTTATATGAACGTGCCTATCCGCATCGACAAGTCGCGCCCCGTTCGCATCTACCTGTTGAACGTGACCGAGTTCGACTTCATCAACTCGTTTCATCTGCACGCGAACTTCTTTGATTACTACGATACCGGCACCACGCTGACGCCGACACAGCGCACCGTCGATGTGATCATGCAGTGCCAGGCGCAGCGCGGGATTCTTGAGTTCAGCTTTGCCGATCACGAGTCCGGAATGTACATGTTTCATCCGCATCAATCCGAGTTCACAGAGCTCGGCTGGATGGGCTTGTTCGACGTGCAGGAGCCTTCAGCATGAGAGAGAACAGCCAACCTCAACCGGCCAAATCCTCCATCACCCAACTCATGCTGGTGTTGTTGCCGCTGGCCGCCATGCTTGTCGCCTTCGTCTGGATCGCTTCACTCGACCCCCTGCGCAGTTTCAACAATGGCGCTCCGCCGGTCGAGGCCATGACCGTGGAGCGGACCATTCTCGACGAGACAGGCATCGGGTTGCGGGTACGAGCCGGCGGCTCAGATCCCATGGTGATCGCCCAGGTGGTGGTGGACGACGCGTTCTGGACCTTCACCCAAGATCCGCCCGGACCAATCGCGCGGGGAGAGGCCGTCTGGGTGCAGATTCCCTATCCCTGGGTGCTTGGCGAGGCACATGTTGTCAAACTCCTATCCAACACCGGCACGGCGTTCGAACATGAAATCGCTGTCGCCGTGTCGACGCCAAAGGCCACGACGTCCCAATTACAGGCGCAGGCGCTGGTCGGGGCGATCGTCGGTCTGCTGCCGGTGGCGCTTGGTCTGATGTTTTATCCGGCCATGCGCGGCGTCGGGCGGGCCGGGATGAACTTTCTGCTCGCGCTGACTGTTGGTCTGCTGGCATTCCTGCTCATCGACATGACCGCCGAGGCACTGGAGCTGGCCTCCGAAGCGGCCGCATTGTTCCAGGGGACCGCAATGGTCTGGCTGGCGGGCCTGGCGAGTTTTCTGCTATTAATGGCGATCGGACGCTGGCGCGGCCAGCCCGAGGGTCTTGCCTTGGCGTTTTTCATCGCCCTTGGCATCGGACTGCACAATTTTGGCGAGGGGCTGGCGATCGGCGGCGCCTTTGCCGCCGGGTCGGCGGGACTTGGCACCTTCTTGGTCCTTGGCTTTGCCCTGCACAATGTGACCGAGGGGATCGGCATCGCGGCACCGATGCTGCGATTCCGTCCTCCGCTGTGGACCTTCCCCGCCCTGACGCTTCTGGCAGGCGGTCCGGCCGTGCTGGGCATGTGGGCGGGCAGCCTCGCCTATGCACCTCAATGGTCAGCATTGGCGTTGGCAGTTGGCGCCGGCGCGATCCTCCAGGTGATGATCGAAGTCGGTTCCTATCTGATGCGCCAGAACCGAGACCGAAAGGCCGTGCTGTTTTCCCCTGCTGTGATCGGAGGCTTTCTTGGCGGAATCGCGTTCATGTATGCCACTGCGGCACTGATCAAGGTTTAGAGTATTCGTACTGGCGGGAATCATTTGTACGCCGGGATTTGGTGATCTGGCATGAAGAGTGTGGCGTTGCGCCATGCGACATGGGACCTGACCAATGCACTCCACGCAAACTCGCTGGTATCCACTTCGGACGACCGCTCAGTGGCCGTGATGGCACTTGAAGCTCTAGGGGCTTGAGGTTCTAAAGGTAGGGGAACGGAAGCAAACGAACCAGTGCAAATGACGGGTGTGCAGAAGATTCTCTGGGGGATGGCTGGTGCGGCTTTGCTGGTCTTCGCCGGGCTCGTGCTTATGGTAAACCGTGCGACAGCACCCCCGGCTGATACTTCCTTCCGCCCAACTTTCGCGCTGCCCGATGCTGAAGGGCGGCTTCGGACCACGGAAGAATTTTCGGGCAAGCATCTTCTGGTATTTTTCGGCTTCACCAATTGTCCTGATGTCTGTCCCATGACGCTGATCGAGGTTGCGCAGGTGATGGATGGTCTTGGCGGTCAGGCTGACCTTGTGCAACCGCTGTTCATCTCCATCGACCCGACACGAGACCGCGGCCTGGAACTTGCTGAATATACCGCGGCCTTTCACCCCTCAATCCTCGGTCTGGCCGGCGACGAGGCGCATACCCGCGCGGCAGCCGGCAGTTTCCGGATTTTCTATGAGCGCGAGAACAATTCCGGCGCGCCGGACGGTTACACTATGGCACACAGCGCATCACTCTACCTGATCGGACCTGACGGAGACTGGCTGCGTCAGTTCAGCTATGGCACGCCAGCAAGTGAAATCCTGAACGACCTCAAGCAAAGATTGTGAATACGATGAAATATCTTCTGACCGCTCTCCTTCTCAGCTTATCCGCCACCCCGGTGCTGGCGTGTGAAACCGTTCAACTTGGCTCGCTCGAAATCTCGGAAGCCTGGTCGCGAGCTTCGATCGGAATGGCCCGGCCCGGCGCCTTCTATGTCACCATCCGCAACACCGGCGCGACGGACGATGCGCTTGCCGGCATCGCGACGCCGGTGTCCGGAAAGCCCATGCTGCACGAAACGGTGGTGAAGGATGGCGTGGCTTCGATGCCGCACGCGCCGGCGATCCCCGTGCCAGCAGATTCCACCGTGCAATTGGAGCCAGGCGGCTATCACGGCATGCTGATGGGTCTTACACAGGTGCTGAAGGAAGGCGAGACGTTCCCGGTTACACTGACGTTCCGCGAGGCAGGCGACGTGACCGTTCCCGTGGCGATCCGGGGAATGGGTGCGAAAGATGCAGGCTGCGTGGACAAAAAAGATTGAGACGCCGTACGCTACTTGTTGCCGGGGCGTCGGGCGTTGGCGCACTGGCCTTCACGCTCGGTCTGGGGTGGTGGCAGAGCCGGGACAGCCTGCAACCGGGCTCTGCTCTGTTGCCATTGCCCATCGGCAAGATGTCCTTCACCCTGACGAACCACCGTGGCGTGACGGTGACGCCATCAGAGTGGATTGGCCGCCCGACAATGGTCTTTTTCGGCTTTACCTGGTGCCCCGATGTTTGCCCGACAACGCTGAGCGATATTTCGCTCTGGCTGCAAGATCTCGGCCCTGACGCCGACCGGATGAATATCTTTCTGGTCAGTGTCGACCCGGAGCGCGACACTCTACACGTTCTTGCCGACTACCTGTCGAACTTCGATCCAAGAATCACCGGCCTGACGGGGTCACTTGCTGAGATCAAGCGCGCCGCGGAAGAATTCCGCGCAACATTCGAGAAGGTGCCGACGGAGGATGACTATACCATGGACCATACCGCCGGCGTGTTCCTGTTTCGGGCCGACGGGCGATTTGGCGGGATTATCGATTATCACGAGGATCGGCGTGTGGCTCTGCTGAAGATCCAGAGGTTGTTGAAAGCAGCTAGCTGACCGGCTCTGTTGGCTTGGTGTTGTGGTCGCAAAACAAGCCGCCTTCACGACGAAACTCATGCTGTGCTCTTGAAGAGTTCCGACATTGATCCGGCTTGCGGCGACAGGTTGCCTTTCGATCCTGTTGGACCCCACAAGCTCTGATATTCATCCTGCCGGTGGGAAGTCGGATACTTCCTCACTCGTCGCTAAACTGTTGTGGGTGGAAGCACTTTCGCGACATCTGCAACCAATCAATGCGGCTGCGTTGCATGCCCCACCGCTGAGGAGACCGAAGCCCCCCCAATCACCTGCACGCTGGATGCGCCGCCTTCAAGGCGCGCATGGCATAGATTGCGTCACTCACATCCCGCTATTGGGTCTGACAAAAAGATGGGCGCCACCGGGATAGCCATTCCCGTAATTCCATATAGACCTTCCCCGAAGCCAAAATGACAAACGAAAGAGTTCAATTGACCCTCCTGCGTGAAACCCTCGAAAACCGTCAGATCGCCATCTATCTTGGCACTGTCGTCCTCGGCGCGATTGCAGCGGTCACTCTCAACGGAATGACGGCGTTGGAGGTCGGCATCAATCCCGCGCTTGCATTCATGCTGTTCGTGACCTTCCTCCAGGTCCCCCTTGCCGAGTTGCGAGTGGCCTTCTCGCGCTTTCGCTTTCTTGGCGTTCTGCTGCTGACCAACTTTGTTGTGATTCCTGTTCTGATAGGAGCCCTTATCCAGTTTCTGCCGCCCGATCCGATGATAAGGCTGGGCGTGCTGTTGGTGCTTCTCGCGCCATGCATCGACTATGTCGTAACGTTCTCGCATCTCGGTCGTGCCGACGCCCGTCTCCTGCTGGCTGCGACGCCCGCGCTTCTGATCATCCAGATGATCATGCTTCCTGTCTACCTGGGCCTGTTCCTTGGCCCTGAGGCTGGGTCCTTCGTGAAGGCGGGGCCATTTGTTCACGCATTCGTCTGGTTGATTGCGGTCCCGCTTCTCTTCGCCGCTCTCGTCCAGTTTTGGGCCATCAAAAGTGTCGTGGGGGCACGTGCAACCTCGGTTCTTGGACTGCTCCCCGTTCCCGCGACAGCGCTTGTTTTATTCGTTGTCGTGGCCGCTGTGGTGCCGCAACTCGGCCCAGCACTTGATGACACGTTCCGGGTCGTCCCGATTTACGTGGCGTATGCGGTTATTGCACCCTTGGCGGGATGGGGTATGAGCAGGCTGTTTCGCCTTGATGCGCCAGCCGGGCGGGCCGTCGCGTTCAGTGCCGCAACGCGTAATTCTCTCGTCGTCCTTCCGCTGGCATTTGCTGTTCCCGGCGCTGTCCCACTGCTTCCGGCGATCATTGTCACGCAGACTTTGATCGAACTTGTAAGCGAGCTGGCATATGTCCGTCTGGCGCCAATGTTCGGTTCCAAAATGGCTGCATGACGGATCCAGCGGCGGAGACCGTGATACTAAACAACGGCAACAATTCCGGCATGGCGCTGGTGCAGCTTGAGACGGAAGGGAGCATTTTGATCTCTGCGCATGTTACTCTACCCGAGGACTGCGCTTTTACCGCTCAGCCGTGCCTTCATGAACCTATCTCAGACGAGATTGAGGAAATATATTCGGGACAAAACATGCGAACGCAGGATGCGATACCTGCAAGCTGATCCTGACGACATGACAGCATGAAAAGTCGCAGATTGAGAGATTAAATTCAGCCGCAACCGCGCGGCGACCCAGCGATTCATCAGGATGCTCCGCAGAAGCGGAAATGCCCAACCACGAACGATGGGGTCTCGCAATGAAATTGGATAAATTTTTAGAGAAATACGTATAAATTCGTTAAATATGCCCATTTGCGGGATATTATACTCTGCATTGTATTCTTCTCCTCAACGAAGGGGAGAATAATAAGATGAATATTCAATATAAAGCGAAATCATATTCCAATGTATCTGCATCCGCACTCGTGTTGCTCTGCGCTTCATTCGCACAGGCTTATGCCTACGAAACACTCGAAACAAATCCTGAAGTTCTTATGAGCTCCAGTGCCGCCGCTCCCCTCGTGCAGAACCGGAATGTCGCCCGGGGTTCAGCGTGGCTGAGCACGGCATACCTCACCACGACCCTTGACCTGACCCAAGCCGGCCTCGCTCCCCTTGATCTTGATGTCGATCCTGTCTTTGACCTTGCTTCCACCAACGACCTCGCACTACCATCGGCGCTCACAAAACTTGCCGATCAGGGCCTGGCGGAGAATCCGGCTCTCAATGAAAAGACGATCGACCAGGCCCAGATCATCACCGCCTCGATTCCTGCGATGTCGGTTCCCGCTAGAGTGTCGATCAGCCAGACAATTCGTCAGGAAGCGCCTTTGTTCGGCGCCTACAGGATCCGCTTCGGCAAGATCAAGAGTGGTGCCCGCATATCCGGCCTGATCAAGAAGGCTGTCGCTTCCGGCACGTCCGACGACATTTGCACCGAAAAGTGCGCAGACCTTGCCGATCAACTTGCGTTGAGCGGATCAACGGTCAGCGAGCAACTCCGCCACGTTTCAGCTTCAGTCAACAGAATTGTCGCCTACAAGGCAGACGACCAGAACCATGACCGGGTTGACTATTGGTCGACGCCCAGTGAAATTCTGGATCGCAGCAGTGGCGATTGCGAAGACTACGCCATCCTGAAAATGGCTCTGCTGGCGCGCCTCGATGTTCCTATGAGCGCCATGGAAATAGTCGTGCTCAAGGATACCAGCCGTAATCTGTTTCACGCCGTTCTGTCTGTTGCATATGAGAATCGTAGCCTGATCCTCGACAACGTGACCGATGCTGTTGAAGCTGACACGGCGAAGGAAAGCTATGAGCCGCTGTTTTCGATTTCTGGCACCGCAAACTACGTATTCGGCTACAAGGGTGGTAAGTCCAACCTTACGGCCTCACTCAAGGACCTCGGAGCAATTGCGCCAGGTGCAGGCTTCTGAGCGCAAAGGCTTTGGCACAGTTCTCCAATCGAACTTGCATTTCCGGATGATGCGAAATTTCAGTCCGCTCAAGCCGCGCCACGTTCTTCGCTTCGAGAATGACATTTGATGTGTTCTTGACGCGCCGGACTTGGCCCGAGGACAAGATGCGTGTGGTGTGCTCGAAACCTATCGACTACAGCGCCGCGCATCCAATCGGATGCGCGGCGCTGTAACTCTTTGAATCAATGCATGTACGTTATCGTTCAAATGAGTCTATTTGAACGCGACATGCATTCGATAGATAATTGCCGGCAGATTCACCCGCCACTCCTCTTTGGCCCCATGAAGGGCTCGTTTTCCTGGCGCGTATAAGCCGGCTCACCAGAATTGGGCTCGGGGCTAGCTTAGCACCGAGAAGGGACCAGGCGATTTGGGGGCGGTGGGCAGTCCTAGCCATTGAAACTGTTAAGGCGCAATACTGCGGTACCAGCAGGGACTTCCGAGTTTGCTATGCTGACGAAGGAGGTCACGCTCGAATGCGAAAACGGTCCTTACCTTTGCCGAACGCGATTGGGGCGTGGTGGATTGCCGCCCGGATCAGGGTCGGGCGTTCCCGTGCTCTGCTCCCGCTTGGGACTTTTGCGCTCGACCTAGAATATTGGTCAGGCCGTCGTACAATCAGCCAAGATTGGAGACATGCCAATCCATGGTCCTGGCCCGCTCATGACGTCCTTCTCCGCACCGAGTTCCATCCACTCGGCACCCTGCTCGGATAACATCCAGTAGCAGAGACGATCATCCACCCGATTACGATAGCGGGTCGTACATCCTAGCTGGGAACCAGCTTCTTTTGGAAGCGCGTCGCAGTCTTTCGGGTCAGCGTGCCTTCCAGTGACTAGCAGCTTCGTGTATCGATCTCGACAAATTGGCAAGATCAGGCAATGGATAAAAAATGACCGACACTTCTCTGCGACTTTCGATCGAAGAATCGCACACATTGGCGCGGCAGCGCAGGCGCCGGAATATCTATCTGCTTTTGGCGCTGTGCTGCTTCGCAGCAACGATGTTTGGCGTGAGCATTACTCACCTGCAGTTTGAAGCCCAGATGGATCCGTTGCCTTCACAGCCTATCACCGACAAGTGATTGGCCGGGTACCGACGGTGCATCCATAATTAGGCAATGAATCACACCGGACTTTCTAACCTGCTGTCACGTATCGGCCTTTTCAGCGCGACCGCCCTGGCGGCCTATTCGGGCTTTGCAATCCTGTTTGGCCTTTTTTGTCTTGCCGGAGGCCATAACATGATGGAAGCACTATACGGAGGGTTCGCGAGCTTTTTGCTGGCTCTTGTTGTAGGCGCTGGAGGTGTTTGGGTATGGACCTCCAGCCAACAATTTAACCAGAGACGAGACTGACCCATGTGTTGGGGTCATGTTGCGATTGGCGCTTGAGGAAATAGAGTTCTGCTTCTTTCCAGAGCAGAACCCGAGGTTCAACGTTGTCCAGAACGAAATCCCCACGGTCTGTGACAACGGTCAGGACGGCATGTCCGCCTCCGTTTGCGTCCCGTGCAACAGTCATGGATAGCGCACCCAGCGGAACTCCACGCTGATTTAGGCGTTTGCGCTTTTCCAGTGCGTAGTCCTCGCAATCGCCTACGTTGTCGGGATACTCCCAACGCTCTTCAACCCCGAAAATCTCGCTGTCGGGCAGAGGAGCAACAGCTGTATTCACATCGTGGTTGGTCTGGATGATGTCCTTCCAGAGTTCGCGTGTCAATTCGACGATCTGGCCATCTGCCGGGCGGTCACAGCGATCGGCGTAGCGCTGGCAATAGTCATAATAGCCGATAGGTATTGTCGTTCTGCCGAATGTCTCCATGTTTGCGGCGCTGGCGGGCTGCGTCGGGTTGAGATGGAGTGCATTGGCGCCGGCGGCGCCGCAGGACAAGGCGAGCGCAAGCGCCGCAATAATTGACTTTCCCATGTTGAACCTTTCCCCAAAGTTGATGGAAAGACACTACGAGAAACAGATAAAAACTGGGAAAAATCAAAGACTTGGATTTTTCTCAAATGCGATTCAAATGCTGCTTTAGCAACACACGATTTAGAAACAATTGGATAGCTGAACTTTAGATCAGCCGAGATGAGACTACCGCGTCGTTTGTCGTGGTATCTCCGCCAAAGGATGTGAACCGAGAGACTTGAACGCCGACTTGATATCTTGCCTACATCTATCGTGATGGCTTTGTTTGGTAGCTCAGTGCGAAATCACACGCCCATCGGCTTGGAAAATCGGATAGGACCGGACACCAGTTCCACAATTGATGCGTTCCTGAACCCTTGCAGGCGGTGCGACAAAACGTGTATGGACAGGTCACCAAGTTTTAGCTATTCGATATGAGATGAAAAGGTATGCCCGCATTCTAACGATCCTCATGCTCGCCGTGTTCGCGGCGGGTTCGGTCGTGCATACCGCGAATGCCGCCAGCATGAACACAACGATGGCACTTACTGCGATCGATAGTGGCGACATGGGCAACTGCCAGGATTGTCCTGACGGCGGTAACGAATTGCAACCGTGCGATTATATCTGCGTATCACCGGTGCTGGCCATCCTGCCATCTGGCGAATCCGGTCTGCCTGCGGCCGTGACGATTACCGAAAAACCGGTTGATCTGAGCATGTCCGGACGTACCGGACTGCCGAACCCTTACCCTCCAAGATCCACCATCCTGAGCTGACGCTGCCCGGACTCCGTCCGGCTAGCTGCGGCTGACTTCATGCGCGATCAATTTGATCGTTCATGGTCCTACTCAGCATCGCGCGGTTCGCGCGCTGCGGGTTCGAGTACCCCTCAGGATAGTTGGAATATCATGACATTGCTTCTACCGACGCCGACGCGTCGAGCTTTTATCACGTCCGCTGTGGCTTTCGGGGCCAGTGCAGTGCTCTCGGTTTCGGTAAACCGGACAGCTCGTGCCGCGCCCGGCGAAACACCCTCCGCAATAGCCTTCGATGGCAATGCGCTCATCGTTGGAGGTGCCGGGTTCATCCGCCGCGACGACGGCGGAGTGTCCACACCGCTGCCCGGTCCGAAAAGCGGCAGCATTCTTTCGTTTGCGACGCACAACGACCGTGCCGGTCGGATTGCAGCGGGGCTGTCCAATGGGGGCGTTGCGCTATCCGAAGACGGCGGGCAGAGCTGGGAGGCGAGAAGCCAGGGTTTACCCGAGGCTCCAGTAGTTGCTGTCGCAGCGGCTGCTTCAAACCCCGAAACCCTGTATGTTTCCGTTCATGGTGACGGTCTATGGAAAAGCGAGGATGCTGGCCGGTCTTGGGTCTTCGCGATGGACCGGCCTTGGCTGGCTGATGCTGAACGCGACTTGACTGCATTGGCCTCGGTCGATCTGGCCTCGGGCATGGGCGGCATCTGGTTATACGCTGGAACCGGATTGGGTCTCACCCGCGTGCCCGACTGTTTCTGCCGTTGGCAGGACGTGCAGCCAGGCGATGCGATGGACGCTTTGGTATCCGGGGCTGCGCCTGCGCCGGAGGCACCGTTGCCCACCGGAGAACCTATCCACGCTTTGGTGAGCGCAGCGTCGGTTCCGATGAGGCTCTATGCCGCCCTACCTTCCGGTGTGTGGGCTTCTGCGGATGCGGGGGTCGTCTGGGCGCAACGCTCATCTTTCCGCACTGATGCGGTCGCCGTCCATCCCAACAATGCCGATCAAGTCGTTGCCCTCACCGCGGACGGTCTCATCCAAACTCGCGACGGCGGTCTGTCCTGGACCCCGCTCGCTAACAATTAATGGAGAACAACATGAAAAAGATCTTTGTTGCCGCAACCGTTACCGCCTTGGCTGTCATTGGTAGTGTGGCGGTTACGGCGTTGGCCTCGGCTCAAGCTCCCCAAGATGCGGGTACCAATGTAGCTGGTGCAAAGGCAATCACGATCTGGCGCGATCCCGGTTGTGGATGTTGCGATACCTATGCCGACTATCTGGAGACCAACGGCTTTTCCGTGACGCGTGTCGACGATCGCGAATTCGACAAGCGCTCTGTCGAGATGGGCGTTCCCGAGCGGGGAATAGGATGCCACCTGGCCGAGATTGACGGCTATATTGTAAGCGGGCTCGTGCCTGTCGAGATCATCGAGCGGCTGATCAGCGAGCGTCCAGATGTCACCGGCATTACGTTACCCGGAATGCCGGGGAATGCTCCCGGCATGGCACCGGCAAAAACCGGTACGCTGAAGACCTACGCCTTCGGCAAGAATGGCGTCACCGTCTATTCCGATGAGTGATGGGATGAACGGTAAGATGGATGGTTCTGGGATAGGATTGGTGATGGCTGGAGGTGGTCGTTTCGTACTTTTGGTCCTCGGCATTTTTGCGTTGGTGAAATTTCTGCGGGGGCGGCAATGAGGCGGATGATGATCCTCATTTGCGCTGTCGTTTTTTCGGGCCTGGCAGCTATCGCCGCTCATGGGCAATCGCAAAGCACCATTACGCGAGCCGAAGACCTGACCGTGCTGGGTCAATCCGTGACGGACGAGCAAATCACCCTCGGAAGGCAAGTCTATGCGCAAAATTGCGCCTCCTGCCATGGCGCCAACCTCCAGGGTCAGCCGGACTGGAGGCGCAGGCTGAGTAACGGCCGCATGCCGGCGCCGCCCCATGACGAGAGCGGCCATACCTGGCACCACTCGGACCAAGACCTGTTCGACATCACCAAGCTCGGCGTCGACGGTGTCGTTGCAGGCTATGAGAGCGATATGCCCGCCTTCAAGGACATCCTGAGCGACGAGGAGATCGCTGCCGTACTCGCATTCATCAAGAGTACCTGGCCCGAGCGCCAGCGGGAATCACAGGCTCGAGTGACGGGCAAAGACGGTGGCGGGTCATGAGCATGGAAAGGGAACGGACGTCCGCCGAAACGGGACGAAGGGTCCTGGCCTTCCTGCCGCTTACCGTCGCGGCGGCGCTTGCCATCGTTCTGGCCTGGGGCCTGACCCAAGACCCTAGCAATCTCCCGTCCACGCTCATCGGCAAGGTGGTGCCAGACTTTGATCTGCCGCCGGTTCAGGGACGATTGCTCGGGCTGTCGAGTGGTGATCTCAAGGGAGAGGTGTCGCTGGTCAATGTCTTTGCTTCCTGGTGTGTTGCCTGCCGGGAGGAGCATTCCTTGTTCATGAAGCTGGCGGCGCAAGGCACCGTGCCGCTGCACGGCCTGAACTATAAGGATCAGCCGGACGATGCGGCGCAATGGCTGGACAGCCTCGGCGACCCCTACACGCGCACTGGTGCCGACATCAGTGGGCACGTGGCAATCGATTGGGGCGTCTATGGCGTGCCCGAGACCTTTGTGGTCGATGCGGACGGGCTCATCGCCTACAAGCATATCGGGCCGGTGAACGAAGAGGTGCTCGCCAAGACCATCCTGCCGCTGGTGGAATCCTTGCGCCAGCGGGCTGCGGACCGGGATAAGCGGGAGGCTGGCCAATGACGGGCCTATTGCACGCAAAGCGCACGATTTTGACCACTTTGGCAGCAGGGGTCCTCGTGGTGGCCGCGCTCGCGGTCACAGCCGTGATGATTTACATCGACGGCGATAAGCCTTCGGGTGCCCACCCGATCAGCGATAAACGAGCCGCGACGACCTTGCCCCGCTCCTTCGTCATGCACGAAACGCCCCGGCCGCTTCCCGTGATCACGTTCGAGGACGGGGCCGGTCAGGCTCTCACGCTGGCCTCATTCAAAGGCAGAACGGTCCTGCTCAACATCTGGGCGACCTGGTGCGTGCCGTGCCGCGAGGAAATGCCGACGCTCGACGCGCTTCAGGCAGAACTCGGCGGCCCCGGTTTCGAGGTTGTGCCTCTCTCTGTCGACCGGGCTGGACCAGAGGTGGTCCGCAAGTTCTATGCCGAGATCGGTATCCCGAATCTCGGTCTCTACATTGATGCCTCGATGCAGGCTTCGTTCGACCTTGCGGCCGTCGGCCTGCCGACGACGCTCCTCATCGACGCCGAGGGGCGAGAACTAGGGCGGCTCGTCGGCCCGGCCGAATGGGACGCGCCCGAGATGATCGCGTTTCTCAAAACCCAACTGATCTCGAATTGAAAGGAAGCCTTCATGGACAAGACACGACAATCCAATGCAGAAGACGGTTCGCTTGGCCGCGACATTCTCTACGCGCTTCGCTACTACCTCGGTGGCCGCCGTGGATACCTCATACTTGCGGCGGTCGCGATCGCTGGCGGTCTCGCGTTCAATTGGAGTTGGCTAGCCGCGGCAGGCATAGCGCCGCTGCTCCTCGCGGCACTGCCGTGTGTCGCCATGTGCGCACTCGGACTCTGTATGAACAAGGTCACCGGCGGTTCCTGCAAGTCAAACCAGGCCGGAAATCTTGGTGCCGCAGACGGTGAATCTTCATTACCCGGAGGAGCCCGGAATATACTCTTGCCGAACCAAACCGTGCCAGACGCTCAAACCGTCAGTGTTGCGGTTTCATCCCGGCATTCCCTATCCCAAATCAACCAGACAAGGAAAACGACAGATGATTAAACCGATCAAGTCACTCACAGCAGCCGCCGTTCTGATTACCAGCTTTGCCGCAGTTCCGACCCTTCAAGCTGCGGAGCACAAAACTCCAAGCGACCAAGGCTCCGATGGTGCATGTCATTGACCGTAACGGGCGCCACGCCGCGATTTTTCATGGTGCTGAATTCCAAAAAACGAACCTGACCCTTTACGTCAACGCGCTCACACGCCGAAACCGCAGGTCAAGAAGAGTTGGTGGGAACGGCTCACGGGCTGGTTCTAACGGAGGAAAAGAAAAGTCATGCAACAGTTGAATTTCATAAGGCGCCACCTCGGTTTTGTTCTCCTGCCCCTGCTGTTGATCGTTGCTGCGGGTGCCTGGTATCTGCTTGATCCGGGGTTCAAGGCAGACCAGCCGCCTCCGGGCTCGCCAAGTACGCTGCCACAAGATGCCTTTGAGCGGCGCGTCCGCGATTATCTTGTTGCCAACCCGGAAGTCATTGTCGAGGCTATGCAGAACCTCGAACGGAAGCAACGGGAGGTGGAACAGACAGAAGCGCAGGCGGCCCTTGCCACCCATCGTGATGAACTGCTCAACAGCCCGGAAAGTCCAGTCGGTGGCAATCCGCAAGGCGATGTGACGTTGGTCGAATTCTTCGATTACAATTGTTCCTACTGCCGCCAGGTTGCGCCAGCAATGATGGCGGCGGAAGCAGACGATCCGCAACTTCGAATCGTCTACAAAGAGTTTCCCATCCTCGGGCCTAACTCCGTGTTCGCGGCCAAGGCAGCGCTTGCGGCCCGCGAGCAGAACCTCTACCCCGAATTCCATAAGGCAATGATGCAGGTGTCAGGAGCTGCCGACGAGGGGCGAGTGATGGAGGTTGCCGGGCAAATCGGCCTGGATGTGGAGCGGCTGCGAACTGATATGGCCGATCCCGCGGTCGATGCTGAAATCGCGCGCAACCTTGCGCTCGCCCAAGTTCTGCGGATCAACGGCACGCCGGGCTTTGTTATCGGTGAGGAAATATTGCGCGGCGCCACCGACCTGCAAACCATGCAAACGCTGATCGCGCGTGCCCGGAAAAGCGGTGACCGGTGAGCTCGGAAAAAGACTTGAAAGGCCGTCGGAATGCCTGAACTCTCCAATATTGGTATCCTGAGCGCCTTCGTTGCGGGCATCGTCTCGTTCCTGTCGCCTTGCGTACTGCCGTTGGTGCCGGGGTATGTTTCCTATGTCGCCGGCCGGTCGACGATTACATCACCCTCAGGTGAGGTTTCTATGGCGCGAAGCGCAGCGCTCGGTTTCAGCCTCTGCTTCGTGCTCGGCTTCACAACCGTCTTTGTCATCCTTGGTGCCAGCGCTACAGCGTTGGGGCAATTGCTGCTTCGCTACCGCTTCGAGATGAACATCGTCGGAGGCGGGATTGTTACGCTGTTCGGGTTGTTCATGCTCGGGACCATTCGACCCATGTGGATGATGCGCGAGGCAAGGTTTCACCTGGATCTGCCCGGCGGCAAGGCCGTATCGTCCTATGTGCTCGGCCTGGCATTCGCTTTCGGCTGGACCCCCTGCATCGGTCCGATCCTCGGTGCCATTTTGACCGTCGGCGCGGCATCAGCCTCGGTCGCCGACGGCGTCGCACTATTAGCGATCTACTCGCTGGGCCTCGGTGTGCCGTTCCTGCTTGCCGCCGTTTTCACCGGCGCCTTGGCAGCCAGATTGAAGACCTTCGGACGCCTCGGGCGTATACTGCGGACATTCGCCGGAGCGGTTATGATTTTGATGGGAGTCGCAATGATGACTGGCTATCTGTCCTCCTTCGCTTTCTGGCTCCTGGAGACGTTTCCAGTGCTGTCTTCGATTGGCTGAGTTCGACGGGGCTGAGAGCCGGATTCAAAAGTTCATGACGGGAAACAATATCGTGCGAGCCGCCTTGTCATCACCCTGATGCTTGCGATGTTGACCCATGCTGTGGCGCTTGCGATGGACTTCTCCCAATCTTTGGCCAGTCGACGGCATCGACCGAACCAGCCGAAGGTGCGCTCAACCACCCATCGGCGGGGCAGAACCTCAAAGCCTTTCGCTGTGTCGGAGCGCTTGATGATCTCAAGGTTCCATTGGCCGCATCCGCGCAGCGCTTTTCGCAACTTCTGCCCGGCATAACCACCGTCTGCGAAGACATGGCGCAACCAGGGGAAACGGTAGCGGATGGCTTTCAGGACGCTGGGCGCACCGTCACGGTCCTGGATATCGGCTGCATGGACATGCGCGAACAGCATCAGCCCGAGCGTATCGGTGATAATGTGGCGCTTGCGGCCCTTGATCTTCTTGCCGGCGTCGCAGCCCGAAACCCCGCCACTTTCAGTGGTCTTGACACTCTGGCTGTCGATGACACCGGCCGTGGGCGAGGCCTCGCGCCCCTCCAGTTCGCGCGTAGCGCAGACAAGCAGATGGTTGATGGTCTGCCAAAGGCCGATATCGCGCCATCCATAGAAATAGCCTCGCACCGTGGAGACCGGAGGAAAATCCTTCGGCAGGGCCCGCCATTGGCTGCCGCTGCCCGCAATATAAAGGATCGCGTTCACCACCTCCCTCATGTTCGTTTTCCGTGGTCGCCCACCGGGCTTGGCCGGCGGTATCAGTGGAGCAATTACAGCCCACTCACGATCCGTCAAATCGGTTGGATAGCGAAGGCGATCACGGTTATGCTGCAGGCGGGTGATATCAGTCCAGGGCATGCAATCCTCCACGTTCTTGGCAGAGGTGGTTGAATCACATCCTTCTGATATCACTCAATAACTTTTAAATCCGGCTCTGAGAGTTGAAGAAATTGTATTTTGACCTTCTTGGTGCCGGAAATTGCAGACCCAGGCTCAAACATGAGGTAGCGGCTATGATCTTGAAAACCCCTGGTTTGGAGCGTGCCGTACTGCGTATGTTCAGGTTGTTTCACTGGAGCGACCGGTTGGGCGCTACTGATTTGGCGACGGTGACAAATTGCCAGAGCATCACGAAGTTCGACCGAAGAGTTGAATCGCCGTTCGACCCGTTATGTTGCTAATTTTCACCGCGGGAATAGAATTGTAAATCATATGTTTATCTCAAGATCTAATCTAGATGGAACGTGCCTAAATTATGATGCCGTAAAAATATTTTATCCGAAATTGGAAAATATTTAGGGAAAATGAGAAATACAGTATGAATGAAATGGGTGGATATTGCAAAGGGCGTTTCGATGATTTTGGTCGTTGCAATGTATGCAGCTTACAATACGGGTAATCATACCGGGAGCATCGGTCTACTTCATAATGTTATTGCGTTCGCAACACTATTCAGAGCCCGATCTGAAAGTTATTGAGTGATATCAGTGGGATGTGATTCCGTCGGATTGTCAAAGATTCGATGGAGGCCACTATGTCCTGGACTGATATCACCCGCGCTGAGCATAACCGCAAATCCGACCGCTATCCAACCGATTTGACGGACGCCGAGTGGGCTGTGGTGTCACCGCTGGTTCCGCGCTCGCGGCCGGGTGGCCGGCCCCGCACGAGCGACATGCGCGAGGTGATGAACGCAATTCTCTACATCGCTGGCGGCGGCATCCCATGGCGAATGCTGCCGAAGGATTTCCCGCCTGTTTCCACGGTACGGGGTTATTTCTACCGCTGGCGCAACGATGGAACGTTGGCGCTGATGAACTTTGCGCTGGTGCAGGTGGCGCGGGAACTTGAGGGCAAGGAACCGTGTCCGAGTGCCGGGATCATCGACAGTCAGAGTGTAAAAACCACTGAAAGTGGAGGCGTTTGTGGGTACGACGCGGGCAAGAAAACCAAAGGGCGCAAGCGTCATATTGTGACTGACACCAACGGATTCATGGTCGGATTGCTGGTGCATAGCGCTGCAGTTCAGGATCGCGACGGGGCGGTGCCGACGCTACAATCGATCCGCCGCTTCTATCCGTTCTTGCGGCACATCTTTGCAGACGGTGGATATGCGGGTGACAAGCTGAGACAGTCGCTGACGGGCAATGGCGATTGGACGATCGAAGTTGTCAGGCGCTGCGACGACCAGAAGGGCTTCAAAGTGCTTCCCCGCCGTTGGGTTGTCGAACGCACGTTCGCATGGCTGGGGAGGTCCCGTAGGCTGGCCAAGGACTGGGAGAAATCCATCCAGAGTTCAACAGCATGGACCCTCATCGCCCATATCCGCATTCTCATGCGGCGGCTGGCAAGGCATTGCGATCAATGAATAACTTTTGAATCGGGCTCTCAGAATGCCAGATTTCTTTCTTATTTCTGGACTGTTTCTATCCGCGGTTGTTGATCGTCCTTGGCGGCGATTTGTTGATCGCCGCTTGGTCCACTACATGTATTTCTACGCGCTGTCAGTTCGTGGCGCATACAGCGATATCGTTGTGTACAAATATGAACGACAAAACTGCACCTCCGACGATTAGTGTCGGAGGTGCTTGAACACGAAGGCTGCCCAAATGATCGAGGTTCTCAAACATCCCACCTACGCCCGCTTATTTTCGGCGCAGGTCATCGCCTTGCTGGGAACGGGCCTGTTGACCGTTGCCTTAGGCCTGCTTGCTTTTGATCTTGCAGGCGACAGAGCAGGAGCCGTCTTGGGAACCGCTTTTGCCATCAAAATGATGGCCTATGTAGCTCTCGCGCCAGTAGCAAATGCTGTTTCTGAGAAATTCCCCCGCAAAGCGGTGTTGATAGGTGCTGATCTTGTTCGCGCAGCGGTGGCCTTGCTTCTGCCCTTTATCGACGCCATCTGGCAAATCTACTTGCTGATTTTTGTGCTACAGGCCGCCTCGGCTACGTTCACACCCGCATTTCAGGCGATTATTCCTGACATTCTGAAAGATGAGAAGGATTACACCAAGGCTCTATCGCTCTCGCGGCTCGCCTACGATCTCGAGAACCTGATAAGTCCTGCCCTCGCAGGACTCCTTCTAACTTTCATGAGTTATCATTGGCTATTTGGTGGCACTCTGATTGGCTTTGTCGCTTCCGCAGTGCTTGTCTCGATAACGAGTATTCCGTTGGCCATTCAACGTGAAAAACCCAGGCCATTTCTTGAACGACTGACAAGAGGATCGAGGATCTATCTAGCCACACCACGCTTACGAGGGCTGCTCGCTTTGAACTTAGCAGCGGCAGCGGCTGGTGCTTTTGTCATCGTGAACACCGTAGTGATTGTCCAAGCAGGCTATGGAGCAAGTCAAAAGGATGTTGCATACGCTCTCATGGCATTTGGCGGCGGCTCGATGTTGGCTGCGCTTTTGCTTCCACGGCTTCTCGACCTCATTGTTGATCGAACGCTCATGATTGTAGCAGCATTTCTTCTGACCGCGCTCACCATTGGCCATGCATTCTACGTGCTAATCAATGGTTTGTCTCGATGGGAGTTTTTTCTATTCGCTTGGGCTGTAAGTGGGGCGCTGTATTCGGCAATACTCACACCCTCTGGCCGACTGCTCAGAATTTCTGCACACGCCGAAGATAGGCCATCCATTTTTTCGGCACAGTTTGCCTTATCCCACGCCTGTTGGCTCTTGACCTATCCAATAGCAGGGTGGGCAGGACAGGCTTTTGGACTGGCTGCAGCAATGATCATTTTAGGGTTCATTGCATTGATTGGATCAGTTAGCGCGATCTTCTTATGGCCATCTGGTGACACGAACGAGCTGGTACATGACCACAACGATCTTTCGCCTGATCATCCGCATCTGCGGGAATATCAGGCTGTTGGGAAACGGCATCGTCACCTTTTTGTAATCGACGACGAGCATCGCGCTTGGCCTACACACGGTTGATCATCGCATAGCAAAAATGAACCTATTTACGCCGCCGTTCTCTCATAGAGGAACGCCTCTGAGATGACAGAACCCTAATGGTGCGAGGTCACGCGAGTGCTTGAACCTCCACCAATTGGACTTGTCGCGGTTTGATGCCGCTCCTTTGATAGCATTTACTGCAACAAAGGAGACGAACTATGGGACTGAAACGGACGGACGAATTTCGCCAAGATGCGGTGCGTATCGCGCTGACCAGTGGGCTTACACGTAAACAGGTCGCTGATGATCTGGGTGTCGGCATGTCGACGCTGAACAAATGGATCACCGCGCATCGAGATACTGATGTGGTGTCGAAAGAGGATCTGAGCCTCGCACAGGAGAATGATCGGCTTCGGCGCGAGGTCCGCATCCTCAAGGAGTGTAGATATGCCGTTACTCGCGGGACATTTCCTATAACCTCCCATATTTGGGAAGAAGGAGATGTTTATGAACAGGGATCAGCGCGAGATACAGCGCAAATTGCGGATACTACGGTACGCCGGTCAAATTGGTAGCGTTGTGAAAGCGTGCCGCTACTTTGGTGTTGGCCGTTCAAGTTTCTATCGTTGGCGCCAAGCTTATGCTGAACGCGGAGAGGCTGGCCTGATCAATGCACCGCCGATCCCCAAGTGGCATGCAAATAGAACGCCACCTGAGCGTGAAGAAAAGGTGCTTTATCTGCGCCGCAAATATCACCTCGGCCCGATGCGGATTGTTTGGTATCTTACGCGTTACCACGACATCAAGATGTCTGACGCCACCGTTTCGCGCATTTTGCGCCGCCATGGGCTAAACCGGCTGCCGCGGGGAACAAGGATGCGCAAGGTTCACACAAAGCGGTATCAGAAACAGGTTCCCGGACACCACATCCAGATGGACGTCAAGTTCCTGACATTCATCGGACAAAAGGGCGAAAAAGTACGGCGTTTCCAATATACCGCGATTGATGATGCGACGCGTGTGCGGGCGCTCAAAGTCTATGAAAGACACACCCAAGCCAACGCGATCGACTTCGTTGATCACATCATCGAAAAATTCCCGTTCAGGATCCGGGAAATCCGCACGGACAACGGACATGAGTTCCAGGCGAAGTTCCATTGGCACGTCGAAGACCTTGGCATCCGGCATGCATATATCAAACGCGGCACACCGCAATTGAATGGCAAAGTCGAACGGTCGCATAGATCGGATGGACAGGAGTTCTATCAACTCCTCAGCTACAAAGGCGACGTCGATCTCGAAGCCAAACTGGACGAATGGGAGCGCTTCTACAATTTCCACAGGCCGCACGGCGCGCACAACGGCAAAACGCCTTACGAAGCACTCAGAGAAAAGCTATAACTGGAAATCGAGATGTCCCACGGGTAACCGCACCTTACACATCGGTTTCGTCAACGCATGCGGAACACTTTGCGTCGGAGGAAGCATCCATTGACACGGCGCTCGCCATCTCCAAAGCCATCGCGGTTCCCGTCACGCCATGGGCGACCGACCCACCCAAAAAGGCAAGCGCGAGGCACATCGCTGCGAGACGGAACCGGATGCTCATGGTGTCGACATAATCCTTTTGGCGGCGTGTGTCCACCTGGCATGGCGGCGGACGGATCACATTTATGTTTTCACGTCCGCAACCGACCTCAAATCCTGCGTTAAAATGGGGCCGGAAAACGGCAGGCTGCTCAGCCGGCGGCGGTCTGCGGTGGCCATCGGGCAAATTGCGACGGCCGATCACGCCGGGCGAAACCGGTTCGGTCCCGCCCGGCGCATGCGCCCGTCAGCCGACGGCGGCCTCAAGGCATTCCAGAATTGCGGTCCAGCCGCCCCCTATGGCTGTCCCGCGCTTCCTCGCTGTGGAATTTCACCTGATGCAGCGTGACTTCGGTGACGCCGGGTTCGGGCTCTGCGAAATCAATGGTGACGACGCTGTCGTCGAGCGAATGCGGCGATTCCCAGGTGAAGGCCAGCCGCGAATGCGGATCGATCTCCAGATAGGTGCCGGCGTGCGGGATCTCCTTCTCCCCGGTCGACATGAGGATCGAGAAGCGGCCCACGAACACAAAAATACCGGGATAAAGTCCGGCATTTTCAGAGAGCGGTTGGTGCGCGGAATCAGACAGGCTCTGCACGTTGTTCGGGGTTGAGTTTGGGCGAGTTTCCTGGTGCGACGTTTTGAAAAGCCCTTTTGAGTCAGATACAGAGCCGGGTGGTATAACGGGTCCGCGACATTCCGGCGCACGAAGCTTTGAGCACTTGAACCTAAGGTGCTAGAGGTTGTAGCAAGTGGCGCGACAGCGTGGTTTTCCGCGCCGGGTTCGCATATTGGAGAGCGCCGGGTTCGCATATTGGAGAGCAATGAAAAAAATCTTACCAGCGGCAGGAGTGCTATTGGGGGCTGTGACACTTGCGAACGCACAGGGGCACGGCGCCCACGTAGCCGACGTGCTGATACATGAGTCCAGCGGTTGGTGCGGCGGCTGGGTGGCGCGAATGCCGGAGGCGGGCTTCACTGTGAATGTGCAGAATGTCTCGGGCGACACACTCAATGCCGCCAAGGAGGCATCGGGTTTGCCCGGCGATCTCTGGGCCTGTCACACCGCCAGTGTTAGCGGATACACTGTCGAAGGCCATGTGCCTGTCAGTGAAATCACGCGCCTGCTGAATGAACGCCCGGCAGCCCTGGGCATCGCGACCCCTGGCATGCCGACCGGTTCGCCGGGCATGGAAAATGGTGACGAGCTTGAAGCCTACGACGTGATGCTGGTCAATCTGGACGGTGGCGCGGAAGTCTATGCATCTTATCCGGGTTCTTGAGCGTTCTCGATCCTAACCGCTGGCGAAAGCACCCGCCACGACCAATTGACCGAAGCCTGGATTGGAGCCTCACGACTTCTGGTCCTGGGTTGGGGATCGCGGGCGGCGAAGTGCACTTTGCCAAAATCGTCCGAAACCCCGTTCTGGAGGCGCCGTGACCGCCGCAAGTTTCGATCCCTTCGGTCCGGCGCTCTCGCCGTTTGTTCTGGCGACACTCGCCGGGGCGATCTGGCTGTATCTGCGCGGTGCGACCCGTCCGAGGCTGATGCGCGAGCGCGTGGGTGTAGTCCGGCATACATTGGTCGCGGCCGGAGCGGCGCTTCTGGTGTTTGCCTTCAACGGCCCGCTGGCGACCGCCGGGCATGGCCTGTTTTTTGCGCATCAGGTGCAGCACCTCCTGATCCGGCTGCTCGGACCGATGCTCATCATTCTTGCCTACCCCTGGCCGGTCCTGCGCGCAGGGCTTCCGCACGGTTTGCGGCGCGGGTTGAGGCGGTTCGGCCACCGCCCCGCCGTCCGATGGGTGGTGCGCGTTCTGACCCGCCTCGACGTCAGTTTCGCCTTGCTGGTCGCCTCGCTCTATCTCTGGCAGGCGCCCGCACTGCACAACGCCGCCCTTGCAGCGCCGCCACTGGCGCTGGTGGCGCATATGGGCATGGCGCTGGCGGGTCTGCTCTTCTTCGCCGTCGTGCTCGACCGGCGCGACGCGCCCGAGGGCGCGACCCAGAGCCTGCGGCTACTGGCGCTCTTGGGTGTCATACTGTCGAACATCCTTCTCGGCTCGCTTACGACGTTGAAAGAGGCCGTGCTCTATTCCGGCTATGATATGGCCGGGCGGCTCTGGGGTTTTGCGCCACTGACCGACGAAATGGCGGGCGGCTTTACGATCTGGGTGCCCTCGTCGATGGTCATCCTCGCGGCGATCATGCTGGTTTTTAACGGATGGAACGCGGCCGAGGTCCGGCGCTGGAACGATCGCCACAACTGGACCGGATCGAACGCCGCAATGCTCGAATTTCCCGAAACCGCATATGAACTGCGCCTCAAGGTCGCCGATCCCAACCGCCGCATGGGATGGACTCTGGCGCTGATTTCGGCGGCGATGTTCGCAACCGTGATGATCACCGTTTCCACGATCGTCTACGCGCTCTAACCGCAGGATTTCGACGTGAGAACCGATTCAACTCCTCCCGGCGGAATGCCGCCGCCTCTCCGGTTGTGGGGCGCTCTCGCATTTGCGGCGACTGCATTGGCTCCTGAAGCCGCTCTTGCCCATGGCGGCGAAGGCCTAACCGCTGGCGCCGTCTGGTTTGCCTGGAGCCTGACGCCCGAAATCAGCGGCCCGATTCTGCTGATTCTGGCGGTCTACGCACGCGGTGCGTTTCGGCGGCGGTCGGTGGCGCGACCGGTGTCGATCGTCCGGCACGTGCTGTTTGCGACGGGCATGCTGACGCTTTTTCTGTCGTTGCAATCGCCGATCGACCCGATGGGCGAGCGGCTGTTCCTGGCGCATCAGATCCAGCATCTGCTGTTGCGCATGATAGGGCCAATGCTGGTCGTTCTGGCACGCCCGCAGGGCGTGCTTGTCGCCGGCCTGCCGAAACGTGCGCGCCGCGGAGTGGCGGCTCCACTGATGAAGAGCGGCGCGTTGGCGTCCGCATACAATCTGCTTACCCGCCCGCTTGTGGCCTTTGTCCTGTTCGTATTGTCGCTCTATGTCTGGCAGATCCCGCTGGTTCACAACGCCGCCCTACTCAACCCGTTGATTCATTGGCTGATGCACCTGACGATGCTGGCCGCTGGCCTTCTGTTTTTCGCAATGGTCTTCGGCAGGCGCGACGTACCGTCCGCGCCTCCGCACCTTCTGCGCATTCTGCTGCTCTTCGCGACGATCGTATCGAACATCATCCTGGGTGCGATCACGGTGTTCAAGACCACCGTTCTTTACACCGCCTACGACATCGAGGGGCGGCTCTTCGGCATCGCGCCGCTCACCGACGAGAACGCGGGCGGATTCATCCTCTGGGTGCCTGCAAGCATGATGATAGTCATCGCAATCGCCATCGTCATCCACGACTGGAACCTGACGGAGGAAAAGCGCCTTCGCCAGGGTTACGGCTATGCCGGACCGGAATACGACGCCCGGGGCCAAGGGACCGGAGATCGCACGCTCGTGTCGCCATCGAGCAAGCGGCTTGGCCTTCTCCTCGGCTTCACCGCCCTGACGATGTTCGGCCTTGCCATCGGGACGGGCGTTTTCGTTGTCTCACTTGGCTGACGCGCAAGGATGCAGAAAAGGGCTGAGAATGCCCCGCTATAATCGACCTAAAGACACCGCTTGTCGAACGCGAAATCCTGCCCTTCCGATTGATCCTATACGATGGTGGCAAAATCATCGTCGATGTGCCGTTCCTCGCAGCCGATGCGGCCGGGCCTATGCCATCAGCGCGGCAAGATCGCTCGGCGGCGTCGGGTTGCTGCTGTCGGAGTTTCGCCACTCACGGGGCCCGGAGTCCCGCGAAGTCGTGACGGCGCGCCGGGCCCCGATCAGTGCCGGGATGCCCGGAGCCCTCCGCGGAGGCGCGACAGGATCGCCGGTGCCGCCAGAAGCGCCAGGCTGCCCAATGCCCATAGAATGACGATCGCCGGTTTGGCCACGGTGCGAACCAGTCCGATCAATCCACCCGCCAGCCCATCGACATTGGCAACATCACGCAGGGCCGCTGCCTGCTGCCCCAGCCCGAACCAGCGGGCGGCCCCGGTGCCTGCATCGGCCAGCGGGCCGACGGCGCCGCCGAACCAGGCCAGCACCGGATCGACCAGAACGAAGGCGCCAAAGGCCAGCGCCGACCAGAGGGCGATACCAATCAGTATCACACCCATGGGAACGCGGGGACGGTCCGGAAACCCGTCGCGGCGTGGAAGATCGCGTTCGCCGCGATAGGCGGGCCGATCGTCGCGGTCGGGTCCGCGCCCCTCGGACCGATATCGGTGCTTGCCCATTTCATTCTCCTTTGCAACCCGGAACAGGTCTGCTCAATGCTTCTCGCCCTCGCCCTCGCCCTCAGCCGCCCTCAGCGCCGCGTCTTCGACCTGTATCGTGCAATGGCTGAGACCGAAGTCCTCGCGCATCGCCTTTTGCGCGGTCAGCAGGGTTTCGCGACCGCGCGCCATGTCCTTTACGACCAGATGACAGCTTAGCGAATCGAGACCCGAGGTCAGCGTCCAGACGTGCAGATCATGCACTTCGGTCACGCCGGGCAGGCCGAGAAGCCGCCGCTCCAGCAGGCTTATGTCGACCTCGGGAGGGGTGCCCTCCATCAGGATGTTGATAGCGCTTTTCAGCAGGATCCAGGTGCGCGGCACGATGAAGAGGCCAATGCCCGCGCCGATGATCGGATCGGCCAGGGTCCAGCCGGTGAACATGATCACCAGCGCCGCCAGGATCACCCCGACCGAGCCCAGCATGTCGGCCAGCACCTCGAAATAGGCGCCCTTCAGGTTCAGGCTTTCCTTCGATCCGGCATGCAGCAGCCGCATCGAGACGAGATTGACCGCAAGGCCCACGACCGCCACCACCAGCATCGGCCCGCTGAGGATCTCGGGCGGGGCGAGGAACCGCTGATAAGCCTCATACAGGATGTAGACCGTCAGCAGCAGCAGCACGACCGCGTTGGCCAGCGCCGACAGCACCTCCATCCGCACGTAGCCGAAGGTCTTTTCCGGCGTGGCGGGTAGTGCCGCGAAACGGATCGCGATCAGCGCCAGCGTCAGCCCGCCCACATCGGTGAGCATGTGCGCAGCATCGGCCAGCAGCGCCAGGCTGCCGGTCCAGAACCCGCCAATGACCTCGACCACCAGAAAAGTCGAGGTCATTGCCAGCGCCCATTTCAGGCTGCCGCTGTGACGCCCGGCGGCGGAGCCGGCTGCCCTGGTGGTCGTTTCCGCATGTCCTGCGCCCATTGCCGGCGTCTCCTGTTGTCTCGGGCAGACACCGTTTGCCCGTTCGCGTTTTTTTGGCCAAGGGGACTGCGTTAGTCGAACAGATCGTGCAACCAAGATTTGCGGCGATAACCACCGTGCTTGCCCTGGCCGCCGTGCTTGCCATAGCCACCGCGCCGGCCGTAGTCATCATTGTCGTAGCCGCGCGGATCGGGTTCGGGCGTGGATTGTGGCGGCGGTGGCGCCATTTCGGCCGCGCTCCGCTCTATAATCTTGTCCAGTTCGCCCCGGTCGAGCCAAACGCCCCGGCAATCTGAACAATAGTCAATTTCGACCCCCTGCCGTTCCGACATGGTCAGAGGTACTTTACAAACCGGGCACAACATGGATCTCACCTTTTCCTTTTTCCGCTCGGAATCCTTTGGTTCAAGTTCAATGGCCATGGGCCAAGGCTCCTTTTGCCATGCCCTCGCCGACCCGTTCGCCGCCGCGCGGCGCCGCCGGGCCCTGACCCTTGGCGCGCAACAGCCTGAGCGCGTTGGCGACCACGATCAGCGACACGCCGACATCGGCGGCGATCGCTCCCCACATGGTGGCCATGCCGAAGGCGGTCAAGCCCACGAAGGCGGCTTTGGTCGCCAGCGACAGACCGATGTTCTGGCGGATGATCCACATCGTGCGGCGCGAATGGCCGATCAGCCACGGCACCTTGCCGATATCGTCGGTCATCAGGGCGATGTCGGCGGTCTCGATCGCCGCGTCGGACCCGACCGCGCCCATGGCGATGGCGAAATGCGCGCGGGCCATGGCCGGGGCGTCGTTCACCCCGTCGCCGATCATCGCGACGACATCATATTGCGCCACCAGATCCTCGATCGCCTTGACCTTGTCTTCGGGCAGCAATTCGGCACGCACCTCGTCGATGCCGACCTCGGCCGCTACCGCACGGGCGGTGCGCTCGTTGTCGCCGGTCAGCATCACGATCTTTTTCACACCTTGCGCATGCAGTTTCGCGACAATGCCCTTCGCGTCGGGCCGGATCCGGTCGCGCAGCTCGATCAGGCCCAGGAGACCGCTCTCGTCGCCAACCGCCACCAGCGTGCTCCCGGCGCCCTCGATCCGGTCCACCACGTCGCGTGGCATACCGGCATCCAGCTTCTTTTCCCTGGCGAAGCGATCGGAGCCAAGCCAGATCATGCGGCCATCGTGCCGCCCCTCGACCCCGCGACCCGCCACGGTGCGGGTATCCTCGGCCGCCTTGTCCGCGATGCCGTCGCGTTTGGCGCGCGCCAGAATGGCCCGCGCCAGCGGATGCGACGACCGCGCTTCAAGCGATGCGGCGGCGGCCAGAAGGTCACGCTCGGAGGTATTGTTGAGTGGGTAGAGACCCGCCACTTCGGGCTCGCCCATGGTGATGGTGCCAGTCTTGTCCATCGCCAGTGCGGTCAGCCGCGCGGGCGCCTCGACATAGGCGCCGCCCTTGATCAGCACGCCGTTGCGCGCCGATGAAGCCAGCGCCGCGACGATCGACACCGGGGTGGAGATCACCAGCGCGCAAGGGCAGGCAATGACCAGCAGCACCAGCGCATTGTAGATCCAGAATGACCAGGACGCACCGAAAACCAGCGGCGGCGCCAGCGCGATGAGGATCGCCAGCACCATCACGATCGGGGTGTAGATGCGGGCGAACTTGGCCACCCATTGCTCAACCTCGGCACGGCGCGAATGTGCATCACCCACCATGCGGATGATCTTGGACAGCACCGTGTCGCTCGCCAACTTGGTCGCCCGAACGGTCAGCGTGCCTTCGCCATTGATCGTACCGGCATAGACCTCGTCGCCCGGCTCCTTCGTCACCAGCGCGCTTTCGCCGGTGATCGGGGCCTGATCGACGCCGCCCATGCCTTCCACCACTTCGCCATCCAGCGCGATCCGGTCGCCGCCGCGCACGACAAAGCGGTCGCCCACGGCAACTTGTGCTGCGGGAATATCCTCCTCGGTCCCATCTTCGCGGATCACCCGCGCCGTTGCTGGCGCGAGATCGAGCAGCGCCGCGACGGCATTGCGCGCGCGCCCGACGCTCCAGCTTTCGAGATAGAGCGAGAGCGAGAAGAAGAACGCTACCGTCGCCGCCTCGAAATACGCCCCAAGGCCGATGGCCCCGGCCACCGCGACGATCATCAGGAGGTTCATGTCAGGTGACAGCCGGCGCGCCGAGGACCAGGCCTTGGGCGCGACCAGCCAGGCGCCGAAGACGATGGCCAGCAAGAACAGCCCCATCTCGGCCAGCGGCATCGGCGTCTCGCCGTGATCGGAAAAGATGCCGATCAGGCCGGACAGACCGGTCTCGATTCCATGCCAGAGCAGCCCGGCGGCCCAGAAGCCGGCGCTGAACGTGGTAAAGAACTTCTGCCGCTTCAGATGCGCCGCCTGGTCGGCAGCCGCGGTATCCGAATTCCAGGGTTTGGCCGACATGCCGGTGCCGCCGATGAGCCGGATGATGCGATCGTCGGACAGCGGCTTGGCGCTTTCCAGAACCGTCATCCGACCGTTGATCACGTCAAAGGCCAAATGCTCGGCGCCGCCGACTTCCGGACCCAGCGCCTTGTTCAGGATCGCCACCTCTTCAGCGCAGTCGAGCCCGTTCACCCGAAAGCTGCGTCCGGCGGCATTGATCTTGCCGACAGGACCAATATCGCCACACATCGCATCGCCGCCTGAGCCGCAGCAAGCCGACTCATTTTTATGATCGTGTGTGTGTTTATCTTCGCTGTGTTCGTGTTTGTGTCCATCATGGGCCATGGGTTATCTCCGGCAAATAATCATATGGCCATGATTGTAAGAGCTATAGCAACTAGAGGTTCAATAGGGGTCCACGATTTTTTGCTCCTACTGCGTCATAAAAATTGATAGTTTCCGGGATCTCGATATTGGACTGCGCAGCAGGGACATCGTTCGAGACTTCGCGCCAGTGCTATTGTGAGGCTTCGGCGGACTGTTGAGATCGAGTTCGGCACATGCCGCTCCGGCCGCATCGGCGGCGCTGCGGGGTCGGTGACCTTCTGGAACGCCAGGCGCCGCGCACTTTGTTGCGGCGGCAGGTCCTGACGGGGAATCCTCGCCCTCTCGGCGATCAGGACTCCGTAGGCTGCAACGCAAAGCGTTGCATGGTGGTGGAAGCCCCGCCACCCGCGGCCCTCGTAATGACCGAGCCCAAGTTCCTGTTTGAGTTCCAGATAATCACGCTCGATCCGCCAGCGCATCTTGGTGAGATGCACCAGGCGATCGAAGGCGATGTCCTCGGGCAGGGTCGACAGCCAGTACTTCGTCGGTGCGACCTCCTCAAGGGGCCATTCGATCAAGTGCCACTCCTCGCGGCGGGGCTCTCTCCGATTGTAGTCGCGGTGCGCCGGACGTACGCGCATGCGGGCAAACAGTGGTGCCAGTGACGGCCTCCGGTTTCGGTCGTCGAAGGGGAAATTTGGATTCATTCTAAACTATACTGTTTGACTCCACTTTAAAGATACATTACCGAAAACCCTCCTGTTTAAAGCCGTGGGGATGATATGGCGCAAACCGAACACGACAACACCGGAGACTGTCCTGCAGCGGCCTACCTGCGTCAGCAGCCGGAAAACCTTGTCGTCAATGGCTATCGCAATTGGATTGCGGGCTTGGCTCACTCCGACTCTCGCTATTGGGATGCCGCCTGGTCGGCGCACGCCAAGGTGCTGGGCGCCATCGACGGACAAATCGCGCTGGATGCAATTGCATCCCTAGTGCGTCAGCTCGGGGCCTGCGTAACCTGCCCATTGCGCTTTTACAAGCCGGGCGCCGGCCATCTGTGCCGCGATGAATGCCTGGTGCTTGGCATGGTGTCGGGCGCGCAGCATGGCGACGAGGACAGTCTGGTTCAGTCGGCCAAGCTGCTCACCTGTTCCGAGGCCTGCGTCGAAGTTGTTGATCTGGCCAGTGCCTATGCGGCGGTTCTGCTCGGCCACAGCCAGGCGCACATTCCAGTGAGCGCAATCGTCGACATCGAAAGGAGATCCACCTTTGCTGCATCGCAGTCGAGTAACTCTCAACACTAATTAAACTGAAATAATCTGGAATACCGCAGCAGACCATGAATCGCTTCGCACACCTCATCGAACTTGGCCTTTTGGCGTCCACCACCATGACCGGCATCGCTATTGCCGACGTTACCCCCAAGGCGCGTCATCGCGCACTATGCCGATGTCGCGGAAGCCTGGAGGAGTAGAGCGTTCCGACTGCGACAGCCCCATTACCGGAAACGCCAAGAGCCGAAGACAGGGATATCTCGTCGCCATCGAGACCGCCGAGCGATTGAATTTCGCCATCAACCCAGCGAACGGCCTGATCATAATAACCCTTCCGGGATTTCCCTACGATAATGCTGCCGTCCCAGGAAATATCGTTGGCCTCGGTGAGCTTGTCGTCCAGCGTGGGCAGCGCCTGCATTCCGGTCTGTTCCGTCCAGCTGAAGGCGTTCCTTTTGTAGTCGCCCGTCATCGCGATGCCGACAACCACCGAACCGTCATAATTGGTTGCAGTCGGCTGGTCGGTCTTTATGGTCTCTCCGCCCGGCAGAAAGCCGAGGCTCTGCATGCCTCCAGCCTCGGTCCAGCGGAAGCTTTCCCCGCTAAGAAAACCGTCGAAACCGACGACGACATTGCCATCCCCGGAGACGGCCGTTGCGTTTGAGGAGACGCCGTCAGGAAGTGTGCCAAGCGACTGGAAGCCGCCTGCCTCGTTCCATCGATACGCGCCGGCCAGTCCGAAAATGGCGCCCGCAGCCTTGCCGACGATTACGCTGCCATCGGCGGAAATATCGGAAGACGTGTAGGATTCGGCCTGGATAAGGGGCGAATTAGCGGGTCGATCACCCACCGGTTGCACGCCGCCCGCCGCGGTCCAGATAAACCCGCTCTGGATACTCTGCGCATAGCTGCGATAAACCGTGCCGACGAATGCGCTGCCATCGGCGGTGAGGCCGCCGATCTCAGCCCTGTCGGTAAGGCCCGTCGAGTAAGTCGAATCCTCGGGATCGCCGTAGTAGGAACGGATTTCCTGCGCGGCATTCATGGTCAAAATGCCGGCGGCTTCCTGCGCGTGAGCAGCGTTTACCGCAAGAAGCGATAGCGAGGCCAACGCGGTTGACTGGAAAAACCTCTTGTTTATCTTCGCCGTCATTGAAAATTGCCCTTACGTTAGTCTATGTTGTCTAACGTAGAAGTAGCGGAGCGCAGGCTGGAGCGGCATCACCTGAACAGGTGAGGTGGAAGCCGCGCGGCAATGATATAGAGGTAAGTAAATCGGCCCCACGGAGACGCCACTCAGTTGCTCAAGAGTCTGACGCCATTTACGATTCTCGTTCTTTCCATCCTTGGCGGGCTCGTAATGGCCTTTGTTGCTCTTTTTGTGGCGCTTGACCGACCGTGGCTCGGCGTGACCTTTTCCGCCGAAGACTGGTCCGCGATTGTCCGCATTGAGTCCGTGGCATCCGACGGGCCAGCCGGCATGCTGCCGCCGGGCGCGGCAGTGGCCACAATCGGCGACATGATGCCCGAACCGGGCGACCTTATCGAGGAACCGGACGTGGCCGAGAGCTACAAGGCGCTTTCCCGCTTCTTCGAACGGCAGGCGCTTTTGAGCCGGATTATCGGCCGCGAGCTTGTCGCCATCACCACGGCGGAACCCGAGGCCTCGAAGGTTCTGGTGAAGCCTGCCGCGCATCGCCCGCTCACGAGCCTGCCCGGGGTCTTCTGGGTTCAACTCCTCACCGGGCTGGCCACGCTTGTCATCGGCGCCTGGGTCTGGAGCCTGCGTCGTCATGATGCGGCTGCATGGCTGCTGGCGGTGGCAGGCTTGTCTATCCCCGTCTCAGCTTTTCCCGCAGCCATCTATTCCTCGCGCGAACTGGCCTTGCCGGGCGGTCTTTTCCGCGCGCTGACCGCCATCAACCATTTCGGAACCCCGGTTTTCGGCGTTGCCATGCTGGCGCTGTTCCTGATCTATCCGCGCCGGCTGGTTTCAAACCGCGCTCTCTGGCTGTTGCCGATCGTGTTCGGGGGCGTGTGGACACTCGACACCTTGCAGGTCGTTTTTCGCGGTCCGGTGGAGGCGATGCATGTGTCGATTGTCATCCTGATGGCCGCCATCATGATGAGTGCCGTCGCGCAGTATTTCTTCGGTCGCCGCGACCCCGCCGCGCGCGCGCCGCGATCCGCTGGTTTGCCCTGTCTGTGGTGCTTTGCGCCGGCACGTTCGTTTCGGTCATTATCCTGCCAAATCTGTTCGGCGCGCGTCCCTCCATCTCGCAGGGTTATGCCTTTGTGCTTTTCGGCCTTCTGTTCGTCGGCGTCGCCGTTGGTGTGGCGCGCCATCGGCTGTTCGAGCTGGAAGGCTGGGCCTTTTCGATCCTTTCCTATTTCGGCGCGTTTGTTTTGCTGCTGCTGCTTGACGCCGCTCTGATCGTGTTCATGGCGATGGACCGGCCCGGCGCGTTTGCCGTGTCGCTGCTGGTGGTGGCGTTGGTCTATCTGCCGTTTCGCAACTGGATGGCGAGGCGGCTGATGCCGCGCGGCGAGCTTGATCGCGAAACGCTTTTCGGCCGCATCGTCGAAGTGGCCCTGGCAAAGGATACGGTGCAGGAAGAGCGCTGGCGACAGATCCTGAGTGAAGCGTTCCAGCCGCTGCATCTGTCGGATGGCATTGCGGGGGGCGCCAATGAACCAGCTATTGAAGAGGATGGCCTGGCGCTTGCCATTCCCCGCATTGCCGGTCTCGCGCCGGTCAGACTGTCCTATGCCTATCGCGGGCGGCGTTTGTTCAGCCCGCGCGACCGGCGCTTTGCCGCCGATATCTGCGCCATGCTCGCGCATGCGATCGCCAGCCGTGATGCCCGTGAGAAGGGCGCCACGGATGAGCGCATGCGGATTGCCCGGGACATGCATGACAATATGGGCGCGCAGCTTCTGTCGGCGCTTCGCAGCGAGACCAGTGAGCGCAAGAATACGCTGATCCGCGAAACGATCTCGGACCTGCGTGACATCGTCAACAATGCCGCGCGCGGCGGCAAGACGCTGGAAGAGGTTCTGGCCGATCTCCGGATCGAGGCGCTGGAGCGGCTGGCGGCGGCCGATATCGCGCTCGACTGGCGCGACAGCAACAAGGACGGCGACACGATGCTGGCGCCGAACATCGCCTATGCGCTGCGTTCCATTCTTCGCGATATCGTCAGCAACGCCATCCGCCATTCCGGGGCAAGCCGCATAAGGCTCCGGTTTTCGACCGAGAACGGCATCGCCCTGCTCGACGTGAGTGACAATGGCAATGGTCTTGCTCCGGGCTACGAGACCAATGGCAACGGTCTTGCCAATCTCGAGGCGCGTGTCACCGCCCTCAATGGCACGCTGGTCATCGGCGACGCCAAACCCGGCCTGATCGTGCGCGCCCGTTTTCCCCTCTCTGAATGCAAGACGACATGACCCGGATACTGATTGTCGAGGATCTGGCCGAGGCCAGGACATGGCTCAGCGGCATTGCGAAAGCGGCCTTTGCGGCGCCGCATGAGATCGAAGCGGTGGCGACCATGAAGGCGGGCCTGACCGCTGCGGCGGCGAATGATTATGACGTGGCGCTGATCGATCTCAGCCTGCCGGACGGCACGGGCATCGAGGTGTTGCGTGCCCTGCGCGCCCGAAGCGCCGATACGCTCTGCGTCATCACCACCGCCATGGGGGATGACGCCCACATCGTGGCCGCGCTTTCAGCCGGGGCCAATGGCTATCTCCTGAAGGAACAGCCATCGGAACTGATCATACGGCAGTTGGGCCAACTCGCCGAGGGGATTCCGGCTCTGTCGCCGGCGATCGCGCGGCGCATCATGGATGCATTTCCAGTTGACCGGGCCTGCAGGCGCGCCGGAGGGCAGCTTGACCGAGCGTGAACGGGAAGTCCTCGCGCTTATCAGCCGCGGCCTGCGCAATGTCGATGTTTCCGAACAGCTCGGCCTCTCCGGCAATACCGTGGCGACCCATATCAAGTCGATCTATCGCAAGCTCGGCATTTCCTCGCGCGCCGAGGCTTCCTGGTATGCTGCCATGTTGGGCCTGTCGCCGGGCAAGGCGGAATAGGCGCCTCTGTTGCAAAAATCGCTTCTGACTGACGATGCCCCGGGTAGCTGCTGCCCGGCTTTACGCCGCGTTGATACAAGCAGACGTGCAGGTCGTTGGCTCTTTCGCAGGCGTTTTATATGGCCCAATGCACGCTTCGACACCTAAAGATCAGTGCGGCTTTGCAATATATTTCACTCTATAATAAAAATATCAAAGTTTGTTGACAGCATTCCCGTCGACCGCCTAACGTCCCCATGCGCAATAAATTGCGTTATGTGAGATTAATTTCGTGCGGTACCTTTTGCGTACCGATGATTTTGGATCATGGTCTTCTGGGAGGAGGAAATGATGAAACTTACTTTGGGCGGCGCGGTGACATCTCTGGCGCTTGCAGCATTCGTCTCCGGCACGGCGCCGGCTCTAGCCGATACAATCAAATGCGAGCCGGGTGAAACCTATGTCATGAATGTCATGGTTTCGGCGCACCCTTACTGGGTGCCGGTCTATGAGGGCTTCAAGCAGGCGGCCGACGCATTCGGCTGTGAAACCGTCTTCTCCGGAACGCCGGATTACGACATCACCAAGCAGATCGCCTCGTTCGAGCAGGACCTGGTCAAGCAGCCGGCAGGTGTTCTGCTGCATCCGATGCAGGCCGATCCCTTTATCGGGCCGATCAACCAGGCCGTCGACAGCGGGATTGCGGTGGTGACATTTGCCGCCGACTCGCCGAACTCCAAGCGAACGTCCTACATCACCTCCGACAATCTGGCCGAAGCCAAGTTCGCGGCGGAGGAAATCGTCAGCCAGATCGGCGAAAGCGGCGAATATGCGGTTCTGGAAAATCCGGGTCAATCCAACCACGATCTTCGCGTCACTGCGCTGATCTCCTACATGGAAGACCACTATCCGGATATGAAGCTGGTCGGCCGGCAGACCACCAATCAGGACAGCAATGCCGCCTACCGGGCAACGGCGTCCATTCTCCAGGCCAACCCCAATCTCGGCGCGATGTGGATTCCCGAAGCGGGATCGGCCGAAGGTGCGGTCGCAGCGGTTAGCGAAGCCGGCGCCGACGTGCTGATCATGCATGCCGATATCACGCCGGCGACGCTCGAGCAGATCAAGGCCGGCAATATTCACATGGCGCTCAGCCCGAACCAGGGCATGCAGGGCTTTCTCGGCTTCCTGGCGACATTCTTCGCCGTGCACAGTGACGTGTTCGATCCGTTCAACGACTACAAGGTCTCGGGCTACAACCCGTTCCAGATTCCCTTTGCCGACAACGGCTTTGCCGTCATCACCAAGGAGAACGCCGACAGCTTCGACCTCAACGCATATATGGAAGGTCGCGACACGAACTGAGCCCTTTCGCAAAGGCTTCTTGTGGGCGGTGGCCGCCACCGCCCACAGCAATTTCAATCCGAGATGAAGGGCGCTCGCCATGACCGACGACGTGATCCTGAAAATTGCCAATGTGAGCAAATCCTTCGGCGCGATCCGGGCATTGAAGGGCGTGGATTTCGAATTGCGCAAGGGCGAAATCCATGCGCTTGCCGGCGAGAATGGCGCGGGCAAGTCGACCCTGATGAACGTGATCGACGGCATCCTGCAGCCGGACAGCGGCGAGATCATCCTCGGCGGCGAGGCGGTTCGGATAACGTCTCCCGCAGTTGCCCAGAAGCTCGGCATCGGCCTGGTGCATCAGGAAATCGCATTATGCCCGGACGTCTCGGTCGCGGAAAACATTTTCATGGCCGCCACCAACGCGAGCCGGTCATTTCTGATGGATTATGATGGCCTGAGGAAAAAGGCGAAGATTGTTCTTGAGGAACTGGCCGACATCGATCCCGCCACCCTGGTGCGCGATCTGTCGATCTCCAGCCAGCAACTGGTGGAAATCGCCAAGGCCCTGACGCTGGATTGCCGGGTGCTGATCCTGGACGAGCCGACCGCGGCGCTGACGGAAACCGAGGCGCAGGTATTGTTTGCGATCATGCGGCGTCTCGCCGATCGCGGGATATCGATCATCTATATCTCGCACCGCATGGCTGAAATCTTCGACAATTGTGATCGTGTTTCCGTGTTTCGCGACGGCCAGTATATCGTCACCTACAAACTCGCCGATATCGAGCCGGGCGATGTGGTCAACGCCATGGTCGGACGGGTGATCGACAAGCTCTATCCGGAAAAACAGACTGCGGCGGAGCGATCCGAGGAGATTATCCTCAAGGTCGACGGGCTGAACGAGGCCCGGCGCTTCCACGATATATCCTTCGAGCTGAAGAAAGGTGAAATCCTCGGTTTCGCCGGGCTGATCGGCTCCGGGCGCAGTGAGATCGTCAAGGGAATCTGTCGTCTCGAAGGGGACGTAACCGGCGAAGTATGGTTGAACGGCCAGAAGCTCGCGCTCGCCGAATATGCCGACAGCATTGCCGCCGGCATGGTCTATCTGAGCGAGGACCGCAAGGGCGACGGCGTTTTTCTCGATATGTCGATCGCGGAGAACGTTTCGGCGCTTGATCTCGACCAGGTCTCCGGTGTCGGCGGGCTGATCAGCGGCGGAAAGGAGAGGGAACTGGCCGAACGGCTCGGTCGCACGCTCAACCTCAAATATGGCCGTCTCGGCGATCCGGTTTCGTCGCTGTCCGGCGGTAACCAGCAGAAGGTGGCGCTCGCCAAGATGCTGTCGGTCAATCCGAAACTGATCTTCCTCGATGAGCCGACGCGCGGCGTCGATGTCGGCGCCAAATCCGAAATTCATCGCATTCTGCGCGATCTGGCGCGGGCCGGCGTCGGCATCGTGGCGATCTCGTCCGAACTGCCGGAGCTGATCGGCATTTGCGATCGTATCCTTGTGGTGCGCGAGGGCCGTATCAGCGGCGAGGTCACGGGTGAGGCGATGACCGAGGAAAACATAATGCATCTGGCATCCGTGCTCGATCATCGAAAACAGACTGCCTGAGGGAGGGGAAGGTGGACACTGCTATGGAAATGTCAGCGCCAAAGCCGGGACGCGGCGGTACAAGCCCGCTGAAAAGATTGTTCAGAATGCGCGAGACCGGTCTGATCGCGATCATTCTTGTTTTGTTCATCGTGATGTCCTTTGCCTCGCCCTATTTCCTGACCTGGGTGAATATGCGCGCGATGGCGATGGCCTTTGCGGTGGAGGGGATCGTGGTGGTGGGCATGACCATCCTGCTGATCTCGGGCGGCATCGATCTTTCCGTAGGCTCGGTAACGGCGCTTGCGATGGTGATCGGCGGCTGGCTTTATCTCCATGGGGTCGATCCCTGGGTCGCATCGGCGATATCGGTCGCGGCCTGCGCAGGCATCGGCGCCTTCATGGGCTTTTTCGTCACGCGCGTCGGCCTGCATCACTTCATCGTATCGCTGGCGGTGATGGTGATCGCGCGCGGCATATGCCTGCTGGCGACCGGAGGCCGGCCGCTCGGGCTTTACACCCTGCCGCCGGAGTTCAAGTTCATCGGCCAGGGCGCGATCGGGCCGGTGCCGTTGGTGATCGTCATCTTTCTGGTCGTCGTCGTCGCATTCGACTTCGCGCTGCGCCGGACCACGCTGTTCCGCAAGGTGTTCTACACCGGCAGCAACGAGAAGGCGGCCGCCTATTCCGGCATTCGCACCAAGCGGGTGATCTTCTCCACGACCACGCTGTGTTCGGCGCTTTGCGGCGTTGCCGGCGTCATCTACATGGCGCGCTTTGGCTCGGCCCAGCCGACCTTCGGTATCGGTATGGAACTCAATGTGATTGCCGCCGCCGTCATTGGCGGAGCAAGTCTCAGCGGCGGCTCGGGCACGATTTTCGGTGCGATCCTGGGCACGGTGCTGCTGTCGGTCGTTTCCAGTTCGCTGGCGCTGCTGGACGTATCGGTCTACTGGCAGGATATCATACGCGGCTCGATCCTGCTGTCGGCGGTTTCGATCGATCATTACCTCCACAAAGTGCGCGGATAGAAGGGGCACGGACATGCTCGACCACAATCTCGATTTTGAAACTGCCCGTCAGATGCACACCGTTCTGGTGCTGCATTTCCTGGAGGGGATGAAGCAATCGGAGATCGCGCAGCGGCTCAACCTGTCGCATTCCAAGGTCAACCGGCTGATTGCCCAGGGGCGCAGGCTCGGCATGGTGCGGATCGATATCGAAACTCCCTATCAGCGCCTGATGGAGCTTGAAGCTACGCTGGTACAGGCGACGTCCCTGCGTTCGGCGGTGATTACGCCGACGGTGTCGGCGAATGCTGAAACCAACCTCCAGCAGGTCGGCAAGGCCGCGGCCAGCGTCATCCTCGAAAATGTCCGCGACGGCGACGTCATTGCCATTACCGGCGGCAAGGCCGTCAGCGCGACGGTCGACAACCTGGTCGCCGACCGTAGTTTCGATGTCACCGTGGTGCCGCTGACGGGCGGCGTTCAGGGCAAGTTCTATACCGACGTCAATAATCTGGCCTCGAGGCTTGCCGAACGGCTCGGGGGCAGGGCGCTGATGGTGCATGCGCCGCTTTTCGCCGAAAGCCGGGCGCAATGCGAAATGCTCAAGGAAATGTCTTCCGTGCGCGAGGTGTTCGATCTGGCGCGCGCGGCCAATCTTGCGCTCACCGGCATCGGCTCCATCGAGCCGAGCGGATCGAGCTATTACGACCTCAATCCGGTGCCGGAGGAGGATCGGAAGATGATGGTCGGGCTCGGCGTATCAGCCGAGTTCATGGCCCACCTGATCCTGGAGGGCGGAAGCCTCGCGAATTACGAACTGAACTCGCGGCTGGTGGCCGTCGCGCCCTCGGAGATCTCAGGGTGCCGGACGGTGATCGGCGTCGCCTCCGGCCCGCACAAGGTGCGGCCGATCCAGACGGTTCTGAACGGAAAATACCTGGATTCATTGATCCTGGATGAGGGGACTGTGAATGCGGTCCTCGCAGAAATGGAAAGGTCTAAGAATGTCGCATGAATTGGCAAAGCGCCCGATCGGACACTCCGGCATCGAGGCCTCCGTGGTCGGTCTCGGCACCTGGGCAATCGGCGGCTGGATGTGGGGCGGCACGGACGAGGCGCGCTCGATCGAGGCCATTCACGCCGCCCTTGATGAGGGCATCACGCTGATCGATACCGCGCCCGCCTATGGCCAGGGTCTGGCCGAAGAGATCGTCGGCAAGGCGCTTGCCGGACGGCGTGACAAGGTGGTGCTGGCAACCAAATGCGGTCTTGTCTGGCATATGCAAAAGGGCAATCACTTCTTCGACTACGACGGAAAACCGGTTCATCGCTATCTCGGCAAGGATTCGATCGTCTATGAAATCGAGCAGAGCCTGAAGCGTCTCAAGACGGATTATATCGATCACTACATCACCCACTGGCAGGATCCCACAACGCCCGTCGATGAGACGATGGAGGCGCTGGAGCAGTTGAAACGGCAAGGCAAGATCCGCTCGATCGGCGCCAGCAATACCTCGGCGGAGGATATCGTAGCCTATCTGGCCGCGGGGGAGCTCGACGCGATCCAGGAAGAATACAGCATGGTCAAACGGGATATCGAGACCACGCTGCTTCCGGTCTGCGTAGAAAACGGCGTTTCGGTGCTGAGTTACTCCTCGCTGGCGCTCGGCCTTCTGAGCGGAAAGATGGGGCCCGAGCGAACGTTCAGCGGCGATGATCAGCGCAAGGACAATCCCCGTTTCTCGCTCGAAAACCGGCGGAAGGTCGCTGCCCTGATGGGCGAGATCGCACCGATCGCCAGCGTTCACGACGCCAGTCTGGCGCAGGTGGTGATCGCATGGACGCTGGCCCAGCCGGGTATCACCTTTTCGCTCTGTGGGGCGAGAAATGCCCAACAGGCGCGCGAGAACGCCGCGGCGGGCCGGCTCAGGCTTTCCGAGGAGGAAAAGAAAACGATCAGCAGCGCCGTCGCGACCCATCTGAGCGAACTGGACGGTTAACCGACCGCAATATTGGAATTTGAGAACGCCGGAGCCCGCTCCGGCGAACGGAGCCCCTATGTCTGCGCAAAGAGCGAAAAGCTTCGAGAAACTGGCCGCAAACGGCGTCTTCGACGTCGTCGTGATCGGCGGCGGCATCAATGGTCTTGGGGTTTTCCGCGACCTGTCGCTGCAGGGCCTTCGCGTGCTGCTGGTGGAGCGCAACGACTTTTGCTCCGGCTGCAGCGCCGCTCCGTCGCGCATGATCCATGGTGGCCTTCGCTATCTGGAAAACGGCGAGTTCGATCTGGTGCGCGAATCCCTTGCCGAGCGCGACGCTCTGCTTGCCAACGCGCCGCATATGGTCCGGCCGTTGCCGACCACCATACCGATCACCTCCTATGTATCCGGCCTGTTCAATTCGGCGGCGACCCTGTTCGGCGGATCGGGCAAGCCATCAAGCCGGGGCGCGCTGCCGATCAAACTCGGCCTGACCCTCTATGACATGATCACGCGCGGGCGAAGCAGGCTGCCGAAACACACATTCCGGGGTGCTGCGAAGACCCGTCGGAAGTGGCCGGAACTCACCGGCAGGCTCTGTTGCTCGGCCACCTATTACGACGCCTGGATATCCTATCCCGAACGGCTGGGGGTGGAGCTGGTGCTGGATACGGAAAGCGCCGCGCCGGCTTCGATCGCGCTCAACTATGCCGAGATCAGCCCTGAGGGCGAGGGCTTCGCGGTGACGGACAGGGAGACCGGCAACAGCTATGCTCTCTCCGCCCGCGTCATCGTCAACGCCTCCGGCGCCTGGCTTGACGAGGTGAACGCCCAGATCGCGCCGCGTGGGGAAGGGGGCGGGCCGCTGGTCTCGGGCACCAAGGGTTCGCACCTCATCATCCATAATGACAGACTGTATGCGGCGCTCAATGGTCACATGATCTACTTCGAGAACACGGATGGCCGCGTCTGCATCGTCTTTCCCTATCTGGGCAAAGTGCTTGCCGGTTCGACGGATATCAGGGTTCAGCATGCCGGTCGCACGCGCTGCGAGGATGAGGAGCTTGCCTATATACTCGGTTCTCTGAAACTGGTGTTTCCCGAAATCGCCATTCAGCAGAGCGACGTGGTCTTCAGCTATAGCGGCATCCGTCCGCTGCCGGTCAGCGACCACGATTTCACCGGACGGATCTCGCGTGACCACAAGGTGCATCGCATCGACGGACCGGTGCCGCAATTCTGCATGGTCGGCGGCAAATGGACATCGTTCAGGGCATTTTCGGAGCAGACTGCCAATGCGGTGCTGACGGAACTCGGGCGGGAACGGATCACGGGAACCGAGGCGTTGCCGATCGGCGGCGGGCGCGATTACCCGGAAAGGCCCGAATTGCTGGTCAGCGAGTTGATGGACACCTTCGGCATCAGCCATTCGCGCGCAACGCACATGGCGGACGCCTACGGGACGCGGGCGCGTGCATTATTGAAGGCTCTGGCGTCCCGAACGGATGACGTGCCGGTCGCGGGACTTGAGCTCACTGACGCGGAAATCGCCTTGATCACGGCCGACGAGCATGTCGAGCACCTGTCCGATATCATCCTGCGCCGGACGTCGCTCGCCATCACCGGCAGGATTGATCACGGTCAGATCGAGGCGATTGCGGCCGTCATGGCGCAAGAGCTTGGCTGGGATGACGCCCGCAGGGCGCGCGAATGCCAGGCGGTTATCGAAGAGTTGCGGGACTATCACGGGGTTCCGCCGGAAATTCTGAAACAGAGAGCAGAGACAAGGAGCCGGCAATGCGCATAAGCACGAAAGCCCGCATGAATCGATTGTTCACCAATGGCGGATGCCTGGATGTCGCCATCGACCACGGGGTCTGCAACGAGCCGAGCTTCCTGGTCGGCCTTGAGGACATGGCCGGCGTTGTCGACAGCCTGATCAAGGCAAAGCCCGACGCCATCCAGATGGCCTATGGCCCGGCCGACCTGTTGCAGGGCCGTCCGGAAAAGGACAAGCCGGCGCTGGTGATGCGCATCGACATGGGCAATCCCTATAATGACCAGCGCCATCGGGTGATGTGGTCGATGCTGCAGAATGCCGATGAGCCGATCATGGGCGCGCTCGAGATGGATGCCGCCTGCGTGGTGGTCAACCTGTTCATGCTGCCCGACGAGCCCGAGCTTTTCCGCCAGTGCGTGGAAAACATCTCGCGCGTGCGCGCGGCCTGCCACAAATACGGCATGCCGCTGATGATCGAGCCGCTGGTGATGCTGCCGAATGACGTGCGCGGCGGCTATCAGGTCGATGGGGACGCCGAGAAGATCGTGACGCTGGTGCGGCTGGCAAGTGAAATGGGCGCCGACATCATCAAGGCGGACCCGACCGAAAATCCGGAGGATTTTCATCGCGTGGTCGAGGCGGCGCGCGTGCCGGTGCTGGTGCGCGGCGGCGGCAAGGAGGATCTGAAGGCGGTGCTCGCCAAATCCGCGGCCTTGGTAGCGCAAGGCGCAAAAGGCATGGTCTATGGCCGCAACATCTATCAGCATGACAATCCGAAGGCGGTGGTGGCGGCCCTGATGGCGATCATCCATGACGGCGCCGGCGGCGATGAAGCGTGGGACATCTATAATCGTGGCTGATCATGCAAGATATCTGCTGGGGCTGGATGCCGGCAACACCGTAATCAAGGCGGTGCTGTTCGATCTTGAGGGGCGGCAGATCGCCACTCACGCCATCGATGGCGCAACCGAAACGCCCGCGCCCGGCATGGTCGAGCGATCCGTCACCGAGCTTTGGGACAATGCCCGGGTCGCGATCAGGGGCTGCCTCGAGGCCGGTGGCTGTCCGCCATCCGCAATCGCCGCCATCGGCATGGCAGGGCACGGAAACGGGCTCTATCTGCTGGACAGGGACGATGAAGCACTGATCGGCATACAGTCGCTCGACACCAGGGCGGCAGCCCTTTCCGGTGAACTGGATGCCGCCAGAGGCGACGCGCTTCACGCGATCTGCCTTCAGCGGCCATGGCCGTCGCAAACCCCGACGCTGCTTGCATGGCTCAAGGCCAATCGTCCGGACCTTTATGCGCGGGCGGGGACGCTGCTTTTCGCCAAGGACGTCATAGGCTGGCATCTGACCGGGAAAAAAGCCAGCGAGATTTCGGATATGTCGGGCGCCGGCCTGCTTCGTTTGCCCGAGGCCGCCTATGACAGCGAGTTGCTCGCGCTCTACGGTCTCGACGATGCCGAACGGCTGTTGCCTGAGCTTGTCGAGCCGACCAGCATTGTCGGCACTGTAACCAAGGCGGCGGCGGAGGCGACCGGGCTTGCCGAGGGCACGCCGGTGATCGCCGGCTATTTCGATGTGGTGGCCTCCGCGCTGGGTTCGGGCGCGGTCGGCAGCGGCGCGGCCTCGATTATCGTTGGAAGCTGGTCGATCAACCAGGTCTTTTCCGATGTGCCTGTGCGCGACGATCGTGTCTTCATGGTCTCGGCCTATGGCCGCAACCGGTTTGCCAACATGGAAAACAGCGCCACATCGGCGGCCAATCTTGAATGGTATGTCAGGACTTTCGTGGAGCGCGGCGGCCATCACGACGATCCCTTCGGTTTCGTCAATGACGCCGTCGGCAGCGTGACGCCGGGGCGGGAAGACCCGATGTTTCACCCCTTTCTCTATGGCGGGCGTCTTGGCGCGCATCAGCGCGGCGGCTTTTTCGGGCTGGCCGGCTGGCATGGGGAAGGGCATCTGCTGCGCGCGCTCTACGAGGGTGTGATGTTCGAGCATCGCCGCCACATCGAAGTGCTGGCGGAGGCCGGGGTCACCTTCGACAGGGCGGCGCTTGCGGGCGGCGGCGCGCGGTCCCCGCACTGGCCGGCGATGTTCGCCGATGGGCTTGGCGTCCTGGTCACCGTGGCGCAAGCGCGCGAAACCGGAGCGCTGGGCGCTGTGATCGCCGCATCCGTCGGCGTCGGCATCCATCCCGATGAGGCGGCGGCCGTCGCCAGCATGACCCGGCCGGCCCGCACCTTCGCGCCCGATCCGCACATGCGCGCCCATTATGACAGGCGCTATGAAATATGGCGCCGGGCAATCCGGGCGATGGATCCGGTCTGGCGTGATCTGGCGGCTTCGGAGACCGATGGATGAAACTGGACGGCAGCTATGACTATATCATCGTCGGGGCGGGGACGGCGGGCTGCGTTCTCGCCAACCGGCTGACCGAGGACCCGGCCTGCCGCGTGCTGCTGCTGGAGGCCGGCGGCTCGGATAATTACCACTGGGTCCATATACCCGTCGGCTATCTCTATTGCATTGGCAACCCGCGCACCGACTGGATGATGAAGACCGCCGCCGAACCGGGTCTCAACGGGCGCAGCCTGGTTTATCCCCGCGGCAAGGTGCTGGGCGGCTGCACCTCCGTCAACGGCATGATCTACATGCGCGGCCAGTCCGCCGACTACGACCACTGGCGTCAGCTCGGCAATGTCGGCTGGGCATGGGATGATGTTCTGCCCTATTTCCTGAAATCCGAGGATCACCATGCGGGCAAAAGCGCGATGCATGGCAGCGGCGGAGAGTGGAAAGTCGCCCGTCAGCGCGGGCGCTGGGAAATTCTCAAGGCCGTTCAGGAAGCCGCGAAGGAGTTCGGCATCATGCCGCGCCCTGACTTCAACGATGGCAGCAATGAGGGCAGCGGTTTCTTCGAGGTCAACCAGAAGAACGGCGTGCGCTGGAACACGGCCAAGGGCTTTTTGCGGCCCGCCCTGAAACGGCCAAATCTGCGCCTTGTCACCCACGCCGAGACCGAACGCCTGATCATCGAGGGCCGGCGGGTGACGGGCGTCCGGTTTCATCACAAGGGCGCGGCCTTCACGGCCCGTGCAGACGCTGAAGTCCTGCTTTCAGCCGGTGCGATCAACTCGCCAAAAATCCTCGAACTCTCAGGCGTTGGCGACCCGGAACGGCTCTCTGCTCTCGGGATAGACACCCGTTTCGCAAGACGGGGCGTGGGTGAAAACCTGCAGGACCATTTGCAGATCCGCACGGTCTACAAGGTCAAAAATGCAAAGACACTCAACACCATGGTCCACTCTCTTTACGGCAAGGCGGCAATCGCGCTCGAATACGGACTGACGCGATCGGGACCCATGTCGATGGCGCCGAGCCAGTTCGGTATGTTTACGAAATCCGATCCATCGCTGGAAATGCCCGATCTCGAATATCACGTCCAGCCGCTTTCAACCGAAAGGCTGGGGGAGCCGCTTCACGCTTTCCCCGCGATCACGGTTTCGGTCTGCAATCTCAGGCCCGAAAGCGTTGGAGCCAGCCACATCACGACTGCTGATGCAGCGGCACAGCCGGAAATCCGGTTGAATTATCTCTCGGCTGCCAGGGACAGGGACATTGCGGTCGCCTCCATCAGGCAGGCCCGCAGGATCATGACGGCGAAGGCGCTGAAGCCTTACGCGCCGGAGGAGATTCTCCCCGGGCCGGCGGTCGAGGGCGATGACGCCCTGCTGTCGGCAGCCGGCAACATTGCAACCACGATCTTCCATCCGGTCGGAACCTGCCGCATGGGCGTTGACGACGAGGCCGTTGTCGATCCGCAACTGCGTTTCAGGGGGCTTGATGGTCTGCGGATCATCGATGCCTCGATCATGCCCAAAATCGTGTCCGGCAACACGGCCTCGCCCGTCGTGATGATCGCCGAAAAGGCCGCAGACCTGATCAGGCCCGGCTCTCGTTCTTGAATGTGAGCCGAAAGCGGAGCCTCTTCGCGCCCTGACCTTCTACGAGCCCGTTTTTGTCATCCCAAACCGGTCAAGCCGGTATTCATATATTCGAGTTTTGCGGGATAAATATCAAAACGTCGCGATCGAAGGTTCAAATTCCTTCAAGACGTGGACTTGGGACAGGATGTCCGAGGCTATTTCGTCATATACGGAGCGCACCGAGTCTTCTCAATGCTGCCCAAGGTGCACCGTCATTAATTGAAATCGGGGCAGGGGATCGTTTCGTCAAGCGACTTTACCATAAAATCCGGTTTCATCTGGATATCGTTCGTGAGTCTCTGTCGCGCGGCGTTCGAGAGCCGCCATCTCGACACCGCCGATTTCGAAGAAACGGATCGGATCTCCGGCGCGAAACACGGAGGGGTCGGCGCGTTGCGGATCATACATTCGAAGCGGTGTGCGTCCGATATAGAGCCATCCCTGGTACCGGATAGCGAGGCGATCGCCGCCTGCGCGCCGCCGATGCCGACCGCCCCCGCCACCACCTCCTGGCGCGGCACAGAGAGCCGTGACGTATGCAATGCCTTCGGCAGGCCGCCAAGATAGGCGAAGCCCGACGCAAAGCCGATCATGTGGACCCGGTAATCGGTCGCGGTATGGAGCGGGATCAGCTCTTCGAAACCCATGTTCTTCATGTCGACAAGGGCTGCGAGATCGAGCGCGTCATCACCCTGAAAGCAGACGGGCAGGTCGAAATGCCGTCGGGCGACTTCCCTACCCTTCGGAAGATGCTCGGTCCGTTCGTAAAGCAGCGGCGCAAGCGCGCTGCCGCGAATGCGGGCTGGATCGTAATAGACTAGCAGCGAACGGTCGCTCGGGACGGTCTCGACGATACCCGCGCTCGGCCGCGCCTTCAAAACTGTCGGCGCGCGCGATCACGCCGGCGTTGACGGCCCCACGTCAATCACATCGGCAAATTCCACGGTCACGGCCTGGTCACCAGCGGGCTTGATCGTCACCACAGTTTGATGCTCCCGAACTTCGCCCGTTTCAACAGGCGCGCTCAGGCTATCAGCTTTCGACGGTTTCGCGAAAGGCCTCGATCGTCCGCCGCGTTCCTTCCTTGAGCGATATGGCCGGCCAGGCGCCCAGAAAGGCGCGCAGCGGGGCGTTGTCCATCGTCTCCGGCACGGGCCGCGGATTATCCGCCACGGTGATCGCAGCACCGGGCACGACCGTGCGGATGGCATCGGCGACATCGTGCATGGACTCGATCTCGGTCGTCAGGTCGCTGACAACAGGCGCGTTTGCCGGCTTGTCGAGGCAGCGCAGGAATATCTCGGTCACCTCGTCGACATGCTGGAAACACATCCTCCCGGAGAACGGTAATTCATAAGCCTCACCCCGGGCCGCCGCTCGCATCGCAAGCGTGATCGCGGCGGTCTCGCCGCTGGTGCGGCCGGGACCATAGACGACATTCGGCCTCAGCCCGACCGAGCCGAGGCCGTGATCGAGGAAATAAACCTTCGATATCTCCTCGCAGCAATGCTTGAAGACGCCGTAGAGATTGACCGGGGAAGCCAGCGGTCCGCGCGGCCGGGCGGCGAGCGAGCTTGCGTAGACGACGCGCTCTATGCCCGCCTTCACCGCCGCCTCGAGGATATTGATATGACCGATGACATTGACCTTGGCGCCAAGCACCGGGTTTGACCTGCAGGCCGGGATCACAAGAGCGGCCAGGTGCAGGATGGCGTCGATCCCGAAGCCGGCAATCACCGCCTCGGTCGCGCCCGATTGGGTGACATCGCCCTCGACATAGGTAACGCCCGGCAGGCGGGCGTCTTCCGCCGGCAGGTTCAGGTCGAACACGACCACCTTGTCGCCGCGCTCGGCAAGCGCGTCCGTCAGCGCCTGCCCGAGAAAGCCCGAGCCGCCGGTAACCAGCGCCGTCAGCGGCGTGCGCTTCGCGTTCTGCCCGCTCATGATGCCATCCCCTGCCCACCATTGACGTCCATCAACTGCCCGGTGATAAAGCCGGCCTCGTCGGCGGCGAAGAAGGCAACGGCGGCGGCGACATCCTCGACCCGCCCGTTGCGGCGCACGGGAATGGCCTCCACCGCCTTCTGCCGCTCTTCCGGTGACATCCGCTCGCTCAACAGCCGCTCGACCCGCGGCGTCAGGATCGCGCCGGGGCAGACGGCATTGCATGTAATGCCATGGGGGCCGAATTCCTGCGCCATCTGCAGCGTCATCGACTGGATTGCGCCCTTGGCGGCAACGTAATTCGCGCCGGTGAACAGGCTGCCATAGCGCCCAGCCTTGGAGCCGAGATTGATCACCCGGCCGAAGCCACCCTTGACCATGCCCGGCAGCACATGACGGCTGACCCGCACGGCCGCCGTGACGTTGAGCGCCATAACCCGCTCCCAATCGTCATCGCTTTCCTCCAGAAAGGCCTTGGGCGTATGCAGTGATCCGCCGGCATTGTTGACCAGGATATCGAATGTCATGCCCTTGTCGGCAAACTCCGTCATCATCCGGGCGATGTCATCGCCATCGGTCAGGTCGCCGGCAATAAAGACGGCGTCGCGCAGTTCCGGGGATTGGCGCGCCTTGTCGATCGCCTCCGGGCTGCGGTCGATGATGCCGACCCGCGCGCCCTCGGCGGCGAGCCGTGCCGCAATCGCGGCACCCAGCCCGTCCGCAGCCCCCGTAACCAGCGCGGTTCTGCCCTTCACCCTTTCCATATATCCTCCCTTTGGCCTTCCCCTTTTAATGAGGGATTGACCCGTATTAAAAATGGTACATAATACCACTATGCAGAACTTTTGGCATTCTGCCAATGGTTTTTGCCAGAGCTCCTGGCGGAGCGCGTGAATATTTGGGAGGAGATTCATGATGAAATCAGCCAAGGGGGCCACGGGCCGCCTCGTATCCGCAATGGCAGTCGCCGCGGCCTTTGTCACCCTGACAGGCGGCGCACAGGCCCAGTCCAACCGTCCTGTAACCATCGTGGTGCCGTTTGCGGCCGGCGGCGGTACAGATATCACCACCCGCGCCATGCAGGAAGGCATGTCGGAATCGCTCGGCGTCAGCGTGGCGGTCAAGAACACCGCCGGCGCAGGCGGCACGATCGGCGTAGGCGAGGTTGCCCGCGCGAAGAAGGACGGCACCACGCTCGGCATGGCCCCGGTTGGCCCGCTGACCACGCAGCCGCATCTGCGCAAGCTGCCTTATGATGTCGACAGTTTCGACTATATCTGCCTTGCCTATTCGGCGCCGACGGTGATCGCGGTCCGGCAGGATTCGCCGTTCAACAACCTTGAAGAGCTCGTCACTTACGCCAAGGAGAACCCGGAAGGCGTGACCTTCGCCGTGCAGGCGATCGGCTCGATCCCGCATATCGCCGGTCTTGCTCTTGAAGATGCCGCCGGCATCAAGATGACCTATCTGCCGGTCGATGGCGACGGTCCAGCGCTGAAGGCGCTGCTTGACGGTACAGCCGACGTGTTCATTCCCCACGTGTCCTTCTACACCAGCAATGCGGATCAACTGAAATCGCTGGCGTTGCTTTCCAAGGACAAGCTCGCTGAACAGCCGAACCTCGTGACTGCCGCTGCGCAGGGCTACAATCTCGATTTCCCGATCTGGGGCGGCCTGGTCGCGCCGAAAGGTCTGGAAGACGCAGACATCGCCAGGCTGGAGACATCCTGCAAGGCAGCGATCGATTCCGCGCCCTTCCAGGAGCGTATGGAAGCGGTCAAGCAGCCGATCGCCTACATGAATGCGGCCGATTTCGACGCTTTCGTGCACGAAAAATACGAAACCAACCGCAAGCTGCTCGAAAAGGCCGGGCTGCTGGCGAACTGATCTTCCGACGGCTGCCGTCCCTTGGCGGCAGTCGTCCCGGACAGCCCATGGTTTTCTGAAGACGGTGAAAATAGGCTATCTATTGTCTCGATATCCCGGCAGGCCAGACCCTGCCGGCATCAATTTTGTCACGTCGAAACAGGCTTGGAGGAAGCATGGCCGACCGGCAGATCAGCGACGGCAAGGTATCGCTGGCAGCGCGCATCAGCGAGGCGGCCGTCATCGGCGCGCTCGCTCTCCTCGTCCTCGTCTTCTTCATCCAGACCTTCGAGGAAATCAGCGCCTTTGCCCGCGCGAGTCAGGGTCGGGGTCCTTTCTTCTTCCCGCGCTTCGTGCTCGGGGTGATGGCCCTCCTGATCGCGCTCCTGATCCTGCTGTTGCCGGGTGCGCGCCATCGCGGTTCGGAGCTGCCGGCGCTTAAGCCCGCGCTGCGCATGCTGGCGCTGATGGCGGCAACGGCAGGCTATTGCGCCGCGATGCCGGTGATCGGTTTTTTGTCATCCAGCATCATCTTCGCGATCGTGGTTCCCGCCATTCTGGGCCGGCGCGATATTCTTGTGCTCGCCGCCGTCGCTGTCAGCTATTCGCTCGCCGTCTGGTTCCTGTTCGAGCGGGTGTTCCTGATCCTTCTGCCCGGCTTTTCGTGGCCGTGGTGACCCCGTCAAACCGATAACCAGGGACGTTTCATGGACCTCATAGTTTCGGCCGCAACCCAGATCGCGACACCGCTGACACTTCTCGCCATCGTCGCCGGAACGCTGGTCGGCGTGATCGTCGGCGTCCTTCCGGGGCTCGGCTCGGTGATCGGGCTCACCATGGTGCTGCCCTTCACCTTCTCGATGCCGCAAATACCGGCGATCGCGCTGATGCTCGGCGTCTATTGCGGTTCGGTCTATGGCGGTTCGATCACCGCGATCGTGCTCAACACCCCCGGAACCCCGCAATCGGCGGCGACCGCGCTGGAGGGGTTTCCGATGGCCCAGCGCGGTGAGGCCGATCTCGCCATTGGCTGGGTCACGACCTCATCCACCATTGGCGGGCTTTTCTCGGTGCTCGTCTTCGTGCTGGCCGGCCCGTCACTTGCGGCCTTTTCGCTGCAGTTCACGCCGATCGAATATTTCGCGCTCGGCCTGTTCGCGATGACCTGCATCGCCGGCGTTTCCTCGGGCAATCTGCTGAAGGGGCTGACGGCCGGCGCGCTCGGCGTGTTGCTCGCCACCGTCGGCAATGACCCGGTCACCGGCGATTTGCGCTTCACCTTCGACAGTTTCCAGCTGTCCGCCGGCATCGGCCTCATTCCGGTGATCGTCGGCCTGTTCGCCTTTTCGGAAATGTTCATGCGGGTGCTGACCATCGATCGCGACGGACCGGCGCCCGAGCAGATGCGGGTCGGCTTCCGCATGCCGCCGCTAGCCGCATGGAAGGGCCGGCTTGGCATGCTGCTGCGCGGCTCGCTGATCGGCTCCTTCGTGGGCGCGCTGCCGGGCACGGGCGCGGCCACCGCCGCCTTCATCGCCTATTCGGAGGCCCGGCGCGCCTCGAAGCACAAGGACAATTTCGGCAAGGGCGAGCCGGACGGGCTGGTGGCCTGCGAAAGCGCCAACAATGCCGTTACCGGCTCGGCGCTGGTGCCCACGCTCTCGCTTGGCATTCCCGGCGATCCGGTGACCGCCGTCATGCTCGGCGCGCTGGTGGTGCAGGGTATTGCGCCGGGCCCCCAGCTCTTCGCCAATCATCTCGACCTGATCTATGCGATCTTCTTCTGCCTGATCATCGTCAATCTGGCGATGTTCGCGATCGGCGCGCTGGGCGCATCGCTGTTCACCCGGGTGCTGCGCATTCCCGAGCCGATCCTGATCGGGCTGATCCTGATCATCGCCACCGTCGGCGCATACGGCGTCAACGGCAATCCCTTCGATGTCTGGGTTGCCTTCATCGCCGGCGTCGTTGGCGTGGTGCTGCGGCATTTCCGCTTCCCGGTCGCACCGATCGTGATCGGCATGGTGCTGCAGCCGACCATCGAAATGTCGCTGCGTCAGGGCCTGATCCTGACCCATGGCAATTTCTGGGCGTTCTTCGAGCGCCCGATCGCCGCCCTTCTGTTCGTCATCACCGCGCTGACGCTCTGCTGGCCGCTGCTGCGCAAGGGATATGCCCGGGTCAAACGCTGAGACCCCAAGCGTTCGATGAACGATCTGCTAGGTGATCTAGAAATTGCTGGCTGACAGCGCGGAGATTTCCTGGGCGGCGCGCATCAGCATCGGCAGATGGACCGATTTCAGCTTTTCCGGCGGCAGGTTGCGGGCATTGCCGCCGACGCTCAGCGTATAGATGTCGCCGGTCATCGGCGCGCGCAGGACGACGCCGACGGCATTGTGGCCGGCAACCCATTCCCCGAAGGAATCCGAATAGCCGTTGTCGGCCATGCGCGACAGAGCCGCCTCAAGCGCCGGGCGCTTTTCCTTCGCCCAGGCATCGCCGTGAATGCCGGCCAGCAGCGCAAACGCCTCGGCGCGTTCCTCCTCGCCCATGGCGAACAGATAGGCCCGGCCGGGGGCGCTTTCGGCCAGCGGAATGCGCGAGCCGACATTGAGATTGAGCGCCACCGCCGTGGGCCGACGCACCAGTTCCACGAACATCATATCGGGCCCATCGCGCACTGACAGCGCCACGACGCAATCGCCTTCCGCCGCCATCTGGTCCATGTGGGAACGCACAAGCTCGCCGAAACCGAACCGGCCGATCGCCGCATAACCGAGCGTCAGCACCTGGTTGGAGACGGCATATTTGCCGTATTCGGGCATATAGCGCAGATAGCCGAGCTTGGTGAGCGTGCCGAGCAGCCGCGACACCGTGGTCTTGTGCAGGCCGGTGCGCTCGGCAAGCGCCTGTGTCCCCAGCACCTTGTCATCCGCCCGGAAGGCGCGCAGAATCGAAAGGCCGCGCGCCAGCGAACTGACGAACGGCCGCTCCTCGTTCAGGGCCGCGGCCCCGATATCCTGCCGCGGGCGGCCGCGCCGCCGGACAGGTTGATCATTTGTTTGATTTTCCTCGCTCATGACCCCTGTTTAGCCCATCCCGCGCCTGTTTGTCATTGGCTTTGAAAGGCGCGGGAAGGACAAAATTCCTATTTGAGGGCGGATGGATCCGGCAGATCGTCGTAATCCGAGCAATCACGGTGGCTTGCCGCCGGGTCGACCTTGACGTCAATGACGACCGGGCCGCCGCGCCTGTGGCCTTCCCTGATCGCATCGCCGATCTGGTCGGCCTCCGTCACCGTGATCCCGGAACCGCCGAGGCCCTCGGCGACCTTGGCGAAGTCATGATCGCCGAAATCGACGCCGATCGCCTTGTTGCCGAGATTGTCGCGCACCATGCCGAGGCCGGCATTGTTGGCGACCACATAGACGACGTCAAGATTGTGTTCCGCCGCCGTCGCGATCGCATCCATGGTCATGACGAAGCCACCATCGCCGATCACGCCGGTGACGCGCTTTTCGGGGCATGTGACCTTGGCGCCGGTGGCAGCCGGCGTCGACCAGCCCATGCCGCCGATACCGCCGGGGGCGACCAGCTGATGCGGCGTTCTGAGCGGCAGCGACGATGTTGCCCAGATGCGGTTGGTGCCGGCATCGAGCGTCAGCAAGTCGTCCGGCGTCAGGAAGCCGTCGAGCGCGCGCATGATATCGGCGTAATGCACCGTGCCGGGGCGGGTCTTGAAATGCGGCAGGTCGCCATAGCGATTGTCCGCCTTGATCTTGCCGATGAAGTCCTTGCGCTTTTCCGCCTGCGCCTGATCAACGCCGGAGGCATCGAGCAGATAGCGGATCACATCGGCGGCATCCGCCGTCACCGCCATGTCGACCGGCAGCACCCAGCCGGCATTCAGCGGGTCGAGATCGACCTGGAGGATCGTCTGTTCGCCCGGACGCATCATTTTCTCGTCGCGGAAGCGGGTATATTCCGGGCCGAGGCTGCAGCCGAGCACGAGGATGACATCGGCGGCCTGAACCATGCGGTTCGCCGATTTCGCCGCCCAGTTGCCCATCATGCCGACGGCGATCGGCGTGGTCTCGTCGATGACGCCCTTGCCGTGATAGCTGGAGGCCACCGCGATCCCCTCGCGATTGGCAAGCCGCGACAGCATCTCGCCCGAGCGGCTCATATAGACGCCATTGCCGGCGATGATCACGGGCCGTTCGGCCGCCTTCAGGGTCTCGGCAATCCTGTGCAGCGCATCGCCATCCGGCTTCATCGGCGTCGAACGCAGATAGCCCTCGGTCGGGTAGAGCTTGGCGCGCGGATGCTCCGGCACCTCCTCCTTGATGATGTTGGTGCGCATCACCACCGCCGCCGGTCCCTGGCGCGGGGTCATGGCGTGCTTGACCGCAAGCTGGGTGCCGTAGATCGCTTCGGCCGGCGTGGTGGCGTAGGTGGCGTATTTGGTCATGGTCTTCATCACCGCGAAGGCGTCGCCCGCGCCGTAATCGCCGGTCATGGTCTGGTAGACGCCATACTGGGCGAAGCCGTCATAGCAGGAGGTGTCGGTGAGCACGACCATCGGCGTCGAGGAGAAATACGCCTCCAGAATGCCGAAAGCGCCGGTGGAGCTCGCAAATGGTCCCTGCGCCATCAACAGGCCCGGACGGCCGGTGAGCTTGCCCGCGACCTGGGCCATCACCGAAGCCGACTGCTCGGAGCGCGCCAGCACCAACTCGAATTCATCCTTGCGGTCAAAGAACGCCGGCAGCGACCATGTGATCCCGAGACCCGGCAGCGTGAAGCCGCGCGTGATGCCGGCCTCGATAAACGTCTTGATGACGCCCTCATTGGTTTTCATCGATTTCCTCCATTTTGAGAGGAGGATAATCATTCATATTAATTCTGCCAAGCGCAATTTTGTAGTGATATGTGGATTTAATGGAATGCATACCCTCGCGGTGGCGGTCACGCGCACTTTCCGGTCTTTGTCTTGCGTGGATGAGTCGATTGAGCTTTGAGCGCAGGTCGCGTCAAGGTGAAGTTCTGGTCTGCGCTGACGGATATCCGGTTTCCCGCCGCTCGGGATCGGCGGCGGCAAAGCTGTGCGTTGATCTCTTGGAGCCAGCACAACAGGTTTTTGCTCCGGCATTGCGGGACCGCGGAAACTCGCGAGTTGGCAAGATTCCGCCAATTCCCTTGGATTGTCGGCGGATTCTTGCCGTGGGAAAAACCGGGAATCAATATAACATATTGTAATTAATAAAGTTTCTTATGTGCGGCTGGCTCCGTTAAGATTATTTGCAGCGCTGAACTTGGGAGACGGCGCTTGCACAATTGGAGGAGAAAAATGTCTTACCGTTTCCACAGATATGCTTTCGCCGCGGCAACCGCGCTTGCGGTCTCAATTGCCTCGACATCGGCGAAGGCGGATGAATTCATCAATATTCTCACCGGTGGCACATCGGGCGTGTATTATCCGCTCGGCGTGAGCCTTTCGAAGATCTACGCAGAGAATATCCCCGGAGTCCGGACGCAGGTGCAATCGACGAAAGCGTCGGTCGAAAACCTCAACCTGCTGCAGCGGGGCAAGGGCGAACTGGCATTCGCGCTCGGCGATTCCGTCCAGCTTGCCTGGGAAGGCGACGCGGAAGCCGGCTTCAAGGAAAAGCTCGACAAGCTTCGCGGCGTCGCGGCCATATACCCGAACTATATCCAGATCGTTGCCGCCAAGGAGAGCGGCATCACCGATTTCGAGGGCCTGAAAGGCAAGGCGCTCTCGGTCGGAGCGCCCAAATCCGGCACGGAACTGAACGCGCGCAAGATTTTCGAAGCCGCGGGCATGAGCTATGATGACCTCGGCAAGACGGAATACCTGCCTTATGCCGAATCCGTGGAGCTGATCAAGAACCGCCAGCTGGATGCCACGCTGCAGTCGGCGGGACTGGGCGTTGCGTCCATCAAGGATCTTTCGACCTCTGTCGACATCACGGTCGTGGCCGTCCCAGAGGATGTTACGGCGAAGCTCGGACCGCCCTATATCGCGGGCACGATTCCGGCCGGGACCTATCAAGGGCAGGATGCTGATGTCGCAACGGTCGCGGTCGTCAACTTCCTCGTCACGAGCGAGGACGTGTCCGAAGAAACGGTCTATCAGATGACCAAGCAGATGTTCGAACACCTCGGTGAACTGCAGTCGGCGCACGCGGCCGCCAAGATGATCACGCTGGAAAACGCGACCCAGGGAATGCCTGTACCGCTTCATCCGGGCGCCGAGCGTTACTACAAGGAAAAAGGCTTGCTTTGAGCCTCCCTTCAAGAGCAAGCCGGGGCCGGCTTTCGCAGCCGGCCCCATCCGAATTGAATCGCCCTGGGAGGACGCGATGCTGCACGATTCCATGAAACATGAAATGCCGGAGGAGGCCGGCGACCTCGGATTGCACGATCCCTTGGCCGAATCCTTTCCCCTATCATTTGAAGGCCGCCTGCTGTTCTGGATAGCCATCGTGTTTTCTGCTTTCCAGATCGCGACCGCGGCCCATTTTATCGATTTTGCCAGCCAGATTGTAAGGGCGATCCATGTTGGCTTCCTGATGTTGCTGACCTTTCCCCTGATGGCTCTGGCGCGCCGGAAGTCCGGCGCATGGAAGGCGGTTGCCTGGGCATTGGCGCTGGCGGGCGTCGCGGTTGCTCTCTACCAGTATGTGGAGTATCTGCCGCTGACCCTTCGCGCCGGCGATCCTCTGCCGCGCGACATCGTCTTCGGTGTCGTGGCGCTGACGACTGTGTTTGTGGCAGCCTGGGTGGTGATGGGCCCGGCGCTGCCGATCATTGCGGGCCTGTTTCTGGCCTATTGCTTCTTCGGCCAGTATTTGCCGTCGCCGCTCAACCATCGCGGCTATGATTTTTCGCAGGTCATCGACCACATGGCCTATGGAACGGAGGGGATCTACGGCATCCCCATCTATGTATCCTCGACCTATATTTTCCTGTTCATCCTCTTCGGCGCGTTTCTTGAGAAAGCGGGGATGATCAAACTGTTCACCGATGTCTCGCTCGGCCTGGTGGGGCATCGCACCGGCGGGCCTGCGAAGGTCTCCGTCATTTCCTCTGGCCTGATGGGAACGATATCCGGCTCCGGCGTTGCCAATGTGGTCACGACCGGTCAGTTCACCATCCCGCTGATGAAGAAGTTCGGCTATCGTCCGGCCTTCGCCGGCGGGGTCGAGGCGACGGCATCGATGGGCGGACAGATCATGCCGCCGGTCATGGGGGCGGTCGCCTTCATCATGGCCGAGACGCTTGGCGTCGAATATCACGAGGTCGTCAAGGCCGCGATCATTCCGGCCGTTCTCTACTTCGCATCCGCCTTCTGGATGGTGCATCTGGAGGCTGGAAAGCATGGCCTGGTCGGCATGGGCAAGTCTGAACTGCCATCCGCGGCCATGGCCCTGAAGGATGGCTGGTATCTCGTTCTACCCCTGATCGTTCTCGTCTATTTTCTGTTTTCGGGTTACACGCCGCTCTATGCCGGCACCATCGGCCTTGCGCTCACCGTCATGCTCATCCTTGGCGGCTCGATTGCGCTCGGGCTTCCGCAAGGCGTTATCCGGCTTATCTTCTGGGTCGGCCTCGGCCTGGTCGCCGCCGCCTTCCTCGCCTACGGAAACCGGGTGATGCTTGTCGCGGTCGCCGGGCTGATCGCCTGGAACGTGCTCACGAAGGGCGGCCGCGAATCCCTCGTCATATGTCGCGATGCCTTGGCGGACGGGGCCAAGACGGCGCTTCCCGTCGGCGTTGCATGCGCGGTTGTCGGCATCATCATCGGCACCATGACCCTGACCGGCGCAGCCAACACATTCGGACAGTTCATCGTGTCCGTCGGGGAAAGCAACCTGTTCCTGTCGCTCGTCCTCACCATGATCACCTGCATCGTGCTGGGCATGGGAATACCGACCATACCGAACTACATCATCACGTCGTCGATCGCGGGACCGGCTTTGCTGGAACTGGGCGTGCCGCTGATCGTCAGCCATATGTTCGTGTTCTATTTCGGCATTCTCGCGGACCTCACGCCGCCGGTGGCGCTGGCCTGTTTCGCGGCCGCGCCGATTGCGAAGGAAAACGGTCTGAAGATCTCGTTCGAAGCCGTGAAGGTCGCGGCCGCCGGCTTTGTGATCCCGTTCATGGCGGTCTATACCCCCGCCCTGATGCTGCAGGATGGCGGTCCGCTGGCGGAAACGATCGGCTACGCGCCGGCGGTCGCCTACATCGTCTTCAAGGCGGCGCTTGCGATCGGCCTTTGGGGAACCGCCGTCATCGGATATGCGGGAACGCGCCTGAATCCGTTCATGAGGCTCATGGCCGCGGCGGCTGCGGGAACCCTGATCGTTTCCTTGCCGATAACCGACGAGATCGGCCTTGTGCTGGCTGTCGTCTTTGCGTTCCTGGTCTATCGCAAGGTCAGGCGCAGTGCCGTTTCGCAGGCGGCGGGCACATGAGCCTCTGTATTCTCGCTGGCGGCAAGGTCGCCGTCATCGCCGCGACAGCGTTCTCGCTCTCCTGGATCCACTCGGTCGAAAAGGTCGAGTGGCAGGAGGACTGGGCGATCGTCGACGCTGAGCTCGTGCTGACCGAGGCGAGGGTCAAGGGATCGGGCGCGGGGATGGACCCCGGCGCCGGCGCCCGCCTAGTCGACGGGTGGTGGACGTGGCATCCCGAAGCGCCGCCGGTCGGCACGCTTCATCTTGCCGCCTCCGGCGCCACCGTTTCGGGGTGGAAAATCTGCTACGGGCGGCAAAACGATTGCATGACGTTTGGCGAAGCGGCTGGCGACACGATTGCCCTTGCCGAGTGCGGGCCTGAAGGCGGATAATGCCGAGGACCGATGATGAGCCCGGTACTGTCGATGAAACGCTACAAGATATCCCTGGGTTCGATCGCCGTCGTGTTCGTCTCGGCCGTCGTCGTTTGGCTTCTTGTCGACGACAGGATGAAGAAAGCCATCCTGGTGCGACTGGAGCAATCCGCCTTTCTCGCGGCCAGAAGCGTCGAAGCCGAGATCGACCGCTTCCGATACCTGCCGACGATTGCGGGCGAAGACGAACGGGTGAGGGCGCTCTTGCGCGCGCCGCGCGACCCGGAGCGTGTTGCCTCGGCCAACGCCTATCTTTCGAACGCGGTGGCCGCTTCCGGCGCGACCTATCTGTACCTGCTCGACAGCGAAGGCCTGACATTGGCATCCAGCAACTGGGATCAGCCCGATAGCCTGGTCGGCAGGAATTACGGTTTCAGGCCGTATTTCAAGGACGCGATGAAAGAAGGCGATGGCAGCTATTACGGGATCGGCGTGACAACCGGAAAGCCCGGCTATTTCATGTCCCGGCGGATTGACGCGGGGCCGGGCGGCCAGCCCGGGGTCGTGGTCGTCAAGATCGATCTTCTGCCGCTTGAGGCAAGCTGGGAATCGGCCGCGCAGAACCTCTCGCTTGCGGATCGTTACGGGATCGTCTTTCTCACCGGCAACAGCGACTGGAAATATCGGCCGATTGCCCGGCTGACGCAGGCTACGCTCGACACCCTGATCGCCTCGCGCACCTATGAAGGCATCGATCTGAGCACCCGGCAGCCGATTGCCGCCGGCGAAAATGCCGGTGACCTTCTTGAAAGCGGCGAAGACCTGTTCGAGAGGATCGACGACAACCTTCTCTCCGCATCGATAAGGCTGCCGAGAGAAGGCTGGACGCTTTTCGCCAGCGCCGATCTGACACCGGCCAGAGACAGCGCCACCCTCTGGAGCCTGATCACGGTTCTTGTCGGCATGCTTCTCACCGGCGCGCTTCACTTTCTGTTGCAACGCCGCCAGCTCGTGGCGCTGCGGCTCCAGCAGAGCGAGATGCTCGAGCGCAAGGTCGAGGAGAGGACCCGCGACCTGGCGCATGAAATCGAGGTGCGCAAGGCGGCGGAACACGACCTCAAGGTCGCGCAGGACGGGCTTGTCCATGCGGAAAAAATGGCTGCCCTCGGCCGCATGTCGGCGGCCATCGTGCATGAGGTCAGCCAGCCGCTCGCGGCGCTGGAGACGACGCTGGCGAGCACCAGCCTGCTGGCGCGCTCGGTTGAGGAAAAGGGCGTCTCCAGCAGGATCGATTCAGCGCGCAATCTCGTCCGGCGGATGCAGAAGACCGTGAGGCATCTCAAGACGTTTTCGAGAAAGGACCGGGCGGAAATCGAAGTCTTCGATTGTGTCGAAAGCCTCAGGGCTGCCGTTGAAATCGCCGGATCACGCGCGGACAGGATCGGCGTGAAGCCGAAGATCGAGGCCCGGGGCGCAGCATATGTGGCCGGGTCGGCCATCCGGCTTGAACAGGTCTTCCTCAATCTGCTGTTGAATGCGATTGATGCTCTGGAGCAAAGCCCGTCACCGCGGATCACGGTCACCGTGAACGCATCCGATGCTTATGTGGACATTGCGGTCTCCGACAATGGCCATGGCATCAGCCCGGAAAATTTCGACCAGGCAATGGAGCCGTTTTTTACCACCAAGGCGGGGAGCGAGGGGCTGGGTCTCGGCCTTTCGATCTCTGCCGCTATCGTCGAGGATCACGGCGGCGAGCTGTGCCTTTCGCCCGATCCGCAAGGGGGAACCAGAGCGACGGTCAGGCTGCCGCTGCATGTCGAGAAAGTGAGGGCCGCCGAATGAAAAAGGACCATGTCTTCATTGTCGACGACGACCGTGACCTGCTTGCCTCCGCGACCGACTGGATCGAAATGAACGGGTTTCAGGTTACCGGCTTCAACAATGCCGTCGATGCGTTGAGACAACTCGACAACATCGTCCCCGATGTTCTCGTCTCGGATATAAGGATGCCCGGCGTCGATGGCATGACATTGCTTTCGACCGTCAGGAAGAGCCATCCGGGCCTGCCGGTCATCCTGCTGACGGGCCACGGCGAGACCCAGCTTGCCGTCAGGGCGATGAAGGCCGGCGCCGAGGATTTCCTCGAGAAACCTTATGACGCCGACCATCTCATCGCAGTGCTCGGAAGGGCGATCAAGCGCAATACGATGAGCGCCGAGATCAGGCGTCTGCAGAAAATCGTTCTCAACTCTGCCGACGGCGTGGGGGAGATTATCGGAAACCATCCCTCGATTGTCCGGTTGAGAGAGAGAATTGCGACGGTTGCCGCGCTGGACGTCAATGTCCTCATCGTCGGCGAGACAGGAACCGGCAAGGAGCTTGTCGCCAGAACCCTTCACGAACAGAGCGACCGTGCGGCGCGACCGTTCGTGCCGATCAATTGCGCGGCCATACCCGACGCGGCATTCGAAACGGAGCTGTTCGGCTTTGCAAAGGGCGCCTTCCAGGGAGCCGACAAGGATCGTTCGGGCAAATTCGAATATGCGTCCGGCGGCACTGTACTGCTGGACGAAGTCGATGCGCTTGCCCTGCCGCTTCAGGCGAAATTGCTGCGCGTCCTGCAGGAGAAAATGGTGGAGAGGCTGGGGGAAAACCGTTCCCGCCCGATCGATGTCCGGATATTGGCGACCTCCAAAACCGATCTGCAGAGCGCGATCGCGAACAATGAATTCCGCGCGGACCTGTTCTATCGCCTGTCCGGCGTGACCGTTTCGGTCCCGCCGCTCAGGGAGCGCGCCAACGACATCCTTCTGCTTTACGCCCATTTCGCGCGGCTTGCCGCCCGGCGTTATGGCTCAAAGCCTTATGAACTCGCCCCCGAGCACGGCTTTCGCCTGCTCATGGAGGCATGGCCGGGCAATGTCCGGGAGCTCAAGAACAGAGCCGAGGCACAAGCACTCGGGATCGACTGGGCTCTCGAAACCGGATCGCACGGGGATGCGCAATCTGGGCCGTCCGCCGGCCTGAATGACGAAATCAGGCAATATGAAAAATCCCTGATCCAGCGCGCGCTGACGACCGCCGGCAACAATGTCGCGGAAGCCGCGCGGATTTTGCAGATCCCTAGGCGGACGCTGAGCGAAAAGATCGCCAAGTTTGGTTTGTGATGACCGGCGGTCTTTCGCAAAATTTCCGTCTGGTTTCTGTCATCGTTATGACCCGATAAGGTGATGCCAGCCTAGCACTATTTTGGCTTCCGGTGCTGCTGAGCTTGCGGCTGTTGCTGCCGGAAAGCTGGACAAGCGACCTCACGCGCATTGAGAAAGCCGGTGTGCTTGCGCCGTTTCAGGAATATCGCACAAAGCCCGAGATCGCGATTGAGGAGATCGATCGCGTCATGGCTGCCGGAGTGCGTTTCGGTTGCGTGCTGGCTGATGCCGGTTACGGGCTGTCCGCTCCGTTCCGGCAGGCACAGAGCGCACGTGGCCTTTGCTGAGCCGTGGGTATCCCTCGGCGCCAAAAGGTCTACCCGGCCGATGTGCACCTGATCTTCCCGGTCGCGTGGCGCGGTCACCCCCGTGTGCGGCATGTGCCGGACGTCAGATCCACGGCGGTGCACACCATGCTTGAAGACGCGAAGTGGCGGCAGGTCAGTTGGTGCAAGGGAACGAAGGGACGCCTGACGGCCCGCTTTTCCTGCAAGCGCCCGCTTCCTAAATTCAGTGCCATTGTCGTCATGCAGAACAGCTTGTAATCCGGCGATGGGCCGTGGGATATCGATCCTCGGCGCATCCACCCCTGCCGTTTTGTCGTAAACTGCACACGGGAAGCAAACGCCTGAACGCGTGGTGCGCCATCGGACCCCTTGTCACGAGCACCAACAAGGGGAACCCTGGATACGGAAAGCGCTGAAGTAACCGTGGCAGGGCTTTCAAAAATCGCAAAAATTGCGTAATCGATATTCAGGCAATGACAGCAGTGAGCAACATGACCTCGACCGGCCGCAGACCCAACCAGACCGATATCGCCTCCAGGCTCGGCGTTTCCGTCAGCACGGTCTCGCGTGCGCTGGCGAATGAGGAGGGCATATCCGAAGCGGTTCGGCGGGATGTACAGCGCATGGCGCGGACGATGGGATACCGGTCCAAGCATATGCCGGGCCTACGGGCTATGGATCGCCGCGTGGTCGCGCTCGTTCCCTTCGCCAATGCCACCGGAGGGCTTTCGAGCTTCTATGTCAGCATTCTTGATGCCATGCGAAGCGAGGCGCGGGCCTGCGGGCTTGATCTCGACGTTCGTGTAATCAGCGAGCGGACCGTCAATCTGGACCTCATAGACCGTCACGTAAAGGAGGCCGGCGCCGGCGCGGTATTGCTGGCGGGGATCGATGCGACTGAAGAACTGGCCGTGTGGTGCCGGGAGCAGGATGTCCATGCCGTGCTCGTCAACGGCAGCGATCCGCTCATGCGCATCAGTTCGGTGGCGCCTGCAAATTTCTACGGGGCATACATGGCCACGAAGCACCTGCTTTCGTGCGGCCACAGGAAGATCCTGCATTATACCTATGGCGACCGGCCGACCATTCTCGAGCGGCGGCGCGGCTTTGTAACGGCGATGGCGGATGTGCCGGGAAGCGAGGCTGTGCTGGTTTGCGGTGAGGAGCGTACACCTCTCGAACTGCTGAGCGATATCGCCGGGCGGAAGCATGATGCCACGGCGCTGTTTTGCTGGAATGACATTGCCGCGGTGGAAATCATGGAGGGGATAAAGGGCGGTCTTGCCTCGGCCGGTCAGGGTTTCTCGATCATCGGTTTCGATGACCTGCCGCTTGCGGCCATGACCTCGCCCCGCCTTACCACGATCCGCGTCGATCGCGAGGCGATCGGTCGCGGCGCGATCCGGCTGCTCTCGCATCAGCTCGAGGGCGAGACGGCGATCCAGCAGATGGAAATCGGCGTGTCTCTGGTCGCGGGCGGCACGGTTCACGTGATTGCCTGATACCGGCTTTATCGCGGGGAGCGGACGCCGGAAAATTTCCGCAACGGGTCGTCATGGCGGCAAGCGAGCGCTGTGTGCATCTTCACCATTTGCATCTGCATCCTGAAAATCACCAGAATAACAATAACTTGTAGAATGTGGTCATGAACCGTTGTCGTGGTTTATGCAAAAAATGCAAATAAATGAATTAGTGTTGATATTTTGCGTTTTTGCGAATACGGTTTCTCCGTTCCAGAAGAGACGGGGTCCGGGGAGGGATCCCGAGGGAGAAAAGAACATGGCTTATGCAATTCGTGTGCGGCGGTCGGTGAGGCACTCCGTGCTCGCGACATCCGCTGTAATGATGCTTTCAGGCGCAGCACTCGCCGCGCAGCAGGCGCCGATGCTCGATCCGCTGGTCGAAGACGGCACGCTGCCGCCGGTGGACGAGCGCCTGCCGGACAATCCGCTGGTGGTGGAGCCGGTCGATAGCATCGGCAAATACGGCGGCACCTGGCGTTCCGGCCTGCGCGGGCGCGGCGACAATGCCTGGATTTCGCGCACGCTGAATTATGACGGGCTGGTGCGCTATAATCGCGAATGGGATGAGATCATTCCCAATCTCGCCGAGAGCTGGGAGGTCAGCGAGGACGCGCGGCAATATACGTTTCACCTGCGCGATGGCCTGAAGTGGTCTGACGGCACGCCATTCACCAGTGCCGATATCGCCTTTGCGAGCGAACTCATCCAGGACCCCGACTATCCCGTCGGCGGCCTGTTCCTGACCGATCCCGGCAACCCGGTCACGCTTGAGGTCGTTGACGACACGACCTTCACCTACATCTTCGAAGAGCCGAACGGCCTGCTCCTCGACGAGCTGGCCGGGGTCAATGGAATCACCCTGGTCTCGCTGCAAAAGGCCTATTGCGGGCAGTTCTATCCGGCGGAGAACGAAAACGCCGATCAACTGGCCAAGGACGAAGGCTATGAAAACTGGGCCTTCATGATGGAGGACAAATGCGCCTTCGGCCAGGAAACCCAGCGGTGGAGCAACCCCGACCTGCCGTTCATGAATGCCTGGGTGATTGACGAGCCGTGGACGGCGAATGCCAGCCGCGTGGTGTTCGAGCGCAACCCCTATTACTGGAAGACCGATCCGGACGGCAATCAGCTACCATATATCGACCGGCTCGAAATGCGGGTCAGCGAAAGCGCCGAGGAATTGACGCTGATGGCGCTCAACGGCGAAATGGACTTTACCGACCGTCATATCACCACGGTGGCGAACCGGCCGCTGTTCTATGACGGCCAGCAACAGGGCGATTACCGGCTCGGCGCCAATGTGCCATCGCAGTCCTCGACCCTGGTGCTCCAGCTCAACCTGAACCATTCCGACCCGGTCAAGGCGGACCTCTATAACAGCAAGGATTTCCGCATCGGGCTGTCGGAGGCGATCAACCGTCAGGAAATTATCGACACCGTGTTCACCGGCCAGGGCGAGCCCTATCAGGTCGCCCCGCGTCCCGAATCCGAGTTCTATGACGAGGAGATGGCCAAGCAGTATACCGCGTATGATCCCGAGGATGCGATCGCGCATCTCGAGAAGGCCGGCCTGACGGAGACGAATGGCCAGGGCATCCGGCTGATGAGCGACGGCAAGCCGGCGGTCATCACCGTCGATGTGATCTCCGCTTTCCGCCCGGAATGGATCGACATGCTGGAGTTGATGTCGCTGCAGTTGCGCGAGGTCGGCATCGATCTCGAGATCAACAATATCGACCGCACGCTGTTCTACGACAAGCGGCCGAGCGGCGATTTCGACGCCCAGGTCTGGCAGGGCGATGGCGGCCTCGATGTCATTCAGGAGCCGCGCTACTATTTCCCGGCCAATGCCGAATCCGCCTGGGCCTTCCAGTGGCAGTCCTGGTTCAACGGAACTGACCCGGAAATCGCCTCCGAACCGGTCGAATGGGCAAAGGAACAGATGGAACTCTATAGCCAGCTCAAGGCCTCTCCCGATCCTGAAGAGCGCAAAGCCCTGATGCGGCAGATCCTTGACATCGCCAAGGAGAACTTTCCGGTCATCGGTGTCAGCCTGGCCCCGGACGGCTACTACATCGCCAAGAACAATTTGCGCAATGTCTACGAGCCGATGAAGCATGCCTGGCTGTTTCCGACGCCGGCGCCCTACGACCCGCAGCAGTGGTACTTCGACTAGCACCCGAACGCCTCCTCCCGGGTGTCTCTTCCTCCGCGGCCCGCGTGCCGCGGAGGAACCGCCCGGAACCTGCAGAAAGGGCACGTTTCATGCTCGGTTTCATTGTTCGGCGGCTAATTGCGATGGTGTTGACGATCTGGGCGGTTTCGTTCGTTTCGTTCGCGATCATCCAGCTTCCGCCAGGCGACTACCTGACAAGCTACATGGCGGAGCTGAGCGCCGCCGGCGACCGGATCGATCCGGCGACCATCGAGGCGCTGCGCCGGCAATATGGCCTCGGTGATCCCTTCATCATCCAGTATTTCAAATGGATCGGCGGCGTGCTGCACGGCGATTTCGGCAACAGCTTCGAATGGAGCGCGCCGGTCACCGATCTGATCTGGGGACGGCTCGGCAATTCGGTGCTCGTCGAGGGGTTGGCCGTGCTGGTCATGTGGCTCGTCGCTCTGCCCATCGGCATTTATGCGGCGGTGCGCAAATATTCGCTCGGTGATTATCTTGCCACCATCGGTGGTTTTATCGGGCTTGCCATTCCCAACTTCCTGTTCGCGCTGGTGTTGATGTATCTCTGGTACATCTATTTCGGCGAAACGCTCGGCGGTCTCTATTCGCCCGATCTTCAGGGCACGCCGTGGAACCTTGAACGCATTCTCGATTTCCTGGCGCATGCCTGGGCGCCGGTCCTGGTTCTCTCGACCGCCGGAACCGCGCAACTCATCCGCGTGATGCGGGCCAACCTGCTGGACGAGCTGACCAAGCCCTATGTCACGACCGCCCGGTCCAAGGGGCTGCCGGAATGGCGGGCGATCCTGAAATACCCGGTGCGCGTGGCGCTCAACCCGCTGGTCTCGACCATCGGCTGGCTGTTGCCGACCCTGGTGTCGAGTTCGGTCGTGGTTTCGGTGGTGATGAACCTGCCGACGGCCGGTCCGCTGCTTTTGCGCTCGCTTACCACCCAGGACATGTATCTCGCCGGCGCCATCATCATGCTTCTCGGTGTGCTGACCGTCATCGGAACGCTGATTTCCGATCTGATCCTGGCGTGGATCGATCCCCGCATCCGCTATGGAGGACGCTGACATGACCATCATCACGGACATGTCCGAACCGGCGGCGGTCGAGACATCCGCCAAAGCTACCCTGACGGGCCGGGAAACGCAGTTGAAAATGACCTGGCGCCGCTTCAAGCAGCACCAGCTCGCCTTCGTCTCGCTGTGGATCGTGATCGCGTTCTACCTGGTCGCGATCTTCGCCGAGTTCGTCGCGCCGACCTCGCCAGGCGCCTACAATCCGCGCTACACCTATGCCCCGCCGCAGGGCCTTCATTTCATCGCCCGCGACGCTGACGGCGGCTTTCAGTTCGGCCCCTATGTCAACGGCTACAAGACCGAGATCGATCCCGAGGCCTTGCGCCGGGTGTTCACGATCGACCCTGAGGTCCGTCATCCGGTCGGCTTCTTCGTGCCGTCGGAGCCCTATAAGCTGATGGGTTTCATCCCGATGAACCGCAAGCTCTTCGGCACGCTGGAACCGCGCGCGCCCTTCTACGTGATCGGCGCCGACAGGCTCGGGCGCGACCAGCTCAGCCGGCTGGTCTATGGCACCAGGGTTTCTCTGTCGATCGGCCTTGTCGGCGTGATCCTCAGCCTGTTCTTCGGGGTGATCATCGGCGGCTTTTCTGGCTATTACGGCGGCTTTTTCGACGGTATCGTGCAGCGGACGATCGAGTTCATCCGCTCGCTGCCGACGATCCCGCTATGGCTCGGCCTTGCCGCCGCCTTCCCACGCGACTGGGGGCCGCTGCAGACCTATTTCGCGATCACAGTCATCCTGTCGATGCTGGGCTGGACGGAACTTGCCCGCGTGGTGCGCGGCCGGTTCCTGGCGCTGCGCACCGAGGATTTCGTCACCGCGGCGCAGCTTGACGGGGCATCGGACTACCGGGTGATCGTCAAACACATGGTGCCGTCCTTCACCAGCCACATCATCGCGGCAACCACGCTGGCCATTCCGGGCATGATCCTCGCGGAAACCGCGCTTTCCTTCCTCGGCCTCGGCCTGCAGGCGCCGATCGTCAGCTGGGGCACGCTGCTGCAGGATGCCCAGAACATCCGCACGCTCGCCGGCGCGCCCTGGCTGTTGTCGCCCGGCGTGGTCGTCGTCGTTGCCATCCTTGCCATGAACTTTCTAGGAGACGGCCTTCGTGATGCCGCAGACCCCTATGGACGATAAAGCAGAACTGCTCAGGATGGAGAATGTCAGTATCGTGTTCTCCTCGCCCGACGAGGCGGATATCGAAGCCGTCCGCCAGGTCGATTTCACCCTCACGCGCGGCAAGACGCTGGCGCTGGTCGGCGAAAGCGGCTGCGGCAAATCCGTCACCGCCCGCACCATTCTGCGCCTTCTCGACAGGAACGCCCGGATCGGAACCGGACGCATCCTGTTCCGGGCCGAGGGCGAACCGCCGGTCGATATCGTGTCGCTGAAGCCCGACAGCCCGGCGATGCGGGCAATTCGCGGCAACCGGATCTCGATGATCTTTCAGGAGCCGATGAGCTCGCTGTCGCCGGTGCACACGATCGGCGACCAGATCGACGAGATGATCATCATTCATGAGCGGATCGACCAGAAGGCCGCACGGGTCCGCACGGTCGATCTCCTCGAACAGGTCGGCATTCCGGGCGCGCGCCAGCGGGCGGATGCCTATCCGTTCCAGCTTTCCGGCGGCCTGCGCCAGCGCGCGATGATCGCCATGGCGCTTGCCTGCAAGCCCGACCTCTTGATTGCGGATGAGCCGACGACGGCGCTCGACGTCACGACCCAGGCGCAGATTCTCGATCTGCTGAGGGCGTTGCAGGAAGAATACGGCATGGCGATGCTGTTCATCACCCATGATCTCGGCGTCGTCGCCGAGATCGCCGATGAGGTCGCGGTAATGTATCTCGGCGATGTTGTCGAACAGGGCAATGTCTTCGACGTGTTCCGGGCGCCGCAGCATCCCTATACGCGGGCGCTGATGCGCTCGATTCCGCGCATGGTCCGCCGTGCGGAGCGCGAACGGCTGGCGCCGATCGAAGGCAATGTGCCATCGCCGCGCAACCGCCCGAAAGGCTGCGCCTTCACCTCGCGTTGTCCCCATGCCTTCGCCCCCTGCGCCGGGGACTATCCCGAGCGCACGACGACCGGCGAGGCGCATTGGGCGCGCTGCCATCTGCTGACGCATGATGACGCCCCCGCAGTTTCCGGTCTGAGACAGAAGACTGCAGAAGCGGCCCACCAGGGAGGACACGTATGACCGCGCTTCTCGAAGTCGAAAACCTCTCCAAGGTCTTCACCCTCAAGTCGGGCCTTTTCGGGGACACGATCTCGCTCGCCGCGCTCTCCGACGTGTCGCTGACGGTGGGCAAGGGCGAGACGCTCGCCATCGTCGGCGAGAGCGGATGCGGCAAGACCACGCTCGGCCGCTGCATCGTGCGCGCCGTCGATCCGTCGCACGGCCGGGTGACCTACCATCCGCAGGACGGCAACGCGGTCGAATTGTCCAGGCTTTCCAAGCGGCAATTGAAACCGTGGCGGCGTGATATCCGGATGATCTTCCAGGATCCGATGTCCTCGCTCAATCCGTATATGCGGGTCTTCGACCTCGTGGCCGAGCCGCTGCGCATCCACAAGGCCGCCCGCGGCGCGGAACTGGAACACCGGGTGGTCTCGACGCTTGAAAAGGTCGGCCTTCCAAGGGATGCGCTGCAGCGCTTCCCGCATGCCTTTTCCGGCGGCCAGCGTCAGCGGATCGGCATTGCCCGCGCGCTGGTGCTCGAGCCGAAACTGGTGATCGCCGACGAGGCAGTCTCCGCGCTGGACGTCTCGATCCAGGCGCAGATCCTCAACCTTCTGGAGGACCTGAAGGCCGATTTCGGCCTGACCTACATCTTCATCAGCCATGATCTCGGCGTGGTGAACTACCTCGCGGACCGGGTGGTGGTGATGTATCTCGGCCATGTGGTCGAGAGCGCGCCGACGGAGGCCTTGTTCGAGCGGCCGCGCCATCCCTACACGGAAGTGCTGCTCGACGCGCTGCCGATCGCAGACCCGACCCGGCGTGGAAAACGCCACGACACCGTCAAGGGTGAGATCCCCTACCTCGGCGACCGCCTGGAGGGGTGTCCCTTCCACACGCGCTGCAAATTCGCCGAGGACCGCTGCCGGAAGGACAAGCCGGTACTGAGGCCGATCAATGGCGGGCCGAGCGAGGCCGCCTGCCACTTTGCCGAAACGATTGAACTCAAGGGCGCCTTTTCGGACAGCCCGGCTACAGGAACCTATGCCTAGATGACCTACGATCCCACCACTGCAAATCCGCTCTACGGCAATCCTCTCAAATCGAGAGGCGATATCGAGCGGGCGCTGCACGCTCTCTTCAATCCGCTCCTGCCTTTTTTCTCCGAAGGCCGCGCCCGTGTCCGGCTGAGCGGCAATGCCGCCCATTTCGACCGCATCGCTGCCGATGTCGAAGGATTCGCCCGTCCACTCTGGGGGCTGACGCCCTATGCGGCCGGCGGCGGTTCATTCGACTATTGGGATTATTTCCGCGATGGCATTGCCAACGGCATGGATCCCGACCACCCGGAATTCTGGGGCACGGTCGAGCGTACGGACCAGCGCATGGTCGAAATGGCCGCAATCGGCTTCACGCTGCGCATGGTGCCGGACAAGGTCTGGGACCCGCTGCCGGGAAGGGCAAAAGACAATATCGCCACCTATCTGAAGAGCCTGCGCCGCTATGCCTATGCCAACAACAACTGGAAGTTCTTCCGCATTCTCGTCGACATGGGGCTGACGCGGGTCGGCGTCGATTTCGACCGGACGCTGACGGAGCAATATCTGGAGGAGCTCGACGGTTTCTATCTGGGCGACGGCTGGTATCGCGACGGCAATGTCCGCCGCATCGACCACTACATCCCCTTCGCCATGCATTTCTACGGTTTGATCTACGCGAAGCTTGCCGAACCCGGCGATGCGCGGGCGGACGCCTATCGGGAGCGCGCGGCGCTGTTTGCCAAGGACATCCGCCACTGGTTCGATGATGACGGCGGCACGCTCGCCTTCGGCCGCAGCCTCACCTATCGCTTTGCCTGCGGCGGCTTCTGGGGCGCGCTGGCCTTTGCCGATGTCGAGGCGCTGCCCTGGGGCGAGATCAAGGGCCATTTCATGCGACATCTGCGCTGGTGGTCGCGCCACCCGATTGCCGACCGCGACGGCGTGCTGTCGATCGGCTACGGCTATCCCAATCTGTTCATGAGCGAGAGCTACAATTCGGCGGGTTCACCCTACTGGGCCTTGAAGGCCTTTCTGCCGCTCGCGCTCGGCGCGGATCATCCGTTTTGGCGGGCGGAAGAGGCCGGCACGGATTTCGGCAGTGATCCTGTTGCGATGAAACACCCCGGCATGGTGATGCAGCATCAGAAGGGCAATGTCGTCGCGCTTTCAAGCGGCCAGCAGAACCACCAGATGCGGCATGGCGCCGAGAAATATGCGAAATTCGTCTACTCCTCGCGCTACGGCTTTTCGGTCGAGGTTGACGAGCGCGGCTATGAGCGCGGCGCCTTCGACGGCATGCTGGCGCTTTCCGACGACATGCGCCACTACCGCGTCCGCGAGGATAACGAAGTGGCGCAAATCGCGGGGAACACGCTCTTTGCCCGCTGGAAGCCCTGGGACGACGTGACGGTGGAGACCTGGCTCGTCCCGGCCGGCGATTGGCATGTGCGGGTGCACCGGATCGAAACCCCGCGTGCGCTGCACGCCACCGAAGGCGGCTTCGCAATCGGACGCGCCGACCTCGACGCGGACCAATGCGAAGAGGCGGACGGTGTGGCGCGCGCGCAGTCGGAGACCGATCTCAGCCAGATCGTCGACATCTCTCCGGAGGGAAAGCGGCAGGGTCGGGCCCAAAGAGCATTGCCGAACACCAATCTGATCGTCGCCAAGACCATCGTGCCGCAGTTGACCGGTGGCGTGCCGGCCGGCACGACCGTGCTGGCGACCGCCGTTTCGGCAACGGTGAACGGTGTCGATCCAGGCGAGGCGCCTACGATGCCGGATCTCGGTGAACTGGAGGCGCTGTTCAGGCGGGAAGGTGTCACGGTCAGCGCCATAGATATCGCGGAGAGGTACTGATGCGCCCACGCGTAAGCTTCGCCATGGCCACGGACAAGACACAGCACGTCTTTGACGAGCGGCTTTTCGACCGGCTCGCCCGGCACTGCGACATCCTGTCCAGGACCCCGATGGAGGATTTCTCGACCGTGCAGGCGCGCGACCTTCTGGCCGAGACCGATATCCTGGTCACCGGTTGGGGTTCCCCCTTTGTCGGGGAGGAGGTCCTGCGGCTTGCCCCGCGATTGCGCCTGATCGCCCATGCGGCGGGAACGGTGAAATACACGATCGGCGAGGCGGTCTATGCCGCCGGCATCGCCGTCACCCATGCAGCGGCGGCCAACGCCGTACCGGTGGCCGAATACACGTTCGCCGCGATCATTTTCGCCAACAAGCGGGTATTCGAACTCAGTGATATATACCGCCGCGACCGCGGCAGGACGGCGACCTGGGCGCTGATGAGCGAGCCGATCGGCAACTATCGCCGCACCGTCGGCCTGATCGGCGCCTCGCACATCGGCCGCAGGGTGGCCAAGTTGCTTGAAATGCTTGATGTGGATGTCCTGCTGCATGATCCCTATGTGACGGCCGAGGACCCGGTGGCGGCGAAGGCGCGGCTTGTCGATCTCGATACCCTGCTTCGGAAATCGGACACAATCTCGCTCCACGCGCCGGCCTTGCCCGCGACCCGTCACATGATCGGCGCCGCCGAGTTTTCCAGGATGCGGGATGGCGCCACCTTCATCAATACGGCGCGTGGCATGCTGGTGGATCATGAGGCAATGATCGGCGAACTGCAAAGCGGCCGGATCAGTGCCATCCTCGATGTTACGGCGCCCGAAGTGCTCGAGGCGGGATCACCTCTCTATACCCTGCCGAATGTGTTTCTGACCCCGCACGTTGCCGGTGCCGGCGGACTGGAGCGGCTGCGGCTGGGCGAGATGGCGGTGAGCGACATCGAGCGGTTCGTGTCCGGCCGCCCGCTGGAGCATGCAATCCAACCCGAGCTGCTGGAGCGGTCGGCATGACTTCGAAACTCGAGGATAGCCTCGACATGGCAGCCCGCGAAGCTCGGCTGCAATTCCTCACCTGGGAACGCACGCCGGACGATATCGAAGCCCCCGCCCACCGGGCGCGCTGCGCCCGTCTGTCGGCAACGGCGGGCGCAGCAATCGACGATACCGCCTATATCGCGGAAAAGGCGGCGGTGTTCACCGACAGGCTTGTCCTGGGCGCTCAGTCCTATATCGCCGGCTATGCCATCGTCCGGGGCGATGTCACCCTCGGTGCCAATTGCACTGTCAATGCCTATGCCTGCATTGCCGGAAAGGTGACCTGCGGCGATCACGTACGCATCGCCTCGCATGCCCAGATCATGGGCTTCAACCATGGTTATGAGGACCCCGATGTCCCGATCGCGCGACAACCGCATGAAAGCCGGGGGATTGTCATCGAGGACGACGTGTGGATCGGTGCCAATGCGGTGGTGCTCGATGGCGTCCGGATCGGCCACGGCGCTGTCATCGCCGCTGGCGCCACGGTCACCCGCGACGTCCCGCCCTTCACGATTGCCGGGGGCGTGCCGGCAAAGCCGATCCGCCGGCGCGGTGAGAAATCGAATACCGACATCGAAGCGGCGCTCCGATCCGTTGGCGCGAGCATCGGGACAGAATGGCGCACGATCCTCCAGAGGAACCTGCGCGACGGGGTCTATGTCTCACGCGAGGCCGACGGCCAGGAGCGATCGAGTATCCGACACCTCTGCGATGCGATCGAAATCGCGGCGGGCCTCGATGAACGTCCCGAAGGGCTCGACATTCCAGCCGCAATAATGATGCTGAAGGCGATACAGGATCCCGAAACGGGTCTTTTCCCCGACCCCAGCCGTCCGCCGCGGCCGGACCTTCCCTTGCGCGAGGACGGATTGGCGCTCTACAACACCCTTGCAGTCGGCTATGCGCTGGAAGTGCTCGGCAGCCGGCCGGATCACAGGATTGCCGCCGTGGAGCTCGATGCTCCCGATCTCTGCGCCTGGCTGGAAAGCCTTCCCTGGCGGACCAATGCCTGGGCGGCCGGAGCCTGCGTTGATGCGATCGGAACCGCCCTTTATTTCAACGCGCGCTACTTTTCGACGGGGCGGGCGCGCGAAACGCTGTTCGGCTGGCTCTCGCTCCATGTCGACAGGAGCACCGGCCTCTGGGGTTCGCCGACGGCCTCGGAAGGCCTGCTGCAGCCGGTCAATGGCTTCTATCGGCTGACAAGAGGCACGTATGCGCAGTTCGGCCTGCCTGTGCCCCACCCCGAGGCCGCGATCAATTCCGTGCTCGCCAACTACCGCAACCATGATGGTTTTTGCGGTTCGACCTATACCGCCTGCAATCTGCTCGATACCATCCACCCGCTGCTGATCTGTCTCGACCTTACGGATCATCGCCGGGCCGAGGTCGAGGCTGTCGCCCGCGCCATCATCGCCCGTGCGCCATCGCGCTGGCGGAAGGGGGAGGGCTTCGCCTTTGCCGATGGCCAGGAACCCGGCCTGCAAGGCACGGAAATGTGGCTTTCGGTCATCCATCTGGCGGCAAAGCTTTTGAAGCGCGAGGATGCCTTCCACTATGTCCCGAAGGGCGTCCATCGCACACAGGCCGTGGGCCTCGGACTATGAACAGGAATTGAGGAGAAGATCGCCATGACGAAGCGGAAGGCGCTTGTGGTTTACGGCGGAATGGAACTGCATACGCCGAGGGAAGGCGCCGAGGTCGTCCGCCAGATCCTGGAGGAGCATGGCTTTGCGGTTCAGGTGACCGATGATTACGACGCGCTCGGCGCCGATGACGTCGGCTCCAATGCCCTCGTGGTGCCGGTCATCACGGATGGCGTCCTCGAACCGGAAAAGATGGCGAGGCTGATTGCCGCGGTGCAGGCGGGCACGGGCCTTGCGGGATACCACATGGGGCTTGCGACCAGTTTTCGCGCAAGCGTGCCCTTCCGCTATGCCGCGAGCTGCTACTGGGTTTCCCATCCGGGGAACATCATCACCTATCACGTCGACGTCACTCGTCCCGATCATCCGATCATGGAGGGGATCGAACCCTTCGAGCATACATCGGAGCAGTATTATCTGAATTACGATCCGGCCGTGGAGGTGCTCGCGACCACGACCTTTTCCGGCGAATTCCATCCCTGGCGCAGGAACGTCGTCATGCCGGTGGTGTTCACCACCACGCACGGCCAAGGCCGGGTGTTCTATTCCTCCCTCGGGCACACCGCCGACGAACTTGAAATCCCCGATGTGCGCCTGATCCTGACCCGCGGCCTGCTCTGGGCGGCCGGGGCGCTTTGACGGCCGGTCATCTTCGCCGAGCGTCTCGGCGCGGCTTCCGGTTTCAAATATCAATCGACACTGACGCCAATTCAGTGATGATCGCTACGACATCAGCGAAGTTGTCAGCCGGGATTGGCGCGGCCTTTATGCCCAAGCGGCAAGAGACGGGGCCCCGCAGACTAAAGTTTCGAAACTTCCGGTTCCGACGAACCCTGCCACTCCAGCCGCCAGATGGAACCTTGTCGCAAGTTTTGAACAAGCGACGGATGGAAGGCAACGATGCATGTGCCGCCCTTCGATCTGACAGAAGGGTAAATGAGCCCCGGGCTGTCCTTTTCCTTTCGCAGCCATCTGGAAAGCGTCTGGCCTGCCGGGTAGGCAATTGCAGGGTCAGCGCTCAAAGATGGGGCTTCCGTGAACTGGGCGTCGCGCAGATCGTGAAATACGCCAATGAAATCCGCGATCAGCTCCGCGTAATCGGTCACATTCTCAAGCCGGGCGATCGCCTCGAGCTCTCTCGAGATATGAAAAGATACCTCAGTCAAGGCGGTTTCGACCTCGAAAGCGCAATACCATGCGCCGCGTTCCTCGTCATTGAAGCGATTTCCACCCGGGCGCGTATAGGTGAAAGCTGCATTTATGAAGGTGTGGCCAGCGCGGCCAAAGACGAGTTCCTTCGGATCGAGGTCCAGTAGACCGCCTTCTTGGGCTTGGAGGCGGCCGCTCGTTGCACCCTCCAGTTCCGCCAAATCTCCCAGGATCCCATGATTGTGAGCGAGCGGAAGCAGTACCGGCTCCTTGAGCCTTGCACTGGAGATAAGTCGAACCGTGTCTCGCTGGGCAATATCCGCGCGAGGAGGCTCAATCACAATCCGCCTCGCAAAGCATCAATATGGCGCCGCACGAGCAGCAGTTTTGGAATGCCGCCCTCAATCATCACATCAATCGGCCGACGGCCGTCAAAAAGCGGCCCCTTGTTCGGCAGCTTCACCCACTCGTCGGCCAGTTGGTCCGAGAAGAGCAGGTGCAGGCCCTTGAATATTCCGATAAGCGCGCTCACTCGGGTCAGTGCATCTTGGGAAAGGCTACCGCTCCATTCCCCCTTTTTCATCCTGAACCAAGTTCGTTCGGAGACATCGCCCAACAAAGCGCAAATTTCCACACTGGTCAGCCGCCAAATCTCGGCCAGCCGGACAACACCGGAGACGGCGACGGGGGTCAGTCTCTCTCGCGCGTTTGTATCACCCAAATTAACGGGTGATTGTGGTATTCCATTGTCGCGCACTTCATATGCTACGGTCATAGCAACCTCCATATGTCAGTCAATATACTGCCAATTGGCAGGTTTTCAAGATGCTTCCCGCGGTATTGGTGGCTGGGGCGGCGAAAACGCTGACATATGGCGAGTGCTTGCGCCGATATGTAAGGACTCGGCCCTTAGGCGATTTTCGGAGCAGCATTTCGACATTCGCGCTCGGATAGAGCGCACCCGAGACATCGTCATCAATCAGATAGCTGGCGACCTGCGAAGAGGCGTCCGTATCGACCGCGCCGACGGCGACCATGAGATTGTCGTCACTGTGATTGATCTGAATCTCGAGCGCGGTTGGGAACCATGACCATCGTCGCGACCCCGCCGATCGTGGTGTCGACGAGCCGGTAGACGGACTTCGAAAGGTTCGCGCCCGAGAGTGGATGGGCGACGATATAGACCGTTGCCGCCGCCCAGAAAGACCGTGAAAAAAACAAACCGGATGGCAATGAAATAGGCCAGCATGGCTGCCAGGAATGTCTTGAGGGAGAAGATCACATTGGCGCTCGTGGCCACGGGCCGGGCGCTCATGCGTCATCGCCCGGCTCTGTTGCCGGACCCGCCTCGCAGCGTCTGTCTGCATCGCGACCGAGGCCGTAAAGGGCGGGGGAAACATAGCAGAAGGGTGTAGCGGCAAGGCAGGCCTGCAGATAGGCGTCCTCGGGATCCGCACATTGAACGCTTGGCCCATTCGGCCGGACGCGCGCGAACAACGCGCATACTCCACTGACACCGGTGGCCATCCGCCTGGTCAAGGCCGAAAAGCCCTCCCGGAGCCGTCGGATCGATATCGGACGAGCAACGTCGCTAACGGGTGAGTGTGTTTCTGTGTCATGACGATAAGCCATTTCTCATCTCCGAAAATCATGTCTTCTCGGAAAGGCTATCGACAAATTTTCCTGATGAATTTAGGCATTCAACAAGATGATGACTAAATTCACCCAAATTCCGATGTCGCTCGCCTGGGCGCGCAGCGATGATGATCTCGACAGGTCGACCGCGCGCGCGACCGCCGTCAGGATCGATGTGTCAGAGAACGAGCGGGAAGCTCCGCAGCATCATCATCGCAAGGGGCAACTGGTTATGGCGCTTAAAGGCGGCGTCACCTGCCGGGTTCCGGGCGGGATGTGGATGGTGCCGCCGCGCTGCGGCATCTGGGTCCCCGGCGGAATGCCCCACAGCAATGTCGCCACGGCCAATGCCCGCCTGTTCTTTCTGTTCGTCGAACCGGGCGCCGCGGACCTTCCGGACCGGTGCTGTACCCTCTCGCTCTCGCCGCTGGTCAGGGAACTGATCATCGAGATGGCGGATCATACGGAGGTTGCGACTGCCGAGGCTGAGACCTTGACGAAGCTGCTTCTGTCGGCCCTGTCGCGAATGCCGGTCGAACGCCTGCATCTGCCGCTGACGGAGGAACCCCGACTCAACCGGATCGCGTCGGCGCTGGCTGACGATCCGGGAGATCGCAGCACGATTGCCGAATGGGCGGCGCGCGTGGCGATGAGCGAGAATTCGCTCGCGCGGCTCGTCCAACGGGAGACTGGCCTGACATTCGGTCGCTGGCGACAGCAACTGCAACTGATCGTCGCCATCCGCAGCCTCGCTGCCGGCGCGACGGTGCAACAGATCTCGGGCGACCTCGGCTACGAATCCGTGTCCGCTTTCATCACCATGTTCAGAAAGGCGCTCGGCACGTCGCCAGCCCGATATCTCAGGGATTTTTCCGGGTAGTCAAGTGCCCGATTTTTCGGTTTCCGATCGCTATGGACGGTGCATGTGCAGATCTGCCGCCGCATCAAAGCGGGCTACATCATTGCCAGCAGTGCCAGCCCCGCTTTGCCGCCTCTTGTCGCGGCGCTTCTGCAATATTTCTTCAAGAACGGTGCCATGCTGATCGACTGCGCGCCAGAGCCCGAACCTCTCTCCAGCGCATATCAAAACAACCTCGACGAGATTCCCAAACATCGCCGGGGCGCCTGTCCTTGTCGCAAGTTGCGGGCGATCCGGGTTCGAACCTGGCGATCCAGCGGCGAGCCGTCTTATATCACGCGTCGATCCCACGCTCGCGCAACATTTCCTCAACGTCACGCAGGCTCACATTGAACCGCAGGAGGCAACTGCAAGCCGGCTTATGTGACAAAGCCCCCGCGACAACACCCTATGACTTCTCGTCAATCCCATCGCCCAGATCGATTGCAGCGAGAATTGCGGCCTGCACGGCCTTGTCCTGTGCTGCCACGGCGGCCGTCAGTTTCAGCAGGCGCTGGCGGGTCTGGTGGAGCTGATCGACCAGAGACAGCACGACTGGCACAGTTTCCGCGTCGATCTCCAGTTCATAATGCAGGGTGCAGATCAGGCGGATGCGCGCGCATTCCATCTCCGAAAAGAACAGAGTTCCGGCGTCTTCCTGTGGTGAGATCAGCGCCTCGCTGATCCAGGCGTCGAGATCGCTTCGCTGCAGGGCCTCTATCTGCTCGACAATTTCGTCAACGCGCATCATTTCAACATCTCCTTGCGCGGTTCGTCCCGAGACTTCGGCTGCCAGGTCTCTAGAAACGCGGCCAATTCCGGTTCATCGCCAGCGGGCAAGACGACCTTCAGAGTGATCATCTGGTGCCCGTGCTTGCCGGTCTTGCGGTCGAGAACTCCCTTGTCGCGCAGTCGCAATGTCTGGCCGGTATTCGCACCTCGCGGAATCGTTACGGCGACCGATCCGCTGATCGTCGGCACGGTGATCCGCGCCCCCAATACGGCTTCTTTCAGTGTGACGGGGACCTCCACATGGATATTGTTGTCCTTGCGGCGGAAAAACGCGTGCGGCTCGACATGCAGTTCGATAAAGGCGTCACCGGCCGGCCCGCCGCCGAAGCCGGGCATGCCCTGGCCTTTCAGCCGCAACATCTGCCGGTCGTCGGCGCCCTCGGGGATGGTCACGTTCAGTGTCTTGCCCTCGGGCAATGTGATGGTGCGAACGGCGCCGTTGGCCGCGTCCATGAAGCTGACCGGCAGCACGTAACTCACATCCTGCCCCCGCGCCCGAAATGAGCCCTGTGACTGTCTCGTTCCCGCCCCGGCGCCGAAAGCGCGGGCCAGAAAATCCTCAAGATCCTCATTACCGGCAAAGCCATCCTGCGCTGCGTGGGAGGGGTGGCCCGGTCCGTCGGCGAAATCACGGTAGTACCGCTGTTGGGGTTTCTCCGCTCCGCTGGCGTCGATCTCGCCCGCGTCGAACCGCCGACGCTTCTCCTTGTCCTTGAGCAGGTCGTTTGCCGCCGAGATGGCCTTGAACCTCTCCTCGGCCGTCTTGTCATCCGGATGCAGATCAGGATGATATTTGCGCGCAAGCTTCTTGAACGCGTCCTTGATCTCCTTGTCGGTCGCGGTGCGAGCAACGCCGAGGGTTTCATAGGGGTCGGTCATGCTTTGATCCCATCTCATGCGCGTTCTGATCGGCCTTCGATATATCGGGGGCCGAAGTGTTCCGCTGGGCTCGCCTGAATTCAGTATTGCGAAACCTATACAGCATGGCGGCGAGGCGCAATGGAAACGATAATTCCATGCGTTTCGCCTGAGCAACCGAGGGCTACATGGCGTTACCCCTTTGGATGGACCTGCCGTAAAGGTTTCTGCGGCCACAATCATCCACCGGGCAGGATGGAGAAGCCCATCGTCAACCGACGCCTTGATCGTCGATGGGACGGTGTCGGGTGACGGATAGAGGGTAGGTCGCGCTATTCTGACAGTGCGGCTAGCGGTCCGTTGGGGGGTGCTCGATCCATCCGTGGCGCAGTGTCGGATTGCTTATGCGCCCCTGACGCGGAGTTCCGGCGGCAGGGCGTCTGGCGGATCAGGCGAAGTCGGCCGCCGAGAGAACATAGACCGCCTTGCGACCCTTCAGGTAAATCTTGCGAGCCTTGTCGTAGATCGTCTCGCGCGCTGCGTCGAATGCAGCGAGATAGCTCGCTTCGCCTTCGGCCGGATTGCTCAGCGCATCGGCCCTGACGAAGAACATGACCTCGAACATGCCGTCATGCCCGGTGAAGCGGACGCGTCTGCCGTTTTCGTCGTAACTGCGGCTTTGATTGGGAAAAGCAAGTGCCATGGCCGAATACATCCTTGAGAAGGTGGCGCGAAATGCCACTGTTTGAAAACAGGCGAGCAGACCGGACCCCGTCATCAGCAAAAGAAGCCTGGTAGACGATCGTTCGGGTCGGGGCTGCGGCCGCCTGGAGCGCGTTTCGATCTGACGGGATTAGCCTTTCGGCTTGCCACGCGTCACATTGCTGTTGCCGGCGTTTCTGACCAGCGAACCGGCAAACGGCGCGTCGACAACCGCCGCGGCTTTTTCCTTCTTGGGCTTTCTGATTTCGCGATTGCTTCGCTTTTGACCTTTGGCCATCTGGTAACTCCGCTTGTCCGGCGCGCTTTGTTGCGGTGGCGCCTGTTGCTTGCCGCTGGTAAATCCGGGAATTGCGCACGGCGAGAAAATTCTTCCGAGGCTTCGCCGGGATTTCAGTCCCTGAGGTCGTTCAGCCCAATGCGCTGGCGGATGCGCCGCTGGCCCGGCAAAGACGCTCCCGGTTACGCGCATGAGCGGGCATCGCTTCACAATCCGGGCGAAATCCTAAAGCGCATTTCTCGAGACGATTTTTAAAGAGGTCGGTTTTAGCGAACCGTAAAGCTATATATATCTATGAACGAGATTAAATAACAGGGCATAATAGTGACATTTTCATAATAATTACGTTTCTTTATTTTCGATATTTCTTTTATAAAACTAAATTTTCGCCTTGATTTAAACAAGAAACAAGCCCATATGGATTTCATCGATCTTGTTTGACGAACTTTGTTTTGCGCCTCGCGCTTTGGTGATTTTCCCATCAACATCGACTTTATCGTCCGGCTGCGGCCATCATGGCCAGCCGGGCATTCTCTCTGATTGATTGAAAGGAAATCGTCATGAGCACTGGTACAGTGAAGTTTTTCAACAGCACCAAGGGTTTTGGCTTCATTGAGGTCGAAGGCGGCGGATCGGATGTATTCGTCCATATTTCCGCCGTCGAACGCTCCGGAATGAGCGCCATTGCCGAAGGCCAGAAGCTGTCCTTCGATGTCGTGACCGATGACAGGTCCGGCAAGAGCGCCGCGGAAAACCTGCGCGCTGCTTAAAGTTTGTCTCTGTTCCGTGACCACGGATGTACTGGCACGGAATGTCGAGACGGATGGATCGGCCGGGCAATGCGCTCGGCCTTTCTTGCTTTGAGCGACCGTATGCAGGTCGCGGCGGCGAACCTTTCGAGACAGATTTCGCGCGTCCCGGTCAAGCTTGGACCGGCGCCAGGAGAAGCCATGGACCGCAATACCGCAAAGGCCGAAATCGAACGGAACCACCGTTCCTGGATCGCAGCGCTTGCGCCTTACCGGCAGGCCAGTCCGCTCCGCAGCACGATCGAGATCGTGGTCACGGCGTTGCCCTTCGTCTGCTTGTGGGGACTGCTGGCACTGGCTGTCCTCAACGGCCACTGGTGGGCGCTGTTGCTGACGGTCCCCGCGGCCGGTTTCCTTGTACGCCTGTTTGTCCTGCAGCATGATTGCGGGCATGGCGCGCTCTTCGCCCGCCGCCGCGCCAACGACTGGACCGGTCGCGTCATCGGCGTTTTCACCCTGACGCCATACGATTACTGGCGCCGGACCCACGCGGTTCATCACGCCACGACCGGCAATCTCGACAAGCGCGGCATCGGCGATGTCGATACGCTGACCGTCAGGGAATATCATGCCCGATCTTTCTGGGGGCGGCTGCGCTATCGTCTTTATCGCCATCCGGTCGTGATGTTCGGGTTCGGTCCCGCCTGGCTGTTCATCTGCCAGTACCGGTTGCCGCTCGGCCTGATGCGGGCGGGTCTGGAGCCTTGGACCTCGACCATCGTCACCACCGTCGGGGCCGCCATTCCCGTTGCCCTGCTGATGTGGCTCATGGGGCCGCTTGCTTTTTTGACGGTACAGCTGCCGATCACCCTGATGGCGGCGACGGCCGGGGTGTGGCTGTTCTATATCCAGCATCAGTTCGAGGAAACCCACTGGTCTAAGGGCCGCAACTGGGATTTCCAGAATGCGGCGCTCAATGGCAGCTCGCATTACGACCTCCCGCGTCCGTTGCGCTGGATCACCGGCAATATCGGTATCCACCACGTCCATCACCTTGCGGCGAAGGTGCCGTTCTATCGCCTGCCGGAAGTGCTGCGCGATTACCCGGAATTGCGCGACACGGGCCGGATCACGCTCATGGAGAGCCTGCGTTGTGTCAGGTTTGTGCTGTGGGATGAACGAACGGGCCGACTGGTTTCATTCCGTCAGGCGCGCCTGAGCGCGTGATGCCAAGGCCCAGCCCTGTTTTCTCCGCCGCAAAGAGGGGCAACCGGAGTCACAACCAGATGCCGAAGAAATCGAAGGCGGAAAACTAAAAGTTGACAACCGGATGAAAAGACCCCATATATCGATGGTCGATATTTGCTTGTTAAGCTTTAGTTATTGTGCGTTTGACACCGCTACTTGAACGAACCTTTTCTTCCAAAAATCGCTATCACCATCCGCAGCGCTTTCGGCGTTGTGGTCTTCTATTGCTATGAAAGGGTTCATCATGACCACTGGCACAGTTAAATGGTTCAATTCGACGAAGGGCTTCGGCTTCATTCAGCCTGACAATGGCGGCGCCGATGCGTTTGTTCACATCTCCGCCGTAGAGCGCTCCGGAATGCGCGAGCTCGTGGAAGGCCAGAAGATCGGCTACGACCTCGAGCGCGACAGCAAGTCGGGCAAGATGTCGGCCTGCAACCTGCAGGCTGCCTGAAATATCCCGGTATCCATTCTCCAGTGACCACGGATGTACTGGCACTGTCGAGAGCACGATACCAACAAGGTCAGGCTAACCGCCTGGCCTTTTTTTGTTGCCGCGCTACCGTGCGGCGTCCAATTCGGAAAAGATCATGTCACAGACACACAGCAAATCTCGCCAGAAGGCCGAGATTGCCTTTGCCAATGCCCAATCGCAATTCTTCGCGCGCAATGCGGTCGTCGAGGAACTGGATTTCCTCGCTCTTGCCCGCGAGGAAAAGACCCGGCGGCTTCGTGAAGCCCGCCTTGCAAAAGAACTTGAACACCGGAAGGCAGCGACCGCCGCTCTCATCGCCAAACGGACCAGGACGGCATGACCTGTTCAACACGACGTACAGATAGTGTTTTGCAGAGCGCCGGAAACAGCGCCTGATCGCTCAAAGACGATCAGGCGCTTGAGAACAAATTGGGCCTAGAGCCCTTCGGGCTTAAATGGAAGCGTTCTGCGGCAAGGAATTTGCGCCAGGACCAAGGGCTTTGGCGCAGGGCATAGCCGTCGCTATGTCCAAGCCGAAGACCGCCGGTA
>MDSV01103032.1_pt1 | contig 121400 bp, 132 predicted proteins | sample 810851 | NCBI WGS metagenome assembly MDSV01 (sample SAMN05326640, study PRJNA326480) | marine metagenome | isolation source: seawater | place: Atlantic Ocean: North East | collected 2012
CAGCTCCTGAAGCAGCTCCTGAAGCAGCTAAAGAAGAAGCCAAGGAAACTCCAGCTCCTGAAGCAGCTCCTGAAGCAGCTAAAGAAGAAGCCAAGGAAACTCCAGCTCCTGAAGCAGCTAAAGAAGAAGCCAAGGAAACCCCAGTAAAAGAAAAAAAGAAAAAAACTGATTAATTAAAATCTATGACTATTAATACAAAAGATTTTATACAAGTTGGTAGAATCGGCAGACCTAAAGGAACTAAAGGTCTGCTAAGATTCCAAAGTTATTTGCATGATGATAGAGAGATTAATGACATTAAGGTCTTTTATTTAGAAAGTGGAAAAAAAATTGAGATTAAACTTAAATCATTTGATAATAAAGGACCGCTTATAACTATAAATACTCTTGATAATAGAAATGAAGTTGAAAGTTTTGTAAACAGTCATGTTTATCTTGAAAAAAAAGATTTAGAAAAACCAAGTAACAAAGATGAATTTTATATTTATGAACTTGAGGGTCTAGATGTAATAAGCCAAAAAAATGAAGTTGTTGGAGTTGTTCATTCTGCTGTAAATTTTGGAGCCGGAGATTTACTTGAAATTTATTTTTTAAAAAGTAAAAAAAGGGAATTCATTCGTTTCACTAAGGACGAGTTCCCTGAGGTAGACATAAGTAATAAAAAAATTTTTATTAAAAATTAATGATAAATTTCAAAATTTATACTCTATTTCCTGAGATGTTCCCTGGGAATTTAAGTCAAGGATTAATCGGAAAAGCTTTTGAAAAAAAAATTTGGAATTTTGAAACTATTCAAATAAGAGATTATTCAAATTATTCAGCTAATTCAGTTGATGACAAACCTTTTAGTGGTGGTGCAGGCATGGTTCTCAGACCCGATGTGATATCAAATGCAATTGAAAGCACATGTAATACAAAAGATATAGATAAAAGTCACAAGATTTGTTTTTCTGCTAAGGGAAGGAAGCTAACACAAAATTATTTGGAAGACATCAAACATAACAAAAATTTTATTTTATTGTCAGGCAGATATGAAGGAATTGATCAAAGAGTAATAGAACACTATCAGTTTGAAGAAATATCTATTGGTGACTACATATTAAATGGAGGAGAGGGCGCTTGCCTAATATTTATGGAGGCACTAATTAGATTACAAAAAGATGTTCTTGGAAATCCTAAAACTCATAAAAATGAGTCTTTCCAAAGTAATTTAGTAGAATATGATCAATTCACAAGACCTTCTGTTTGGAGGGCTTCAGATGGAAAAACCTATGATGTGCCAGCAGATTTATTAAATGGCAATCATAGTGACATTGAAAACTGGAAAAAAACGAATTCTGAGCAAAATACTTCTAAAAATCGACCTGATTTATGGAAAAAGTATTTAAAAAATAAGAAAAATGAGTAGAATGTCCCAACTCGGGATCAAGCAAATTTACCTTATGGAGCAAGCAATGAGCGAAATTATTAAAAATTATGAAAAAAATCAAATCCAAGAGATTTTAAAAAATTCAAAAGTAACTGACTTTAGTCCTGGAGATACAATTAAAGTAAATATAAAAATTAAAGAAGGCGATAAAGAGCGTGTACAGGCATTTCAAGGTGTATGTATTGCAAAAAAAAATAATAATTTAAATTCTTCTTTTACTGTACGAAAAATTTCTAGCGGAGAGGGCGTAGAAAGAGTTTTTCCTTTATATAGTAATATTATTGAATCTATCGAAAGAATTAAAACCGGTGATGTTAGAAGAGCTAAGTTATACTATTTAAGAAATTTATCAGGTAAAAAAGCAAGAATTTCTGAAAGAACAGATGGAAGAAATTATGACGATAATCAATTTGAATCTATTGCTGAGGTTGTTGAGCCGACAGGAGAAGAAAAAATAGAAGAGGAAGTTAATCCTTCTAGTGATGTCACAAAGGATGCTCCAATAGTTGCTTCAGAAGAATCTTCGGAGACTGAAGCCCCTATTGTACATGTAACTGATGAATCTCCTGTAGAAGCTAAAGAAACAACATCAGATTCAGAAGTAAAAAAAGAAGAAACTGAAGCTAAGTAATTTCTACCTTGAGTACAGGTTCACCAAAAACATTATTTGATAAAATTTGGATTGACCATCTTGTTAAAGAAAGAGATGACGGTACTAGTTTAATTTATATTGATAAGCATTTAGTCCATGAAGTAACAAGTCCCCAAGCTTTTGAAGGTTTAAAAATATCTAACAGGTCTGTTAGAAGACCAAAGGCTACGGTGGCAGTTGCAGATCATAATGTACCAACATTTAATAGAGAAAATATTGAAGATGAACAAAGTAGAATCCAAGTTCAAACTTTAGCTAACAATACAAAAGAGCATGGGATTGAATATTTTGAATTAACTGATAGAAGACAAGGCATAGTTCATATAATAGGACCTGAACAAGGTATCACGCAACCAGGAATGACAATAGTTTGTGGCGATAGCCATACATCAACTCATGGTGCTTTTGGAGCTCTAGCTTTTGGTATTGGAACTAGTGAAGTGGAACATGTTCTAGCCACTCAAACAATTGTTCAAAAACCAGCTAAAAATATGAGAATATCTGTTAATGGAGAACTACCTTTTGGTGTTAAGTCTAAAGACTTAATTTTGTATATAATAGGTCAAATTGGAACTGCAGGTGGAAACGGTCATGTAATTGAGTACGCAGGAACATCACTAGAAAGTCTTTCAATGGAAGCAAGAATGACAATTTGTAATATGAGTATAGAGGCCGGAGCCCGAGCTGGATTAATAGCGCCTGATCAGACTACTTTTGATTATATAAAAGGTAGGCCCTACTCTCCTTCTGAAGAACATTGGTCAAAAGCTTTAGATTACTGGTCTTCTTTACCAAGTGACCCTAACGCACACTATGATAAGGAACTTATAATTAATAGTTCTGAAATTGAACCAATGGTTACTTGGGGGACAAGCCCTGAAGATGTAGTTTCAGTTCAAGGATTAGTACCAGACCCATCTTCAGCAAAATCAGAAAATAAAAAGAAAAGCATGCAAAGATCTCTTGAATATATGGGATTGGTATCAGGAACTAAAATTACTGATATTAAACTAGATAAAATTTTTATCGGCTCTTGTACAAATGGCAGGATTGAAGATCTCAGAAATGTAGCAGCAATTGTTAAAGATAAAAAAATTGCTGACCACATTCAAGGAATGATTGTTCCTGGGTCAGGATTAGTTAAAAAACAGGCTGAAGAAGAAGGTTTAGATAAAATTTTACAAGATGCAGGTTTTGAATGGAGAGAGGCAGGATGTTCTATGTGCTTAGGAATGAATCCTGATCAATTAAAACCAGAAGAAAGATGTGCTTCGACTTCTAATAGAAATTTTGAAGGTAGACAGGGTAGAGGCGGACGTACTCATTTAATGAGCCCAGAGTTAGCAGCGGCATCTGCCGTTAAGGGAGCTATTGCAGATATAAGAGAGTTTGAGTAAATGGATAAATTTATTACTTTGAAGGGAATAGCAGCCCCCTTATCAATAGTTAACATTGATACGGATATGATTATTCCAAAGCAATTTCTTAAAACAATTAAAAGAACAGGGTTGGGTATAAGTTTATTTTATGAGATGAGATATGACCACCAAGGAAAAGAAATTGAAGATTTTATATTAAACACCGACCCTTTTAACAAATCTAAAATACTTGTTGCAGGCGATAATTTTGGTTGTGGTTCAAGTAGGGAGCACGCACCTTGGTCATTAAAAGATTTTGGAATTAGCTGTATTATTTCTACAAGTTTTGCTGATATTTTTTATAATAATTGCTTTCAAAATGGAATACTACCAATTGTTGTTTCCGCAGATAATTCAAAGAAACTAATGGAACTAGCTTCAGAAAAAAAAGAATTTGATATAGATCTTCCTTCACAAACAATTAGAGTTGAAGATACCAGTATTAACTTTGATATTGAAGAGTACAGGAAGCAAAGATTATTAGAAGGATTAGATGATATTGGCATAACAATGAATTATGAGCAAAATATTTCTGACTATGAATTAAAGCAAAAAAATAATAAACCTTGGATTTTTAAAGACGTATAAAAATAATGAAAAAAATTTTAGTATTACCTGGTGATGGCATTGGTGTTGAAGTAGCTGATCAAACAATAAGAGTAATTGATCATTTAAATACCAGTAATAATCTTAATGTTGAATATGAAAAAGATTTAATTGGCGGTGCTTCCTATGACGCTAATGGAGAACCTCTAACACAGCATGTTTTAGAAAAAGCAAAACAAGCAGATGCAATTTTACTTGGTGCAGTTGGCGGCTCTAAATGGGATAATGTTGAAAGGACTAAGAGACCAGAAGCAGGACTACTTGGTTTAAGAAAAGAATTAGAGCTTTTTGCTAACCTAAGACCTGCAATTGTATTTGATGCTCTATCCTCCTCCTCCTCTCTAAAAGAAGAAATTGTTAAAGGACTGGATATAGTAATTGTTCGTGAACTAACTGGTGGTGTATATTTTGGCCAACCAAGAGGAATCGAAGAATATGAATCTGGAAAACAGAAGGCAATTGATACTCAAATTTATTTTGACTATGAGATTGATCGTATAGCACGTGTTGCATTTAACCTTGCTAGAAAAAGAAATAATAAGGTTACTTCAGTAGAAAAAGCAAATGTTATGGAAACAGGAGTTTTGTGGAGAAAAGTTGTTAAAAATACTCATAGAGATTTTGGGGATGTTGAATTAGAAAACATGCTAGCAGACAACTGTGCAATGCAATTAGTTAGAAATCCAAAACAATTTGATGTGCTTGTTACAGATAACCTCTTTGGAGATCTTTTAAGTGATTGTGCTGCAATGCTTACTGGCTCACTTGGAATGTTGCCTTCAGCTTCACTTGGTGCAGAAGTGGAAGGTAAGACAAATGGAATGTATGAACCTGTTCATGGAAGCGCACCTGATATTGCGGGTCAAAACAAGGCTAATCCTATTGCAACAATTTTAAGTTTTTCAATGATGCTTAGATATAGTCTTGACCAACAAGACTTAGCAAAAATAGTTGAAGATGTAATTCAAGAAGTTCTTAACGAAGGTTTTAGAACAGCAGATATTTATAACAACGACTCTCAAACTTTAGTTTCCTGTTCCAAAATGGGTGACTTGATAATAGAAAGATTATAAGGGCATGACATCTAAAAAACCAAAAATAGCAATTGTCGGAGCTACTGGAAATGTTGGAAGAGAAGTTTTAGATATAATCGATGAAAAAGAAGTTCAATATTCGGAGCTGGTCGCCCTAGCTTCAAAAAAATCTAAAGGATCTGAAATTCAATACGGCGAAGATAAATTAATAACTGTAAAAGATTTAAGTGAGTATGATTTTAATGGTACTGATATAGCTATTTTTTCTGCAGGAGCAAGTGTATCAAGTGATTTTGCCCCTATTGCTGCAAAACAAGGATGTATTGTAATTGATAATACTTCTCATTTTAGAACTGATCCGGATATACCTTTAGTTGTATCAGAAGTTAATCCAGGTGATTTAAAGAATTTTAGAAACAAAAACATTATTTCAAATCCAAATTGTTCAACAATGGGGTTAATGGTTGCTGCTAAGCCATTACATGATGCTTTTAAAATAAAAAGACTAGTAGTTTCAACCTATCAATCAGTTTCAGGAGCCGGTAAAGAGGCAGCGGATGAATTATTTAATCAAACAAAGAGCATTTACTCGAATGAGGCAATTACAAAAGAAAAATTTACAAAACAAATTGCTTTTAATCTAATACCCCACATAGATGTCTTTCTAGAAGATGGACAAACCAAAGAAGAATGGAAGATGTATAGTGAAACAAAAAGAATTATCGATCCTAATATTGAAGTTTCTTGTACATGTGTAAGAGTACCTGTTTTTGTATCACATTCTCTTTCAGTAAATGTTGAGTTTGAAAATTCATACGAAGAAGATCAAGTTAGAGAGATTTTTAAATCTGCACCCGGTTTAAAAATGGTTGATTACAGGGTAGACGAAGGTTATGTAACGCCCGTTGAGGTTGCAGGTTTAGATCCAGTTTATGTAAGCAGAATAAGAAGAGACTCTTCAATTCCTAATGGGCTCAACTTTTGGTGTGTAGCTGATAATTTAAGAAAAGGCGCTGCCTTAAATACAGTTCAGATCGCAGAAATTTTAATTAAAGATTATTTAAGCTCTTAGACTTATATTTCAATTTACCTTTTTTTATTTTAAGATTGTTAGCGCTGATTTTATTTTCTTTTAAGCTCTTAATAATTTCAAACATTTGATTGCTTACTAATTCTAATACTTTTGATTCATTGTAATTTTTAAATATATAGTGAGTAAATAATGCGGTAGAAATATCTCCTGCCCCAGCAATTCTTTTTTTAAATTTAATATTAGGGGTCTCTATAAAAAAACAATTATTTTTAGAAGCTATTAAGTTACAAAGCTTATTACCCCTAATGATACTTCTAATAAAAACCATTTTATTATTCTTTTTACAATAAGCCCTTGCATCTTTTCCCAAAAATTCTAATGAATAATTTTGCATACTTTTCTTCATTAAAGTACACCATTCAAAAAAATTCAGAGAAATATGTGTAGCAAAATTAATTATATTAGGAATAAATTTAATAACATCCTTGCTAACATATGCGCCTGTATCTAGATCCCCCATTACTGGATCTAGAACAAATTTTTTTTTATTTTTAACTATCTTTAGAACAGACTTTCCAATATTGGTATTTGGGATATACCCAACAAGAAAAATATCATCTTTTGAAATTTTAATAGTTTTTTTTAAGGACTGAAAAAAAATATTTGGAGTATCTTTTTTTATTGGAATCTCAATATAGTTTTTATGACCTTTATGAGAAGACAAGATGATAGTTGGAATTTGTATAACCTGATACCCTAAATTACCTAATACTAGACTTGCAGCTTGGTTTCCGACTAGATCACTTAAAACATTTGACTGAATTGATATAATTTTTTTCATATTACCTTTTAGAATTGACAATATTATAGTATTAATAGTGTTTTAAAATTAAGAAAAGGAACTAATTAAATGACATTTGAATTACCATCACTTAACTATGCAAATGATGCTCTTTCCCCAATCATGTCAGCAGAAACTTTAGAGTTTCATCATGGAAAGCATCATCAAACATATGTTACAAACTTAAACAATCTTGTAAAAGATACAGATTTAGCAAACTCTTCTTTAGAAGAAATACTTACAACAACTAATGGCGATGCTTCAAAAGCTGGTATCTTTAATAACGCAGGTCAACATTGGAACCATATTTTATTTTGGCAATGCATGAAACCAAATGGTGGCGGCGCAATGCCTTCTGAGTTAGAAAGCAGAATTGTTTCTGACTTTGGTAGCATAGAAAAGTTTAAAGAAGATTTTGTTCAGGCTGGGGTGACTCAATTCGGATCAGGTTGGGCTTGGCTAGCAATTGATAATGGAAAACTTGTGGTAACTAAATCAGCTAATGCTTCAAATCCATTAGTTGATGGTATGAAGCCTATATTTGGATGTGATGTTTGGGAGCACTCATACTATATAGATTTTAGAAATAAGAGACCTGATTACCTAAAGGCATTTGTTGATAGTCTTGCTAATTGGGATTTTGTTGCATCACAACTAGATTAAATTTAAAAAATGGAGCTACCTTATTAACTTAAGATAGCTCCGTTGGATAAAGTTAAGCGTCGATTACTCTGGAATGAGAACCAATCTCAATCTTCCTTGCTTTTTTATGCTCAGGAATTTCCCTTTCTAGCTCAATAACAAGAAGCCCGTTATTTAAGTCAGCAGCATTTACTTTAACAGAGTCAGCTAATTCAAATTTTCTATCAAAATTTCTTGTAGCAATACCTCTGTGCAAGTACTCGACATTATCAGCAGAGCCATTATCGGATTTATTATCACCTTTAATGGTTAGTAGATTTTCTTCTTGTGAAATATCTATGTTGTTTTGATCAAATCCAGCAACAGCCATTGTAATTTGATATTTATTCTTATCAGTTTTAACAATGTTATATGGTGGATAAGAGTTAGTTTTACTCTCTGTTGAAAAAACAGAATCGAAAAGTCTATCAAACTCGTCGAAACCAACGGTTGTTCTCCATAACGGAGATAAGTCAAATGTAGTCATAATTAACCTCCTTTAAGCGTTAATTTAATATTCGCAGTTTAAAACCTGCTTGTGTTTGTAGGCCCGTCATGGCGCCTACATTTTATATATGGGATTACTTAAATAAAGTTCAAGGTTTAAACTTTAAATAATTTTTCTGTAAAATTAGGAATGTCTGAATTCCAAAATACATTTTTCTTTATTTGTTCAAACTCTAAGTCTAGTACAGATGAAATTGCCGATGCATAAATTCCTCTCGCATCTATTGTGCTAAATAAATCCCTGTTTTCAAAAAGTTTATTTTTATTTAATCCAGGCCAATCAGAAAAGACTTGAGATTTTTTTAATAATCCTCCTGCCATTAAAATTGCAGAACCATAACCATGCTCAGTTCCATATCCTCCATTTTGTTCAACAGTTCTTCCAAATTCGGTAAGTGTGAGTATTAAGGTATTGTCAAATTCTTTTCCCAGGCCCTCATATAAATTTTTAATGACCATATCTATTTCTTGCATTTTATTTGCATGCTCCCCTTCATCATTTCCTTGTGCAGCATGAGTATCAAATCCTTCAATATCAAAAACAGCAATCCTTGGTCCCAAAGGATCTAATAATATTTTTGAAGCTTTTTTAGATAAACTATCCAAACTTTGGTTCCCACCTTGCATAGTTATAGGTCTATTGATTATAACATCTATAACATTAAGCAGTTTTTCTTCAGAAGCCCCTTCATAGGCAGATCTTAGTTTGTTTACAATTTCTCTTCTTGGCATTGAGTTATGGGCTGGATAAAAGTTATTATTTTGCTCAATGCCTCTAAGTAAAAGAGGCATAGGCAGTGATAAAGCCAAGCCAGAATCATCTAAGTTTGCAAGTTTTAAACCTCTTCCTAACCAGCCAGTCTTTTCTTTATAGGGAACAATGCCACCACTCTGCATTAAATTTTGACCATCAAAATGAGATCTTTGGGTATAAGGGATACTTGTTGCATGAACCACAGAAGCCTTACCAAGTTTCCATAACTCATGAAGTGTTGACAGCTTTGGGTGAAGGCCAAAATCTGAGTTTAATTTTATTTTTTCATCAAGCAATAATTCTGATCGGTATTTTTTAAGCATAGGGTCACCAATAACAGGAACAGCGGTTAGCCCATCCATTCCACCCCTTAATGATATAATAATGAGGTTTTTTTTAACTGAAGATGCAAATAGCGGAAGATTTAATCCTCCTACAAATAAAGTTGCTAAGCTACCTTGTAAAAAACTTCGCCTAGTACAGTTCATACTTTTAAGACCTCTGGAATATTAGCAAACATGACAAATCTATTTTGTGTAGTGTTCGCAGATAATACAAGCTTCAATACATTCTCAGGATTATCAAAGTTTTTATAAATAATTTTTTCGTAGAATTCATTATTATAAAGACTTCTGTTTTCTTTCTTAATCCCCTTTAGGTATGATTGGAATTGATTAGCATAGACCATTCTTCTAATAATTAATTCTGGTGATGTCCACTCATCTTCTTTGTCTATAAACCCATTTGGTTGACTAGCTCTAAAAACAGGATGACCTAAATCTTCTAATATCCATTGTATTTTTTTTTCACGCTTTGCAGGTCTACGACCTGCTATAAAAACAAATTTATCTGGACCCCAATAGTGTTTAAAATTTAACATTTTTGCATTTTGAATTAACCAAGTCTCTGGCATTAAGAATTTTTTATATTTATTTCCATATTCAAAAGCGACTTTCATTGTTGCTTTATGGATGTCAGGAAGAAATCCATCTGATTTTAACCATGCTTGAATAATTGGATTGATCATATCTTGGCTAGGTTCATCAGTCACAAAATGCTGACATAACTTTTTAGCAACAAATTCCCTACATGATGCATGGTTACAGAGGTCTTTGATAACAGCAAATAATTGCTTATTACCTGTAATTTTATTGTTCTTTGAATTATAGGTTTTTCCTAAAATAGTTTTTTGACCCATGTCGTGTCTTTCTGGTTGGAAACCTATAGGCCCTGCCCATAAATTTTTCTTAGACCATTTTTTCCCCCACCCAGTTAAAACCCTTGCCATGTCTATGACATCTGCTTGATTATATCCTGAAGCAGGCGAAACTGTATGAAGTTCTAAAAGTTCTCTTGCATGATTTTCATTTAAACCAACTTTTCTTTTATCACCATCAGAGTTTTCTCTTTTACCTTGTATAGAGTTTGGACCTATATTTTCTGAGTTATCTAAGTGATGTATCATCGCCCAAGAAGTTGTAACTTCAACTACCATTTCCTCAAATGTCTTATCCATTGATGGTCGTATAACTTCTCTCATATATGGCCCGTAATGCCATGACGATAAAAAATCTTTATCACTTAATGAAAAATGATTTCCCCAAAAATGCCACATTCTTTCAAATGCTGGCACACCATTATGTAAAGCATTATGGTGCCTTATTGAAAGTTCAAAAGGTTCAAAAAACTTCTCACCAGTTTGGGCTCTTAATTTATTTTTCTCTGTTTCGTATTCCATCCTGTTTTTGCGGAATCTTTTTCTAAGTTTTTCATCTTCATAAATGAATTGCCTAAACTTTTCTCTTTGATCTTCTACTGTAGGTAATTTTTCTGACCAAATTAAATCGTGATAGTTATCAAATTGATTAGTAGCCCAAATCAAAGGATCATTTGGAATTTCATCATTTTTTGCGAGTCCAAAACCAACTTTTCTAAAGTAAGAACTCATTCTTATAATTTACAGTAAAATTAGCTAATAAAACACTGTTGTGTTTGTGAAAATGATAAATTAATTTAATTATTGAATGGCTTATTTTATAAAGGCTCTAAATTCAGGGGATTCCTCTGTTTTAACTAAAGAAAAATTTATTCCTAAACAACCTAAAGAAAATGAAATTCTTATTAAAAATGAAAGTATAGGAATCAATTTTATTGATATTTATATTAGGAAGGGTATTTATCCTTGGCCAGTTGAGAAAGATCTTGTGCTTGGATGTGAGGGTGCTGGAATCATTGAAAGCATTGGCTCAAATGTAAAAAAATTTAAAGAAGGCGATAGAGTAGCCTATGTTAAAACAAACGGGGCGTATACTACTCATCGAACAATAGAAGAGAAATTAGTTGTTAAATTACCTGAGTTTATTTCTTTTGATCAAGCAGCTGCTGTCATGCTCAAAGGACTAACTGTAAAATATTTATTTGATGATAGTTTTAAAATCAAAGGACACGAAAATGTTTTATTTCATGCGTCTGCTGGAGGTGTAGGAATAATAGCAGGCCAATGGTTAAAGTCACTTGGAATTGAAGCTATTGGAACAGCTGGCAGTGAAGAAAAATGTACGATCGCAATGAAGAATGGCTACTCAAATGTCATTAACTACAAAGAACATAACTTTCAACCACTAGCAATGGAACTAACAAATGGAGAAGGATTTGATGTGGTATACGATAGTGTCGGACAAGACACTATGGTTAGGTCTTTTGGTTGTTTAAAAAAACATGGAACAGTGATTAGTTTTGGTCAATCATCAGGTGTTTATAAAGATTTAAAAATGGGAGATCTTCAAGCAGGATCTTTTTTTCTTTCAAGGCCAACTTTATTTCATTTTTTACCAATTCCAGGATGGCTAGATCAAGCTAGTACAATCTTATTTTCAAAGATACAAAAAAAGGAAATTACAATTGATTGCAAACATTCATACCCTTTAGAAAATGTAGGTAAAGCTCATAATGATATTGAAAATCGCAAAACCACTGGTTCAGTTATTCTAAAAGTTTAAATTTAGATTAATTACCGAATATTATTAAACACTTCTTTAAGTGTTTCTTTGAGTATGGAATACATTGTATCAATCTCCTCTGGCGTTGTAATGAAAGGTGGACATAAAACAATAGAAGGGCCAAGTGGTCTACAAATTAATCCTTTTTCAATGGCTTTATTAGCAACTTGTTCCCCCATATTTAATGATGAGTCGAAAGGCTGTTTCGTTTTTTTATCTTGAACCATTTCAAGTGCGCCCATTAAACCAATTCCTCTAGCTTCTCCAATAAACTCCATATCCTCAAATGCTTTTAACCCTCCCATAAATAATGGTTCAAGTGATCGCACGTTTTCAATTAATTTTTCATTAATAATAATATCTATTGCTTGGAGTGCTAAAGCACATGCAACTGGATGACCGCCAGCAGTAAATCCATGAGGAAATTCTTCAGCTTCGTACGAAGCTTTCATTAGCTCTTCAGTCATTCTTTCGCCTATAATTACTGCGCCTAATGGGAAAAAACCTGAAGTGATACATTTAGATGCTATAATAATATCTGGATTAATATTATATGTTTCAGAACCCCATAAATTTCCTGTTCTACCAAAACCACAAATAACTTCATCTGCTATAAAAGGAATATTATATTTTTTAAGTATTGGTTGAATCAATTCAAAGTAATTTTGTGATGGAGGTATAACTCCCCCAGCACCCATAACTGGTTCAGCAAAAAATCCAGCAATTGTATCAGGATTCTCTTTTTTAATTAATTCCTCTAATTCATAAGCCATTCTTTTTGAAAAATCTTCTTCACTTTCATTTTCATTAGAATTTTTCCAATAATGAGGACACGGAGCGTGAACAAATCCGTCAAGTGGTAACCCAAACTCACTGTTGTAGGGTTTTCCTGTCATGGATGAAGAAACAACAGTTACCCCATGATAAGAATTTATACGAGTAATTATTTTAGTTCTTTTTTTAAATCCTTTTCTTCTATTTAAAAACCATAAAAGCTTTACGCAAGTGTCATTAGCTTCCGAACCAGAATTTGTAAAAAAAACTTTTCCATCATTAAAAGGAGATATCTCAATTAATTTATCTGCAAGAAGAACAGCAGGTTCAGATATTCTTCCAAAGAAAGAATGGTACCCAGAAAATTTTTCATATTGAATTTTTGCTGCTTCAATCATTTTAGGATGATCAAATCCCACAACTGAATTCCATAATCCAGAATTAGCATCAAGATATTTTTTACCTTTATCATCATAAACATAAATACCTTCAGCTTTATTTAAGACTATTGCACCGTGAGTGTCCAAATTTTTTAGATCTGTAAATCCATGAAGAATATGAGATGTATTAGTCATTTTATTTTAATTGAATGTTAGTCTACCTTTTCATATAGATCTTCTAAATAAGGCATTTTATCAAAAGGTATTTCAATGATATTTAAATCAGCTATAAAATACCCAAAAAAAAATGCTATTAGCATTAAAATTAATTTAAACATAGAGGTTAACTTTATTGATTAATTTTGTAAAAAGAACAAAAAAAAGGGTCAAAAGTTTGAACTATTGACCCTTTTAATGAAGAAAAAAGTGACCACTAAGATAAAAGCCACTTAATCTAGTCTGCAAAAAAATAAGAGATTTTTCTCTTATTTGCAATTATATTTTATATAAAATACACATCAAGAAATTTGCAAAATATACTATATATTGTTCTTTATAGGATCATGATCTACTATAGATAGACAATAAACATAAGACCAATTTACACATGTTTAGTTTAATAAATCGAATCATTGTTAGTACTCCCGCATTTTTAATTACAGTAATTGGAATTATTTCTATTTTTATAATGATTTTTCTTACACCCGCTTTAGATAGAGATGAGTCAAGATACGCCCAAACTTCTTTTCAAATTTCTGAGACCAATGATTTTTTTAATCTTCAATTTCAAGATTCTCCAAGATTAAAAAAACCGCCAGGAATTTATTGGCTTCAATTTGCATCATTTAAAATATTTAATAATTTTTTCGATAAGGAAATATGGATTTTTAGAATAATTTCTTTATTAAGTTTATTGGTTTTGCTTTTTTATACTCATAAATTAGCAAAATTATTATTTTATGATATCAATTCAACTATACCTATCACAGCACTAACGGGAACAATAATTATAATTGTTGAATCCTTACAAGCAACTACCGATATGGCTTACGCAGCTTTTTCTTTAATGTCTTATTACTTCTTTATTAAGTCTTTTAATGAAGAAAAAAATTATTCTAATATATTTTTTATTTTTTCAAGTTTAGCAGCAATGATTATTAAAGGTCCAGTATTTTTAATTTTAATTATTATTATTTATTTCTATAAGTTTGCAAATTTTAATATTTCTTTGAAAAAGAAAATTATAATATTATCAAATATTTCAATTGTTGTTTTAGTTAGTATTACCTTAGCATTAATCTATAACATATCCACTAATGGACAATTTTTACAACATTCCTTAATAAATGATTTTGGTGCTAAATTAATAGAAACCCAAGAGTCTCATGGTGGTTTTTTTGGATATTATTTTTTAGGTTCCTTCTTAATAGTTTTTCCAATTTATCCCTTGATGCTAATAGGAATTTTTTTCAATTTATTTAAAAAAATAAACTGGGATCAAAATCTTTTATTAATTTTAATATCTATTTTTTCTTTTATATTTCTTCTAGAATTAATTCCAACAAAATTACCACATTATATTCTTCCAGTAGTGCCTTTAATGGCAATATATTTTTCTAGAACTTTAGAATTTATAGAGTTTAAATGGAGTAAGGTTTTTTTCTTATTTAATCTCTTTATAGTTGTAGGGTTTTTATTTGTTGATTATAAGTCATTTGAAATAACTGGTGAAGATAGGAAAAACATTTCATTTATTTACTATTTCTTGATGATAATTCCATTAATGCTCAATCCAATTTTTTATAAAAATAACCAATCTCTCTTAAATATCGTAAAAATTAATTCATTATCCTGTTCCTTGCTTGTTCTAATAACAGTAATGAATTTAATTTTTATTCATAAAAATATCTGGATTAGTAGCGGTATAAAGGATTTTATAGCTAAAAATTACGATTGTAATGAAGGTTATCAAATTACAATAGAAGGTATAAATGAGCCAAGTTTAATATTTAATTTTTATGAAAACTTTGATTCCTCAAGTAATTGTAGTATTAAGGTAATTGCATCTGAAATTGATGATATGCCAATTGATAACACTAATTCCACTAATTTAAGCTATTTTAATTATTCAAATAATAAAAAAATTAATTTAAATTTTTCTAAACAATGATTTTTTTTAAAAATTTAAGCTCTATAGAAAAGAAAATACTTTACGGATTTATTGCATCAATTTTTATTTTTATTTTTTTTGATACAAAATTGACTTTATTCTTTTATGGCCTAAACGATCCATTTAAATCTTTTTTTCATGCTATCACTAACTTTGGAAACTCTTTATACTATTTCTGTATTACTATAATTTTATTTTTTGTATTTAGAGTTAAAAAAGACACCTCAACATTATTTAAAAATATTTATGACCTAAATCTATTTACTTTTTATAATCTAATTTTAAGTGGAATTGTTGTTCAATTATTAAAACATATTATAGGAAGGCCAAGACCTAAAATGTTGATGCTTGATCATAATTCTTTAGATCTAAATTTATTTACTTTTAATTCCAGTTTTCATTCATTCCCTTCTGGTCATACTGCAACAATTTTCAGTGTTGTGTTTGTTTTATATTTTATTTTTCCTAGAGTAAAAAAATTTATACTTTCTTTTGGTATAATTGTAGGTTTAACAAGATTCATTATAGGGGCCCATCATTTCACAGATGTTATTGCTGGATGTGGTGTGTCTTTTTTTGTATTTATTTTTCTTAGGAATAAATTTTTAGATCAAGATAGATTATTTACAAAAAATAATAATAAAATTATTCCTAATGAGGGTATCCAAGACTTAACTTTAAAAATAAAAAAAATCTTTAATGATTATCAAGAAAAATTAATTCAAACACATTACTACTATAAATATTTTTTGCTTATAATAATCATTTCTATTGCTTTTTTTATTTTTCCTACAATAGATATAACAGTAAGTGGTATTTTTTACAGAGGATCTGGTCAATTTTTTGCTAATTCAACTGATTGGAATGTTTATATTTTAAGAGAAATTATACTTAAAATAATTGTAATAGCCTTATTTCTTCTTCCATTAATATCTTCAGTGCATCTTGCCTTTACAAAGAAACGTTTATTGAATTTATCTTTGAATAATTGCGCCTATTTATTCTTATCATCTATATTATCACTTGGAATTGTTGTAAATATTATCTTAAAAAATCTTTGGGGAAGAGTAAGACCAAACGATACAGTCATTTTTGGTGGAGACCAGCCTTTCTCTATTCCATGGTTAAAAGTATCTCATTGTGATCACAACTGTAGTTTTGTTTCAGGAGATGTTTCAGCTTATACGCTTTTACTGGCCTTAATTCTTGTTTTTGATAAAAAACATCTAACAAAGTTTGCTTATTTACTTATTTTTTTAATTGGCTTAACAAGAATTATGGAAGGAGGTCATTTTTTCAGTGATGTAATTATGAGTTTCATGATAACTCATTTTATATTAAAAATCTTATTTGATTTATTTTCACGATTGCCTGATAATTTAAATGTTGACAAAATCTATATTCTTAAAAAAAAGTAATTTTTTTATATTATTTATTTTTTTTGTAATTCTTATAAGGGTGTTAAGCTTATTTTTTTCTAAAATAGATTTACAAGGGGATGAAGCACAGTATTGGTTTTGGAGTACATATTTTGATTGGGGTTATTTTTCTAAACCGCCATTTATAGCTTGGATAATTTTCTTATTTACATCAGTTTTTGGAAACTCAGTATTTATAATTAAACTTCCATCGCTCTTAGCTCACATGGGAACAGCGATTAGTCTTTTCTATTTGTCTAAATCTTTTAAAAGAACCAATGAAGAAGGTCTATGGTTGGCACTTTCTTATTTGCTTTTTTTTGCAATAAGTCTTTCCTCAAATATTATTTCAACTGATCCGTTTTTACTTCTATTTTGGACATTATCTCTTTTATATTTTAATGAATTAAATAAGAATCAATCTTTAAAAAATATTGTTTTAACAAGTATTTTTATAGCTCTCGGTTTTTATGCAAAATATGCAATGATTTATTTTTTCTTATCTAGTCTTGTTTTTGCTTTTATAGTTCCAAATAAAAAAATTTATATTAAAAATATTTTTGTAATTGTTTGTTTAGTTTTTATATTATTTTCCCCACATTTATTTTGGATATATAGCAATGGATGGGTTACTATTACCCATACCGCAGATAATTTTAATTGGGGATCTAGATTATTTAATTTTGATCAATTATTAAATTTTATTATCGGGCAATTTTTTATAACCACGCCAATTATTTTTTATTTTTATATAAAAACAATTACAAATATTAGAGCAACTTTAAAAGTTTATGCTTTTGAAATATCTTATTCTTTACCAATAATTTTGTTAGTTTTAATTCAAAGCTTTATTAGTAGAGCTAATGCAAATTGGGCCTCAGTTGCTTTTATTGGAATAGCAATGATTGCTATAAATGTACTATTTAATAATTATAAAAAAATACTTGTAATTAATTCTGTTTTGGGTTTTTTAATAATGTTAATAGTAAGTTTTATACTACTTTTTCCTCCCAATTTATCTCCATTTAATAAATTAACAGGAATGAAAAAAGCAGCAGAAGAAATAGAATTTTTGGATAGTTCTTTAAATTCAAAATATATTTTATTTGATGATAGAATGACAATCTCTAAATTTCTTTACTATCTTAATTCCAAACAATACAAAATGAAATTTCTTTCAGATGGTATTAACATAGATAATCATTTTTCCATGATGATGCCTTTATCAGAAAAAAATATATCTAATGAAAAAATTATATTTATACATCGTTATGAAGAAATACCTGAGTATATAAAAGATAAAGTTTTAGTGAGTCAGCTATATGAAATGCCAAATAAAAAAAATAATTTTTATATAAGTTATATAGAATAATTTTTGGCGATTTCGTCAGGACTCGAACCTGAAACGCAAGGGTCGAAACCTTGAATGATATCCATTTCACCACGAAATCAAATTTAATATATCAACATATACAATTGTTTGCTTCAAAAGATTTGATTTCATGATAAAAATGATAAATGTTCAAGATTTTTAAAATGTCTAAAATGAATACTTTTGGAAAAGTTATTTTTGCAATAAATATTATACTTATGATTTTAGTAATTTTTATTATTTTATCATAGTTTATAAAGTATTGATTAATGAAAATTCTTTGGAAACCCAACAATAGTTATATTAAAAAAACTAATTTATATAGATTTCAAAAATATATAGAAAATAAAATAGAAAAAAAGTTTAATAATTACGATAGTTTTTGGAGATGGTCGATAGATAATAAAGGAATTTTTTGGCAAGAATTATCAGTTTTTTTTGATTTAAATATTAAAAAACAAAAAAATTTTAAAAGTTTCCAAATTAATAAAAGTTTTATCAAATCAAGTTTTTTTATAAATTCTAAAGTTAATTATTTTAGCGAAATTAATAAAATACGTAATAACAGCTTAGCTATAAAATTTTATTCAGAGGATAATTTTTCAACTAAAATATCTTATTCGGAATTACATTCGATGGTTAACTCGATTGCAATTTATTTTAAAGAAATTGGTTTAAAAAAAGGAGATAGAGTTGTTGGATATCTGCCTAATATACCGGATTCTGTCTTATGTCTTTTGGCTTGTTCAAAATTAGGTATTGTTTGGTCATCATGTTCGCCTGATTTTGGTGTGAAGGCAGTTATAGATAGATTCAAACAACTCAAGCCAAAATTAATGGTTATTGCTGATTATTATGTTTATAATGGAAAAAAGTTTAATTATTCAAATCAACTTGATGAAATTCAAAAAACTTTAAGAATACCTAATATTTTAAAAACATCATATCCATCTAAAAAACAAAAAACCCTAGATTTACAAAAAATCTATTTAAAAAATAAAAATAAGAAAAATATTGATACAGTATTTCTTCCATTTGATTATCCATTGTATGTTTTATTTTCAAGCGGAACTACAGGTCTACCAAAATGCATAACTCATACTCATGGTGGTGTAATTTTACAACATATAAAAGAGCTATCATTACATTCGAATATAACAAAAAAAGACAATATGCTTTTTTACACTACTTGTGGCTGGATGATGTGGAATTGGATGATTTCTAATCTTTTATTAGGGGCATCAATAACATTATATGAAGGGGCGCTTTTTTATCCAACTGCAAAAAAATTTATAGATGTTGCCAAAAAAAGCAAAGCAACAGTTTTAGGTGCTGGAGCCAAAGTATATGAATATTTACAATATAGTAATTTAAAAAAAGAAATTACTTGTTTAAAAAATATTAAATCTATTTTGTCCACCGGGTCCCCTTTAGCTGATGAGACTTTTGAATTTATTAACAAAAAAATAAATAATAAAGTTCCTATTCATTCAATTAGTGGAGGAACAGATATTGTCTCATGCTTTATGCTAGGCAACCCAACAACTCCTGTATATATAGGAGAAATTCAATGTCCTGGCTTAGGGATGGACATAGATGTTTTTAATGATAGAGGTGTTTCGACATTAAAAACAGGGGAACTCGTTTGTTTATCTCCATTTCCTTCAAAGCCAATTTATTTTTGGAATGATAAAAATAATAAAAAATTTAAGAATGCCTATTTTAAAAAATTTAAAAATACTTGGAGCCATGGTGATTTTGTTAAAAAAACAAAATATGGTGGATACAGAATTTATGGCAGGTCTGATGCAACTTTAAATCCTGGAGGAGTCAGAATAGGAACAGCTGAAATTTATAATGTTTTAAAATCATTTAAAATTATCCAAGATGCATTAGCCGTAGGATTTAGTACTAATAATGATGAAAAAATTGTTTTATTTTTAAAACTTCAAATTAAAAAAAAATTATCAGATACTGTAATTTTTAAAATAAGAACTTTTTTAAAAAAACAACTTAGCCCTAGACATGTTCCTTGGAAAATATTTCAAATACAAGATATCCCAAGAACAAAAAGTGGAAAAAATTCTGAAATAATTGTCAAAAAAATACTTAATAATGATAAGATCTTGAACTTAGATGCTCTTGCAAACCCTAAATCTTTGGATGAATATAGAAAAATAAAAATAAATGGATGAAGTATTTATTATTGATGCAATAAGAACCCCGATAGGAAGTTTCATGGGTCAGTATAAAAAAATAGAGTCTGTGAACTTAGGCATTAGTTGTATTGAGGGTATTTTTGACCGAAACAAAAATATTGAAAAAAAAAGTATTGAGGGAATAATTTTGGGTCAAGTTTTAACAGCAGGTTTGGGCATGAATACTTCTAGACAGGTTTTATTGAAATCAGGACTTTCTAGAAATAGTTTTGCATACTGTGTTAATCAAGTTTGTGGAAGTGGCATGAGAGCAGTGATTGATACGTCAATTAGAATCAAAAGTAATGAAAATCAATTATTAATTGCTGGTGGTCAAGAAAACATGTCTTTGGCAAGACACACTTCTTTATTTAGAAAAGGAATAAAATTAGGCAATGTCACTATGATTGACTCAATTTTATCTGACGGATTAACAGATGTATTTTCAAAAGAGCACATGGGAATGACAGCAGAAAATGTTGCAAAAAAATATAAAGTTAGCAGGAAGCAACAAGATAAATTTGCAATTAATTCATATAAAAAAGCATATAAAGCAACTAAAAATAATTATTTTAAAAATGAATTGATCGATACCAATTTTAATGACGAATTTAGACAAGATACAGATTTAAAAAAACTCTCTAACTTGAAACCAGTGTTTAAGTCAGGTGGAACTGTAACTGCTGGCAATTCTTCATCTTTGAATGACGGGGCTTCAATGATTTTACTTGGATCACAAAAATATTGTAAAAAAAATAATATTAAGCCAATTGCAAAAATTATTGGATGGGCAGATAGCGCAGGAGACCCAGACTATATGGGAATTACCCCTATAAAAGCAATTGGAAATTTAATGAAAAAATTAAAAGTAAATATTGATTTTTTTGACTTAATTGAGGTTAACGAAGCATTTTCTGCTACTTCTGTGGCTGTTGAAAAAGAACTTGGGATTGATAGTAAGAAACTTAATATTTGTGGAGGTTCAATAGCTTTGGGACATCCAATAGGTTGTTCTGGTGCAAGAATTATTACTACATTAGTTCATCAATTAAAAAGAATTAAAAAAAAATATGGTGCTGCAAGCATGTGTATTGGTGGTGGTCAAGGTTTAGCTGTTGCAGTAGAAATTATATAAATTTTTTAATGTTTTTAAATAATTCTATAAAAGCATCAATAGCTCTTTGCCTTGCTTCACTGTTTTGGTCAGGAAATTTTATAATTGGAAGACTTGCTTCCACAGAGAGTATTATTTCACCATTATCACTTGGTTTTTATAGATGGGTTATAGCATTTGCAATTTTAACACCTTTCTTTCTTTCTTCTTCTTTAAAAACACTTCATAAAATTAAAGATCAACCTGGCGTAATTTTTATTATTATATTAAGTGGCCCAACTTTATTTAATACTTTTATATATGTTGGACTCACTTCTACAAAGGTAATTAATGCCTTACTAATTGTATCCACTGTTCCAATGCTAATTATATTATTTAATTTTTTATTATTTAAAATTCACTCAACGACAATTCAATTAATTGGAATTATTATATCTCTTGTTGGTGTAAGTTTTGTAATTACAAAAGGTAATTATATAAATTTTTTTAGTTCTCAATTTTATGTTGGTGATATTTTTATAATGTTAGCAGCAATTTCATGGGCAATTTATTCAATATATTTAAAAAAAAACAAAACTGGAATAGCGGGATTCGAGTTACTTTATATTTCATTTGGATTTACAATCTTATTATTATTTCCTCTTTATCTTTTTGATTTTTTCGTATTACAAAACGAACTTATTTTCGATACTAAGTCAGTTCTAACAATTTGTTATACTGGAATTTTCCCAAGCATATTTTCTTATTTATTTTGGAATGTAGGTGTTTCTCTAATTGGTCCTAACAAATCTGGTCCTTTTTTACATCTAATGCCTATTTTTGGAGGTATTTTGGCTTTTGTAATTTTTCAAGAAAGACTTGAATTTTACCATTATGTTGGAATTCTATCTGTAATAGCAGGTATTATTATTACTAACAAAAAATAATAATTTTTAGTATATAATAATTTTAGGTAATTTCGTATGGAGGAATATTATGGTTAAGAAAAAACCTATGAAAAGAAGAGGCTTTCTTAAAGCAGCTGGAGCCAGTGTTGCTGCCGCTGCTGCTGTTTCTTCTTTCCCAACTCCTGCTATTTCAGAGGGTCATAAAGAATGGATTGCTTGTTCTTCTTTTGGCAAAGCAGGATTACTAGGTAAAGCGTTACAAAGATTTGCAGATTTCATAAGTGCTCAGTCTGATAAATTAAAAATTAAAGTTTATCATGCAGGGGAATTAGTTCCCGGACTAGAATCACTAGATGCTGTAAGATCTGGCGCTGCACAAATGGCTTACGGGGCACCTTATTACTGGACCAATGTAAGTAATTCTACTCAGTTTGTTGCATGTATGCCTTTTGGTTTAACAGCTCAAGAACAAAACGCTTGGTGTTATTATGGTGGTGGTATTGAAGCTGCTGATAAATCATATAATGAAATTGGCGTAAAGTTTTTACCGATGGGCAATACTGGAAATCAAATGGGAGGTTGGTTTAATAAAGAGATTAAATCAATTGATGATTTTAATGGGCTTAAAATGAGAATGCCTGGTTTAGGTGGAGAAGTAATTGCAAGTTTTGGTGCTAATACCATTTTACTTGCAGGATCTGATGTACTGCCTTCATTAGCATCAGGTGCCATTGATGCAACTGAATGGATTGGACCTGCTGCTGATCTTGGTGCTGGTTTATATCAAGCTGCAAAGTACTATTACAATCCAGGGTGGCATGAACCTGCTACTATATTAGACTGCTCAATAGATATGAAAGAATGGGAGGGATTAGACGATAATACGCGCGCTCTAATCACACAAGCTTCTAAAGCTACAAACCTAGAAGTGCTTTCTCATTTCCAGGCGGCTAATGATGGTGCTTATCAAAAACTCATCAACGACCATGGCGTTCAAATGAGACAGATGCCTGATGAAGTTATGAATGCCCTTGGTCAAAGAGCTGGTGAAGTTTGTTCTGAGATAGCAAGTAGAGATGCGGTATCTAAAGAACTCTTTTCACATATTGTTAATTTTAGATCTACAGTTATTAGATGGACTGGTGTATCTGAAAAAGAATATTTAAGAGTTCGCAATTTACCATTTAGTTATCCATCAGCATAATCTTTAATTTTTAATACCCTCGAATATTCGAGGGTATTAAACTAAAACATTCTATCTGGTAGCCAAGTTGCTATTTCAGGAAAAGTTCCAACAATAAATATAGCAATAATTTGTACACCAATAAAAGGCATAACACCCCTATAGATGTTTTTAGTTTTAATTTCTCTTGAAGCAACTCCTCTTAAAAAGAATAATGAAAATCCAAAAGGTGGTGTTAAAAAACTCGTTTGTAAATTTAAGGAAATAAGTATTCCCAACCATAACGGATCTGCTCCATTAGCAATTAGTACAGGACCAACTAAAGGAACTATTACAAAAATTATTTCTATATAGTCTAAAAAAAATCCCAAAATAAAAATAGCAGCCATAACAATAAATAAAGCACCATAAAGACCACCTGGTAGATTACTTAAAAAACGTTCTATCATTGAGTCGCCACCAAATCCTCTAAATACTAAGGAAAACATGGAAGCCCCAATGAGAATTACAAAAACAAAAGAACTTAACTTTACAGTACTTAATGAAACATCTTTTAAATTTTTAAAATTTAATTCACCTTTGGTAAATGCAATAATTGCAGCACCAACTGCACCTACGGATGCTGACTCGGTTGGTGTTGCAACTCCAAATAAGATTGACCCTAAAACTAACAGGATTAAAATTAAAGGTGGAAAAATAGATTTGAAAGCTTCAAAGTAGATTTCTTTCCTTGAGCGATGAGTTTTTACTGGTGGACAACTATTTGGATAAATACGCGCATAAATGTAAATTAATAAAATAAACATACCGACAAGCATTAATCCCGGAAGTAAAGCACCAGCAAATAAATCTATAGCTGTAACTGGTTCTGGAGCCAAATCTCCTTTTAACATTGCCGCTTCTTCATTAGCGCCTTGCAATATATTTGCAAGAAGCACTAAAACTATTGAAGGAGGTATGATTTGACCCAAAGTTCCTGCTGCACATATAGTACCTGTAGCAATTTTTTGATCATATCCAGCTTTCATCATTGCTGGTAACGATAACATTCCCATAGTAACAACTGTTGCACCAACTATTCCAGTAGATGCTGCTAAAAGCATTCCAACAATTACCACGCCAATCCCAAGACCACCCTTAGTACTTCCAAAAAGCTCTCCTATAGATTGAAGAAGTCCCGCAGCAATTTTAGTTTTTTCTAACATAATTCCCATAAATATAAATAAAGGAACAGCAACCAATGGTTCATTAATCATTGTTCCAAAAATTCTTTGTGGGAAAAAACCCATCATTCTAAAATTGAATATTTCCAAAAAATCACCTAAAAAACCAAACAACAATGCAGTGCCCGCTAGTGTGAAAGCAACAGGAAATCCAAAAAGTAAAAGAGCCAAAGTAGTTATAAACATTATTATTGATAAAATTTCAGAACTCATGATTTTTTAAAAAATAATACTTGAACAGATTTAATAATATTTGAAATAGCTTGAATTATTAAAAGGATACAAAATAACAAAATAGCACTTTTAAGAATATATAGCATTGGCAGACCACCAACCTCTCTGGATATTTCTTTCATTTGGAAAGATCTAGAAACAAAAGGATAGCTATATTTCCATATAATAAAAATAAAAGGTAAAAGTAAAAAAATATTACCTATTAGATCCACCAAATTTTTATATTTTTGAGAAGCATCTCTATAAAAAACGTCAATTCTAACATGTTCATTTGATAAATAGGTATATCCACTGCCTAACATAAAAACAAAACTATGAAGCCACACGTAACTTTCTTGCATCCAAATAAAACCAATATTAAAACCATATCTTAAAACAACTACTGTGAAGACAACCATAACCATCGTAAAAGCGAAAAAACCGCATAAGTATCCGACAAATTTATTTACTTTGTCTAAGATCAGACTGATTTTATTTAGCATTTTTTAGATGTGAGAAAGTATATATTAAATAATCAACCAGTAATAAATTTAATACGATAGGTCGTGGTGCCTACTTTACTAATGCAAAGCAGTGCCTCATGCGGGGTGAGATAGGCACCCTTAAGTACTATTAAATTAAGGTTGCACTTAATAAGGTTTTAAACCTCAGTACTTAAGTTTGCGACCTAATAATAGATTTATCAATATAAGTTCATTTTTTTAAGAAAATTCATGCAATTTAAACTATAGATATAAACAGTTTATTAACATTATGATTAATAATATTCCTGCATTAATCGATAGAAAGATAAATTTTTACTATAAACAAAGTCAAATGTATACTCTCATATATGTCATCAAGACCATTATCCCCTCATCTTCAAATTCATAAACCATTTTTGACAATGGTATTTTCTATTACTCACCGTATATCAGCTATTATTTTCTTTTTTTCTTTAATATTTATATCTTTTTGGGTTAGCACCTTTTATGCAAATGAAACTTTATTTATTTATATAAGTTCTTTTATTAATTCCGTACTTGGTAAAATTTTAATTTTAATGTGGTTAATTTGTGTAAATCATTTCATTTTAAGTGAAATCAAACACCTGCTTTGGAGCAAGATAATTTTTTTAGAGATAGATTCAGTATATAAAATTTCTTACGTAATTTTGTTTGCTAATGTATTTTTAACAATATTAGCTGGAGTAATATTGTTTAAATGAGAGCTTCAACAAAATCTAATTTACACAAATGGAGTTCTGTAACTTTAATTATTTTCTTAGTTTTTTTCTTAGTTTTTTTTTTAAAAACTTTTAATTTAAGTCGGCCTGAAATACAGAATATTTTAAAAGATCCCATTTCAAAGTTTCTATTAATTGGGTTTATATTAAATTCTACCTTTCATGCACGTCTAGAACTTTGGAATATTTATGACGATTATTTTAAATTAAGAACAAAAACAATATTTCAAATTATTAGTTACATAATATTAGTATCTTTAGTAATAGTTGTTATTCCAATTATAGGGTTATTATAAATGTCATATGAAATTAAAGATCATATTTTGGATGTTGCTGTGTTGGGAGCAGGGGGAGCTGGTTTAAGAGCTTCTTTAGGATGTGCTGAAAAAGGTTTAAAAACAGCATGCATTACCAAAGTCTATCCAACTAGAAGCCATACGGTTGCAGCCCAAGGTGGTGTTGGAGCTGCACTTGGTAACATGGGCAAAGATGACTGGAAGTGGCACATGTATGACACAGTAAAAGGATCTGACTGGCTAGGTGATCAAGATAGTATTGAATATTTATGCTCCCAGGCAGTGGAGTCAGTAATCGAACTAGAGCATTATGGAATGCCTTTTTCTAGAACCAAAGATGGAAAAATATACCAAAGACCTTTCGGAGGTCATTCAACTGAAAATGGAAAAGGTGAGCCAGCACATAGAGCGTGTGCAGCTGCTGATAGAACCGGACATGCTATGTTGCATACATTATATCAACAATGCCTAAAACAAGATGTACAGTTTTATAATGAATATTATGCTTTAGATTTGCTTAAAGATAATAATAATGAAATTTGCGGATTATTTGCAATTAATATTCAAGATGGATCTATGCATAGATTCTTGTCAAAGATTACTATTTTAGCAACTGGCGGTTATGGAAGGATTTTTCAATCATCAACGAGCGCACATATTTGCACCGGAGATGGTGCTGGAATGGCCCTTAGGGCTGGATTGCCTTTATCGGATATGGAGTTTATCCAATTTCATCCAACTGGCATATATGGTGTTGGAGTATTAATTTCTGAAGCGGCAAGGGGTGAGGGCGGATATCTTAAGAATTCTGAAGGAAAAAGATTTATGTTGGATTATGCTCCTCATGCTAAAGATCTAGCAGCTAGAGATGTAATTTCAAGGTTTATAAGTATTGAAATAAAAGAAGGAAGAGGATGTGGGCCAAACAAAGACTACATAAACCTTCATCTTGACCATCTTGATCCTAAGATTTTAGCTAAAAGACTTCCTGGCATTTCCGAGTCTGCAAAAACTTTTTGTGGAGTTGATATTAATAAAGAACCTATTCCTGTTGTACCAACTGTTCATTTTTGTATGGGAGGTATCCCTACAAATTTTAGATCCGAAGTATTAATTCCATCTCAGGGTAATTCAGAAGAAGTTTGTTCAGGACTGATGGCAATTGGAGAAGGAGCTTGTGCTTCAGTTCATGGGGCTAATAGACTAGGAACAAATGCGCTTGCAGAACTTTTAGTTTTTGGAAAAGGTGCAGCAATTAGAGCATATGAAGTTTTAGAAAATGAAAAAAATAATAATAAAACTCCAAGTCAAAATCAAACCGATGAAATAATAAGTCGTTTTGATAGCATCTTATTTAATAAAGGAGATATTTCGGCTGGCCAGCTAAGAGAGAAAATGCAAAAAACAGTTCAATCAAGATTTGGGGTTTACCGTGAAGAAAATACTTTAGCTCTTGGGAATGAAGAACTTTCCAGATTATCTTCAGATCTTAGTCATATACAAGTTAAAGATAAATCAAGCATATTTAATACAGACATTATAGAGGCGCTTGAGCTCCATAATCTAATGCAAATTTCAAGAAGTGTCGGAGCATCTGCTATAAATAGAACCGAAAGTAGAGGCGCTCATGCGAGAGAAGATTACCCAAATAGAGATGATGATAACTGGCTAAATCATTCTATTGTATGGATGAAAGATAATGAATTCGAAGTAACTAAAAGACCTGTAAGAATGACTACTATCAGTAATCAAGCAAAAGTCATTGCACCAGAAATAAGGGTATATTGATGGTTCAACTCAGGCTTCCAAAAAATTCTATTCCTACAGAAGGAAAAAAATATTCAAATGTAGATGTTTTAAATGAAGTAACCTCAAAAAATAAAACTAAGACTTTTAAAGTTTATCGTTGGTCTGGTAATGAAAATGAGCAGCCAAAAATTGATACATTTGAAATAAGTTTCCCTAAGAGCGATACTATGGTTTTAGACATTCTCAATAGGATTAAAAGCGAGGTCGACCCTTCTTTAGCATATAGAAAGTCATGCAGAGAGGGTGTTTGTGGTTCATGCTCTATGAATATTGATGGAATAAATACACTTGCTTGTCAAAAGTCTTTGGAGGAATGCAATGATGAAATTAATATTTACCCCTTACCTCACATGCCTATAATAAAAGACCTAGTTCCCGAATTAGGCCATGCCTTTGAACAATATAAATCTATTAAACCTTGGCTTAAAAAGGATGAAAATGAAGTACTTGATCCCAAAAAAGAAAGACTGCAAACACCTGAAGAAAGAGAAAAACTTGATGGAAAATGGGAATGTATCTTATGTTTTTCATGCTCAACTTCTTGCCCTAGTTATTGGTGGAATGGTGATAAATATTTAGGACCTGCAGTATTACTGCAAGCCAATAGATGGATAAAAGATAGTCGATCAAGTGATAAGAAGGAAAGATTAGAAGAGCTTGATGATAATTTTAAGTTGTACCGATGCCAGTCAATTATGAACTGTACAAAATCCTGTCCAAAAGGGTTAAATCCTGCTAAAGCTATAGCAGAAATAAAACTTGAGGTTTCAAAAACATAATGAAAAAAAAAATTACTTTAATTGGAGCAGGAAATATTGGAGGAACCCTAGCCCACCTTTTATTAATCAAAAAATTAGGAGATATAGTTCTAATAGATGTCATGCAAGGTATGCCACAAGGGAAGGCTCTTGATTTAAGTCAATCTTCTGCGGTTGAGGGATTTTCAAATACAATTCAAGGCAGTAATGATTTCTCAAAAATGAAAAATTCAGATGTTGTTATTATTACCGCTGGTCTTCCAAGAAAACCTGGTATGAGTCGAGACGACCTATTAGAAATAAATGGTAAGATCATAAAAAAAATTGGCCTAGATATTAAAAAGTATTGCCCAAAAGCTTTTGTGATTTGTATAACTAATCCTCTAGATGCGATGGTCTATGTGTTACAAAAATACTCTAAGTTACCCTCAAGCAAATGTGTTGGAATGGCTGGAATTTTAGATTCATCCAGAATGAAATTTTTCTTATCAGAAGCGCTAAAAGTTTCTATTAATGACATTCAAACTTTTGTTTTGGGTGGCCATGGTGATGATATGGTTCCAATGGTAAATCACACTACAGTTGGAGGTATTCGTCTTTTAGATTTTATTAAAAATAAAAAAATTCCTATGTCCAAGATCAATAAAATCCTTGATCGCACAAGAATGGGTGGCGGAGAAATAGTAAAACTTTTACAAAGAGGTTCTGCTTTTTACGCCCCAGCAAGTTCAGCAATTCAAATTGCCGAAGCCTATCTTTTAGATCAAAAAAAACTTTTACCATGTGCTGCTTACCTAAATGGTCAATATGGCTTAAAAAAAATGTATATGGGCGTCCCAGTAATTATTGGTTCTAATGGGGTTGAAGAAATCATAGAAGTTAAGCTTGATGCAAATGAAAAGAAAATGTTAAGAACTTCTGTTAAATCAGTTCAAGGTCTTGTTAAGGCAGTTGATAAAATTTTAAACTGATAATCTTTGTTAATTGAATAATAAAAATTCTGAATTAAATAGACTAAGCTAAAAAATCTAATATATTGAAGTAAATTAGATGAGAACATATAATTCTTTTTTAACTACGAATAACGCATCCCAAATTGTTGATATTTATAAAAGTTATAAGTCAGATCCTAACTCTATTGATAAAAGTTGGCTAGACTTTTTTAAATCATTAGACCCTCAAGAAATTTCAATAATTGAAGATTATGAAAAATTAGATTGGTCAAAACAATCAAATGAAATTCAGCCATCAAGCTCATCACAATCAATTTCTGACTCTTTGAAGCTAGTCATGTTGATTAGAGCGTACAGAGAAATTGGTCATTTAGAGGCTAACCTAGATCCCTTAAGCTTATTTAATAGAGGAAACCAAAAAGGTTTAGATCCTACTTATTATGGGTTTGAGAAAAAAGATATGAATAGAAAAGTTTTTCTATTCGGTTATTTAGGTTTTGAATACGCAACAGTTCAAGAAGTTATTACAAAATTAAAAGAGATTTATTCAGGAACATTTGCCTCTGAATATAAACATATTCAAAGTAATGATGAATATCTTTGGCTCAAAGAAAGAATTGAAAATCGCGTCGACATGAGTTTGACCATCAAAGGAAAGCAAACAATACTAGAGAGACTGATCGCTGCTGAAATTTTTGAAAAATTTTTAGATACAAAATATAGAGGTTCAAAAAGATTTGGGCTTGATGGAGCCGAAGCCACAATACCTGCTCTAGAACAAATTTTAAAAAGATCAGCTGATCATGGCATCAAGGATTTTGGCTTTGCTTGTGCTCATAGAGGGAGATTGAATATACTTGCAAATATTATAAAAAAACCACAAGTTCAAATTTTTAGTGAGTTTATTCACGGTGGTGAAAATGCGTTAAGTGACCAAGGCTCTGGCGATGTTAAATACCATCTCGGTGCAAGCTCTGAACGTAGTTTTAGTGGAAATGTTATACATGTAAGTATGGCAGCAAATCCATCTCACCTTGAAGCAGTTAACCCTATTGTTGCTGGAAAAATAAGAGCAAAACAAAGAATTATTAATGATAAGACAAATGATCTAGTCTCGGGTCTTTTAATTCATGGTGATGCAGCAATTGCTGGACAAGGAGTAGTGGCAGAAACATTTACTATGTCCCAACTCAAAGGATATCGTATAGGCGGTTTAATTCATTTTATAATCAACAATCAAATTGGATTTACAACATCTCCTCAATACAGTAGATCTGCTCCCTATCCATCTGAAATAGCCAAAACAGTTCAATCCCCAATTTTTCATGTTAATGGAGATGATCCTGAATCAGTCATTTTAGCAGCCAGAGTTGCAACTGATTTTAAGAATAAGTTTAAGAAGGACACCTTAGTTGATATGTTTTGTTACAGAAAACATGGCCATAATGAAGGAGATGAACCTTCCTTTACTCAGCCTATAATGTACAACAAAATTAAAAAACACCAATCAACAGCTTCCCTCTATTCAAAAAAACTAGTGGATGAGGAAATCATTAAGCAGGACCAGGTAGATAACTATAAAGAAATAGTTTGGAGGGATTTAGAAAAAAAATTCACTAAGGCAGCAAATTATAAAGTTAAAAGTAAGTCCTGGCTTGGCGGGCAATGGACGGGATTAAGTCGTGCACCAAAAGATACAAAAAGAAGAGGGAAGACTTCCGAAAGCAAGAAATCATTAAAAGAAATTGGTTTAAAACTTACAAAGATTCCTGATGGGTTTAACATCCATCCAAAATTAAAAAAATTTAATGAACAAAGAATAAAATCGATTCTATCTGAAAAAAATGTTGACTGGTCATTTGCTGAGGCCTTAGCATTTGGGTCACTTTTAACTGAAGGTTTTAAGGTTAGATTAGCCGGTCAAGATTCTGGTCGCGGAACATTTAGTCAAAGACATTCAGTTTTTTATGATCAAAAAACAGAAGAGAGGTATACTCCTTTAAACCATATATCTAAAAAACAAAAAAGATTTGAAGTAATAGATAGTTTTTTATCTGAACTTGGCGTTTTAGGTTTCGAATACGGTTATTCACTAGCCGATCCAAATGCTCTTGTATTATGGGAAGCTCAATTTGGAGATTTTGCTAATGGTGCCCAGATAATAATTGATCAATTTATAATGTCGGGAGAAAGAAAATGGATGCAAATGAGTGGCTTAGTTTTATTACTTCCTCATGGTCATGAAGGCATGGGCCCTGAACATTCAAGCTCAAGAATTGAGCGTTTTTTACAGAGTGCATCGGAAGACAATATTCAAGTTGTTAACTGCACCACACCTGCAAGTTATTTTCATGTTTTAAGAAGGCAGATACATAGAAAATTTAGAAAGCCATTGGTAATATTTTCTCCAAAATCAACATTAAGACATCCTAGTAATATATCTGATTTATCTGAATTTACTGGAAGAACTTCTTTTCACAGATTAATTACCGAGGATATTAAAAACGCTAAAAGAGTAATATTTTGTTCAGGGAAAATATTTTATGAACTAGATGACCACAGAATAGAAAACAAGATAAAAGACATACCTATAATTAGAATAGAGCAACTCTACCCCTTTCCTTTTGACACTATTCAGGAGGTTTTATTAAAATATAAAGACTGTGAATTTATATGGGCTCAAGAAGAGCCAAAAAATATGGGAGCATGGTCTTTTGTTAAAAGCCGTTTTAGACATTGTTTAAGAAAATTAGGAATTAAAACTAACATTTACTACGTTGGAAGAAAAAGTTCAGCTGCTCCTGCTACTGGTATTGCTAAGAGGCATAATGCCAATCAAAACTTAATAAAACAAATATCACTTCAATCTAATCTGAAAAATGTTATAAAAAACAGAATAGGAGTTAGTTTTATGAAATTTAAAGATTTACCTAAAGAATAAAATGGCAAAACTTTTAGTACCAGAACTCGGAGAGTCAATTTTAGAAGGCACATTAACCAATTGGCTGGTTAAAGAGAATGAATCTTTCAAGGCAGGAGATAATTTAGCAGAAATTGAAACAGATAAAATAACTATCGAAATTCCCGCTCAATCAAATGGAACTCTAAAAAAAATCTTAATTGAAAATGGACAATCAGTTAAAGTAGGTGAAGTAATTGCTGAATTGGAAAGTTCTTATGACATAACTTCTAAAAAAATAATGGAAGGTGCTAAAACTAAATCAGAAGATAAAGAACCAATTAAAATTGAAAAAAAGGAATCATCTGCTACTAAAGAGAAAAAAACTACAGAAGAAATTCCAAATTTTGACAAAGAAGTTAGTAATAAAAAAGAAAAAATAGTTCAAATGTCAAAGCTAAGACAAACAGTTGCAAAAAGGCTTAAAAGTGCTCAGAGTTCTGCAGCAATCCTTTCAACATTTAATGAAATCGATATGTCAGAAATTATAAAATTAAGAAAATCTGAACAAAAAAAATTCCAAAAAAAAAATAAAGTTAAACTAGGGTTTATGTCATTTTTTATTAAAGCATGTGTGCAGGCTTTAAAAGAAATTCCTGAAATTAATTCTGAGATATATGAAGACAAAATTATATATAAAAATTATTTTGATTTAGGAATTGCTATTGGTTCTGAAAAAGGTTTAGTAGTCCCCATTATCAGAGATGTAGAAAATCTATCTTTTGCACAAATTGAGCAATCTATATTTGAATTAGCTAATAAGGCGAATACTAATAAATTAACGATGTCAGATTTAACAGGCGGTACTTTTTCTATAACCAATGGTGGTGTTTATGGTTCAATGATGAGTACACCAATAATAAACCCACCACAAAGTGCAATTTTAGGAATGCATTCAATTATTGAAAGGCCGATAGCCTTTAAAAATAAAGTAGTAATTAGACCTATGATGTATGTTGCTTTAAGCTATGATCATAGGTTAATTGATGGTAAGCAAGCAGTAACATTTTTAGTTAAAATCAAAGAGATTTTAGAAAATCCAAAAAGCATTTACAATTAATAATAATTTTGCATCAATTACACACAACAGATAGTGGTAATAAGTAAATATGAATAGTTTTGGAACATTAGATGAAATAAAAATTAACAATGGTATCTATGTTTTCCATAACTTAAGTAAGATTGAGGAAAAATTTAAAAAAATTTCTAGTCTGCCCAAATCGAAAAAAATTTTAATTGAAAATTTATTAAGGTTAGAAGACGGAATTAATATAACCAAAGATCTTTTGCATAAAGTTTTAGAAAATCCTAATAAAAATCATGAAATATTTTTTTTACCCGCAAGAGTTTTAATGCAAGATTTTACCGGGGTTCCGGCGATTGCAGATTTGGCAGCTATGAGGAATGCAGTTGCCCATCAAGGTAAAAATCCGGATATAGTCAACCCTTTATCACAGGTTGATTTAGTTATTGATCATTCAGTAATGGTTGATTATTTTGCAACCCCTGACTCTTTTAAGAAAAATGTTGAAATGGAGTTCGGAAGAAATAAAGAAAGATATGAATTTTTAAAATGGGGTCAAGAAGCATTCGAGAATTTTAGAGTTGTACCACCAGGAACTGGAATTTGTCATCAGGTTAACCTTGAGTATTTAGCAAAAGTTGTTTGGACTAAAAGTATAAATAATAAAAATTACATCTATCCTGACACTCTAGTTGGCACAGATAGCCATACAACTATGGTTAATGCTTTGGGAGTTTTAGGATGGGGAGTTGGAGGTATTGAAGCGGAGGCAGCTATGCTTGGACAGCCTGTATCAATGCTTATGCCAGATGTTTTGGGTTTTAATATTTCTAATTCACTCAGTGAAGGCGTAACAGCTACAGATTTAGTTTTAAAAGTTGTAGAAATGTTAAGAGAAAAAGGTGTAGTTGGAAAATTTGTTGAATTTTATGGAGATGGTTTAAAAAATCTTTCGTTGGCTGACAGGGCGACTATAGCTAATATGGCTCCTGAATATGGCGCTACTTGTGGATTTTTTGCTGTCGATGATGAAACAATTAAATATTTAGATTTAACGGCTCGCGGAGAAAAGCAAATTGAGTTAATTAAAGAGTATTCTATAATTCAAGGTTTATGGCAGGACAATAAATCAGAGTACAAGGATTCATTATCTCTAGATTTAAAAACAATCAAAGCCTCTTTGGCAGGTCCTAAAAGACCTCAAGATAGAATTGATCTTGATAGAGTTAAAAATAATTTTCATGATTTCATCGCAAAAGATTTTAAGTCAACCGTAGTTGAAAATAAAACTTATAAAGTTTCTGACGGAAGCGTTGTGATTGCAGCTATCACATCATGCACCAATACTTCTAATCCAAATGTTTTAATTGCAGCTGGTTTAGTAGCTCAGAAAGCAACTGAATTAGGTTTAGATGTTAAACCATGGGTTAAAACTTCTTTAGCCCCAGGATCAAAAGTGGTAACTGAATATTTAAATAATGCGGGATTAAATAAATATTTAGATAAATTGGGTTTTCATTTAGTGGGATATGGCTGTACTACTTGTATCGGTAACTCAGGTCCTTTAGATCAAGATATATCTAATACAATTAGTAATGAAGGATTATCAGTGGCATCAGTCTTATCTGGTAATAGAAATTTTGAAGGAAGAGTTAATCCTTATGTAAAAGCAAACTATTTAGCTTCTCCTCCTTTAGTGGTAGCTTATGCTCTTGCAGGAACAGTAAATATAAATATGTTAGATGAACCTCTTGGAAAATCCTTAGATGGAAATGATATTTATCTTAAGGATATATGGCCTACTAATTCTGAAATAAATGAAATCGTAGATCGCCATGTAACACAAAAAATATTTAATGATGAATATCAAAATATTCTAGAAGGTACTGACGAATGGAAGATTATTAAGACTATAGATAGTGAGTTGTACGATTGGGACGACCAGTCAACTTATGTAAAAAAACCTCCATTTTTTGATCATTTTAATGGAAAAAATAAACCAATCACTAGTATTGAAAAAGCCAGACCTTTAATGCTTTTGGGTGACAGCATTACGACTGATCATATTTCTCCAGCTGGAGCGATTAAAAAAGAAAGTCCTGCTGGAAATTATTTTATGGAAAAACAAATACTTAACAAAGATTTTAATTCATATGGAGCTAGAAGAGGAAACCATGAGGTTATGATGAGAGGAACATTTGCTAATATAAGAATTAAAAATAAATTTTTAAATGGTAAAGAGGGTGGTTATTCTATTTTACAGCCTGAAAATAAGGAAATGAGTGTTTATGAAGTTGCTATGACATATAAACAAAGAGGTGAGGATATGGTGATTTTTGCTGGAAAAGAATATGGTACAGGATCATCAAGAGACTGGGCAGCAAAAGGAACTAAATTACTTGGTATTAAGGCAGTAATTGCTGAGAGCTTTGAAAGAATTCATAGATCAAATTTAATTGGAATGGGAATTCTTCCAATTCAGTTAAATAAAAAATTAAATACTAATGAGTTAAATATTAGCTCCACTGATTTAGTCTCCATAAGTCTTGATAATAATATTAAGCCACTTCAGAATATAAAAGTTAAGCTTGAGCAATCAAATAAAGAGGTAACATTAGACTGCATTCTTCGAATAGATACCTTAAATGAACTAGAGTATTATAAATCTGACGGTATATTAAATTTTGTGCTTAAGGGCATTTTAAATTAATTCTTAAGAAATTTTTGTTTTAAGAGATCATAAAGTTCTTGCGAGTCAAAAGAAAGCTTTCTACCAGATCTTTTAATTAGACCCATTACTCTTGTAACCTTTGGATCAATAAGAGGTCTAAATGATAGGCCTTGATATTCTTTAGAAATTGCAAGGCGGGGTGCCAGGGTGATACCCATGCCCTGTTCAACCATTTGGAGGGCATTTGGTACATGTCTAACCTCATAAGTCCACTCAAGACTTTCTTTATGTTGGGCCAGGGCATCTTCAAAATAAATTCTACTCCCCGAACCCTTCCAGACAGTAATAAAATCTCTTCCTTTAATTTCAGAAATTTTAATTTTTCTCTTTTTTTCTAAAACATCTCCTTTAGGAAATATTACTACATATTCTTCTTCGAACAGTGGCTCAAATTCAATACCAGGTTCTTGAAGTCCCATAAAGTTAACAGCAAAATCACACTCTCCACCAAGAACACTATCCACGACATAATTAGCTGATCTTTCAATAATTTGGACTTTGCAATTAGGATTACTTTTTTTAAATAATTTAATTGTTGGAAAAACAATATTTCTTAGAGATGTATTAACGGCTGATATTTTAACTATCGATGGGAAGCTATATTTTTCACTAAGTGTTTTTGTTGCTGTTTGAATTACCTCTATAATACCTTTGGCGCGATCGAAAAAATTTCTTCCAGAGTAAGATAATTGAACCTTTCTAGTAGTTCGATCAAATAAGGATGTGCCCAATTCATACTCAAGTTTTTGAATTCTTCTAGATAATGCAGGTTGTGATAAATTTAAATTCTGCGCGGCTTTGGCAAAAGAGTTTGTTTCAGCAACTTCTATAAATGCTTCTATATCACCAATCTCAATATTAATGCGCATTTAACATTAATATCAAATTTTACTATTAAAACTACTTAAATTAGTGCTTTCAGAAATATAGTAGTTATATATATAAATAATTAGAAATTTGAATATATGAGAATATTGATTTTAGGTTCTGGTGCTTGGGGCACATCCTTAGCTCAGGTTTTTGCTTCAAAAAAACATTTTGTAAAAATTTGGTCATATGAAAAGACCGTAAGTAATCAAATAAATAAAAAAAAGATAAATAAAAAATATCTAAACAATATTCAATTATCTAAAAATATTATATCAATAACTAATATTTCTAATTCAGATGAATTTGACTTTGTCTTTTATGTTAGCCCAGCACAACATCTATTAAATGTTCTTAATTCTAGTCTTATATTAAAAAAAATTGATAATTTAGTTATTTGTTCCAAGGGAATAGATATTAAATCTGGCAAAGTGATTTCAGATATTTTTTTAAAACGTTATAAATCAAAAAATATACATGTCCTCTCAGGACCTAGCTTCGCTAGAGAGATCGCTTTAGGTCTTCCAGCAGCGTTAAGCTTAGGTTCAAAAATAAAATCAAATAAATTGATTTCATTATTTAAGAATACAAATATTAGGATATATTTTTCTCAACATTATAAGTCGATCCAATTACTAGGAGCTATAAAAAATTCTTATGCAATAGGATCAGGTATTATTGAAGGTTTAAATTTAGGAGAAAATGCGAGAGCCGCCTATTTAACAAGAGTTCTTCAAGAAGTAAAAATTTTATTAAAAATATTTAAGTCAGATGAATCTTTTGTTGAGTCTCTAGCTGGTATTGGTGATTTAATGTTAACTTGTAGCTCAACTCAATCTAGAAATTTTAAGTTAGGATTAACCTTAGCCAAAGGAGGCAAAGCTTTAAAGTATATCCAAGAAAATATTAATATTAATGAAGGTTATTTTACAGCACTTGCTGTTACTAAAAATAAAAAAATAAATTTAAATAAACTTCCTATACTTAATTCAATCATAAAAGTTATTAAAGGCAGGTCTCCAAAAAAAGAAGTTCAAGCACTGCTTTCCAGGTCTTTTAAAAAAGAGTTATTTTAAAAAATTAATATCAATCAGGGTTATGCAATAAAAAATTAATATAATTAATCACAAAGTCCATCTTATCGTCATCTAAGTCTTTATATGACATGCCAAATTTTTGTTTAATACATAAAGAGATGTGAGCATAAGCGTTTCTCCCCCTAGGATGATAAGTGGAGGGTTTGAGTTTTGGCTGAAGTTCATCACCAGTTTTTTGGATTAGGGCCCAAATAGTCTTGCGATTATTTTCATTCATGGCCTAGGCCCCAGTTTGAAAATATGCTTCTAATATATATCTTATAATCTGAAATCCAATTCCACAAAATATTATAATTGCTATGATTTGCTTGTTCATTTTTTTATACTATAAGTTAATTTAAAATTATTATGAAAACATTTATTTATTTATTTTTCTTCTCTCTTTTGACTCTTACAGCTAAATCCAATATAATTGATTTGTTTCCTTATACTTGTCTATGTGATAAATCAAATTCATTTAAGTTTTTTGATTGTAAAAATAAAATTGGTGGAGCAATTTTAGAATTAGATGCCAACCAAAAAATAATTTTTAATTCAGCTGATGAGAAATATTATGAGATCTATGAATTAGGTGACTCTCTATCAGCTTTCTATAATACAAATAACTATGAATCATCAATAACTATAGATCCTAACTTATCTATGACATTTAAGATTCTTTACCCAGAGTATGAAAAAGAATGGTCATATAAATTAAAGTGCATATCTGTTAAACAATAGTATGTTAGACCAGTTTTGATAAAGAAATCTTACATAATTCCATTTTTAATTTCTATTATCGGATACGCCTTTATGGTTTCAATGGATACCTCAGTGAAGTTAATAGGAGACAAGTACCCTATATTTCAATTATTATTTTTGAACTCATTGTTTTCACTGCTCCCAATCAGTTTTTTTGTTATAAAAAATCATGGTTTAGTTTTTTTAAAAAAACAAAATTTCAAATTTCAAATAGTAAGAGGTTTTCTCCATGCAGGGGGTTTTTTGTTTGTTTTAAGTGGTGTTACTAAAATACCCTTATCAGTTGTGTACCCTGTTTTATTTAGTTCACCTTTAATTTTATTAGTACTCTCTCATTTTTTTCTGAAAGATAATATAAATAGCATAAGGGTCATTGCCTTGATTATAGGATTTACTGGGATCATCATATCTTCAGAACCTTTTGGGACAAACTCAATATCATTTTTAGGAGTGTTTGAAGTTTTTATAGGGGCAGTTTTTATTGCGATTACAAATTTAATAACAAGAAAATATGAACACTTAGCTTCATCTTATGAAACATCTTTTTTTAGTATGTTTATTAGTGTACTAATTTTTTTTCTTATAATGTCCTCAAACTTTATTTTAATGCCTCTTAATGACATGATTATATCTGTAATAGGCGGTCTTTGTGCAGGTTTTGGAGTATCAGCAATCATATTTGGAGCAAGAACTTTGCCTGCATCCATATTCGGCACAACGAGCTATTTTCAACTTGCTTATGGCGTTATATTAGGTTGGCTATTTTTTAATCAACTCCCAACTAATGAAAATTTACTTGGAATTTTATTTGTTATCATCGCAGGTGGTATTTTATTTTTTTTTGATAAGCAATCAAAAATTTCTCCATAAAATAGTATCAATTAAAATTGATAGTGATTAATTTTTAAATTAATTTAAAATTGATATTTTAAAATGAATAAATTTATAATTACTTTTCTTATAATTATTTTTAGTACATTATATGTAAATGCTGAAGAAGTAACTAATACTTTTGGTGATTGGCAATATTATTGCTCAGATAATTTAGAAAGACCTAATTGTGAAATAAGACAATTTGCAATTGATAATTCTACAAATGAAATTGTAAGCTTAATATCTTTAAACTTTAATCCAGAAAATAATACTCAACTATTGGTTGGATTACCCCACTTAATTAATTTAAAAATTCCAGCTATAGTTAATGTTGATGAAAAAGGTAAGAGTGAAGTAGCCTATACTTATTGTAATGAGAATGCTTGTTTTATAGCTGAAGTACTTACAGAGGAGTACCTTAATTTGTTAAAAGCAGGCAATATTTTTTCAATAGAAAGTAAGCTAATAAATAATGAAAAATTTAAAGTTAATTTCTCTCTTAAGGGCTTCACAGAAGCAATTAAAAATTTAAATAATTAAATTATCTAACTTTTTCATCATCTTTATAAAATCTTGGGTCATGCTCATCAAGCTTTATTCCATTAAATTTTTTATAAAATGATTTAAAAGCTTTTTGCTCAAGATTTTCTAATGGAGTTGTAGTAAATATTTTTTTTGCTTCTTCTTCTGAATTTGCCTCTACAGAGACATCAAAATCATATGACATTGTCATGCTTATTGTAAATTTTCTCATTGTTTATACCTCTGAAAAAATAATAAGTTTTTTTTAAATTTAATAAATAATAAATATTAATTATTTTTTGAGACTTTAATTTTATCTTTTATAAAATACAGGCAGATTAAAGAAGGTATTACCATTAAAGCGGTAATAATAAAGAATAATCCCCAATCTCCACCTAATCCATCTACCATAGCACCAGACGATGAAGCCAAAAGAGTTCTACCTGCTGTACCTACAGAAGCAAGAAGAGCATATTGTGTAGCGGTAAAATTTCTGTCAACTAATAAAGAAATAAAGGTGACAAAAGCCACAGTAGCAAAGGCTGCAGCTAAATCATCTAATATTACAGCAAATGCAAATAATAGTTTAGATGGCCCAATCCAAGCTAGAAAAGAAAATAATATATTAGTAGCTGCCATTGCTATACCTGCAAAAACAAGAGTTCTAACTATCCCTGATCTCATTGCTATGGCTCCACCCAGAAGCGTAAATACAATTGTTGTAATCCAACCAAGAGCCTTAGAGTAAATAGCTATATCACCCTTAGAAAAACCAATCTCTTTATAAAAAACGAGACTCATTCTACCAAGAAAAGCTTCACCTATTTTGAATAAGAAAACAAAAGTTAAAATAGCGATACCAATTTTTACTCCATTGTTATTAAAAAAACTACTTAAGGGATTAGCAACAACATTATTAAGGTAGTAAAAAATTTTTGATAAAAAATAATCTTCACCAAAAGATTTTATAAAAAAGGAGAAAGCAAAAAATAGCATAGCAATAAATCCAAAAGTAATACCGCCATTCGTAAACCATATTTTTCCAAAAAATTTTCCGATTAAAAAACACAAAGCTCCAACAGCTAAAAACATATAACCAGCATTTATTAGACTTCCAGGGTTCGCATTTGAAGTATCGGTATTGACAATATTTTGAAATCTTTCTTTATTTGATTCAGGTATAAAATTTAATCCAATATTACATAATACAATTATCGAAATTAAAAAAATAAAAGTAACTTGCCAGTAATTTTCGACGCCACTAATTTCTAACTGTTCAGCAATCTCTAAGCAAATATAACCACCAAGTTTAAAGCCAGTCCACCAACCAACTACTGCCATTGCAGCTCCTGCGGCCATACTTGCAGTTTCTTCTTTTTTAATTTGCTCGATTCTAAGTGCATCTATAGTAATATCTTGAGTTGCTGATGAAATAGCAATAGCAAGACCAATACCAATTATTAAAGCTAAATTTTGAGTTGGGTCAAGAACACTCCATAAAATCAGAGATACAAGAATAACTGACTGCATAAGAATAATTATGGATTTTCTGTGACCAATTTTGTCAGTTAAAAATGGTATTCGAATCCTATCTATTATAGGAGCCCATAAAAAATTAATAGCATAAACACCAAAAATTAATCCTGCCCATCCGATAGTACTTCTACTTAACCCTTCTTCTTTTAACCAAAGAGATAGGGCGCTTGCAATTAAAACCCAAGGGAAACCACTCATAACTCCTAACAAAAGAATTCTTATCATTCTTCGGTCCAAATAAGGAGTTATACTCTGCTTAAACGAATCCATAAAATAATACTAAATATTAATACAGCAATATAAACATGTTTATTTAGAATTATAAAAAATGGCTAATTTAAAGGCGCAGGATTGTCAGACAGAGATCTAAGCCATAATATAATATCAGCTCTATCTGAATCTTTCTTTAATCCATTATAATTCATTTTAGTTCCCTTGATATATTTTTTAGGTTTTAAAAGAAACTTATTTAATTCTGAATAGCTCCATTCCCCCCCAAATTCTACTAAAGCTGCAGAGTAAGCAAATCCATCAACAGAACCCTTAGTTCTATTAATTAAGTTCCACATATTTGGACCAACCTTATTTGCACCACCTTTATCAAAAGAATGACAGGTTGCACATTTTTTTGATAACTTCTCACCATTTTCTAGAGAAGCCATTGCAAGCATAGGAATAATTTCAGGTAAGCTCTCAAATGGGTCAACAGTCTCCTCACTAGAAGCATTAGATGATGTGTCTTCTGGAACATCAATTTTATATGCTGTTTGCTCTGGAAACTCTGGATGAATAAGTAGATCGCCTACTTTTGAGAACATAGCTATAAGCAGTAGAGCCAAAATAATTGCTCCAAGAATTTTATTAGTTTCCATATATCAAGAAGAAGTCTATTTTAATCAAAATGGCACTTAAAACGGATTTTTGTCGCACAGAATGAATATAGTTACCTTAATACCTGTAAGATTAGCTTCTACCCGTTTCCCAAATAAGCCATTTTCAAAAATTAAAGGCCTGCCAATGTTTCATTTTGTTTATAATAAAATTATTAATGAATATCCAAGTACATATTTAGCTACTTGCGATGAAGAAATTGAAAACTATTGTTTAATTAATAATATAAATTTTATTCATACTAATGATACTCATATTTCAGGAACTGATAGAATTGGAGAAGCTATAAATTTTTTGGAAAAGAAATATGAATTTGATAGTGTAATTAATGTTCAGGGAGACATGCCTTTTATTAATCCAAAGCACATTGAGCTTTTAACAAAAAATTTAAATGAATATGTAATGTCAACTTTATGTTGCCCTTTTATAAATAAAAAAGAATTTCTTGATACTAATAAAGTAAAAGTATTAATTAAAGAGCATAAAAGATCTTTTTTTTCTAAAAACTTTAGTAGAGTTAAATTGAGTGAGTCAGTAATGAATAAAAATACATTTCATCATATTGGTATTTATGGATATAAAAAAAGTTTCTTAAAAGATTTTGTTAATGCTTCTCCAAGCAAAAGAGAGCAATTAGAGAAATTAGAGCAATTAAGAGTTATTGCAAATACAAAAATAGGTATTTCTATTATAGAGGAAAATATTTTAGGCGTTGATACGGAAGAGGATTTGATTAGAGTAAATGAAATATTAAATAATGAATAAAAAAATTTCTTTTCAGGGTGTTGAGGGAGCATACAGCCACTTAGCTATTAAAGAGGTATTTGCTAATTCAAATTTTGTGCCTTGCAAAACATTTGCTCAGTCAATTGATTTAGTAGAAAAAGGTATCGCAGATCTTGCTATGATACCAATTGAAAATTCTGCAGCAGGGAGAGTAGCTGACATTCATAGATTACTTCCAAAATCAAACTTGCACATTATAGGTGAGCATTTCCAAAGAGTTGAACATAAGATGCTAATTCATCCAGAAACTAATGCTTCAAAGATAAAAAAAATTATTAGTCATGAACAGGCTTTAGCTCAATGTAGTACTAAGATACAAGATAAAGGATTTGAAATACTTATTGGTGCTGACACAGCAGGATCCGCAAAAAATATTTCTGAAATGAAGATAATGGACACGGCAGCTATAGCATCCTCTCTAGCAGCAGAAATTTATTCTTTAAAAATTTTAGATGAAAATTTTTCAAACAATAAAAATAATATTACTAGATTTTTTATAATGGCCAATCAGCCAAATCATAAATACGATGAAAGTAAAGACTATATTTCTTCCTATATTTTTTCTGTCAAAAACACACCCGGTTCTTTATTTAAAGTTATGGGGGGATTTGCAACTAATAGCGTAAATATGATTAAGCTAGAGAGTTATAATTATGGAGAACATTTTACGCTAACAGAATTTTATTGTGAAATAGAGGGGCATCCTGAACAAAATAATACTAAATTGGCTTTAGATGACTTAAATCATTATTGCTCAAAGGTAAGAAACTTAGGTATTTTTGAAAAATCTCAGTATAGATCCAAACAATAATTTTTAATTATTTTTAAGAACTGTTATAAAGTATATTGAGAATTACATGGGCAGATTTTTTTTGCCAATCCGGTCAGATTCGAAAGAAAGCAGCCGTAACATAAAGATTTGGGTCATGTAATTCTCCTAAATTATTATTAAAATGAATAAAACAAATTTAAAAGTACTTGCGCTTAAATATCGACCCAAGGATTTTAGCGATTTAATAGGGCAAGAATATCTAGTTAGTACAATAAAAAAATCTATGGAATTAGAACAGTTACCTAACGCCTATATTTTTACTGGTATTAGAGGCGTTGGAAAAACTACAACAGCCAGAATAGTTGCCAAGATGTTGAACTGTACAGTTTTTGATAAAAATAAAGATCCTATTTTGGCAGAGTGTGATCAAGCAAAAGCCATATCTGAAGACAGACATCCTGATGTATTAGAAATCGATGCAGCATCTAATACAAGCGTAGATAATGCAAGAGAAATTATAGAAAATATAAAATACAGCCCAGTCATGGGAAAATACAAAGTATATATTATTGATGAGGTACATATGCTTTCGAAAAGCGCATTTAATGCTCTTTTAAAAACATTAGAAGAGCCCCCGTTACATTCAAAATTTATTTTTGCTACAACTGAAATTTCTAAAGTTCCAATTACAATTTTATCTAGATGCCAAAGATTTGATCTTAGGAGAGTTGGCAAAGAAACAATGTTATTATTTTTAAAAAAAATAATAAAATTAGAAAAGATTAATATTAGTGAAAAAGCATTACATATGATAATTAAAGCTGGGGATGGATCAGTTCGTGATAATTTAAGCATTCTTGATCAAGCTAACATTTTTAAAAATACTGAAACTATTGAAGAAGGAGATATCGTAAAAATGCTCGGTTTTTCTAGAATAACGGATCTTTATCAAATTATATTACTGGTTATAAAAAATAATCAAGAAAAACTTCTTGTGATTTTACAAGATATGTATGAAAGAGGAGCTGAAACAAATAAGGTTATAGAAGGATTAATGGAAGTTACAAATTGGTCCTTAAAATTAAAAATCAACCCTTCTTTATTAAATGATAAATTTTTAACAGTTGAAGACAAATCTTTTGCTGAAAGTTTATCTGAAGCAGATCAAGGACAATTAAATATTTTGTGGCAAAGTCTAATAAAAGGATACGATGAATTAAAAATTTCTCCAAATCCACATATTACTTTAGAAATGATATTATTAAGATGCTGTTTTCTATTAAATAAAAATTTCAATAAAGCAGAAAACGAAAAAAAAAAATCTAAAAATTTTTCAAATCAGGACATAAAAGAAAATGATTTAAGTGAATACAATATTTCAAAAAATAATAATAAGTATTCATCATTAGATGATAAAATAAAATTACATGAAAATTTTTTTCAATATTATGGCAACCAATTTTCTCCCTTAATGGCAAGTCTTATTTTAGAAAATTGTGAAATTGTTGATTTTAATGAAAATCAAAAAATACTCAAAATAGTTGTAACTGACAAAAATTTTGAAGGACTGATAGAACTAAAGCAAAATTTAAAAAACTCATTTACTATAGAAATAGAAGAATCTGAAAAGGTGACCTTAATAAAACAACTTAAAACTATGCGTAAAGACGTGTTAATAAAGAAAGAAATGGAATCAGAGGATTTTAAAAAAGTTCTTGATAAATTTCCTAATGCAAAGATATTAGATATACAAGAACTAGAGGGAGCAAAACAAAATGATGGGTAATATGGGCAATATGATGAAAAAAGTCCAAGAAATGCAAAATAAAATGCAGGAACTACAAAAAGAATTAGAAAATAAAACAATTGAAGCTAATTCAGGAGGCGGGATGGTTTCAATTATTATGAATGGCAAACACCAAGTTCAATCTATTAATATCGATCCTAGTCTATTGAATGAAAATGAAAAAGATGTGCTAGAGGATCTTTTAAAGGCAGCTCTAAATCAGGCAAAAGAAAAAGTGGATGAAATGTCGGCAGAAGAAATGAAAAAAGTTACTGGCGGACTTCCACTTCCACCAGGTATGAAATTACCTTTTTGATTTGGCTCAAGACGAATTACAAAAACTAATTAATCTTATTGCTAGATTGCCAGGATTAGGTCAAAAATCTGCACAAAGGATTGCATTATATTTAATTAAAAATAGAAGTGACTTAATGAATCCTATTGCTGAAAGCATAAAACTTACCTCTTCCCAAATAAAAAAATGTGATTTATGCGGAATACTCGATACTAAATTACCATGTAAGATTTGTTCGAGTAGCTCTCGTGACCCAAGTATAATATGCATTGTAGAAGATATGGCTGATGTGTGGGCTTTTGAAAGATCTGGTTTTTTTAAAGGTCGTTACCATGTCTTAGGGGGTTTGTTATCTGCTGCTAAAGGTTTTAGTGAGAAGGATTTAAACTTAAAAAAAATTAATGATCGATTACAAAATAATAAAATTAAGGAAATCGTTTTAGCTTTAAGTGCTACCATAGAAGGACAGACAACAGCTTTAGTAATAAAAGATTTTTTTGATTCCGATAAAGTTAAAATAACCCAGCTTGCCTATGGGGTTCCGGTTGGAAGTGAAATTCATTATTTAGATGACAATACTTTAGGGGCTGCATTAGAATCAAGAAAAAATCTTTAATTTATTTTTTCCAAAATTTTATTATCAAAATTACATGTCTTTTTAGTTATCAAATCTACATTAAGATTTAATATATTATATTCCGCAATTATTTTATTATTTGAGTCTTTCATTACTAAATCAATAGTTAATTTTTTTCCATAAATTTTGATATCATTTAAAGTAATTGAAAAAGTTTCATTTAATTTTATCTCATTTCTGTAGTTTATATTGCACTTAATTACAAATACCCCTTTTTTCTCCTCAGTTGAATAAAGATAACCAATCTTTAGCATTTCTAGGATATAGTCTGAAGATTCCTCAAAACACTGTATATAGTAAGCCATATTCATATGATTGTTATAATCAATCCATTCTTCAATAACCTTACCCTCAGATACTAAAGTTGGAGTTTTAAGGGGTAATCGAGAAGTCAATTTACAATCAAGATTATTAAAAATGTTTGCTTTAATACTTCCCACCTTATAAGAATTTAACATATTATATAAATAAATGCTTAAAATAGTTTTAGCACCTGATCCAATTCTTAAAAACGTCTGCGAGCCATTAGAGCAAGTAGACCCCCAACATAAATTATTAATTAAAGACATGTTTCAAGCAATGTATGAAGCTAATGGGGTCGGCTTGGCTGCACCACAGGTTGGTATTAACAAAAGAATTTTTGTGATTGACCCTCAAGCTCGGGAAGAAATTCAAACTCCTATGGCAATGATAAATCCTAAAATTATAAAAATTTCTAATACTTTAACAACCTTTGAAGAAGGATGTCTTTCTTTCCCAAATCATTATGCCGAATTAGAAAGGCCTGAAGAAATTACAGTAGAGTTTCTTGATGAGAATAATAAAAAGCAAATATTAGTAACTAAAGATTTTACATCAAGGGTAATACAACATGAGCTAGATCATTTAAATGGAATATTATTTGTAGATCATCTTAGTAGATTAAAGAGAGATGTAATAATTAGAAAAATGAAAAAATATAAAAAAGAAATAAAACAAAATGAATAAAAAAAAAAGAATCATTTTTTTTGGCACACCTGAATTTAGCTTAGCTCCACTTAAGACATTATATTTGGGAGGATATCAGATTGTAGGTATTTACACTCAGGAACCGAAAAAAAAATCGAGAGGTTTAAAAATAAAAAAAACACCTGTTCATGAATGGGCAGAATCACAATTACTTCCTGTTTTTTATCCAGATAAGTTAAATAGTAAAAATTTAAAATTATTTAAAGAATTAAGACCGGATATAGCTATTCTCTTTGCATATGGAAAAATTATTCCTCAAAGTTGGCTAGATATTCCATTATTTGGATTCATTAATATTCATGCTTCATTATTACCTAAATGGCGGGGTGCAGCTCCTATCCAAAGAGCAATTGAAAACAATGACAAAAAAACCGGAATTACTATCATGAAAATGAACGACAAACTTGATGAGGGGCCTATTTTAAACAGCAAAGAGTTAAAAATTAATTCACTAACCAATGGCAAAAATCTTACAGAACTTATTAGTCAAGATTCTTGTTCGGTTTTATTTAATACTTTAGATAATTATTTAAAAGGTAATTTAATTCCTTTGGAACAGGATTCTTCTAATTCTTCTTATGCCCATAAGATTGATAAAAATGAATGTGAAATAAATTGGCATGAGGATAGTCTTACAATAGAAAGAAAAATTAGAGCTTTTTATCCTCGTCCTACAATGTGGTTCAGGTTTCAAGGCAAGAGGTTCAAGGTATTAAGCGCTCATACATTAGATATAAATGGGGATCCAGGTTTAATTTTAGATAGTAAAAAATTAACTATTGCTTGTGGAAAAGGTAGTATTTGTATTAATGAAATTCAGGCAGAAGGTAAAAATCCTATGAAATCCGAGGCATTTATTTTAGGAAATAATAATTTTTTATCTGGAACTAACTTAATTGCCTAATTTAAAAATAACTATTGAATACGATGGGTCTAATTATAGTGGCTGGCAATACCAATTAAATGCGAATTCTATACAGCAAGAAATAGAAAAAGCAATTTTTGATTTTTCTGGAGAGAAAGTAAATATTTTTGGTGCAGGGAGGACTGATGCAGGAGTACATGCGCTTGGTCAAATAGCAAATTTTAAGCTTGAAAATAAAAGAGACACCTACCAAATTCTTCATGGAATTAATTTTCATTTAGCAAATGATAATATAAAAATTGTAAATGTGGAAATAGCTCCTGAAAAATTTCATTCAAGATATGATGCTCAAAAAAAAACCTATTTATATAGAATTTATAACAGAGAAGTTCCTTCTGCTATTGAGCATAAATATTCACTGCATATAAACAAAAATCTTAATATCTCTTTAATGGAAAAAGCAGCTGAATCATTGATAGGAAGCTATGACTTCTCTAGTTTTAGAGCTCATGGCTGTCAGGCAAAATCTCCAGTAAAAACACTAGAAAGACTAGAGTTTTTTAAAAATAAAGAAATTATTAGTATTGAATTTGAGGCAAAATCTTTTCTATATCAGCAAATTAGGATTATGGTAGGCTCTTTAATAGAGGTTGGTCTTAGTAGGAAAAATACTGAATGGATAAAAGAGGTTCTAGAAAAAAAAGATAGAAAATTATCTGGTCAAACCGCTTTACCAAAAGGATTATTTTTAAAGGAAATAAAATATTGAAAATATTAATTGCAACTCAGTGCTTTCCTCCTGATTTTGGGGGAATAGAGCATGTAATGGGTAATATAGCTATAAATGCATTTAAACTAAATCATCAAGTAACAGTTATTTGTGATCAAAGTAAAAATCCTTCTCAAAATTTTGACGAAGAAAATAAATTTTCAATCAAACGATTTGGGCAAATTAAGTATTTTAGAAGACTTAAGAAAGCAAATTACATAAATGATTTAATTTCAAATGAAAATTACGATTGCATTTTTTTTGATAGCTGGAAATCCTCTGAGCTTATTTCATCAAACAATCAAGCTAATAAATTTATTTGTCTAGTTCATGGAAATGAGATTTTAAAACATAAAAACCAAAAACGAATTATAGAAAGCATTTCAAAAGCAAACACTATAGTATTTAATTCAAAAGCTACTCAGTCTTTATTTTTAAAGAAGTTTGTTACTTTTAAAATAAATAAATCTAAAATAATTTATCCAGCTTTTATTCAAAAAATTGAACAAACAATTAATGAAAAAAAAATGTATGATTTTTGTACTATATCAAGACTCGATAGAAGAAAAGGACATTACCAAGTATTAGAAGCATTAAAGAAATTAAAAGATAACAATAATATATTAGCATCTTATGCGATTTTAGGATCTGGAGATGAGATTGGCATACTTAAATCCATGGTTCAAAAATTATCTTTACAGAATCAAGTATTTTTTTTATCAGAAAATAGTAATCCAGATGAAGTTCTCAATAAATCTAAAATTCATTTATTGCCAACTTTTTTAGATGGAAATAGCATTGAGGGATTTGGTATTTCAAATGTAGAAGCTGCTTCAAAAGGCGTCCCTTGCATTGTTTCTGATAGTGGTGGAACACCTGAGTCTATAATTCCAAATCAAACAGGACTTGTTGTACAGCAAAAAAATTTAAATGCCCTATATTTAGCTATGAAAAATCTTTTAATGAATAAAGAACTATATAGAGAATTTAGTTCAAATTCTCTTTCATTTGCAAAAAATTTTTTAAAAGAAAAAAAATATTAGAATATTTAGATAATTTTTAATATTTCATCATAACTAGTTTTAAACATACCGGTCTTATCAATTATAATATTTTCTAGTATTAAATTATCTATAATTAAAATACTTCTTGAAAGTCTAATCCCCATTAAATTATGATTAAAAGGTTTTAATAAACCAGTTTTTATTCCAAAATCTGAGTTACCATCTGATAAAAAAATAATATTATCTGCCTTTAAAGAAATATTCCATTGTTGCATTACATAAGGATCATTAACGCTGATACAAAAAATTTCATCTATTCTTTTTGTTTTTTTGATTAAATTAGCATTGTCAATGAAAGGAGGCATATGTTTATTATGGCAAGTGGAAGTATATGCTCCAGGCACACATACTAACAAAATTCTTTTATTTTTAAAATTCTTATGTAAATCGAAATCAGAGATAAAATCTTTAGAGGCACTCTTTAGGGCCAAATTTGGAATTGTATCTCCAGTTTTTATCAACTAAAAAAATTTTCTAAAGTTTTAAAATAAATTTTTTCTGTAGTTTTTAAATCTTCAACTGAAACACACTCATCAACTTTATGGAGTGTTTTATTTATAGTGCCAAATTCAAAGACAGGGCAAATTCTTTGTATAAATCTTGCATCGGAAGTTCCTCCACCAGTATCTTGCTTTGTGTCGATCCCGGTAACTTCCTTAATGGCCTTTACGCAGTCCTTTGTAAATTCATTATTAAAACTGTGAAATGGTTGACCTCTAAAAATCAAATCCAAATTATATTCAAATCCATTTTCTTTGCATATTTTAGATACACTATTATTAATATATTCTTTAATTTTTTTTGAGTCCCATAAATCGTTAAACCTCATGTCAGCAACGATTTTTAATTTTTCAGGAATTACATTCTTCGCTTTATTATTTAGATTGAGTTGAGTAAATTGAATACTAGAATTTTCATAGTATTCAGTTCCACTATCTAATACTTCACTGTCAAAAAAGCTTATTATTTTTGAAGCTCCATGAACTGGGTTTTTTGCGAGTTGAGGATAAGCCGCGTGACCTTGCTTACCAATCACTTCGATATGGATGTCGACCGCTCCTTTACGACCAACTTTTATTTGATCTCCCAGTACCTTTTCAGATGATGATTCTGTAGCAATTGAGCCATCTATTCTAATTCCTTGTGCGGATATCCATTGAACTACTTTGTCAACCCCATTAATTGAGTCAGCTTCTTCATCGCCAGTAATAATAAAACTTATAGTTCCATTAAAATTAGGATTATTATCAATAAATTTAAATGTGCTTATAATGCTTGCAGCAGTGCATCCCTTCATATCTTCAGATCCTCTCCCATATAAATAGCCATCTTTTACAATAGGATTAAAGGGATTTTCAGTCCAGTCTTCTAAGTTACCTGGAGGAACAACATCTACATGACAAGCAAAATTAAAGTGCTTTGCATTAGAGCCAGCTTTATTGAGACCGAAAGTGGCAAATAAATTTATGACCTCATAGCTACCATCCCCATCAAAGTTAAGTTGTTTTGTTTCAAAACCTTTTTCTTTAAAAATTTTTATAAGAAAATCAAAAATATCTTGCTTAGCAGGTGTTACAGATTCGAAGGAAATAAGTTTTTTTGCTAGTTCAATTGTATCTTGCATCAATCTCTTAAAAGATCATTTACTGAAGTTTTAGATCTAGTTCTTTCATCAACAGTCTTAACTATCACGGCACAATATAGAGAAACACTACCTTTAGAAGACGGTGTATTTCCAGGAACTACTACAGAGTAAGGAGGCACTTTACCCATATGGATTTCTCCAGTATCTCTATTAATAATTTTAGTTGAAGCACCTAAAAAAACTCCCATAGACAAGACAGATCCTTCCCCTACAATTACTCCCTCAGCCACTTCTGACCTTGCCCCAATAAAACAATTATCTTCAATAATTACAGGATTGGCTTGAAGAGGTTCCAGGACACCGCCTATACCTGCCCCTCCAGAAATATGGCAATTTTTTCCAATTTGAGCACAAGAACCCACTGTTGACCAGGTATCAATCATTGTACCTTCATCTACATAAGCCCCAAGATTAACAAAACACGGCATGAGCACCGCATTTTTAGAGATATAAGCAGATCTTCGTACAATGCAATTTGGCACAGCTCTAAATCCTGATTTTTGAAAATTATCTTCATTCCAACCTTCAAATTTTGAAGGTACTTTATCCCACCAGTATGTATCCTGTTTTTCATAAGCGGGCCCACCTTTAATTAAACCCATACTTCTAGTTTTAAAACTTAATAAAATAGATTTTTTGATCCATTGATTTACTGACCATTCACCGTTAAATTTTTCAGCAACCCTTATTTTGCCAGCATCTAATTCATTTAAGACATCTTCAACAGCACTTATAGCACTTTGGTCACTCAAAAAGTCTATATTGTCTTTTTGATCCCATATTTTTTCAATGATTTCCTGATTACTCATTATTTTAATTATTTTAAGGTATTTAAAAAATTTTCCAATTGATCAGTTGTATAATTTATGTATTTTTTTTCATTCATTACTTTTTCAATATCACTTTGAGTTTTAATATCTCTATTTAAATTATATTCTAAGTTATTAGTAATCCAAACAGTTTTCCATCCTAATTCATAAGGGTATTTTAAATTTATATGGAGATCTTCAAACATGGCAGTCTCATTATTAGGTAGTTTAAATTTTTTTTGAAAATCTTCATATATATCTATATGAGGTTTAGGCACGTAATTGCTTTCAGATATATCAAAACAACCATCAAAAGCATCTGTCATTTTTAATTTGTCCAGGACTTTAACTACATGGCCATAGTTTGCATTAGTAAAAATATATTTTTTACCATCGAGGTTTTTTATGCTTTCTGATAAACTTTTGTTTGGAACAATAACATCATAATTTATTTGATGTACATAATCCAAATATTCATCAGGATCAATATTATGTTCTGACATCAATCCTCGTAAAGTTGTACCATATTTGTGGTAATATTGAGTTCTAAGATCCTGAGCTTCTCCAGGTTGAAGGCCTAGTTTCTCTTCTATAAATTTACCCATTAAAATATGAACTTTATCAAATAAACCACATTCAGCTTTATATAGAGTATTATCTAGATCAAAAACCCAATTTTTAATATTTTTCATTATGCGAATTTAAATTAGTTTGGATTATATAAAAAAGAAAGTAAATAAATCAAAGTAAGCCAAAAATTATTTTTTGTAGATCAAAAATTCCTTCATTGTTTTTTGAGCTTACAACATAATTTTCATAATTAGATTTAATTAAATTATTTTTTTCTGAAATTTCCTTAATTTTTTTATCTTTTTTTGTAAATACAATGATAATTTTTTCTCTCATATGTCCCATTGATTTTAAAGTGTCCAAATCAATTGACTTTGCTCCCAAGGAATTATCAATTAATAAAAATAATTTTTTGAGGTTTTTCCTTGATGATAAATAATGAGATACAAAATCAGAGATGTTTTTAGCTTCTTTTTTAGAAATTTTAGCAAAGCCGTAACCAGGTAAGTCTACAACCATTAGCTTGTCAGAATGATTAAAAAAATTAACTTGTTTTGTTTTCCCGGGAGTATTGCTAATTAAGGCAATTTTTTTATTAAATAATGAGTTAATAAGACTAGATTTGCCGACATTTGATCTTCCAATAAATGCTATTTCTGGGAAAGCGACATTTGGATAATATTTTTCATATACCGCACTTAATACAAAATTTGTGGGCCCTTTGAAAAAACTAGAAACATTATGCATTAGTTTTTTTATTAACTTGTCTTTGAATCACATATTGTTGTGTCATAGAAAGTACATTATTTGTTGTCCAGTAAACAACTAATCCAGCAGCAAAACCACCCAAAATGAAAGTAAAAACTATTGGAAGAAACATAAAAATTTTTGCTTGCATTTTATCAACTGGTTGAGGATTAAGTTTTTGTTGAAGAAACATAGATAATCCCATCAATATTGGCCATACACCTACATTGAGCATCATCAATATACCTCCAATAATAGGCACAGACCCAACATCATAATCAAATAATCCGAATGCTGTTAGTAATCCTAATGGATCTGGTGCTGATAAATCATGTATCCAACCTATAAATGGAGCATGTCTCATTTCAATAGTCACGAATAAAACTTTGTATAAGGCAAAGAATACAGGAATTTGAAGTAAAATAGGCAAACATCCTGAAATTGGATTGGCTTTTTCTCTTTTATAAAGAGCCATCATTTCCTTTTGTAAGCCGGCTCTATCGTCCCCATACTGTTCTTTTAAAATCTTCATTTCAGGTGCTAGTTTTTTCATCTTAGCCATAGATTTGAAAGATTGTTGAGCTAGAGGAAAAAAGCAAATTCTCATTAGTAGGGTAAAAAGCATAATTGCATAACCAAAGTTACCCACATAACCATATATGAATTTTAAGACATTAAAGATTGGTTTAGTTAGAAAATAAAACCAACCAAAGTCTATAGATCGATCAAATTCTTTGATATTAAAATCTTGTTTGTATTGATCAATTATGCTCACAATTTTTGGACCTGCAAATAATTTAAATTTATGTGAAGCTGCATTATTGGCACCAACACTTATTGGATTTGAGCTAATTATGTTTGTTTGAAAAGACTCCTGATCGTTTTCGTAACTATAAGTAAAGTTTTGCCTTATTGGTTCATTTTGACCTGGTATAATAGCCGTTTGCCAATATTTGTCTGTAATACCTATCCACCCACCTTTACTATCAAGCTTAATTTCTTTATCCTCTCTTAAGTCGTCATAACTGTATTCTTCTAGAACATCATTAGTAATTGATATAGGTCCTTCATGAAGAATAAAGAAGTTTTGTAACTTTGGCTCACCTTTTCTATTAGATAAACCATAAGGATAAACTTCAAATATCAATTCAGAATTATTTTTAATTTTTTGCTCAATTGCAAATAAGTAATTTTCATCTAATGATATAATTTTTTCATAAGTTATTCCTTGACCACTTGTCCAAGAAAGCGTAACTGAATTAGTGCCGTCTAATAAGTCGCCTGAACTCTTCCAATTTGTATCTCTATTTGGTAATTCAATACCTATATCATTAGTAGCCCAACTTGTATCAAGATAATACTCACCCTTAGATCCAATAGGGTTTAAAAAACTAATTTGAGATGAATTTTCATCTAGAGTTTCTTTGTATTCCATCAAAACTAAATCATCAATTATTCCTCCCTCAAGGTTTATTGAGCCAGAAATTTTTCCATTATTAAACTTTACTCTATTAGATTTTGCTAAGACTTCTTTTTTTTCTAAAAAGTCATTTGATGTTAGTTTTTTTTTTGTAATGTCCAACTCGTTAAGATTTGATGTCTCACTTATAGTATTGTTGGTCGGTTCTGGTTGAGGAATAATTAATTGAAATCCAAAAATGATTGCCATTGAAATTGCTATAGCTAAAAATAAATTTTTTTGATTTTCCATTTTTATTTTCTTTTAATTACAGGGTCATACCCGCTACTTCCAAATGGATTGCATTTTAATATTCTAATTATTGCTTTCATTAAGCCCTTAGCGGGCCCTAAAGTTTTTATAGATTCAATAGCATATTCGCTACAAGTCGGAAGATGTCGACAGGTTTTTGGTAAGATAGGGGATAGCAAAAGTTGATATCCCTTAATCATTAAAATCATAAGGCTGCTAATTAGATTTTTAATTTGTTTCATGCGCTAAATTTAAAAATGTATTAATATCACTTTTTAAATGATTAAACGAGATATCTAAAACACTTTTTTTCATAATCAATACCAATTTTAGGTTTTTTAGAGTTTTTATAGCTTCAGAAGTGCGAATTGCCTCACGAACTCTCCTCTTTGTATAATTTCTCGTCACAGCATTGCCTATTCTTTTACTTACAACAATTCCAAAAAAATTCGAACTATCAAGTTCTTGTCTTAGGTAATATCCATTAAAACCTTTATGTGAGATAAATTTTCCTAATTTTTTAACCTCGGAAAATTCTGATGTCTTGTTTAGAGTATTTAGTTTCAAAAACTAAGCTGAAAGACGAGCTCTACCCTTCGCTCTTCTTGCATTTAGAACTTTGCGTCCACCTACAGTTGCCATTCTAGAACGAAAACCATGTCTTCTCTTTCTTACAAGTTGGCTTGGTTGATATGTTCTTTTCATTATCTTTGTTAATCCTTAAAAAATAAGTTTTTACATTTAACAATTATTGATATTAAGTCAATCACTATTATTAAAAATGTTAATAATCAAAGATATCGTCAATTTACAAGCGTATTTAAAAACATATAAGCTGAATAATGAAAAAATTGGATTTGTTCCAACAATGGGCGGATTGCATGAAGGGCATGGAAATCTGATTAAATCATCCCAAGAGAATAATGATAAAACAATTGTGAGTATATTTTTAAATCCCAAACAATTTAACAACATTGAAGATTTAAAAAGATATCCTGTTAACAAAGGTGATGATTATGACTATTGTTTAAAAAATAAAATTGATATTATTTTTGAACCAAACGAGTATGAAATTTATCCTTTAAATTATAAACTAATTAAAAATAATTTTTTTCAGAATATACTTTGTGACAAGTTCAGGCCTGGACATTTTGATGGAGTGGTTTCAGTTGTAAGCGAATTATTTAAAATTATTGAACCATCTAATGCATATTTTGGTTATAAAGATTACCAACAATTTAAAATTATTGATCAATTAGCAAAAAAAAAATTTTCCAAAATAATTATCAAGGGTGTTGAAACTGTTAGAGATGAGACGGGATTAGCTTTTTCAACAAGGAACAATTTATTAAATTCTAATAGCAAAGAAATTTACTCTAAATTTATATTTAATATGAAAAATTTTATAAATTCTTTGGATTCAGGATTAGAAATTAGCACAGCTAACAACCTGGTTAGAGATTTTATTAAAGACACAAATACTGGTATTGGTAAATTTGACTATCATGAATTTAGATCAGACTCTGATCTTTCACTAAAGGGAACCATTAATGATTCAAGGTTTTTTTTAGCTTTCTATTTAAATTCTACAAGACTAATAGATAATTTTAAAATTGATTAATTTAGTCGCACCTAAATGAAAAAAAGAAAATTGTTACTAGAATTCCATTTGTATTTTTATTGCAATTAAACAATTGTAAGAAAAATTTTTGGTATAACAAATACAATATACCAAAATGATTAAGTTGATTTAATTTTTCTAATTAAAAATATAAAATCATCAAATATTTTAAGCTTAAGGAAAAATTATGAGAAACTTTACATTAAAACTAACTAAATCATATAAATTCGACGTTAATGTTGATGCAAATTCAATTGAAGATGCAAAAAAAATTATTCATCAAACACCCTTTGAAAAAGTAATAACAGATTGTAAGTTCTCTGACCCAGAGTTGAGAATTAAAGATGTTGTTTGCAATGATTTAGATTCAAGATTTTATAAGGACGATAATAAACTAAGATAGTTCATTGGCGGTTCTGCAAGGATTCGAACCCTGAATTCTTGATCCGTAGTCAAGTGTGATATCCGTTTCACCACAGAACCTTTAAGTTGATTTATATACTCTTTTTATAAATAATAAATATATATGGAAATTTTAAAATCAAACAGAGATATAAAAGATAAATTTGAACTCGAATCCCTAATGGCAGCTCACTTAATAAGGCTAAGGGGATATGGTTCTTTGCCCTATGATTGTGCATGCAATAATACCCATAAAGTTAATGACAAAGATATTCAGTGCATAGCTTCCGCAAAGCCAATAAAAGCTTTACTTAGATGTCCTAATAATTTTTATACAATGGTAAGAATAGAAGGGTTTTTTAAAAAAAAAGTTATTTCTGAGTATGGTTATCATGCAAAATTGCTTGATGAAGCATAGTAAAAAAATATCTAGGTTTTTTTTAATCGGCTACTGAAGATTTAACTTCATTAAATTTTTCAGAAACATAGTTTTTTACTGAAGAAGCCTCTTCTTTTAAAGACTCGTAGCTTGTAATTAAAGTTTCATTAACTGTAGTACATCCTGAAAATAAGAACATAAAACTAATTAATATAAATATTTTCTTTATAAGGTTTAATTTCATGATTTTTATTACTATCATATTTTTTGTAAAAACTTTATATAAGTTTATTATAATTTGGCAATGTTTGAAGAAGAAGAAAATAAACCTGTTGATAAATCTGAAAAAGACTATGACTATATGAGTATTGAAGAAATTAATCATTTAATAAGTGATTTAAAAAATAAAATCATTCAATTGGAAAAATTATTAGATAAAAAGAAAGAAAAGATAAAAAATGCTGATAATTTTTTTAAAAGTTAGTATCCTTCGATTATTATTGCTTTGCTTTTGGCAGAATTCTGTCTGATTTTAAGAGCTTCCTGGTATTCTATAGAGTTATAAAATTCTTTTGCCTTTTCAACATTTTCAAACTCCACTAAAACATTTCTTTCCCAAGGCCAATCACCCTCTATTACATTCATTTTTCCACCTCTAAATAAATATTTACCGCCATATTTAGATATAATTGATTGACTCAGTTGAGGATATTCTTGAAATTTGTGCGGATCTTCTATGTTAATTGATAATAAAATGTAACCTTTTTTCATTTATGCGACTAAAACTATACTTTTCTAACAGAGTTATCCACAGATATTGGTAATTTTTTATTATTATATTCAAATATAAGAACTTCTCTAGTTTTCTATAAGGCCTTACAAATATTGATTTATTTATATTTTATGCATTTTTACATCAATTTTTAAATTTTTTTAAAGTTTTGAGATGATTTTTATAGTAATAAGGTGTTAGATTCCAAAGTTATGCACAAGAGAAAATATTCTAGCTTTTTATTTTTAACAATCCTTATTTTTCAATGTTTTTTTATCAATAAAGCGAGTGCTGATCATTTATCTATAGCCCTTAATTATAAAATTGCTGAAAAAAGTTCTATTATTATTGAGGGTTACGATAGAAAATTTTACTTTGAGGAGAAAGAATTTCCATTGTTTACTATGAATATAGAAGCAAATAAAGGATCTAAATCTCAGGACATAAATTTAGGTTCAATACCACACAAATATATCGGCATTTTTGCATACATTGATCTTAATAATGATGGGCAATTTTCCTTAGATTTTAAAGGTGACCCAGCAGAACCATATGGCTTTTCCCTCAATCCTGATAATGATTTTGAGGATATTTCCTATGAAGATATAGTTTTTGATATGAATTTGCTCAATGAGCCAGTTAAAATTACTTTAAATTTGAAAATTGATTAATCTCTTATTAGCTTTTCTATTTCTTTGACAGCACTGGTAACACTTTTTTTATCAGTTTTTATAGTTAAATCTGGTTTGATTGGTTCTTCGTAAGGACTAGAAATACCCGTAAAGTTTGGTATTTCACCTGACCTAGCTTTTTTATAGAGACCCTTAGGATCTCTTTTTTCTGCAACATTTAAGGGTGTGGATATGTATATTTCTTTAAATTCATCTTTTTTAAAAAGACTTCTTGCCATTTCCCTTTCAATTCTAAAAGGAGAAATAAAAGCTGTTATAACAATTAAGCCAGCATCGCACATTAATTTTGCTACTTCAGCAACCCTCCTTATATTTTCTACTCTATCTTTGTCTGTAAATCCGAGGTCTTTATTTAGCCCATGCCTTATATTGTCACCATCGAGAACATAAGTTTTTTTACTTTTTTTATAAAGTAATTTTTCTAAAGCATTTGCAATAGTAGATTTCCCTGATCCTGAAATTCCAGTGAGCCAAATTACTCTACCCTTGTGTCCATTGAGTTTTTCTCTATGTTTTTTATTTATAGTAAGTTCTTGTAAGTGAATATTTTTCGATCTCCTAAGAGCAAAGTTTATCATAGCACAACCAACGGTTTGATTATTGATAGGATCAATTAATATCATTGAGCCAAGACGTTTATTTTCACTATACTCTTTAAATGGAATATCTTTGTTAAATGAAATAACACATTCAGCAACATTGTTTAGTGAAAGTTGTTTTCCCGGTCTATGTTCCAAAGTGTTTACATTATAAATTTTTTTAATATCTAGAATTTTTATAGAAACTTTTTGAGTATTAATTTTTCCTAAATATGTTCTTCCGATAAAACAAGGATCTTGTGACATCCAAATCAAATTAACATTAAATTGGTCAGCACATTGAATGGGATTTTTTGAGTCACAAATTATGTCACCCCTAGAAACATCTATTTCTCTATCTAAGGTAATAGTTACACTATCCCCGATATTTGCCTTTTTGATGTTAGATTTTTCTAAAAAAACCCCAGAAATCTTAGCTTTTTGCCTAGATGGTAAAACTATAATTTCTTTTCCACTACTAATTAATCCTGAAGCAATGGTTCCACTATATCCTCGAAAACTTGAATTCGGCCTATTAACAAATTGAACGGGCATAATAAAATTCCCAATAATATCTTTTTGAATATCAATTTTTTCTAAATAATTGAAAAGAGTTGAAGATTTGTACCATTTCATATTTGATGATTTTTTATAAATATTATCCCCCTTTAGAGCTGATAGAGGAATAGCTTGTATTGATGAAAAATTAAGTTTTTTAGAAAATTTTTTATAATTATCTGTAATTTTTTTAAATTCAGATTCACTATAATTAATTAAATCCATTTTATTAATTGCTAGAACTACATGCTTAATACCTAGAACAGATACTATAAAAGAATGTCTTTTGGTTTGTGTCATTATTCCATTGCGGGCATCAATTAATATAATTGCTAAATTAGCTGTAGATGCACCTGTAATCATATTTCTCGTATATTGTTCATGTCCAGGTGTGTCGGCAACAATAAATTTTCTTTTACTTGAAGAAAAAAATCTGTAAGCAACATCAATTGTGATACCTTGTTCTCTTTCAGCACTTAAGCCATCTACTAAAAGAGCAAAATCTATTTGGTCACCTTGGGTCCCATGATTTTTAGAGTCTTGTTTTAATGAATTTACATGATCATCAAATATCATTTGAGATTCATATAACATTCTCCCTATTAAAGTACTTTTTCCATCATCTACACTTCCGCAGGTAATAAATCTTAAAAGACTTAGTTCCGATTGTTTTTTTAGATAGCTAGTAATTTTTTTATTAGTTTTTGTCATCAGAAATAACCTTCTAATTTCTTTTTTTCCATTGAGCTGGAAGAGTCATTATCTATGGCCCTTCCTTGTCTTTCAGAAGTTTTAGATTTCAGTAATTCAAGTAATATTTTTTCTAGATCATCTGCTTCAGACTCAATAGCACCAGTCAAAGGGTAACATCCAAGTGTTCTAAATCGAACTTTCTTAAGATAAATTTTTTCATTTGATAATATATTTAACCTATCATCATCAACCATTATCAACATTCCATTACGCTCTACCACTGGTCTTATTTTTGAAAAATAAAGAGGTACTATTGGAATTTTTTCTTGAAATATATATTGCCAAATATCTAATTCTGTCCAATTAGAAAGGGGAAATACCCTTATATTTTCTCCCTTGTTTAATGAAGAATTGTATAAATTCCAAAGTTCTGGTCTTTGATTTTTAGGATCCCATAAATGATCTTTATTTCTAAAAGAAAATACCCTTTCCTTTGCCCTTGATTTTTCCTCATCTCTTCTTGCACCTCCAAAAGCTACATCAAACTTGTATTTTTCTAAAGCTTGTTTGAGACCTTGGGTTTTCATTATGTCAGTGTGAACTGAAGATCCATTAGTCAAAGGATTTATATTTTTTTTAATTCCTTCAGGATTAACATGAGTTATTAGCTCCATACCCATTTCATCTGCAATTTTTTGTCTAAAAGAATACATCTCTTGAAATTTCCACCTTGTGTCAATATGCATTAAAGGAAAAGGAGGTTTACTAGGATAAAAAGCTTTTTTTGCTAAATGAAGCATAACAGAACTATCTTTTCCAATTGAGTAAAGCATAACAGGATTTTCCGATTCACTAACAACTTCCCTCATTATCTCAATACTTTCAGATTCTAAATTTTTAAGATAACTGTTGCTTGGCAATTTAATTTTAGAGTTTTTATTATTATTAAATTCAATCGGTTTCTCAAATAGATACATAGGTAAGTGTATAAAATATTTAGAACTTACTTTAATATCAAATAATTTATAATGATCGGTAATAGAAAAAAAATCACTGATTAAGTCTGTGTTAGGAATACATAAGAAGTCTTTTTTTATTCTTTTAAATAAACTTAATATTCCTTTTAAGATATCTTCTCTTTTATTGGAGGATATTAGGCACCATCTTCTTCCCCCTCTTCTATCATTTGTAAAAAGAATTAATTGATTCTCAATTTTAGCAATTTGAATAAATAGAATAAGACTTTTTTTTATTTTTATTGTTCTTTCAAATAATTGTTTTTTAAAATTATTAGAAACTTTTTCTATATATTCATCATATTCTATAATCTTTGGAAAAAACTTATTTCTTTCGATCCATCTTTCGTAACTGCGCTTAGTATTGAAATATTTTTTTTTTATGAAGATATTCAAAATGAGACTCGCTGTCCCAAGCTTTTTCAACAGTGAGTTTGTTTGATGAAAAAAAAAACGGATTTTTTTATTAATTTTACCATTGTCGTATTTTGAATAAAATAGTATTTTTTTTTAAATTGTATATAATTTTATTATAATAAATGTCAAATAAAGAAAATATTAACAAATTGCGACATCACCCTTATTTTGCGGCTTTATTGGATATTGTTAGGAAATCTGGTCGTATAATTTTGGATATTTATAACGATCACGACCCTAAAGTATTATATAAAGAAGATAAATCACCTTTAACTAAGGCGGATTTATTGTCTCATAATTTGATATGTAAAGAATTATCTACCATAAGCGATATCCCTATAGTGTCTGAAGAATCCGATGAACATTATACTAAAGCTCTAACTTATTGGCTTATCGATCCTTTAGACGGTACTAAAGAGTTTTTAAATAAAAATGATGAGTTTACTGTAAATATAGCTTTAATTGAAGACCATGTTCCTACTATAGGTATAGTATACCTTCCTGTAAGTGGCTTTATATATATTGGTGGCCAAGATTTGGGTTCTGTTAAAATAGACAATTCAAATAATTTAAAAGAAATAAAAGTTTCTATGCCAGATAAAAAAATTAAAGTAATAGCAAGTTCGAGCCATTTAAACAATGAAACTAAAAATTTTATTAAAAGCCTAGGAAAAGTAGACTTGATACAATCCGGTAGTTCTATAAAGTTTTGTTTAGTAGCTGAGGGATCAGTTGACATATATCCTCGTCTATCACCAACTTCAGAATGGGATACTGCAGCAGCACAAGCAGTAGTTGAAGGAGCAGGTGGTTCGGTGCTTACACTAGATGCAAAGAGACTCAGGTATCAAAAGCATGACATTATTAATCCAAAATTTATTGTTAGGGGTCAAAACTTTTTAGGTATTTAACTTTTTTTCAGCGAAGGATTATTTTCCCTGTAAGTTTTTTCTAAAGAAGTGTCACCAACTTCTGTATAAATTTGAGTAGTGGAAAGCGATGAATGTCCTAATAGCTCTTGAATAGTTCTTAAATCACCGCCATTTTTAAGTATGTGTGTTGCGAAACTGTGTCGAAGCGAGTGAGGAGTTAATGTTTTTGGAAGACCGAGATTTAACCTTGCATTTTTCAAATCGCGTTGGAAAGAGGAAGCTTTTAATGGTGATCCTCTATCACCAAAAAAAATTGATTTACCTTCTTCTAGTTTATAAGGCAACTCAGATAAATACTCATTTAATGCATTTTTAACTGTATCTAAAACTGGTACCGATCTTTCTTTTCCTCCTTTCCCCATTATATTTAAAAAAGACAAGTCATTTGTATCAATTTTTTTTAGATTTAAAGCTTCATTGATCCTTAATCCACAACCATATAATAAATAAAATATTGCCTTATTTCTTTTTTTTATCCATTTCTTTGAAGAAATTTTTGATAATTCATTTACCAGATCAACTATTTGCTCTTCATTAATTGATTTTGGCAGTGATTTAGGAATCCTTGGGTTCTTAATTAGAAGTATTTGATTTAATGCATTTTCAAAAGAAGCTGATTTTTTTTTTAAAAATATTAAAAAATTTTTTAAGCTACTGATGGCTCTTCTTCTAGATCTAGCAGACAAAGGTTTTTTATAAATATTATTATAATTTCTATTTTGAGATAGGTCTGAAATCCAAGCTCTTAGAGCTTGAAGGTTTAATTCACTAATTGCTTTTAATGTAAGTTTCCCAGATTGATAGTTATTTAAGAATATTAAAAAATCAGCTAAATCGTATGAATAGGAATTATGAGTATTTAACGAAAATCCTTTTATATTTTTTAAATAATTTCTCCATTCTTCAAATTCAATTATTAAATTTCTGTCTAATTTATTACTTTCAAGTAAATCCAAAAACTTCATATCATGTTATTATAATAAAGAATCTTTATTAAAACAGATGAAATATTTTGAAATAATACCCCTAACCACAATTAATAAGACTCTTTTATACAAATTTGATAAAAAATTAGCTTTGGGAAACATAGTTGAGATAACTATTAAAAAAAAATCTTTACTAGGAATCGTAATAATTGAGAGGCGTGAGAAAGATATAAATTTTGATAAAAATAAAATTTTAAAAATCAGATCATCTTTAGATATAAAATTTAAATCATCACATTTGAATTTTATTAGATATTTATCACAGCATTATTTTATAGATTTAGGATTAGCATTTAAAATATCTATAGGTTCAGAAGTTAATATTAAAAAAAATATTAAAAATTATTTAGAATTTAAAAGTTGCATATACGAAACTAAAAAACATTTATTAGAAAAAAATAAATTAAGTAATAAACAATTTAATACATTGTTTAACTCAAATGAAATTAAAGAAATAGAAAATGGATTTCTATTTAAAAAACCTAACTTGCCTATTAAATTGAATTTAGAACAACAAGAAATTTTTACAGAAATAAAAAAAAATGTTCGTAATAATTATTCTTGTCATTTAATTGATGGAGTCACAGGCTCAGGTAAAACTGAATTATATTTTCAGTTTATATTAAGAGCCCTAGAACAAAAAAAGCAAATATTGGTCATGCTACCTGAAATTGCTCTTACTGAGGATTGGTCAAGTCGATTTAATAAGTATTTTGGTTGCAATCCCTATATTTGGCATTCTAAGCAAACTGCTAATAAAAAAAACCGAATATTAAGGTCTTTAATTAAGGGAGAACCATGTGTTGTTGTTGGAGCTAGGTCTTCCGTTTTATTACCTTTTAAAAACTTATCTTTAATAATATGCGATGAAGAACATGATAGTTCTTATAAGCAGGATGATGGTCCAAAATATAATGCAAGAGATATGGCAATTTTAAAAGCCAATAAGGAAAAATGTTTGTGTCTTTTAGTTAGCGCATCTCCTTCTCTAGAGACGCTATATAATGTCAGCTTAAATAAAATAACACATCATAAATTGTTAAATCAATTTTCAAAGACACTACTACCTAAAATTATTCTTGTTGATATGAACATTCATAAACCTAGTCATAAATCTTGGATTTCTAAGGAAATGTTTAAAGCAACAAATAAAGTACTAGAAAAAAAAGGACAGGTTTTATTTTTTTTAAATAGAAGAGGTTATGCACCAATAAAAATTTGTATTGAATGCCACACAAGCTTGCAATGCGATAATTGTGCAACAAACTTGGTTTATCATAAATCAATTAATAAACTTATATGTCACCAATGTGCCTCAAATTATAATTCAAATCAAATTTGTAAAAAATGTTCTAGTTCTAAATTTATTTCTCTTGGTATAGGTCTTGAAAGACTGCAAGAAGAAGTTACAAGGCTTTTTCCTGGAAAGAAAAATCAGATTTTTTCCAGTGATACTTTAAAGATAAAAACGAATAAAAAAATATTTTTTGAAAATGTATTTAAAAATAAGACCAATATTTTAATTGGCTCTCAAATAATTGGCAAATCTTTTCATTTTGCAAATTTGAAATTGGTTAATATAATTGATGGTGATTCAACTTTATATAGTCCAGATTTTAGAGCCCTTGAAAAAACTTATCAACTTTTTCAACAGGTAGCTGGCAGGTCTGGCAGGGAAGGGGAACAAGGATCTGTAATAATACAATCTTACAATATAAATCATTCTATTTTTCAAAGTATTAAAAAACAAAATAGAGATGAATTTTTAAGATCGGAATTAAAAAGAAGGCATTTATCAAATTTACCACCTTATTTTAAAATTGGAGTAATCAGCATAATTCATAAAAAACAGGAGCAATTAAGAGAAATTAAATTTGAAATAGTTAGCTCAGCTAAAAAACTAAAATTGCAAATATATGGACCTACTCCCGCTCTGATTCCTTATAAAAAAAACCACTATCATGAAATATTCTTCTTTAAAGAACTCTCTTACAGATCTTTAGAAAGAAATATTTCGTCACTTTTATCATCAATTAATCAACAAAATCAACGTTTTTTAAATATAGACATAGATCCAATAAATATTTCTTAACAAATGTCTCTTGATGCGTCATTTGTTAGGTCTTTAAAGGACTTTCAATATGATAAAAACTTCTCTTAATTTAATTAAATAATGAGTGACAAAATTATAGCACATAGATACGCAGTTGCGCTTTATAGTAATTCTCAAAATGATGAATTAGATAAACTTTATAATGATACCAAAGAACTTTTAGGTCTAATTAAAGCAAGCCATGACTTATCTAGTATAATGAAATCCCCTCTAATTAAAAATGCCCTGAAGTTATCTATAACAAAGAAATTAATTCATGGACTTAGCTCATTTAAAATACTTGAAGGACTTTTAGAAACTCTATCAAACAACCGAAGACTTTATTTATTAGATACAGTGTTAACTTCATTTGGAGAAGTTTTGTTATCAAAGCGAGGATATAAGTCTGCCAAAGTTACTACAGCATACGAGATAGATTCTGAAACCAAAAAAAATATTTCTGATTATTTAAATGCTCAATATAAATCTAAGATAAATATTGAATTTAATACTAGCCAATCTTTGCTTGGGGGTATGACTGTTATTGTCGGATCCAAAATGGTAGACCTTAGTCTTCGAAACCAAGTTTTAAAATTTACAAATAACGTGAAAGGAGACATTTAATGTCAATTAAAGCATCTGAAATCTCTTCAATAATTAGAGATCAAATCAAAAACTTTGATAGTCAAGCAGATATATCTGAAGTTGGTACAGTTCTAAAAGTTGGAGATGGTGTAGCTCAAGTTTATGGATTGGACAATGTTCAAGCTGGTGAAATGGTTGAATTTGCAGGAGGTGTGAAAGGAATGGCACTTAACCTTCAAGAAGATAATGTAGGTATAGTTCTGTTTGGAGATGATAGGGATATAAAAGAGGGAGATACAGTTAAAAGAACAAAAAGTATTGTTGAAGTTCCCGTTGGAAAAGGACTGCTAGGAAGAGTGGTAGATGGTCTTGGAAATCCTATTGATGGAAAAGGACCTATACAAAGCAGTGAATCAAGAAGAATTGAAGTTAAGGCCCCAGGTATTATACCAAGGCAAAGTGTTAGTGAGCCGATGCAGACGGGCTTAAAAGCTTTGGATGCATTAGTTCCAATTGGAAGAGGTCAAAGAGAATTAATTATTGGTGATCGTCAGACTGGTAAAACAGCTGTTGCTGTTGATGCGATTATCAATCAGAAAGAAATAAATAAATCAGATGATGAGTCAAAAAAACTTTATTGTATATATGTTGCTATAGGTCAAAAAAGATCAACAGTTGCACAGGTTGTAAAAACATTAGAAGAAAATGGTGCTTTAGAATATACAATTATTGTTGCTGCAACTGCTTCTGATCCAGCTCCACTTCAATTTTTAGCACCTTATACAGGTTGTTCAATGGGAGAGTTTTTTAGAGATAATGGAATGCACGGACTTATAATTTATGATGATTTGTCAAAACAAGCTGTTGCTTATAGACAAATGTCACTACTTTTAAGAAGACCACCTGGTCGTGAAGCTTTCCCAGGTGACGTATTTTATTTACATTCTCGCCTCTTGGAAAGAGCTTGTAAAATGAATGATGATAATGGAGGCGGAAGCTTAACCGCACTTCCAGTAATTGAAACGCAAGGAGGAGATGTTTCGGCTTTTATTCCAACCAATGTTATTTCTATTACTGATGGACAAATTTTTTTAGAAACAGAACTATTTTTTTCAGGCATTAGACCAGCTATTAATGTTGGCTTATCAGTTAGCCGTGTTGGTTCTGCTGCCCAAACAAAAGCAATGAAAAAAGTTGCTGGTAAGATTAAATTAGACCTTGCCCAATATAGAGAAATGGCAGCTTTTTCTCAATTTGCCTCAGACCTTGATGCTTCTACTAAGCAGTTACTTGCTAGAGGGGAGCGTTTAACAGAGCTGCTTAAACAAGACCAATATGTTCCTATGACGGTCGCTGATCAAGTTTTAAGCATCTTTTCGGGAGTTAGAGGATTTTTGGATAAAATAGAAACTTCTAAAATTATGGACTTCCAAGTTAAATTTCTTGAAAGTTTTAAATCTAAGCATTCTGATATTTTTGATGAAATCAATAATACAGGAAATTTTAGTGATGATTCAGAAAAAAAAATCGAAGACTTTCTATCAGAGTTTATTCAAAGTTATAACTAATGCCAAATTTAAAAGATTTAAAAACAAGAATTTCTAGTGTGAAGTCCACACGTAAAATCACTTCTGCAATGAAAATGGTTGCTGCAAGTAAGCTTAGAAGGGCTCAGGAATTAGCCGAATCCTCAAGAGTTTATTCAGATAGTCTTGGTTTTATTCTTTCTTCATTGGCAGGAGGATCTAAAGAAAACTCTGATTTGCCAGAGATATTAGTTGGACGTAAAAATACAAAAACATCTTTGCTTATTGTAAACTCATCAGACAGAGGTCTCTGTGGTGGATTCAACTCAAATTTGTTTAGAAAATCAATTAAGTGGATTGCAGAAAAAAAATCTAAGGGAATTGAAGTTAAAATATTAGCTATTGGCAAAAAAGCTATAAGTTACTTTAATAGAATAGATATAGAAATATTAGGTACTTTTGATGATCTTAATAATAATGAAAGACAGCTAGAGGTATCCGAGCAAGTAAAAAATAAAATAACTGAGTTATTTGAATCAAATAGCGTTGATGAAATATTTATTTTATATAATAAATTTGTTTCTGCTATTGCTCAAGAACCAACTTATAAATCACTAATTCCTTTAGAAACATCAGATGAAAAAAATAATGAAGAACCTTCAAACATATCTTTTGAATTTGAGCCAGATAAAAATGAATTGCTGGAATATTTGATTCCTAGAAACTTTTTAACCCAAGTTTATGGCAGTATCTTAGAAAGTTCAGCAGCAGAACATGCAGCTAGAATGACTTCTATGGATAATGCTACAAGAAATGCTGGCGATATGATCGATCGTTTAACAATGACTTACAATCGAACTCGTCAAGCAGTTATTACAAAAGAACTTATCGAAATTATTTCAGGTGCAGAGGCTGTTTAGGAAAGGAGCATATAATGGCAAGTAATAAGGCAGGTAAAATTACACAAGTATTAGGAGCGGTGGTAGATGTAGGATTCGAAGGGGAATTACCACCTATAATGAACGCGCTTTCAACAAAAATTGGAGAACAAGAAGTTATTTTAGAGGTAGCCCAACATCTTGGTGAAAATACTGTCCGTACTATTGCTATGGATGCAACAGAAGGAATGCAAAGAGGACAGGAAGTATTTGATAAAGGTGATCCTATATCTGTTCCTGTCGGACCCGAAACTCTTGGAAGAATTATGAATGTTATTGGCGAGCCAATTGATGAAAGAGGTGCTATCAATTCTAAAAAATCACTTCCTATTCATAGAGAAGCCCCAGACTTTGTTGATCAATCAACTGAAACTGAAATTCTAGTTACGGGCATTAAGGTTGTTGATTTATTGGCACCTTATGCAAAAGGTGGAAAAATTGGACTCTTTGGTGGAGCAGGTGTTGGAAAGACAGTTTTAATTATGGAGTTAATTAATAATGTGGCTAAGGCACATGGTGGTTATTCTGTATTTGCAGGTGTTGGCGAAAGAACTAGAGAAGGAAATGATCTTTATCATGAAATGATAGAATCAGGAGTTATTGATGTTGATGGTGATAAATCTAAAGTTGCACTTGTTTATGGTCAGATGAATGAGCCACCTGGAGCTCGTGCAAGAGTTGCACTATCAGGATTGACACAGGCGGAATATTTTAGAGACGAAGAAAATCAGGATGTTTTGTTCTTTGTTGATAATATTTTTAGATTTACTCAAGCAGGGTCAGAGGTATCGGCTTTACTTGGTCGTATTCCATCAGCTGTTGGATATCAACCAACTCTTGCTACAGATATGGGTGCTTTGCAAGAAAGAATTACTACAACAAACAAGGGATCTATTACTTCCGTTCAAGCTATTTATGTACCTGCTGATGACTTGACTGATCCAGCTCCAGCTACTTCATTTTCTCACCTTGATGCAACAACCGTTTTAAATAGATCTATTGCTGAGCTTGGTATATATCCAGCCGTTGATCCACTGGATTCAACTTCTAGAATTTTAGAGCCTAGAACTCTAGGAGAAAAACATTATCAAGTTGCAAGGGACGTTCAAAAAACACTTCAAACTTATAAAAGTCTCCAAGATATTATAGCAATTTTAGGTATGGATGAGTTATCTGAAGAAGATAAACTTGTGGTTTCACGAGCAAGAAAAATTCAGCGTTTTTTGAGTCAGCCTTTCCATGTAGCAGAAGTTTTTACTGGATCGCCAGGAAAATTTGTTTCATTAGAAGATACAATTAAGGGATTCGAAGGACTAGTCAAAGGTGATTATGATAATATTCCTGAAGCTGCATTTTATATGGTTGGAACTATTGAAGAAGTTTTAGAAAAAGCAAAGAAAATGGAAGAAGAAACATCTAAGTAGAAAAAATGATTGAGCTTAAAGTCGTATCTCCTCAAAAAGTTATTTTTCAAAAAGAAGTTGAAATGGCAGTTTTACCTGGAACTGAGGGTGATTTTGCAGCAATGCAAGATCACTCACCATTTATTAGCTCACTTAGACCAGGTCAAATGGCTATAATGTCAAATAATAAAACTGAAGAAAGTTTTTTTGTATCCGGAGGTCTAGTAATGCTAAAAGGTAAAATTTGTGAAGTTCTTGTTGATCAAATTGAGTCTTTAAAAGATTTAAATAATCAAAATTTTAAAAATACTAAAACTTATATTGATTTAGAAGAAAATAATAAAGAAGTTAATAATATTTTTGAACAGGTGGTTTCAAACCCTTCTTATAAATAGTTTTTAAATTCTTCTAAAATTTTTTTATAAATTGGTCTTTTAAAAGGAACTATATTAGGTTCCAAAAACAACTTATTAACCCATTTATATTCTGAAAATTCAGGATTTTTTGTATTAACATTAATATCTTTTTTTGTACCTAAAAACTCAAACAAAAACCACTTTTGTTTTTGCCCAATATATTTTCCGTTCCATAAAGTTTTTGCTAAATCCAAAGGTAAATCATAATAATGCCAATCTTTTGTTTCTGCAGTTAGTTTAAGATTAGATTTTTTTATACCTGTTTCTTCAACAGACTCTCTAAGAGCTGCATTAAGAGCCGTTTCTTTTGAATCAATACCCCCTTGAGGCATTTGCCAAAAATGTGATGGGTGATCTAGTCTTTGCCCTACAAAAATTTCTTTTTTTTTATTAATAATCATAATGCCAACATTAGGCCTATACTTTTTATTTTTGTTCATTGAACATTATTTTTCAACAGAAGCTAAAGTTTTAATTGCATCTAAAGCCCTAAATAGTTGATAATCAGTATCTATAAGTTTTTCTTTATCTTTTTCATCTGTCTCTGATTCTATGTTTTCTAAATTTTGTGTTTCATTTGAAAGAGCATCTTGAAAATCTGACTCTCTAAATGTAAATAATTCATTTAAAACTTTAATTTCAGCTTGAGGAACCACAACATCAGGATCTATGCCAACAGCTTGTATAGAGTCTCCTGAAGGAGTGTAGTATTTAGCTATTGTTAATCTAATAGCACCATTTCCTATCGGAATTATTGTTTGAACAGAACCTTTTCCAAATGACTTTATGCCTAAAATAGGTGCCCGTTTGTGGTCTTGTAGAGCTCCAGCAACAATTTCTGATGCAGAGGCGGAACCTTGGTTTATTAAAACTACGAGAGGTTTACCATCGATTACATCGCCTTTTTTAGCTGAGTAAACTTGGACATCATTATTTTCTCTTCCTCTAACTGATACAATCTCCCCTTTTTCTAAAAAAAGATCACTAACGTTAATAGATTCTTCTAAAAGACCACCAGGGTTATTTCTGAGGTCTAAAACATAACCGATAATTTCGTTTTCTTGATTTTCTAATTCTTTAATAATTTTTTTCAGCCCGCTAGTAGTTTGTTCATTAAATGTTGTAATTCTAAGGACGCCAATATTATCAATAATCTTATGCTTAACTGACTGAATTTTAATTACATCTCTTTTTATAGTTATATCAAAAGGCTCCTTCATTCCTCTAACAATAGTTATAGTTATGGGACTGCCTATTTTCCCTCTCATAATTTCTACTGCTTCTTTAATGCTAAGACCAACAACAGAATTTCCATCAAGGTGAGTTATATAATCACCAGATTCAACTCCAGCTTTTTGCGCAGGTGTATCATCTATTGGTGATATAATTTTAATAAAACCTTTATCCATAGTAATTTCGATTCCAAGTCCGCCGAAGGCGCCAGCAGTATCGATTTGCATTTCTTTATAAATTTCTTCATTCATAAAGCTTGAGTGAGGGTCAAGAGCATTGAGCATTCCATTTAAAGCTTTCTCAATTAAATCTCTATCTGATACTTCCTCAACGTATTGATCTTTGACCCTGTTAAAAACTTCATTAAAAATACTGAGTTGTTTATATGTTTCTTTAGTAGTTTCTGAATAACTCTTTGAAATAGAGAGTAAAGCTATGAAGAGAAATATTAAAAAATTGATTTTCAAATTAGTTAGATATTTTTTTTTCAGAAGAAAAGTCCTCGGACCATAACTTTTCCAAATCATAAATAGATCTAATTTCATCTCTAAAAATATGCACTAAAACATGGCCTGCATCAATAACAGTCCAGTCGCATAAAGGCTTACCTTCTGGCCTATTACAATATAACTTACCTTTTCTCAAAGACCTATAAACCTTGTCAGAAACAGAATCTACGTGTCTACTCGATCTTCCTGAGGCAACTACCATATATTCAGCAAATTCAGCTTTACCTTTCAGTGAAATGACCTGTATATCCTCTGCTTTATTATCATCAAGAGAAATAAGAATATTTTCTACTGAAGGATCTTTATGTTTTGTAATCATTTCTTTTTCCTAATAGAAGAAGAAGATATTTCAATTCCTTCAGTTTTAATGAAATGTAAATTAGGAGCAGAGCTGTTCAAAAAATTTTCTACTGATCCCATGAAGTATTTTGAGAATTTTTTATAAATAATTGTTTTATCAATATTTGCATCATATCTTGGTCTATTAATAATACAAATATTAATATTGTTAACTACCCATTCGTATTCATACCAGTCATGAAATTGCCATATTTGATCAAGCCCAATTATTAAAACAAATTTATTAAGATCGCATTTTTTATTTATTTTGAATAAAAAATCATAGGTAGTTTTTGTTTTTAAAGATTGTTCTAGACTACTTACTTTCACATCTAGGTCTTTTGTTGCAAGACGAAGTTTTATTATATTTTTATTAAAATCTTTTAAATTATTATTTGGTTTCATAGGATTCGAATAACTTGGAAAAAGATAAAGTTTTTTTAAATTTAGAATTTTTTGAGAAGTTTTTATTACAAGTTTATGACCATTGTGAAATGGATTAAACGCCCCTCCATAGATGCCAATTAAATTATTATGTTTCACGTAATAATAACTTTAAAAAATTCGTTTCAGTTTTGGTTTCATTAAGAGACTCAATAAAATATTTCAAAATTAATTCTTGATCTTCAGAATATGGTATTAGTATCATTGGATTTCTGAGTTTAAAATTTAAAAAAATAGAATTTGTGAATGTAATTAATTTATTATCTAAAATGATAGCAATTGAACTTATATCAATTTTATTTTTTCTATATTTAAAAAATAAATTATTATTTAAATCATTAGTTAGGGGTATTTTGTTAATTTCATTAAGAAAAGTTTCATTAATATCTTCTTCAAATTGATCTTTGTTTTTTTCAATGAAATAAATACTTAATTTAATGATGTGTACTATTTGTTCTCGATCTAATCCCTCTAAGTAAGACCTCAGTGAGTTTAGTTTTTCAGTAGATGTAATTAAATCTTCATTTTTTATAAATTTTAAAGCTTCTGGGTTCATCTAGGTCTTACTGTATTATTCCCAGTAACTAGATATTTAAATGTAACTAAATGTTGAGCTCCGACAGGTCCTCTTACATGAAGCTTGTCTGTGGATATTCCAATCTCTGCACCAAATCCAAACTCACCACCATCAGCAAATTGAGTAGAGGCATTATGAAGTAATATAGCGCTATCACACTGTTGAAAAAAGAAATCAATTGTTTCTTTAGAGTTTGTTAAACAGCTTTCAGTATGACCGCTAGAAAACTGATTTATGTGATCTGTTGCTTCATGAATATCCTTAACAATTTTAACTGAAAGCTTTTTATCTAAATATTCTGTTGACCAATCTTCTTCAGTTGCTTCATTTACGGAAGGCATCAAAGATTTTAATTTTTGATCTCCATAAATTAAACAATCTTGTTTTTCTAAGCTTTCAATCACATATTTAATTGACTCAGCATCAACTTTTTCATTTATAAGTAAAGTTTCTGTTGCGCCACATATTTCCGGTCTTCTCATTTTAGCGTTAACAATTACTTTTTCTGCTAACTCTTTATTATATCCTTCGTCCCAATAAGTATGACAAATACCATTTAAATGTTTTAATGTAGGAATTGTTGAATTTTGAGAAATGGATCGGATAAGAGATAATCCTCCTCTTGGAATAATTAAATCAACATAATCATTGAGTTGAATTAATTCTTGAACAAGTTTTCTGTCTATATCATCAACAAAACAAACTAAATTTTTATTAAACCCTAAATCAGATAAAGCTTCTTGTATGCATTCGTATAAAGCTGTATTAGAATGAATGCATTCTTTTCCACCTCTTAAGATTGCAATATTACCTGATCTTAAACAAAGAGAAGCAGCGTCGATTGTAACATTAGGTCTCGATTCATAAATAATGCCGATAACACCTAGAGGAACAGTTACTTTTTTAAAACTTAATGCATTTGGTTGAGACCATTCATCTAAAGTCTTATTTAATGGATCAGGCATTTCTGCAATACTCTCAACTGTTGAAACAAGAGCATTAATTTTTTTTTCATCTAGTATTAGTCTATTAATCATAGGGCTAGATAAATTTTTATCTTTAGCGTCTTTTATATCTTTTTGATTTGCTTCTAAAATTTTTGCATGGTTAGATTTTATGAAGGAACTAACATTCATTAAAATCTTACTTCTATCTTCTGCGTTCAGTTTTCTCATATCTTGAGCAGCCTGTTTGGCAGCATTTCCGATACTAGTCATTTTTTCACTAATGTTATTTGTCATACCAGCACCAAATTATCCTTATGAACTACTTCGTCTTCCCTAATAAAACCTAAGATAGAATTAATTTGTGTTGATTTTTGGCCTTTAATTGCCTCAACATCCTTATAGTCATAGTTAATAATCCCTCTAGCCATCTCTTTTGAATTGTACTTTATAGAGATTGTATCTCCACGAAAAAATTTACCCTCAACTTTTTTAATACCTATTGCCAAAAGACTAGAGTTTTTAACTAAAGCATTGGAAGCCCCTTCATCAATATGAATAACCCCATCTTTTGAAGAGCGATTTAATATCCAGTCCTGCCTTCTAGATCTAATATTTTTTTCTGGAACAAACCAAGTCGAATTTTTTGAATTTATAAACTTTAGTGGATTCTTAACAAGACCATTCGCTATAATAATCTTAATTCCAGAACGCATACAAATTTTAGCTGCTTCTATTTTTGCTAGCATACCACCTGAGCCATAAGAGCTTTTTGAATTACTAACATAATCCTCAATGGACTTAGTAATTTTATTGATTTCTAAGATGATCTCTGAATTTTTATTTTTCTTTGGGTCTTCGGTATAAAGGCCATTAACATCTGAGAGTAAAACTAACATATCTGCAGACATTGCATTAGCGATGATAGCAGATAATTTGTCATTATCTCCAAATCGAATTTCTTCAGTAGAGGTAGTATCATTTTCGTTAATAATTGGAATAACGCCTAAATCTAAAAGCGCAAATATTGTATTTCTTGCATTTAAATATTTTCTTCTGTTTTCTAGATCTTCAGCTGTTAAAAGTATTTGAGAAGATTTCAATTTTACTTTTGATAAAGCTGTTTGCCATGATTGAGATAACTGTATTTGTCCGATTGAAGCCGCAGCTTGTTTATCATGTAAATTTTTTAAGATTTTTTTATCAAGTATTTTTTTGCCAAGCGCTATTGCTCCAGATGAAACAATGATCACTTTATTTTTGTTATCAACTAATTTTTTAAGATCTTTTGCTATTGATAGAAGCCAATTTTTATTAAGACTTTGATTTTTGTTTACTAGAAGATTTGAGCCAATTTTAATAACTATTATTTTAGAATTTTTTATATGTTTTAAAATTTCGTAGTTCATTATTATTTTACTAACTCCAAACAATATTTTTTTAGATTATTTAAGTTATAGCTAGTGATAGCTGAAATTTCAAAGACCTTTTTATATTCTTTTTTAAAAATTTTGATTAAATCTTCTATTACTTTTTCATCCACTATGTCTATTTTATTTAAAGCTATAATTTCATTTTTTTCTTCAATTCCATTTCCATAATTTTTTAATTCTTTTCTTATAATTTCATAATTTTTCATTACATTATTTTCAGAGCAATCAAGAACATGGATTAGAATTTTACATCTTTCTACATGTGATAGGAAATCATGACCCAATCCTTTTCCTGTACTAGCTTCTTCTATAATTCCAGGAATATCGGCTAATATAAATTCTTGATCAAGTGTTTGCACCATTCCAATATTTGGATTTAAAGTTGTAAAAGGATAATCCGCAACTTTAGGTGAAGCATTAGTTAACATTGATAATATAGAAGACTTACCTGCATTAGGCATGCCAACTAAACCAATGTCAGCTAATAATTTTAATTTTAATCTTATGGTGACTTCTTTTCCCAATTCACCATTTTGAGTTTTTCTTGGGGCTCTATTTGTGGAGCTTTTAAAATGAGCATTCCCTTTGCCTCCCTGACCACCTCTAAGAAAATAATAAATTTGATCATGTTTTAAAATTTCCGAAACTTTTATAGACATTTCTTCATTATAAATTTCTGTTCCGCAAGGTACTTCTAAGATTAAATCTTTTCCACTTGCTCCAGTTCTCAACTTTCCAGAACCACCTGTACCATTTTGTGCCTTGTGATGTTGATTGAAACGATATTTTTGAAGAGTATTAACCGATCTATTTCCTTTAAATATTATATCGCCTCCTTTGCCACCATTGCCACCATCTGGTCCACCAAATTCAATAAACTTTTCTCTACGAAAACTCAATGATCCGTGACCTCCATTTCCAGAACGTACGTATATTTTTGCTTTATCAATAAATGCCATTTTTATATTAGGGGTTTAACTTGTTTTAGTTTATGCAAACAAACTGTCTATTACGTGATTTTTTAAATAGAACTTTGCCTTCAACTAATGCAAAAAGAGTATGATCTCTTCCAATCCCTACATTCTTACCGGGATAGTACTTAGTTCCTCTTTGACGAATTAAAATATTACCAGCAAGAACATGCTCACCACCATATTTTTTAACTCCAAGCCTTCTACCAGCCGAGTCTCTTCCGTTTTTAGAACTTCCGCCTGCTTTTTTTGTTGCCATGGTTCTACTCTTTTACCTTATTTGCTGTTTTTTTTGTAGTAGTTTTTTTTACTGTTTTTTTAACAGTTTTTTTAACAGTTTTTTTGACTGTAGCTTCTTTTTTAGTTGTATCAGACTTAACTTCTTGAGTTTTTTTTACTTTTTCTACTGTTGGTTTTTCAACTTTTTTAACTTTTACAGGTTCTTTAAATACATCCTCCCCAATTGAAGATTTAATCGATAGAACTTTTAATATAGTAATGTATTGTCTGTGACCTTGTGTTTTTTCAAAGTGTTTTCTTCTATTTTTCCTAAAAACACGAATTTTATTATCACGAGTTTGATAAAGAAGTTTAGCTGATACCTCAGCACCTTTGACAGAAGGTGTTCCTAATTCAAATTTTTCACCATTCCCAACAGCAATAATGTTTTTGAAAGCAATAGTTTCACCTTCTTTTCCATCAATTTTATCAATTTTTAAAATATCACCTGGTGATACTTTATATTGTTTTCCAACGGATTTTAGGACTGCGTACATGATAAGATGGGGAATATATATATGTCTTTTGTGATGTCAACATCCAAAAAAGCCTTAAAACTAAGTATTATATTTTATTAATTTAACTACTTCAGGCAATTTTTACAGGTAATATACAACTCTAGGTTATATTTATTTAATTTAGACTTGCCTTGATTTGCTAAATCACCAAGTTTTTTAAATATCTTCATATCGTGTATTTCTAAAACTTCGTCACACTGCTCACAAATTGTAAAAGCTGTATTACTGTTTGCTTTACAATTAGAATTTATGCATGCAACAAAAGAGTTTTTACTCTCAATTTTATGAACTTTTCCTAATTCAATAAGTTTATCCAAAGCCCTATAAACTTGAAGTGGAGCTTTAACACCGTGCTCAGAAAGATTGAACAAAATTGAGTATGCTTTTAGTGGTTCATTAGCTTTCTCAAGTAACTCTAAAACTATTTCCTGGTGTTTTGTTAAATTTTCTTTTTTATCTGATAACTGTTTGTATCTCATTTGTCTGTTGTTTTATATAATCTAATTTGTTTTTTAAAAATTGGCAATTTTTTCCAAGGTAAAAGTGAAATTAAAAATATAACTAAAGCCACAGTTAAAATAGTTGGTCCTGAAGAAGTATTCCATGCCAAAGAAGAATATAATCCTAAAATCACTGATATAGAACCAACTATGCTTGCAATTATTGCCATTTGAACTGGCGTTGAGGATAAATTTCTTGAAGCTGATGCTGGTATTATAAGAAGACCAGTAATTAATAATATTCCAACTATTTTAATTGAGATGGCAATTACAGATGCAATTAATAATGTAAAAATAGTGCTTGCTAATTCAGATTTCATTCCTTCAGCTTTAGCTAACTCTAAATTCACAGTCCCAGCAAATAAAGGTTTCCAGATAACAATCAACAAAAACAAAACAATAATACCACCAATCCAAACTATTAAAATATCATTGAAATTTACCGCAAGAATATCACCAAACAGTAGACCCATCAGATCAACTCTAATAAAAGATAATAAACCTAAGATCAAGAGACCTATAGCTAAAACGGAATGTGCCAAAATACCCAATAAAGCGTCATTTGGTAAATTTGTTCTTTTTTGTAAATATAATAAAAACAAAGAAATAAGACTCGAGATTATAAATACAGATAAAATTATGTTGAAGTTTAAAGCGTAAGCAATCACAACTGCTAATAAAGCTGAATGAGAGAGCGTATCACCAAAATAAGACAGTCTTCTCCAAACAATAAAACATCCTAATGGCCCTGCAATTAATGCCACTCCAATTCCTGCAATAAAAGCCCTAAATAAAAAATCCTCAAACATAATTAAATTTAATGCGAATGATCTATACTACCATCTGGTAAATGTTTGTGATCATGTTCATGTTCATAAAAAGCAAGAGCAGGATCTATATTTTTTCCAAACAACTTAATATATTCCGCTTCCTTAATGATTGATTTTGGAGCTCCAGAGCAACAAACATGACCATTTAAACAAACGACATGATCAGTTTGTGACATGACCACGTGTAAATTATGTGAGATTAGTAAGATACCACAATTTATATTCTTAACTATTTCTTGAATTATTTTATATAAAGCTATTTCACCAGGATAATCTACAAACTGAACAGGTTCATCTAAAACAAGAAAATCAGGATTTTTTGCTATTGCTCTAGCCATAAGTAATCGTTGAAATTCTCCGCCAGATAAATTTCTAACATCCTGATAAAGTAAATGCCCAATACCTGTCATAGAGAGCATTTTATTAATATTACTCATATTATGTTTTTCAATTAAGTTCATAAAATCAATTACTCTAAGTGGAAGTGACCAATCGATTGAGATTTTTTGAGGTACGTAGGAAATTTTAATGTTATTTTGAATTAAATTAGTTCCTTCATCTGGCTTTAAAATACCAAGAGCCATCTTAGCAGTTGTACTTTTTCCAGATCCATTTGGTCCAATTAAAGTCACAATTTGTCCTTTGAAAACTTTTATAGAAACACCTCGAACTAACCATCTTTCATTTCGAAATACTCCACAGTTATTTAGCTCTATTAAAGAATTTTTCATATTACAATATTGACATACATTAAATGTTATAATATAACATATGTAATAATATAACAATCAAAGAAGCAGGTAATACATATGAATTTCATTCAAAAATCAATATTTTTCTCATTTGTTCTTTTCTTTTTAAGTTTTTCAACAAAAGCAGAGATAAATGTCGTCACAACTATTAAGCCAATTCACTCATTAATTTCAAATGTTATGGAAGGTTTAGGAAAACCCTCACTTATTATTGAGGGAACAAATAACCCTCACAATTTCGTTTTAAAACCATCTCATGCAAAGTTATTAGAGGAAGCAGATATTGTATTTTGGATAGGCGAAGACTTGGAGGCTTTTATGGAAAAGCCCTTAAAATCCCTAGCGGGAGATGCTAAAAAAATATCTTTTATGGAATTAGCAGCTATTGAAAAGCTAAAATTTAGAGAAGAAAACATTTTTGAGCATGATGATCACGACGATCATGATGAACATGATGAACATGATGGACACGATGATGAACACGATGAACATGATGAACATGATGGACATGATGATGAACATGATGGACATGATGATGAACATGATGGACACGATGATGAACACGATGAACATGATGAACATGATGGACACGATGATGAACACGATGAACATGATGAACATGATGGACACGATGATGAACATGATGGACACGATGATGAACATGATGGACATAACCATGGAGAGTATGATGCCCACTTATGGCTAGACCCTTCTAACGCAATTGAAATGGTTTTAGAAATATCACATGAACTTTCAGAACTAGATCCTGAAAACAAGGATAAATATAAGGCAAATGCTAATAAAACTATTGTAGGTCTCGATAAACTTATCAATGATGTTAATAAATCTTTGTCGAAGGATGTAAAATATAAATATATTGTGTTTCATGATGCCTATCAATATTTTGAAAAAAGATTTGATATTACCTCTGCCGGAGCTCTTACATTAAACCCCGACGTATTACCAGGAGCCCAACAGATAAAAGATATTCAAAAGCTGATAAAAGAAAAAAATATAAAATGCATTTTTTCTGAACCTCAATATAACCCAAAAATAATTGAGACATTGGCAAATGACACAAATATTACAACTGGTATAATGGATCCATTAGGAGCTTACTTGGACAAGGGTATCCCAATGTATAATGAGCTAATTATGAACATCTCAGATTCTGTAAAACAGTGTTAAGTTAACAAATTCTTTAACAATACATTAATTATAATATTTTAATTAATGTGATTATATGATCAGCAATGCAATAATGACACATGTTAAGTTTCATGCTACAAATTTGATTAATTTATTGATATTAATGATTAAGGAAAAAAATGAATTTAATTAATTTAGAAAATGCATCAAAAAAGGATCTAGATATAATTCTTAATGATTGTGGATGGAGGCAAACGAAACAAAGAGTTGTGCTGTTAAAAACAATTTTTAATGGAATAGATAAGCATTTCTCTGTTAATTCTATTGAGCAAGTTTTAAAAGATAATGGTAGTTTTTTTTCTTATACAACTTTATTTGAAAATCTTAACACTTTAACTGATAAGGGTTATCTCAAAAGATTAACTTGTGATAAAAGATATTTCTATGACACTAATACTTCAGATCATATACATGTATTTAATGAAGATGAAAATAAAATTTATGATTATGAAGAATATAAAATAATTCATAAAGATTTACCTATACCTGCGTGCTTAGACCTACTTAAAGAATATTCACTTGTAATAAATCTTAAGAAAAAATAGTCTTAAAAAACTTATACTTTCTTTTTTGAAAGTATTTACAAAAAAGTTCTTATAGTTCAGTAATACAATAATAAAATTATCTTATTTTGAAAAAATTTATTTTTTTGCTATTTTGTGCGCATTATGAGTAAATCACATTATATATTAAAAACTTTTTTTATATCATTACTATCTTTCGTTTTAATAAACCCAATTTTTAGTAATGAAAAAGTTTATGGTCCTTTCCCTGTAACTTTGAAAGGATATTCTGGCGACTGCACAAATACAGTATCGTATAGTGGGCAGATCGCACGTCACGTTCAACATGACAGTTTAAAAAAGCTATCTTCTAAAGGCGATCTTTCTGAAATGATGGCATTTTTTGATGGCTCTGAAAAAAATAAAGCTATTATAGCGCCAGCTTCAAAAGATGATTTTGTTATAAAGCAAACGCTTTTAAACGATATTTCATCAGGAAAAAACCTTTCTGGAAAAGCATATAAAGGTGTAGTGAATGGCTGGCCTAATGGAATGACAGGAGCTGAGATATTAGAATTTATGATTTTGAAAGCATCAGAAGCTGAAGGTGGAGTTGATGTATCAGTAGGATATAATTATCCACAATTAATATCAAAGTCCGCAATGGGTTTAGTTTTCTATAATCAAGCTGTAGATAATTATCTTGATGAAAAACTAGAGGCAGACACAAAGCCAAACAGCAAGCCTTATAAAGATGGAAAATGTTATACAGGCAAAGAACATGTATGGGATGAAGCTTTTGGATATTGGGGTGCAGCAGCACATTCTTTAACTTTAAGTGCAGAACAAAATTATAACATTGCTAAGAAAAAAGATATTGTTTCAGCTGATTATAATAAGGACGGTGTGGTCGATCTGAAATCAGAATATGTTTTCGCTCATGCTTACTACGCATCAAGTTTTGATAAAGGCGGTAAAACCAATTACTTTAATACTATCACTCAAGCTTTCTTAGATGGAAGAAATTTAATTACAGCAGCAAATGGAGAAGATTTGACTAATGCAGATAGATCAATTTTAAAGTCCTATGCTTGGCAAATAGAAAGTAATTGGGAGAAAGTTATTGCAGAAGCAGTATTTAAGTATGCTGGTGAAACATACGAAACATTGGTTAAACTTGAAAATGCAAGCGATGAAGATCTATCAAAATTATTTGGAAAATATCTTAAATATTGGGGCGAGCTAAAAGGTTTTTCAATAGCTCTTCAAGCTGGAAAAAACAACTTAGGCGAGACAGCTGTTAAGCTTAATAGAATGGTTGGTTATGGACCAATGTTAATGGATGAAACACAAGTTATTGGTATTGATTCTGATTTGAATTATGTAATGGGAAAAAATTATTCTTGGAATGAGAATAAATTACACATGCTTAAGATTCAAAAACTAATGGTAGATAAATTTGGTGTAAAAGCTAGATCTCATGATCAATTGGCTGATATATCGGATCTAGCTTCTAAATTAGGCAGTTCAGAATCAGCTGAAAATGACTAAGATTTTGGTTTTTAGGGAGTATGGATTTAACATACTCCCTATTTATCTTTACTAAATTAGGTTGGTCGCTACAAATAGACTCGCTACGCCCCGAAGGTAAGGGTGTAGGTTTAGCATTATGGAATTAATACTAGATCCTTTTTTAAATATTTTATCCCAATTCACGAATCCCAAAAAAAGAGTTTTTATCGTGTATCTTTTGGTATCAATATTAATTGCTTTAGTATGGTTATACTTTTATAAAAAAAAATCATTTATCAATTCTTTAAAATATATTTTTAATCCAAAGTTATTTTTATCTAAATCAGCAAAAAGTGACTATAAAATTTTTTTGATTAATCAAACAATAATGTTTTTTATTTCTCCTATTTTAATCACACAACTAACAATAGCTACAGCTCTTTATTACTATTTTCATACAATTTCATGGTTAAGCTCTGGGATGTTTTCTTATTTTCCGATTTATTTAGTGGTAACATTATTTACAATTTTTCACTTTGTTCTTGACGACTTTACAAAATTTTTAATACATCGCTGGATGCATAAATGGCATTTTTTATGGGCTCTTCATAAAGTTCACCACTCTGCTACTAACTTAACACCCATGACTGTTTTCAGAACACACCCTTTAGAAGGAATAGTATTTTCTTTAAGAGCGGTATTTACACAAGCCATTACATTATCTTTATTTATTTTTTTATTTGGAAATAAAGTTGATCTAATTACAATTCTTGGAGCTAACGTATTTATTTTTTTATTTAATATACTAGGTTCAAACCTAAGACATTCACACATAGGAATTAGATATTGGAGATGGTTAGAATATATTCTAATTTCACCTGCTCAACACCATCTTCATCATTCAATTTCAAAAGACCACCATGATAAAAATTTTGGCGTATCATTAGCAATTTGGGATTGGTTTTTTGGCTCTCTTCATCATTCAGAAGAAGCAGAAAAATTAACACTTGGTATTAGTAAAAAATCTAATGAAAACACTCATACATTAAAAAATTTATATTTTGGACCAATTAAAGAAATATTAAGTATTAGTGTCATTAAATTTAATAAATTGTTTAATTTTTATAAATCAATCTTTAAAAAAATTAAGTATTTATTTACGAAACCTAATTCAAAAAACTTTTATTAAATAAGATTTTTAATATTAATTTTTTTAATTATTTATTATTCTTAAATTATAGTTAATTTACATATCAGAAAAATGATAAATTTATTTAATAGTATTATCTCGAATAAAATTTTGGTTAGATTTGTAAAATTTACAATTGTTATACTTCTTTATATTTTTATATTTAATTCCCTTAATGCTAAAACGCTTAAGATTTATTCTGAGAGACAACCTTTTTTAATAAAACCTCTTATAGAATCTTATGAAGAATTAACAGGCACAAAAGTTGAATGGATTTTTTCAAAAAAGGGATTAGTTCAAAAAATAATTATTGAAAAAAATCGTCCAATTGCTGATATTTTTCTTTCATCTGATATTGCTCGATTAATTCAAATCAGTAATGCAGGGGCTACTATTAATATTCCAAAAATTGACTCAATACCTGATCATTTGCAAAGCAATGACTGGGTAGCACTTACTCAAAGAGCTAGAATAATCTATATAGCTAAAAACAAAAAAATAAAAAACATTAATTACGAAGATTTGGTAGATAATGAATTTAAAGGCAGGGTTTGTATTAGATCTGGCTTTCACCCTTATAACATTTCATTATTTTCTAGCTTAATGGAACAATATGACAAAAATTGGTTAAAAGATTATTTAATTAAATTAAAAGCCAATCTTGCAAGGAAACCCCAGGGTAATGATAGAGATCAAGTTAAAGCTATAGCTGCTGGAGTTTGTGATGTAGCTTTTGCTAATCATTATTATTATTTTAAGATGCTTGATAATAAGGATCAAAAAAAATGGCTTGAAGCAGCTGAACCAATATTCCCTAATCAAAATAAAAATGGTTCCCACGTTAATATTTCAGGAATTTCATTAATAAATGCAGATACAAAAAAAATCTCTTTAGAATTTTTAAATTTTTTAGTTAGCAAGGAAGCACAAGGAATTTATGCCAGTGATAACTATGAATTTCCTGCTAACCCATCTGTTTTACCAGCAAAAAATGTATCAGTATTGTTAGGAAAATCTAAATTTGAAAAAACATCACTCAAAAAAATTGCATTTAATAGAGATGAAGTAGTGGCAATTTTAAATGAAATAAATTTCGACGAATAAAATCTTATTTTATAATAGCCTTAGTTGAATTTATTATAGTAATAACTATCATAAATTTATGAATATTTTTTTAATAGGTATATTTATTATTACTTTCCCTTTAGTGGTTGCGGCTGAAAAGTTTCCTGTTTTTGAATCTTTAAAATTTAATGAAGTAAACTTAAGACACTATCCTGAAAAAGATGACCCGTATTTAAAAACAATTAAGTTCAAACTTACAAAAAAAAATATGCCAGTTAAAGTTTTAGGAGAATTTAATTCTGGAGGTAAGATTATTGAATGGAGACATGTTGAGCTATTTAACGGCATAGAAGGTTGGATTTATCATACTCAGCTTTCAGAGCAACGCACCTTACTTTTAAAAAAAGATAAAAATCTTTACCTTTTTAATTCTTTTCAGAAAGAGTCTTTTAAAACAAAAATTAAGGCCAAAATACTTTCTCCAAAAATTGTTAAATTAGAAAAATTAAAAAACAATATGGCAAAAATACAATTAAATCATGATGAAAAATTAATTTCCGGATGGATAATTATAGATGAAAGTGTTTGGGGATTATTTGATGAAGAAATTAACTAATCTGAAAGTTGAAAGCTAGAATGCCATTTCCTCAATATCAAAAAACTAATTAGTCTTATTAAGTTGAACAATATAATGCCTGAAATTGATATTAAAAAAACAGAAGCAAACATTTTTGGAATATCTAATTGATATCCTGATTCAATAATTCTATAAGCTAATCCACTATGACCAGATATAGGCCCTATTACAAATTCGCCAACTACAGCCCCTATTAAAGCTAAGCCACTGCTTACTTTTAATCCTGACAAAAAATAGGGCAGAGCACTTGGGATTACAACGTATCTCAAAATTTGAAATTTATTTGCTCCATATAGACGAACTAATTCTAAATGATTTTTTTCAGTACTTTTTAAACCGGACATTGTATTTGTCAAAAGTGGGAAAAAAGCAACTAGAAAAGCACATATTAAAGTTGCTAATTCTGAACTACTTACCCATATAGAAATTAACGGAGCTATAGCAATAATTGGAGTTACCTGGAGAGTGACAGTGATTGGCATGATAGACCTTTCAACAAATCTAGATAAGTAAAATATGATCGCTAAATTAAAACTTATTAAAACTGAAAGTAATAGCGCTGATATTGCAATCCTAAGAGTTGTTGCTAAAGAACTAAAAAGTAAATATGCGTTATGAATGATTGATTCAAAAATCATTGATGGAGGGGGTAATAGATACCACTTCATATTAAATACATGAAAAGATATTTCCCAAACAACAAATATAAAAATTACCGCTAATAAAGAATGAGTTTTTTTATTTGACATTTTGTGACCTTTCAAGTGAATCGGAAACAATTTTTGTTTGTTCAAAGAATTGTGGTGTGAATCGATAGTCTTCCATTTTTTCTTGATTAGAAAAATCAAATTCTTCAAAAATCTTACCCGGATATGATTGCATTACATAAATTCTATTTGATAAAAAAACAGATTCATAAATAGAATGAGTTACATATATAACAGTAAGATCTTTTTCTTTTTTAATTTTTAAAATTTCTTGTGAAAGACCAAACCTTCTTGTTTCATCTAAAGCACTAAAAGGCTCGTCCATTAATAAAACTTTTGGTTGAGTAACAAGGGCTCTAGCAATTGAAACTCTCATACTCATACCACCAGATAATTGTCCTGGATAATAATCTTCGAAGCCCTTAAGACCAACTAAATTAATTATATCATAGATTTTTTCATCAGCTTTATAGTTGTTTTCACCTAAAATTTTTAAAGGTAGTTTAATATTCTCGTATACATTTATCCAAGGTAGTAAGTTTGGTTCTTGAAAAACAAAACTTAAATTTGCAGGATTTTCAGGTGAATTTTGAAAATTAGAAGTTGGCCAATTAATTTTTCCAGATGTAGGCTTTAATAGTCCGCACATCATTTTAAGAATCGATGTTTTTCCGCATCCAGATGGACCTAAAATTGATAGAAAATCTCCCTGATATACTTCCAAATCGATATTACTTAAAGAATTTTGTTTAGATGATTTGAATTTTTTTGTTACAGAAGAAAGTTGAGCTATTAATCTAGACTGATTATTGTCTATATTTTTTTGTCTTTCTTTTTCTGTTAATAGTCTTAGAACCATAGTCGCTTTATATTAGTTAGAAAATTCAAGAGTGTAAGCTTTTTTATAATCTAATTCATTCTCATAAATGCTCAATTCTTTTGATTTTTCATAAAAATTTTTCCATCTTTCATCAGTCATTGAGCCAATTTTTATTCCTTCAACTTCTACAATATTATATTTCTTCATCATTTTATGTGCATATCTAAGTTTATCTGAAGGCATATCAGGATTTAATATTTGAATTAGTTTATACGCAGGTAATGGATCATCATTCAAAAAACTTATCCATCCTAATCTTGAAGCTTCTACAAAATTTTTAACTAAATCAGGATTGTTTTTAATTGTATCTAAAGAAGTTTCTATTGTATTAGCATATGCTGTAAAACCATGATCGGCTACTAAGTGTATAACAGGATCAAAATTAGCAATTTTTTTTATAGCAAATGGTTCGCTTGATAAATATCCTTGTTGAATAGATTTTTTGTCGTCTATAAAAGGTTGAGAATTAAAATTATAATTCTTTAAATTTTCATCATTTAAATTGTATTTAGATTTTATAAAAGGCCAAAAAGACATTCTACCAAAATTAGATAAGAAAATAGTTTTATCTTTAAATTCAGAAGGATGGTTTATATTTTGATTTGGATGGGACATCAATATTTGTGGAGTTTTTTGAAAAAATGCAGCCACAACTTTAAAAGGAAGGTTTTGCTTGACATAATTAAGTGCTCCTGCGCTCCCACCTAAATTAAATGTTACTTGATCAGCCATAAGCATAGCCTTTGTATTTACCCCTGGTCCGCCAGGAATAATTTCTACATTTAAACCAACATCTTCATAATAGCCGTTCGCTATAGCTTGAAAAAATCCCCCATGTTCAGCTTGCGGAAACCAGTCAAGAGAGAGCTTAATTTCCTCAGTAGCATAAACCTTAAAAGATATAAATAGGATAAGAATACAAAGATTTATTTTTTTCATGTGAATTAATAATTTAATATTTATACAAGAAAAAATAAATTTAGATTATTTCCTTTTTGACACAGTTTTTACTGCTCTTTTTTTTATTGGAGGCATAATTATATTACATACGAAATAAGCACTTACAGCTGCTATCAATTGTATGAATATAAATATAATTGCACTTTCAGGATTAATACTTGCGTTTGCATTTGAAAATATCCTTCCTATTGCTACTGCTGGGTTAGCAAAAGCCGTTGAACTTGAATAGGTAATTGCAGCAAAGATATAAGTTCCAACAGCAAATGGTATTGCACTTGATTTTTGCTTTACAAGTAAATGAATTATCATCACCAAACCAAAAGTTGTTATAAACTCACTTAAAAATACCCCATTACCTTGACGAACAACATCTGAAATTGGAAAAGCAGAACTCTCGTACATTAAATTTGCTATTACTGCTCCAGTAATACCTCCAATAATCTGTGCAATGATATACTTAAATCCTTCTTGAGCATCCATATCCTTATTAATTAAAAAAGAGATAGTAACAGCAGGATTAAAATGTGCTCCTGAGATATTCCCAAAAACTAAAATCATAACCATTAAAGTACCGCCAATTGATAAAGCATGGGCAAGATGGGCAGCTGAAGGTTCACCTAAAATCTGCATTGCTAGCAAATTTGAACCTAATATAGCCCCTACTAAAAAACCTGTTCCTATAAACTCAGATAAGTATTTTTTCATTTAATTCCCCTTTAAACCTAAATAACCATATCAAAAAAAAAATTCTTTACTAAACAAAAATTGAATGGGATGTCTTTAGTCTACTTGCTCTAAAGCATTTTTTACTGTCGTAAATATTTGATCCACATGACTTTCATTTAATACAAGCGGCGGAGAAAACGCCAGTGTGTCACCATTTGTACGTACCATTAATCCCATATCCCAACATTTCTTCATAGTATTAAAACCCCGCTGACCAAGAGCACCTTCTTTGGTTTCGAGTTCTAAAGCTGCAATAACACCAATATTTCTTATATCAATAATATGTTTAGTGCCCTTAAGACTATGAGCGGCTTCTTCAATGACAGGAGCCATTTTTGCTGCATTTTCAAATAAGCTCTCTTCCTTATATATATCAAGTGTTGCCAGTGCTGCTGCACAGGCCACCGGATGACCACTATACGTGTAACCATGAAATAATTCGATTGGAGCATCAGCATTTTCAATCATAGTTTCATAAATGAAGTCTTGAACCACCGTTGCTCCCATTGGAATAGTTGCGTTTGTGATACCTTTTGCACATGTAATCATGTCAGGTGTGACACCAAAGTATTCTGATCCAGTTGCTTTTCCTAACCTACCGAAGCCACTAATTACTTCGTCGAAAATAAGAAGTATATCGTGTTTTGTGCATATCTCTCTAATTCTTTCTAAGTATCCTTTTGGTGGTGGGTAAACTCCACTCGATCCCTTGACTGGCTCAAGTATAATTGCAGCAATGGTCGAAGCATCATGCAATTGAACTAAACGTTCTAAATCTTCAGCTAGTTCTGCACCGTGTTCCGGTTGACCTCTAGAATAAGAATTTAATTCAGGTAGGTGAGTGTGTCTAATATGGTCAACTCCAGATAATAAAGAACCATAGTACATTCTATTCTTAACCATACCACCCACAGATATTCCAGCAAAATTTGTTCCGTGGTAACCTTTTTCTGATCCAATTAATCTTGTTTTGGAACCTTTACCTCGACTTCTTTGATATGCCAGGGCAATCTTTAAGGCACTTTCAACCGCCTCTGATCCTGAGTTAGAAAAAAAAACGTGATTCATTCCTTCAGGAAAAATTTCACTTAATCGATTTGCTAATTCAAATTGTTTAGGGTGTCCAAATTGAAAAGGAGGTGAATAATCCAGTTCCTCTAGCTGTCTTGCAACTGCTTCAGTAATTTTACTTCTCCCATGTGAGGCATTACAAGCCCAAAGTCCAGCTGTTCCGTCCAAAATAAGTCTTCCATCATCGCTTGTGAAGTGCATGCCTTTAGCGCTTACAATAATTCTCGGATCCTTTTTAAAAGCTTTATTTGGAGTGAATGGCATCCAAAGAGACTCTAAGTTATTTGGTTTCATTGTTTTCCTTTTAATTCTAGACGAAATCCTATTATTAAATTTTTTTACTTCAACAATATTTTTTTTACTTAAACATTTATGAGTGTATATTAAGGAACTTGAGATCAAAACCATCAAATTTATTACCTGTTAACTTCGAATTAAGCAAAGAATTTGATGATATTGCATCACAAATTGAGAGTTCCAATGACAACTTTTACATTACTGGAAAAGCTGGGAGTGGCAAATCAACACTTCTGTCATACTTTCGTTCTATAACTAAAAAAAAAGTTGCAGTTTTGGCTCCCACAGGCGTCGCAGCAATAAGAATTAAAGGACAAACTATTCATTCATTTTTTCGATTGCCGCCTAAGGTGATTCAAACAAAACATATTAGAAAAGTTTGGGATGAGGAAATCCTTTTAAATCTAGAAGTACTAATTATTGATGAAATCTCTATGGTTAGGGCCGATGTGCTTGATGCAATTGACTATAGTTTAAGAGTTCATAGAAAAAAATTAACAAAACCTTTTGGAGGCGTCCAGCTAGTTGTTTTTGGTGATTTGTATCAATTACCTCCAGTTATTAATTTTGATGAAGCTGATATCTTACAAAGACTTTATCCAAAAGGAATTTTCTTTTTTAACTCAAATATTTTTTTAGACTGTCATTTTAATAAAATTGAACTTCAGCATATTTATAGACAAAAAGACGATTATTTTATTGAACTTCTTAATGGGATAAGAAATGGATCAATTTCTAATTCTCAATTAGAAGATTTGAATCAATCAGTTACCAATAGAATAAAAATGGAAGAAGGTAAAATAATTCTTACAACTACTAATGCCCAAGCAAATAAATTTAATCAAGATTATCTTGATCTAGTATCGGGAGAAGAATTTGAATTTAAATCTCAGGTAAACGGAAATTTTAATAAAGAAATTTTTCCAACTGATGAAATTCTTAGATTAAAAAAAGGGGCACAAGTTTTAATGATAAAAAATGATCCAGAGAAAAGATGGGTTAATGGATCTATTGGAAAAATTTATTCAATAGCTGAAAAAATAATAAAAGTATTTATTAATGGAAAAATATATGAGGTTAGAAAAGAAAAATGGGACCGTATTCAATACCGCTATGATGATAATAATGATGAAATAAATGAAGAAATAGTAGGTTCCTTTAAACAATATCCAATGCGTTTAGCTTGGGCAATTACAATTCATAAAAGTCAGGGGCAAACATTTAATAAAGTAATTATTGATATCAGTCGTGGTGCCTTTGCAGAAGGTCAGCTATATGTTGCTATGTCTAGATGTACAACATTAGAAGGTATTGAACTTGTAAAGCAAATCAAAAGATCTGATATTAAAGTTAATGAAGATATAGTAAATTTTCAAAATTAAATATGTTAAGAAAAATAATTTATGCAATTCTAGTATTTGGTGTTTTAGGATTTGGTTTATTTACTATTTCTACATTTGAAGAACAGAAGTTAATCAAAAAATGTCAAAATCAAAGCGACACAAAAGGCGGCATCACTGCTTGCATAGAATATCATCAAAGTTTAGAATCCTGATCGATGCTTTATCTTGAAGATAATTATAAAAAAGAATTTCAAACTTCCATTATTAAGACAATAGAAAATAAAATTTTCTTAAAAGAAACTTTCTTTTATGCAAGAAGTGGCGGACAACCTGGAGATCAAGGAACAATAACTATTGAAAATAAAAAACTAAATGTAATTGATACTGTCAAAGAAGAAGGTTTATTTGCTCATATAGTTGATCAAGAAGTAAATATATCTGAAGGAACTTTAATTTCTGCAAAAATATTATGGGAAAAACGTCATCGACATATGCGTATGCATACAACAATGCACTTACTATGTTCCGTTTTACCATTTTATGTAACTGGAGGGCAAATTGGTTATGAAAAAAGTCGTATAGATTTTGATTTAGGTGAAAATAAATATGATGTTCAAATTTTAGAAAGTCAGATAAACAAATTAATTGAAGAAGATCACATGGTTTCTTATCAATGGATAACAAAACAAGAACTAGATGCCAATCCCAGCTTAGTCAGAACTTTATCAGTTCAACCCCCTAATGTTTCTGGCAAAATTAGATTAGTTAAAATTGGTGAAATAGATTTGCAACCTTGTGGAGGCACTCACGTTAAAACCACTAAAGAAATTAAAAAATTTAAATTTATTAAATTTGAAAGTAAGGGTAAGCAAAATAAAAGAATACATTTCAAGGTCGAAGATTGAAAAAAGCATCAATATTTGATTTTTTTTTGCTTATTTTCTTAGCAATAATTTGGGGGTCAGCATTTTTTAATATTAAAATAGCTTCTTTATCTTATACGCCCTTAACCATTGCCCTAGGAAGAGTTTTTTTTGCAGGCCTTCTTTTAATTCCTTATTGTTATGTTAAAAAAATTTCAATAAGTTTTATTGGCAAAGAATGGAAATTACTTGCTGCAATTGGCTTAATAAACTTAGCTTTACCATTTTTTTTTATTTCATATGGAATTTTTAAAGTTCAAAGTAATACAGCTGCAATTTTGATGTCAACTGCTCCAATTTTTGCTACTGTTCTTGGTCATTTTTATACAAAAAATGAAAAAAATTCTTATTTAAATTCTGCTGGAATATTTATAGGTTTTGCTGGAATTGTTTATCTTTTCTCAGATAATTTGTTAATTAATAATTCAAATATTTTCTCAGCAATAATTATTATTCTAGGTCCTTTGTGTTATGTTTTGGGGGGTCTACTAACTTTAAAACTTTCAAATAAAAAAAATGAAGATGTAACAACATCTATTTTAATATGGGGTTTTATATTCTTACTACCAATTACTTGTATTATTGAAAAACCATGGAATTTAAATCCAGATTTTAATTCCACAATTTCATTAGTGTATTTAGGTTTTGTTCCAACCGCTTTTGCTTGGTTACTCAGATTTTATGTTTTAAAAAAAAATGGCTTAGTTTTTCAATCTCAAGTAGCATATCTGATACCTATTTTTGGACTTTTATTTGGTTATTTATTTTTAGATGAAATTATAACTTATAAAATTGTTTTATCACTAATTGCGGTTTTATTAGGAATTTATTTAGTTGAAAGAAGTAAGTATGGGAAAAGTGACCAATAGTATTTTTAGACATTTCATATATTATCACCAAAAATGAACTCAAATAATAATATTATATCCATAAATAATATTTCAAAAACCTATCAAGATAACTTCCAAGCTTTAAAAAATGTTAGTCTTGATATAAAAAAAGGTGAAATCATTGCTCTTTTAGGTCCAAATGGGGCTGGAAAAACTACCTTGATAAATACAGTTTGTGGAATAGTAATTCCTTCAAAAGGATCAATAACTGTTGATGGCTATAGTGTTTTAAAAGAACCAAAGAAAACAAAATCTATTATAGGGTTGGTTCCCCAGGATGGTGCTCTAGAAGCTTTTGAAACAGTATTTAATAATGTTTCTTTTAGTAGAGGTTTGTATGGAAAAAAAAGAAACTCATTACATATAGAAAAAATTCTAAAGGATTTATCATTATGGGATAAAAAAGATAATAGATTAAGAGAACTTTCAGGCGGAATGAAAAGAAGGGCTTTAATAGCCAAGGCATTATCTCATGAACCTAGAGTGTTATTTCTCGATGAGCCTACAGCTGGGGTTGATATTAATTTAAGGCAAGATATGTGGAGAATAGTTAAAAATTTACAAAATGAAGGGGTTACTATTATCTTAACTACACATTATATTGATGAAGCTGAAGCAATCGCAGATAGAGTTTCAGTAATTAATAATGGAGAAATTATTCTTACAGACAATAAAAAAGATTTAATAAAAAAAATGGGTCATAAAACTTTAGACATAGAGTTACATGATAATATAAAATATATTCCTAAGTCTTTAGATCAATTTAACCTATTGATAGGCAAGAATACTAAATCACTTTGTTACACTTATGACACAAAAGCAGAAAGCACAGGTATAACAAATTTACTACAATGCATTAAAGACGCAGGACTGAAATTAAAAGATTTAAAATCCAATCAAACTTCTTTAGAAAAAATATTTATAAAATTAGTGGAGGAAGATAAATGAACTGGATAGGAGTTTGGGCAATTTATTTACATGAAATGGATAGAATGAAAAGAACAATTATTCAGAGTATATTATCACCCGTAATTACAACTTCACTTTATTTTGCGGTTTTTGGAACCGCAATTAGTTCAAGAATCTCTGAAGTAGAGGGTATATCTTATGGTTCATATATTGTTCCTGGGTTAATTATGCTTACTGTATTAACTCAAAGCATATCAAATGCATCATCAGGTATTTTCTTTCCTAAGTTTTTAGGAACTATAAATGAAATTTATGCAGCTCCTTTATCTCCGATAGAAATTATATTAGGTTACGTGGGTGCGGCTACCACAAAATCAATAATTTTAGGATTACTAATCTTTGCTACAGCACATCTTTTTGTTCCTTTAGATCTTACTCATCCATATTTGATGTATTCAATGTTACTATTAACTTCTCTTACTTTTAGCATAGTTGGCTTTTTAATTGGATCTTGGGCTTCAAATTGGGAACAAATGAGTTTAGTGCCAACAATTGTTGTTACTCCATTGGTTTTTTTAGGAGGATCTTTTTATTCTATCTCATGGCTTCCAGAATTTTGGCAAAATTTGTCTTATTTTAACCCTGTTTTGTATCTAGTAAGTGGATATAGATGGTCTTTTTACGGTCAATCAGACGTTAATATATATATTAGCTTATTGGTCATATTTTCGATTCTTATTCTATCAATAACTGCTATTACAATTATGTTTTCGAAAGGGTATAAAATAAAAAGCTAAATAAAACGCTCTTATAATTATTTTTACCTGAGTATTCTTTTTCTGCATAGTTATTAAAACTAATTAGCATTTTTGTAATTTCTTTAAATGATATTTAATATTTAAATAACATTAAAGAGGTAATAATGAAATTAATAACAGCAATTATTAAACCCGACAGAGTTGAAGCTTTAAGAAAAGCCCTTAACAAAATAAATATTCATGGGCTAACACTTACAGAAGCTAAAGGATATGGACGTCAATTAGGACATACTGAAATGTATCGTGGAGCAGAATATGAAGTTCATTTTTTACCCAAATGTCGAGCTGAAATTCTTGTTGAAAAGAGCAATCTAGAACAAGCAATTTCTACCATTACTGAAGCAGTAAAATCTGGAAAAATAGGTGATGGTAAAATATTTATTACTGATGTCTCCGATGTTATTCGTATTAGAACTGGAGAACGTGGAGCAGAAGCAATTAGCTAAGGAGAATATTTTAAAATGAAATTTATATTAATTTTTACTTGTGCTTTATCTGTAACTAATGTTAGTTACGCGGCAATCGAGCCAGAAGTGGCATATATACTTAACACCTTTTTTTTTATATTTTGTGGAATTTTAGTGATGTTTATGGCACTAGGTTTTGCAATGCTTGAAGCAGGATTTGTTAGAAAGAAAAATACGTCTGCAATTCTTTTAAAGAATATAGCTTTATATTCAATAGCAGGAATCATGTTTTATTTTGTTGGTTACTCACTTATGTATGTTGATGTAGGTAGCTATATAGGTTCATTCAATGGTGTTTTTTATAGCCCTACTTCAGAAGAACTAGCTCTTCTTAACGGTGCTGAAAATGTAGAATTAATAGCAGGCACAGGATATTCAGCTCCTTCAGATTGGTTCTTTCAAATGGTATTTTGTGCTACTGCTATATCTATTGTTTCAGGTGCTTGTGCAGAAAGAATTAAAGTATGGCCTTTTATGATTTTTGCAGGAATTATGACAGGAATCATTTATCCTATTTTTGGTTCTTGGACTTGGGGTGGGGGCTGGTTAGCAGAAATGGGTTTTTCAGATTTTGCTGGTAGTACGATCGTTCATTCAGTTGGTGGTTGGGCAGCTCTTACAGGTTGTTTAATCCTAGGTGCTAGAAAAGGTAAATATAGTTTAGACGGTAAAGTTAATCCTATAGCTGGAGCAAATATGCCTTTAGCAACACTTGGAACATTTATTCTATGGTTTGGATGGTTTGGCTTTAATGGCGGATCTCAACTTGCCATGGGTAGTGCTCTTGATGTGTTAGCAATCTCTATAGTTGTAGTAAATACAAATATTGCAGCGTGTGGTGGAGTAGTTGTTGCAATAATTTTATCTCAAATAATGTTTAAAAAGATTGATTTAACTATTGCTTTAAATGGAGCAATTGCTGGACTTGTTGCTATAACTGCTGGTCCTGATCTTCAAAATCATTTCGTATCAATGATAATTGGTGGAGTTGGAGGTGCATTATCAACATTTGCAATCCCTTTAATGGATAAATTTAAAATTGATGATGTTGTCGGCGCAATACCTGCTCACTTGATAGCAGGAATATGGGGTACTCTTGCAGTAGGTATATTTGGAGGCGGTAGCATTGTTACTCAATTAGTTGGTGTCCTTGCAGCAGGAATTCTAGTTGTTCCATTAAGTGCCATTTTCTTTTTAATTCTTAAAGGCACAGTTGGCTTAAGAATATCCGAAGAAGATGAAGCTATAGGAATGGACTCTGCTGAGCTTACAACAGAAGCTTATCCAGAATTTAAATAAAATATTATTTTATATCTAGGGTGTTAATTCGCCCTAGAGATATCAATCAGCAATTAGATCAATTTTTCAATTTTACTAATAATTTTCTCACTATCAGGTTTTGTCATTGATGACCAGCCATCTACTAATTCACCTTTTGTGTTGAATAAGAATTTATAAAAATTCCATTTTGGAGATTTTTTATAGTCTTCTTTAATCCATTGATAAATTGGATGGGCGTCTTCTCCTATAACTTTAATAAGCTCCGTAATTAAAAATTTTGTCTGATAATTTACTAAACAAAATTCTTTTATCTCTTCTTGATCTGAAAATTCTTGATTAAAACTATCAGAAGGAGTTGCTATAATAATTAAACCCTTATCCTTATATTCTAAAAATAAATTCGCTAAGTTTTGATATTGGCCTGTAAAACCACATTTAGAGGCAGTATTAATTAGCAGAATAGGGGAGCCCTTAAACTCGGAAAGATCTATAGGATTTCCATCAATATCATCGATTTTAAAATTATAAATATTTTTTGCCATAATGTTACTTGAGCAAAAAATCAGTAATAGAAAAAATGTTATTCTTTTAAATATTACTAAATTAAGCACTCTTATCTATTTACTTAATTATTTAATTTTAGATCTTTATTTAGTTCTTCTACTTAATCCTTTTTTATCTAATTTTATATGTAAATAGAAGTCTTTCTCTATTTGTGGCCAATTAATATCAATACCTAGGCCATTTTTATTAGTGGGAGATACCAGTCCATTGATATCTGTTCTAATAAAATCTATTGATCCATGTTCATGGTCTTTAAAAGGGACCACTTGCTCAAAATATTCACAATTACTATTACTTAGCATTATATGAAGATTAGCGGCTTGGCCTAAAGGAAAAGCCCATGATTGAAGTTCAACATTCATATTTTTTCTTGAAGCCATTTGCATGATTTCTCTTGTGATTGTGGTTCCGCCTACATAAGTTGCATCAATTCTCATATGATCATATACCTCTTCATCGATTGTTTTCTGAAGCAAATTTTTATCTAAAATTGTATTTCCAGCACAAATAACCGGAGTATTAATATTTTTTCTAAGCCATTTATAGCTTTCAAAATCTGTATCTACAAAAGGAGCCTCAAACCATACAAAATTTAATTCATCTAGTATCTTCCCTAGTCTAAGGGAATCATCTCTACTGTAACGTTGCTCACAATCAATCATGTATTTTAGATTTGGAAAAGTATTGCAAACTTCTTTTACCAATCTTGTGTCAAACTCAACATCACACCAAGTATGAAATTTAATAGTCTGAAATCCTTGACTAGATAAATCATTAACAAAATCTAAATACTCAGAAATTTTTTCAAACAAAGGAGTTGAGGCGTAAGATTTCATAGAGTTTCTTTTAGCTCCTAGAACCTTATAAAGTGGTAAATTTTCTGATTTAGCGTAACAATCCCACATTGCAATATCTATAGGACTTACTGCATTTGGATTTAATCCCACACATCTAGTTAACATATGTTTTGTAAGTTTTTCTCTATCGTTAATCGACTTTGAGAGTACTTCTGGAAAAAGGTTTTTCATAGCTTCAGCTAAACTATGATCATAGCTATGCTCAGTAGGAACTAATACGCCCCCAACCCCTTCAAGTCCATTTTGAGTTATAATCCTTACAATGACATTTGCTTCATACATCGGAGTCATATCTTTAGCCCAAGTAATTTGAGGAGCATCAGTTTTACATGCAAATACCTCAATTTGATCAATTGTTAAGGAGCTCATAGTAAAGAATAGAATTAATTATTTAAAAATTCTTTTTAAGTGCCTAAACTTCCCATCAGTTGAGTCAAAATCTAAGTAACATCCTTGAAGGTGCCTTAGACCCTCATTTGAATCATAAGAAGTTCTTCCATGAAGCAATCGGTGATTATCGAACATCATAATATCACCTTGCTCTAATCTAAATTTTAACTCAAAATCAGATGAGGTGTAAAGATCAGAAAGTATTTTTCTGGCCCTATAAAAGGAGTCTAATCTTGTTTGATCCATAGGAGGAACATACTCGACTCTTGTGCTATATCTTACTTGCTTTAAATCATTATCCTCATCTAATTCAATTAACTCTCCCCAATTTTGTAAAATAATAGAGCTATCTTTAAATTCAAATCTCACTTTAGTTGTAGTTAGGGCATTAAAAGCTTCTAAATCATGATTTCTTAAGTAATCCGCAACTGAAAAACCATCAACTAGCGTTGAAAAACCTCCACTAACTTCGTTTTTTAAACAATGAAGAAACTGAATTCCTGGAACAGGCATTCTATAAGGGTTATCAGTATGAGGGGGAAGAGCTATAGGCTTATAAGCTAAATCATTTGGATTTGGTTTAGACATGACATCAAAATACATTCCAAAGTTTGTTGATCGCACAGGCCCAATACTATTTACAAATTCTAATAAGTATTGATCAGTAGTAGGTACATTTTTGATGATAACAAAACCGTAAGTATAAAATTGATTTAATAAATCAAGCATGGATTGCTTTTCACTCATATTTTTTTCAAAATTTATTTTAGGAATACCATTTAATTTAGAATCCCATAAAACTTTATTAGGTAGAGGTCCTTTTTTTAAACTTGCTCTATCAATTTCAAAATATAAATCATTAACATGATATTTAGTGACAACTCCATCATCAAACTCTACATCGAGAATATCATTTTCAATTTTTGCAGACTGAATTTTTAAATCAATATTTATAGAGGAAGGCTCATAAAGTCTTTGATGAGAATCATTATCAACAAATTGTTCTCCTTTCACTCTTTCTCTTAGCCAGACAGGATGCAGTTTAAATTGTTGATCTTCGTGAGTAACATTAATTAGATAATTATCTTCGACTGATATTTGCATACCGAGCACCTCATATGTTTTTCGAGATTTATTTTTTTCTAAAATAGAATTAAAGTCAATTCAAATTATTTGATCTTAAATATAGCCTCTATTTCCACAGAAATATTAGCTGGAAGAGATATGACTCCAACTGCTGCTCTGGCATGAACCCCTTTGCTACCGAATATCTCTAACATAAGGTCTGAGCAGCCATTAATGACTTTTGGTTGATCGTAAAACTCTGAATGACAACAAACAAATCCATTTAACTTAACTACTTGTTCAACTTTGTCTAAGGAACCAATCTCGCTTCTAAGTGCTGATAAAATTGCAAGCCCACATCTTTTTGCATGATCTTGCGCAGTATTCACGTCAATATCTTTTCCAACAACTCCTGTAGCAAAAGAACCATCTTCCATTTTAGGCCCTTGGCCAGAAATATATGCAAAGTTGTCTACAATTAAACATGGAATATAACTTCCAATAGGCTTTGTAACTGAATCTAGATTTATATTTAAACTTTTTATCTTTTCTTCAGGTGTCATCTTCTTCAGATCTCATTATAGACTCATCAGTTGCCATTTGTACACCCATAACAGAGGCTGTTCTCGGTACAATGATTGTCGGTCTATTTTCATCAACAAACTCCCTCTCTCGTCCAAGCTTAACTCTGTATAAGCAAAAAGGAATCAGTACAGTGTAAATAACAATTAAAAAAATTATAAAACCATAAGGTCCAAACAAATACATGAAGAATGAAGCTAATAAAGGACCACATGAGGCACCAATTCCGTTAATAACTGTTATGGTTGCGCTAGCAGATACCATCTCATCTTTTTCCATAAAATCATTCATATGTGCTATAGAAATTGAGTAGATAGGAAAGGCTATAGCGGCATGCAAAGAAACAAATGTAACCAATAGCCAAAAAGATAGATGACCCAAAGAAAACACGAGAAGAACACTTATTAAAGAACCTATGCTAAGATAAGTAATAAGGTGTCTTCGATCTATTCTGTCAGAAATCCAGCCTACTGGGTACTGGGATAAAGCCCCTGCTAGGTTATTTGCTGAAATTAAAATTGAAATTTCAAAGATTGTTAAATTAATTTTAGCTGCAAAAACAGACAAAAGTCCAAACATTGTCCCAAAAATAGTCCCCATGATTAAACCTCCAATAAAAGCCAATGGTGATTTTTCATAAACCTTCTTCAGTGAAATTCTTTTAGGTACACTAAAGTCGGGAGCTGGTTTACGGGTCATTAAAATAGGAACAAGACCTAAAGAAATTAAAACTGAAGCTAAAATATAAAGATGAGCGTTAAGAGTTGGAGACATATTAATTAAAAAGAAACCAATACCTTGTGATAAATATAAAATAAAAAAATAAAAAGATAAAAGCTGACCGCGTGTATTATTGTCAGCTCGATCATTCAGCCAACTTTCACAAACTACATAAATTCCAGCCATTGAGAAACCTGTGATTAATCTAATTATTGCCCAAGCATAAGGGTTTATAAACAACCAATGGAGGAGGATCGCCAGTGAGGCCAAGGAAGCAAAAGCGGCAAAGATTCTTATATGACCAACTCCATTAATAAGATTTGGCATCATCATAGAACCAACTAAATATCCAACAAAATATCCTGTAAATATTAGACCTGTAGCAATTACATTAAATTCATATTCTACAGCATTGACTCCTAAAAGAGTGCCTTGTAGACCATTAGCCATCATAATAAAAGACAGACCAAAAAATAGAGACCATGAATTTAATACTGTTTTAAACATTAAGGCATAAATAATACTTTAAATTATCTTTGCAATAAGAATTATTGGCTAAAAGGTAAAGAAGATATTTCTACCTTATAAGTAGAGTTATCTATGACTAGATCTTGAATTCCTTTTTTAGATTGGAATTCTTTATTGATCATTGTAATACCTAAACAACATTTAAATTTAGGAGAATATACTAATGATCTAAGTTCGCCAATTTTTTCACCATCAAAAAAAATAGGCAAATGATGATTTAAAGAAAAATATTCACTATAAATTTTTATACCAGTAAGACTTTGTTTAATTCCTTTGGAAGCAAGATTTATTAAGTGATCTTTAGCTAAATATTCAATTTCATCGCTAAATGACACAAAATCATCTAGACCACATTCTAAAATATTATCTTCAATCGTCATATCATTACCATAAGATAATAAACCACCTTCAATTCTCTCAATTAAATTAGGACATCCAGCTCTAACATTTAAATTTTTTCCTTGATTCATTAGCTCTCTATAAAGTTTACGTCCTTTTTCATTATCATTCACATAGATTTCAAAACCACCTTGTTTAGACCATCCTGATCTTGAAATCAAAAAAGAATGACCATCAAAAACAAATTTGTTAAATCTAAAAAATTTTAAATCTAAAATTGTTGGACCAAAAATTTTTTCCATTAATTCAAAAGATTTTGGCCCCTGAACGGCAAGAGGATTAATATTTGGTTCATTAATTATTACTTCTAAATTCAAACCAGTAGCCAATCCCTTTGCATATAAAAGAACATCTGAGTCAGCAATAGAAATCCACCATGAATTTTTATCTACAAGCATAATTAGAGGGTCATTTATAATAAAACCTTTTTCATCAATAATTGGTGCATAGTAACATGTACCTTCTATTGCTTTTGAAAGATTTCTACAAGTCATCATCTGAACTAATTTTGAAGAGTCTGGACCAGAAATTTCTATTTGTCTTTCAACAGAAACATCCCAAAGTTGAACAAAATTCTTTAGATGTTCGCAATCATCTTCAATGCCTTCAAAGACAGTTGGCAAAAGCATGTGATTATAAACAGTATAACTTTTGACTCCTTGCTCCTCAATTAGATCCGTAAAAGGAGTAGATCTCAGTCTTGCCGATTTAGATATAGAGAACTGTTTAGTCATTTTTCTTTGACAATTAAACATTTTTCAATCAGATAATCTATTCAAATCTCATTTAAAAATTTATAATTTTCGAATAAACTTTTAATATAATGAGCAGATTTAAAAGCAAGTTTCTAGATAGGAAAATTGCCCCTGGTTTCTCAAGTCAGGAAAGTGATTTACAGTTATCAAAAAATTTAAAACCTCATTTTTTTGAAGAAAAAATTAATTTTGATAGATTGAGACTTTACAGATTAAATAGAGTAAGAGACCAGCTTACATTAAATAATATAGGAGCTTGTATACTATTTGATCCAATAAATATTAGATATGCGACTGATACTAGAAATATGAGTTTGTTTACTATGCATAATAAATCAAGATATGTTTTTATACCCCAAGATGGACCTGTAATATTATTTGACTACCCAAAATCAGAACATCTCTCAGAGGGAATGATTACTATAGACGAAATTAGAGAAACAGAAACTTGGGATTTTTTTTCAAATGGTAATAATTATGAAAAACAAGCCAAGGTTTGGGCAGATAGTATCAGTTCGTTAGTTAAAAAATATTCGCCCGATAATTTCAATTTAGCTATTGATGTTAGTGAGCCGATAGGAATCCAGTACCTCTCAAACCAATTTGGACTTAATATAAGCAATGCACAAAATCTATTAGAACTTGCAAGAGTTATAAAATCAGAAGATGAAATTTGGTGTATGAAGGCAGCAATTAAAGTTGCCGAACTTGGAATGTTTGCAATGAAAGAAAATCTTACAGCCGGTATGACCGAAGAAGAAATTTGGTCTTTTCTTCATAAAGTAAATATTGAAAAAGGTGGAGAGTGGTTTGAAACTAGATTGCTCAATTCAGGACCAAGAACAAACCCATGGCTTCAAGAATGCAGTAATAGAGTTATAGAGCGAGGAGATCTTGTAGCTTTTGACACTGATATGATAGGTCCTTATGGCTATTGCGCAGATATATCTAGAACTTTTGTTGAAGGAGGTATTTTTTCAGAAGCACAAAAAGATTTATATAAATTAGCAAAAGAAAATATTGATTTTAATAAAGATCTAATACAGCCAGGGTTAAGTTTTTTTGAATTTGCGGAAAAAGCTTGGAAATTGCCTGAAAAATATTTCAATAATCACTACCCTTGCATTATTCATGGAATTGGAATGTGCGATGAATGGCCATTTGTTAAGTATCATAAAAATAATTTAAATCAAAATTCTAAAGAAATATTTAAAGAGAATATGACCATTTGTATTGAAACTTATATAGGAGAAGTTGGAGGGATAGAAGGCGTTAAGCTAGAAGATCAATTTTTAATAACAAATTCAGGTATTAAACAATTATCAAAATTTCCATTAGAACTTGTATAAGTTAAAAATATTAAAAAATATAATTAATCATTATCTGTTAATCCAGCTCCAGCTCCGCTTAGCTTTCCTTCTGATTCTTCTACGAAAGTTTCTAAAGACAGTTTGTATAAATCATTATATTGATTTTTTTCATAAGAAGGTTGACCGTCAATGGATTTGATGGAAATTGAGTCAACTAAGCTAGGAAAAGGTCCTTGAGTATTAATTACAACAGATTGATTATAGTTTAAAACTATATTTATTTCGTCAAATGATAATTGTATTTTTTGACCAATTATATTGGAAACCCTATTAAGTGTAGGAATTAAAAGTAATGGGTATGCTATTTTGGAAAATCGAATATCTTTATTTTTTAGAAATAATTTTTTACAGTCATCTAAAATTGCAACAGAAGTCTTGATGGGACAAAAAATATTTTCAGATTTATTTTCACCAGAATTGATTAAAGATAAATTTTCTAATTTATTTTTTTTAGAATATGCAAGATAGTCATGAAAGGTTTTTATACCTGGAAGACCAATCATCTCTAAAGATCGAACGGCTTTACCAATCTCTTCAGCAACCCCCCAACTAAAACCGCTAGCACGAGCAGCTCGCTTGCAGGTTGTTTCAATTTCATAATAAGACTCCATTTTAATTTAAAGATCTATAAGCCCAACTATCATCAGAAAACTTCATTTCATGAGGTAGGGGCGCTCCTTGATACATTGTTATTCGTAACCAAAGATCAGAACGAGGATCAAATCGAACAGCACCAAAGTAAGATAATTTTAATCTTAGCATATCAATTGGAATAATAGTATCGGCGGTAGTATTATCCTGGATTTCAGAATAGGGGAATTTTTCACATATTAGTACTCTTCGAACAACATATCTAAGCTCTTGGTTAGATAACAAAAATTCAGCAATTGTTGCGTTTGATTGAAATTTTGAAATTTCTAGATAGAGTTTTTTGATATCTCTAGCAATAGCTAGGGGTAACTCATTTTCAGAACCATCTTCTTCAAATCTATTAGAAAGTCTTGGTTCTTGTTTGTTTTTTGAATAATACCAAAAATTTGTAATATTCTCTTTTTCTTCAAAATTGACAGGAATTAACCATTGATAGTAATTTTCAATAATTTTTTTGATGTCTTTAGTTGGCCTAGAACCCTCGATTGTAAAATACTGGTCTTCATCAATACTCATGTCATGACATAGAGGCTCTACTAATTCTCCATAAGGCTCCATCATTAAAGAAACAATAAATTCTATTCCCTCATCTTCCATGTTGTCTGAGACCCATAAATACACTTCATTCCAAAAAAAATCTCTAACTGTTAAATCATTAAAGTAAGCTTTAAAATTTTTTAAGTCTTTTTTTAGGCTATTATTTTTTTTTGTTTGAAATTCACTATCCGTTACCCAAGTTTCCATATTATTCATTGACTGATCAAGGTACTTTTGAAATACACCAATATCTTCATTGGATACTTTATGAATAGATCTTATTATTTGTAGTGCTCTTTCTCTTGCTGAAATCCACTGATGAAGAAGAGTGGGATGATTTACTATAAAGGGAGCCATACCAAGGCCTGTTGAATTTCCTATACCGAGATTTCTTGCTATGTCATCGTCTAATTGAACAGCAGTTGAAGGGTTTTTAGCTTTAGCAGTATGATTGACCTGATCAATTGTAAACTTTCTTACAAAGTAAACTAACATCATCTCTAAACGAAATGGCCCTTTGAGCTCAGGTCTATCAGATACTCTAAATCGATCAGCTAACCCAAATTTTCCAGACCCATAAACAGCAGTTGTTCGGTAGAGATAACCAACCTTAGATAGAAATTGTTTATCAGGTTGTTTCCCCTCTGCTAATGAATTAACAACGTGCTCAAAAGTTCTCACAGACTTATTTGCCCTCGATAAAGCTAATTCTTTATATGTAGTTCTACCTTGTTCTTGAAGAGGAACATTATTTTTTAATCTTTGAATATCTTCTTGTTTAGGAATTCCATCAAATAAAACAAATGAGGAATCCCATTTAGTAGCTATTACACGATCTGATCTCTCAGAAGCATCAAGATGATTTGCAAAACAGATTAAAGAGTAACTTTTTTCTTTAAAATTTAGGGAGTAAACAATCTCTCCGTATCCACTACTGTCTAGATTAAAATACTCTGTTTTAAATTCCCAATCTTTAAATTCACGTATAAAACTTCTTAAAAAAGATAACTTAGATTGATGAAAAGACCCTAGTCTAGAAAGCCTCATGATCTCCGAAGCTGGTCTTAATTCAACAAACTGTTTGTTTTTTATTGCTGTTTTCATTGATCAAACTTTTTATAAAAATTATACCAATTATTGCCAAGAATATTGTTTCTTTCTATCTCGTTAAATCCAACTTTTTCTAATCCTTGATCTAAATTATGAAATCCTCTAGCGTCTTCAAACCATGACGGTTGAGGTGGAAAACCAGCATTATCAGCACTTCCTTCTCCAAAATCCTTAGTTTTCGTCCATGTGCCGTTTCTCATCCATTCAACAACAGTGTCTGGGTGTCTAATACAAAGATCTGAGCCAATTCCCATTTGTTTAGTACTAATAAGATCTGTTGTTTTTGCAATCATTTCACAAAATGACTCTACGCTACAATTTTCTGCACCTTTGAGGTGATGAGGATAAATAGAAAAACCAATCATACCCCCAGAATTATTTAACTCTTTTATAACGGTATCAGATTTATTTCTTAATCCTTGATGCCAAAAAGATGGGTTTGCATGGCTAACAACAATTGGTTCTTGGGATATTTCTATGGCTTCAAGAGTTGATAATTCTGCTGAGTGAGACATGTCAACAATCATTCCAACCCGATTCATTTCTTTTATAACCTCTCTCCCCATTCTAGTAATACCAGTATCTTTTTTTTCATAACAACCAGTTGCTAGAAGAGATTGATTGTTATAAGTAAGTTGCATAAAAAGAACACCTTGTTTTTTTAAAATTTCGACATAGTCGATATTATCTTCAATTGGAGAGCAATTTTGTAATCCAAAAAAAACTGCAGTTTTATTTTCTTGTTTGGCTTTTTCTATATCTTGAGAGTTAAAACCCTGAAATATTAAAGAAGAATAATCTTCAAAGTATTTTTTCCATTGCTCAATGTTAATTTGTAATTCATCAAAATCTTCATGATAACAAATAGTTGCATGAACAGCGTCAAGTTTTGCTTCATGATTAATTTCAAATATTTCTTTAGACCAATTGCAATATTGTAAATTATCTATTTTGTAGTTCACTAGATCTTGCCAGGGCTAACGTAAGTAGTCTTCACATGAGTAAAAAATTCATGTGCATAAGTTCCTTGTTCTCTTGGACCGAAAGAAGAAGCTTTCCTCCCACCAAAAGGTACATGATAATCCAATCCGGCTGTAGGAAGATTAACAGTAGTTACCCCAGTTTTGATATTCTTCTTAAAGTCAGATGCCTTACTAAGAGATTTAGTAATGATGCCACTAGATAGACCAAATATTGTGTCATTTGCAACTTCAAGTCCTTCTTCATAAGATTTTACAGGAATAACACAAGCTATTGGGCCAAACATTTCCTCTTGATTAATAGTTGTTTTATTATCACCATCAATGAAAAGAGTTGGTTCCATATAATGACCTGGTGTTTTCATATTCATAGGACTTCCTCCGTAGGCAAGCTTGGCTTCTTTTTTACCAATTTCAACATAATCAAGATTTGACTGTAATTGTGTTTCACTTGAAACTGGCCCCATTTGAGAACCTTCTTCTAAGGCATGTCCTACTTTTAAGGCACTAATACTTTCAATTAGTTTTTCAATGAACTGTTTATAGACTTTCTCATGTACGATTAACCTAGATGAAGCAGTACATTTTTGACCTGTTCCTCCATAAGCGCCATTAGTTGCACAAGCAACAGCAATATTTATATCGGCATCATCCATAATTAATAACGGATTTTTTGAGCCCATTTCTAATTGCATTTTTTTCATAGACTTTGCAGCTTCCATATAAATCGTTTGCCCAACTCCAACTGAACCAGTAAAGCTGATAGCGTTAATATCAGAATGTCCTGACATTTGATGACCAATTGTTCCACCGCCACCTAAGACTAAATTAAATAAACCTTCAGGTATTTCTTTTTGTTCACTTATAATTTTTGTTAGAGCAATCGCGCTTGCAGGAGTTTGAGAAGCAGGTTTAAGAACTATCGCATTTCCAAAAGCCATTGCAGGAGCAGATTTCCACGCAGCTATTGCAATTGGAAAATTCCAAGGGGAAATAATACCGCAAACACCGACAGGCTCTCGACTTATTTCAACCGAAACACCATCTCTAGTTGAGGCAATATTTTCTCCAAATTGCCTTAAGGCACTTGCAGCATAGTATTGGAATTGTTGACCAGATCTTATTACTTCCCCTATGCCCTCAGGAAGAGTTTTACCTTCTTCTCTTGATAGAAGAGTACCAATTTCTTTGGATTGTTTAATTAACTCACTTCCAATGTCATGTAATATATTTGCTCTTTTTTCTATACCAACTGTTTCCCATTTTTTTTGAGCTAATTGAGCGCTACTGATAGCATCATTTAATTGTTGTGATGTAGCATTAGTATATTCATCTATTATATCATTTGTGTCAGATGGATTAATATTCTTTATAGATCCTTCGCCCGCTATCCATTGGCCAGCAACAAAATTATTATTTTTCATGAACTTTATTTTCTTAAAATTTCAGATAGTCTCTCACTACTTAGATATCCTAATGCAGAACCATTTTCACCCATAACTTCAATAACATTAGGCTTATCAACTACTACTCTATCAATAAATTTTTCAATAACATCATCAGCTTTAACTTTAAAAGTTTGACCATTTAGTAAATCTTTTGCAATGTCAGAAGCATTTTGCATAATATTTTTAGCTTTTAAAACCCTACTTCTGTTAACATCTTCCACAAATTTTCTTACATATTCTGTTTTAGGACTTAAAAGTATATCTACAGCATTACCTTCTTGGTCCATAGAGCCATCTTTTAAAATAGCAATACTATCTCCAAGTTTAAGTGCTTCATCAAGATCATGCGTAATAAATACAACTGTTTTTTTTAGTTCAGATTGAATCTCTAAAAGTATATCTTGCATATCTTTTCTAATAAGAGGATCAAGCGCACTAAAAGCTTCGTCCATTAATAAAATATCAGGATCATTAGCTAAAGCTCTAGCAAGACCAACTCTTTGTTGCATACCTCCTGAAAGTTGTTGAGGGTATCTATGTTCAAAACCTAATAAACCAACTCTTTCAATCCAATGCATTGCTTTTTTTTCGGCCTCAGCTGGTTCAACTCTTTTGATATATAAACCAAAAGATACATTTTGAAGTACTGTTTTATGAGGTAGTAATGCAAATTTTTGAAAAACCATTGCGGTTTTGTTTTTTCTAAACTCTAACAAATCATTTTGACTTAAAGTTAAAACATCTTGACCATCAACAATCATTTCCCCAGCTGTAGGTTCTATTAGTCTGTTAATATGTCTAATCAGAGTAGATTTTCCTGAGCCAGATAAACCCATAATCACTTGAAGAGATTGTTCAGGAATTCCTAAATTTATATTATTCAAACCCAAAACATGCTTATGTTTTTCTAAAAGCTCATCTTTGCCAATACCATTATTAACTTTTTCAACTAAAGGCAAAGGTTTGGGGCCAAAAATTTTATATAATTTTTTAATTTCTATCTTGTTAGACCCAGGCATGTTTTAAATAGCATCCCCTGATCTATGTTTTTGAATTCTTTTTCCATATGCTTGAGAAATTCTATCAAAAACTATAGCCAAAATAACAATAGCTAGGCCATTAAGCATACCAAGTGTAAAGTATTGATTAGTAATTGCCCTTAAAACTTCTTGTCCTAATCCTTTAACTCCAATCATAGAAGCAATAATAACCATTGCCAAAGCCATCATAATTGTTTGGTTCACACCAGCAAATATTGTTGGTAGGGCTAATGGAAATTGCACTTGTGTAAGTTTTTGCCTTGGGGTAGCTCCAAAAGAATCAGCTGCTTCAAGTATTTCACGATCAACTTCTCTTATACCCAAATTCGTTAACCTTATCATTGGTGGAATTGCATAAACAATAACAGAAATCAAACCAGGAATTTTACCTATACCAAGTAACATAACTACAGGAATTAAGTAAACAAAAGGAGGTAGTGTTTGCATAAAGTCAAGAATAGGTGTGATAACTGCTTGGGCTCTATTTGATTTTGACATCCAAATACCCATAGGAATACCTATTGCAATGGACATAATCGTAGCAACAATAATAAAGCCCATTGACTCCATCATGTCTTCCCACATACCCATATAACCTACAAAGAAAAAAGAAACTATAATTCCAATAACAATTTTATAACTTCTTGTTCCGTAGAAAGCAAAAATACATACAACTCCAATGATTACTGACCATGGAGTTGCTACTAAAAGTTTTTCCCAAAATACTAAAAATTTTAAAAGGGGGTTAAAAAATGATTCAATATAATCCCCATATTCTCTAGAGAAAGCCTTATAGGCAGCATCAGTACTTTTTTTAAAAGCTCGAATTAATTCCTTTGGTAAAGTAGGAAAATCCATAAAGAAATTTGTTGATTTGTCTGCCATAATTTTTTTGGATTTAGCAGGCCCATAAATTAGGACCTGCTAAAAATTATTATATTATTATAAAGCTGCTTTTATCTTAATACGAACATCATTAGAAACCATTTTTTTCCAAAGATCTTCTCTCTCATTAAGGATGTATTCAGCTGCTTCTTCAGGTGATAATTGATCTGCATCAGCTGCAGCTAAAATCACACTGATTTCCGCACTCGTCATACCTCTAGCACCAAGATAACGCATCACTGTTTTATTTTCCATAATCTTCTTAGAAACATAAATTTCAACAGTTGATACTGGATGGTTCATCATCATTGGATCTGGACAATCCATATCTGCTCCGATACATCTAGCCCATTCATCAGCATTGTGTGGACCTTGATCTACTTGAACCATTTCAACTTGACCTAAGATAGCTGTTGGACCCCAGTAGTAACCGATCCATCCATCTCCCTTATTGTAAGCTTCAGTCATTGCACCTGCAAGACCAGCTCCTGAACCAGGATCAATTAAATCCCATCCTTTGTCTGCCATTCCGCCAGCTTTAAATAACTGGTGAGTTGTAATTTGACAGTTCCAACCTGCAGGGCAGCCATATAGAGCTCCTCTACTTGGGTCTTCTGGATTAGGAAATAATTGTGGATTAGCTATTACACCATCAATAGTTGCTAACTCAGGGTTAGCATCTAGCATATATTTTGGTATCCATAGTGACTCGATAGCACCACCAGAGATTGATTCACCAGCAGAAGCAATTCTACCTTCTGCAACAGCAGGAGCTAAAAGAGGGCCAAGACCATTAGTCCATAGCTCAGGAGCTATGTCAGGCTCACCCTTTTCAATCATTGATGTACCAGTAGGCATTGTATCGCCAGGCACGAGTTCAACATCACAGTCATAACCCATTGCTAAAATTTTAGCGTCTAAATGAGCTAAAACAGCTGCTGATTGCCAAGTCATTTCGGCAATTGTAACTTTTCCGCAAGCTTGTGCACTAGATACAAATGAACTAAGTCCTAGAGCAAGAATTGCTGAGAAAAATACGTTCTTTAAATAAGTCATATTTATTCCTCCATTAAATTAATAAATATTTATTAGTCTATAGACCTAAGAGTTAAACATTTTGGGAACTTGCATGCAAGATTTAATAAAATAAAAAGATTAATTTTTATATGATTTTACTTGAAAATATAAGAAATTTGTCCTAGTACCGATAAATGCAATTAAGTCAAGAAAATGCACTAAACTTAGCTATTGAAAAACTACAAAAATCAGGAGCTACTACTGAAAATGCAATACCTCTAGCAAAGGGAATTATTGATGCTGAGAATCAAGGTATCAAAAGCCATGGGTTCCACTATCTCCCAATTTACTGTCTTCATTTAAGTTGTGGTAAAGTCAAAGGTGATGCTCTCCCAAGTCTTCAACAAATTTCTAATTCGGCTTTTAAGGTTAATGCGGACAATGGGTTTGCGCACAGAGCAATTGATTTTGCCTTTAAGGAAATTATCAACTCCGCGAAGCAGAACGGAATTGCATCAGCAGGTATAAGCAACTCTTATAATTGTGGTGTGCTTGGTTACCATACAAGGTGTTTAGCTGAACAAGGTTTAGTTGGAATTGGATTTACTAATGCTCCAGCTTCTATTGCACCTCTGGGTGGTATTAAGGCCGTTGTTGGAACTAATCCTTTTTCAATTGCTGTCCCAGTAGACGGAAAAGTAAAATTAATTGTAGACCAGTCAGCAAGTGTCATTGCAAAAAGTGAAATTTCTGTTCGAGCTAAAACTAACGAACCAATTCCTGAGGGCTGGGCTTATGGGCCAGATGGTAAATTTACAACTGATGCGAATGAGGCATTAAAAGGAACAATGGCTCCAAGTGGTGGATATAAAGGTTTTGGAGTTGGACTACTTGTTGAAATTATGGCTGCATGTCTTGGTGGAGGAAATCTTGGAACTCAAGCTTCTTCTTTTGCAAATGATGTTGGTGGACCTCCAGCAACTGGTCAATTTTTTATGGCCTTTAACCCAAGTATGTTTAATAAAAATTTTAATACACAAATTAACCAACTTTTAAACTCAATAGAAGAACAAGAGGGGGCCCGAATTCCTGGCTCATCAAGGATAAGTAATTTTGATAAAAATAAAGAAGCAGCTATCAATATTAAAGACACTTTATTTGAAACTATCTCTAAAATTTAATTTTATTCTCATCAAAACTAGTATTTAATCATACCTAATGCCATTAGAGATTAGAAAATTTGTTAATTATTCAGAAGAAGTTCATATTGAGGGATTTAAAAAAACTGAAAAACCTTTGCATATCTTTGCAGTTGCTGCCGTATTAACTAATCCTTGGGCAGGTAAGTTTGTAGAGGATTTAAAGCCAGAGATTCATGAATTTGCACCAATTTTAGGAGAACAACTATCCACTAGAATATTGAAGATCGCAGGAGGTCCTGAAAATATTGAAGCTTATGGTAAGGCAGCTGTAGTTGGAACTGAAGGTGAAATTGAACACGGATCCGCATTTACTCATACTTTGAGATTTGGAAACTTTTATCGAAATGCTGTAGGAGCAAAATCCTATTTGGTTTTCACAAATACTAGGGCTCCAGCCAATGGACCCATCATGATACCCTTAATGGATAAACATGATCCTGGACGAAGATCTCATTACCACACAATTCAATTCGCAATCTCTGATGCACCCGCATCTAATGAAATAGTAATCGCTTTAGGTGGTGCTAATGGCGGAAGACCGCATCATAGAATAGGGGATCGATATCAAGATTTAAAAGAACTTGGTAATGATGTCGATGATCCTGCAAAAAAATAAAACTCAAAACGGCATAGCTTTCCACAAAACAGGCAAAGGTGATCCTATTATTTTAATTCATGGTCTTGGTCTCAGAGCGGAAAGTTGGATTAAACAAATCCATGACTTAAAAAAACATTTCACAGTCTACGCAATAGATTTACCAGGTCATGGAAAAAGTAATCTTTTAAAATTTAAAACAATTACTCTTAAAAGTTATTGCGAAGCTATAGTAGATTTTATTAAAACAAAAAAAATATATAGACCTATTATAATAGGACATTCTCTTGGAGCACTCATCACAATTGAAATCGCTGGAACACACACACGTCTTTTAAAATCAGGTGTTGCTGTAACAGCTATCTTTAATCGCTCCAAAGAGGCAAGTCAAAAAGTTCGATTGAGAGCAAAAGAAATTAATGAAAATCCAAATGATAATATTGTTATTCATGAGCCTATCCAAAGATGGTTTGGGCAATCAAAATCCCAAAATATTTTAAAATACTCTAAAACTATTCAAGGACTATTAAGGTTAAATAAGAAGATTTTCAATCTCAAGGGGTATGCAAGTGCGTACAGTGTATTTGCAAATATTAAGGGAAATTCTAAGCAAGTAATTAAAAACATTAAAGTTCCTATGCTTTATATAACTGGAGAAAAGGATTTTAATTCCACTCCTGAAATGTCAAAAAAATTAGCTAAAATTAACAAAAATAAGTATATTGTGATTAAAAATGCTAGGCATATATTGCCCTTAACACATTCCAAGCAATTTAATTTCCATTTAAATCAATTTATTAAGGGGTTAGACTCAAATTAAAATAGTTTTACAATTATGAAATTTTCTCTCTTTATACACATGATTAGGGATAATCCTGGTCAATCCTATACTAAATTATATGAGGATTTTATTGATCTTTGCCAGATGGCTGATCAAAGTAATATGAGGGCTATTTGGACGGGAGAGCATCACTGCATGAATTACGCTATTGCTCCCAATCCTTTTATTACAATCACTGATCTTTGCAGATACACAAAAAAAATTAAATTAGGCACAGGAACCTTAATTGTTCCTTTTTGGCATCCGATCAAACTTGCTGGCGAAGCAGCAATGACAGATGTTTTATCAAATGGTCGATTAGAACTAGGGCTAGCTAGAGGAGCTTACCTGTATGAATATGACAGATTAGTTCCTGGAATGGATGCAATGGAAGCAGGACTTCGTATGCGAGAGATTGTTCCAACACTTGAGAAACTATGGAAGGGCGACTATGCTCATGATGGAAAATATTTTCAATTTCCAAGTGCCACCTCTATCCCAAAACCTCTACAACCCAAAGGACCTCCTATTTGGATCGCCGCTAGAGATCCTAACAGTCATGAGTTTGCAGTTGCCAATAACTGGCATGTTCAAGTCACTCCTCTTTGGAAAGGTTTTGATGAGATAAAGAGATTAAAAAATATTTTTAATGAAACTTGTTTAAAATTTCCAAATAAATCAAAAACTCTTTCTATGATGTTAAATCATTGTTACATAGGAGATACTGATGAAGATATTCAAAAGGGAGCTATAGCTGTGTCAAAGTTTTATAATAACTTTGGTGCGTGGTTTAAAAATGATCGATCTGTAGTTCAAGGAACTCTTGATCCCTTGACACAAGAAGAATTTGATAACAATAAAATGTGCTCCCCACAAGAGATGTTAAAGAATCAAAATATTGGAAGTTTGCAAGACGTCATAGATAACGTAAAGCGCTATGAGGATTTAGGATTTGATGAATACTCCATATGGATTGACTCTCATTTAAGCATCGAAGATAAAAAAGTTTTTTTAGATAGATTTATCTCTGATGTCATGCCAAGGTTTGGTTCATGACTAAGCTAGATAATCATTACCAGCTCTATATCAATGGAGATTGGCGGCCAGGTTCCAAGGGTCAGGTAATGCAATCTGATAATCCAGCTAATAATAAGCCTTGGGCTTCCTTTGATTGCGCCGGTCAAGATGATATAGATTTAGCTGTTCAATCAGCTAGAAGTGTTTTAAATAAAGGTTTTTGGAAGACTTGTACAGCGACAGACAGAGGAAAACTACTCTATAAACTTGCTGATCTAATTGAAGATAATGCAGAGAAAATTGGAACCGTTGAAACTCATGATAGCGGCAAGCTTTTGGCAGAAACCGTATCTCAAACAAAATATGTAGCAGACTATTATAGGTATTTTGCAGGGATGGCAGATAAAGTTGAAGGAGCGACACTACCTATAGATAAAAAAGACATGCATGTTTATACAACCCATCAACCAATAGGAGTTGTGGCTGCAATTGTTCCTTGGAACGCTCAAATGTTTTTGACAGCAACGAAATTAGCTCCAGCACTTGCTGCAGGATGTAGTGTCATACTTAAAGCATCTGAGATCGCACCTTGTGCATTATTTGAACTTGCAAAATTAATGGAGAAAGCAGGGTTTCCTAAGGGAGTTGTCTCTGTAATTACCGGTGATGCAGAGAATTGTTCCGCACCTCTAACATCTCATCCAGATATCGATCGTATTGCTTTTACAGGTGGAACAGAGACAGCGAAAAAAATTATACAAAACTCTTCCAATAACTTTGCAGCCACCAATTTAGAATTAGGTGGTAAATCTCCTTTAATAATTTTTGAAGATGCAGATCTTGAGAGTGCAGCGAATGGAATAATAGCCGGTAACTTTGGAGCAAGTGGACAATCCTGTGTTGCAGGAAGCCGAGTCATCGTTCATCAAAGTATTGCTAAAGATTTACTAAAACTTATCCAAGAGAAATCACAATCTATTCAAGTTGGAAACCCTTTAAAACAAGAAACAAATTTAGGACCACTTTGCACACCGAAGCAAATCGAAATAATCGAAATAACAATTAAAAAATCAGTTGAGCAGGGTGGAGAAATTATTTTTGGTGGAAAAAAAATTGAAGGCGAAGGAAATTATTTTGAGCCAACTCTTATTCATTGCCCCACTCACAATATTGAAACTCTCAAAGTTGAGATGTTTGGACCAGTTATTTCTTTTATCGAATTTGAAAAGGAAGAGCAGGCAATTGAGATCGCGAATGATTCAAAATATGGACTAGGTTCAGGTTTATTCACAAATGATTTAGCCAGAGCACACAGAGTTTCTCAAGAGATAAAAGCTGGAATTTGTTGGATAAATACCTACCGCGCTATATCCCCTATAGCTCCTTTTGGAGGGTTTAATCAATCAGGGTATGCTAGAGAAGCTGGAAAACAATCTATTCTTGACTACACAAGAACTAAGACGACCTGGATTAATATCTCAGATGATCCGATGAAGAATCCATTTGTAATGAGATAGCAAAAATTATAAAGAAACAAAGATTAACTAAAACTTGTTCTTTTGGGTAATGCTAAACCAGAGTGATCGGTAATTTGCTATAAAAACCGACACTATGCAGCCGTAGCTCAGTGGTAGAGCACGTCATTGGCGACACTTTAGTTCTGTAAGCCAATGATCTAATTTTTTGATTAATAAGTAATCAGTAATATAAAAATGGAGATCATAATGAAAAAAATATTAATAACATTATCCTTAGTGCTTTTTACCAGTTCAGTCTATGCAGGTTCATGCCCTAATATGGCGAAAAGTTTAGATGATATGATTGCAGAAGCCCAATTATTAAGAGATCAAGGTATGGCAGCTCACGACGCTGGTGACCATGCAAGATCAGAAGAGCTATTGAATCAAGCTATGGAACTTTTTAAAAGCTAATAAAAAATCAAAAATATTTTAAAGCAGGTATAGAATTTTTATCTGCTTTAAATACTAATTTAATTATATACTTACAAATATATCTTATGCCTTCGTAGCTCAGTGATAGAGCACGTCATTGGTAAGGGTGGGGTCGGAAGTTCGATTCTTCTCGGCGGCACCAAAAAGCAAATAATATCAGCGCTTATTTTAGCCTAAAAAATTTAAGAATTTCATTCTACAAGTTTCTGCAATTTTATCTGTAGAATAAGAAATTTTTAACTAATTAATATCAATAGGGCTAAGAGGGTTTTCATCTAAAGTTTCCTACAGTAACCATAGCCTAATTCCATTTTCTCATAGCTTAATGGCGAAAAAAAGGAAGAATTACTAAATTTTAAATCAATTTTATCAATTATTATGTTAAAGGAGTGTGCAAAACTATTAATTATCCCATCCCACTCTAATAATAAAAATTCTTCATCTTCGTTACTTATTTGAAATATCTGACTAATATTTGATTCTGGATTAGCTGGAGCAGTTATTTCATATGAATAAGCAGATAATTTAGTTAGTAAAATTTCTGCTGGCTCTTCTACCTTCCCTAATTTGTTGTGAGTTTCAAAACAATAATAATTGTTTGCATACAACGGAAGTTTTAGGAAAATTAATATCAATAGAGCTATGAGGGTTTTCATTTAAATTATTTTATCACTTTTTTGTAAATTATGCCTAGCACACAGTAGTTGGATATTTTCTGCTGACTCAGAAGTACCCCCTTTAGAGTATGGAAGTATATGATCAAAATGAAGATGATCTGCACTTTCACATTCTACACATTTTCCTTTGTCTCGTGCCCAAACTTCAGCTTTGACTTTTGATGGAATTAATCTTGCATGTTCTTTTAATCTAATCTCAGTTTCATTTTCATTCATGGGCTTATCTGTGAGTGTTAGAATGAATTTAAATACACTTCTTCCATCAATCTCTTTTTCATAAGCATCAACTAGCTTAAAAATTCCATTAAATGACCAAACGCCATCTTTTATTTTCTCATATACTCTAACTATCTCAGGTTTTTCATTTCCTTCTTTAAAATCTAAAGCAGCTTTTTCAAACTTACCATTATCTGTTAGTTTTCCATTTGGAGTATGTCTTGGTTGGTCAACTGAATAGGGATCTTTATCAGTGTGATTTTTATATGCATTATGACCCTCATAAATAAGCACTCTTCCATCCGCAACAACTTCATCCTCAAATGGTGCATTATTTCTAGTAGACATTAAAAGGACAGAATATTCAGGATTACATCTAAAATTCATTCCTCTTTGTAAATTTTGTTTCTCAATTGATACAATCTCGTTGTAATGAAGAACTATAGACACAAGTAAATGATAATAAATTTTTAAGTGGGTATCTAGAATAAATACCCACTCTCATTCTACATCATTCTACAAATGACTTTGTTTCTTTATGTAAGGTAATGTTCTTTTTTTCCCGAAAAAGAATGTTTTTACCCTTTTATGTAGGACTTGAGCATAATTACCAAGGGTGTGCTCTACCACTGAGCTACGGCGGCATAA